>Ga0207657_10002149_pt1 | contig 21362 bp, 19 predicted proteins | sample KBSC33metaG_FD_184316 | JGI IMG/M metagenome (GOLD analysis project Ga0207657, IMG submission 184316) | Corn rhizosphere microbial communities from Kellogg Biological Station, Michigan, USA - KBS C3-3 metaG (SPAdes) (version 2) | ecosystem: Host-associated > Plants > Roots > Rhizosphere > Soil ... | reverse complement strand
CCCTCGGTCGCGTAGTCGCGCACCCAGAAATGGCTGCGGTGGAGGTCCTCGTCCTCGATCGCGACGAGGCACTGCGCCACGATCGCGCGGCCGCGGTCGACGTCGACCATCCCCGGGACGAGGTGCACGCCCTCGAGCACCATCGACCACCCCTCGGCGAGCGAGCGGTCGATTGCCGCATCGACGCCGACGAGCACGTTGCGGGTCTGGTCGAGGAAGCCGAGCAGCCGCGCGTCGCCCGCCTCCTCCTCCTCCGCCTTGGTGAGGGCCAGCCCGGCGTCGAAGCTCGAGAAGTGCACCGACGGCATGAACGCCGGCGAGAAGAACGCGCGCATGGTCTGGCGGATGAAGTCCGTCGACGTGACGCGTGTGATGCCGAGGCGGTGCGCCGCCTCCGTGGCGATGGTCGACTTGCCGGTGCCGGTGGCGCCGCCGACGAGCAGGATGATCGGGACGTCGAGCTGGCGCAGCGCGTGCAGCCGCCGGAGCCGTCGCATCGTACGGCCACCCTCGGCCTCGCCCAGCACCTCCGACGCGAGCTCGGCGAGGCGGTCGAGATCGAGCCGGTCCGTTCCCCGCTCCGTCATGTCCGCGTCGGCCCGGCGGGCCAGCTCGTACGACCGGGTCACCGTCAGGCCGGTCGCCGCGAGCGCGCGCGACATGAGCCCCTTCGACCAGGGCGGGTCGTCGTCGCCTCCGAGCGGAAGCGGCGCGAGGTACCGGCGCTCGGTCATCGCGACCGAACCCTCTCCGGAGCCAGAGCGACGGCTTCGGCGGCAAGCCGCTCGAGCGCTTCGTCGAGTAGCGACTCCCCCGGGAGCGGGACGATGTCGTTCGCGGCGACGACCACGCGCACGCCGCGGCGGCTCGCCTCCTCGACGACGACGTCGACGGCGGCGGCCTTCAGCTCGACGAGGAAGACGTCGGCGTCGGCGGCGGCGAGGTCCTCGCGCAGGCGGACGCGGTCGGAGAGGTTGCCGGACACCGAGGTGACGCGGGCGCCGTGCGCGACCTCGAGGTGCTCGGCGAGCCGCTCGTGGCGCTGCGGCGGTGCCGTGCAGAAGAACGCGACGCTTGCGCCGTCCACCGGCTCGAGCGGCCGTGGCCGCAGCACCGTGCACACGACCGGCGTCCAGGGCCTCGTGTGAGCCCGAAGCGCGTCGCGCAGCTCCGCATGGGGCGCGTCGTCCTCCGCCATCGTGACGACCACGAGGTCGGCGATCCGGGCGCGGTAGGTGTTCAGGTACCCGGCGGTGACCGCCACCGGCTGTGCGGCGGATGCGACGAGCACCCGGCGATCGGCGGCGACGGGCGGCAGTGCGGCCCCGCTGCCGTCGAGGACGACCAGCTCCGCGCCGAGACCGGTCGCGACCAACACGCCCTCGACGACGTTGGACACCGCGACGGCGCCGGCCAGCCCGCCGCCGCAGCGGCGGCATCCCACCGTCGTGACGCCCGCGACGATTGCCGTCTCGAGATGGTCGGATGCCGCGTGCCTGCCGTTGCGCGAGAGCTCGAGCAGCGTCTCGACCGTCGGCCGGGCGACGACGACCTCGGGCTCGGGCGGCCCTCCCCTCCCCATCGCCACGACCACCGTGCGCCGTGTCGACGCGAGGCGCCGCGCGACGTGCCCGGTGACGGCGGTCTTCCCGACCCGTTTGCCCGTGCCGATCACGGCCAGGGTCGGCACGTCCACGCCGATCGCCGGCGGAGGGTCGAACCGGAAGTCGGGTCCCTCGTACGGGAGGCCGAGCGCCAGGACGCGGCTCGCGAGCGCGAAGCGCTCGGGCGGTCCGAGCACCGGCTCGTCCGAGAGGTCGAGGATCAGATCGGGCTGGTGGCGGTCGATCGCGGCCTCGACGGTCGGCTCGAGCGGCACTCCGTAGCCGTCGACGTCGCCTCGGAGCTTCTCGGTGCCGCCGACGAGCACGGCTGCCACGACGAGATCGTCGATCTCCTCGAGCGCCGCGCGGACGACGGGCGGATAGTGCTCGCCGTCGACGATCGCGACCACGCGTCTCATCCCCGCGTCGTCACCTCCGCCTCGATGCGGCCGGTGTACTTCTCGTACGCGAACGTCTCGGTCGAGAACTGGATGATGCGCTCCTCGCCATGGAAGGGATGGCGCCGCGAGATCGAGACGTGATGGCCGTTGATCTCCACCACGTTGTAACAGGGCCTCGTGTTTCCCCGAAGGCGCAGCGAGGAAACCGTCCCCGTGTTGACGACGAAGAGGTTCTCGAGCCGCCACGCGTACGGCACGTGCTTGTGTCCCGAGAGCACGAGATGGACGCGCGCGCGAAGCAGGCACTCGATCGCGTCGCCCGCGTCGTAGACGACATTGCGCTCGCGTCCCGTTCCGGGCACCGGGAGCAGGTGGTGGTGCAGTACGAAGATGCGGAACACCGACGGCTCCGCGGCGAACTGCTCCTCGATCCACGGGTACCGGCCCCTGCCGATCTGGCCGTGGTCGAGGTCGGGCTCGGTCGAGTCGACCGCCACGACGCGGACGTCACCTTTCTGCAGGACGGAGGAGCGGTTTCCGAACAGCTCCTCGAAGTGCACGTAGCCGACGTTGCGCGCGTCGTGGTTCCCGGGCACCACGACGAACGCGTCGCAGTTCAGCTGGTCGAGGTACTGCCGCGCCATCTGGTACTCGTGCTTGAAGCCGAAGGTCGTCAGGTCGCCGGTGCAGATGACCATGTCCGGCCCCAACTCGTTGATCTCGGAGATCGCGCGGTCGAGGAGCGCGGCCTCGAAGTACGGCCCCCCGCAGTGGAGGTCGGAGAGGTGGGCGATCCGGAAGGGGCGCTGATCCATCGGTCGGAGTCTACGGCGACGTCCGGGCCGCTCGCTACCCTCGGGATGGTGCCGGAGGCGCTCCCGGAAACCGTGTTGTTCCAGGCATATCGCGGCTCCAAGCCGCCGCGTTTCGTCAACGGCGCAGAGCGCGAGTGCGCGCACATCCTCGATTGGTACGGGATTCCCTGGGAGTACGAGCCGCGATCGTTCGTGCTCGAGCGCGACGCCGAGGGCCGCGTCACGAGCGCTTTCACACCGGACTTCTATCTCCCCGAGCAGGACCTCTACATCGAGGTCACGGTGATGAAGCAGTCCCTCGTCACCCGCAAGAACCGAAAGCTGCGCGAGGTGCGCAGGCTGTATCCGGAGATCAGGGTGAAGCTCTTCTACCGGCGTGACATCGAGCGTCTGGCGCAGCGGTACCGATTGCGGATCGCGTCATGAAGGATCCGAACGCCGCAGCCACGCGCCTTCGCGCCGAAGGTCAGCCGATCGGAGACGTGTACCTCGGCCGCGCCGAGATCGCGATGCGCGTCGCCGAGCTGGGGAGCGAGATCGACGCCGTGTACGACGGCCGGCTCCCCGTGCTCGTGGCGCCGCTCAAGTCGAGCGCGGTCTTCCTCGCCGACCTCTCGCGCGCCCTCGACATCGATCACGAGCTCGACGTGATCGAGCTGGCGCCGTACGGCAGCGGGCGCTCCGGCGGCGGCGTCCGCCTGCTCAAGGATCTCGACCGGCCCATCGACGGCCGCGACGTGCTTCTCGTCGAGGACGTCGTCGACACCGGTCTGACGCTCGGTTTTCTGACGCGAAGCTTTGCGGAGCGGCGCCCGGCGAGCCTCGCAGCGGTGACGCTCCTCGATCGCCCCTACCGCCGGCTGGTGGACGACATCCCTCTCCGGCACATCGGCTTCACGGTGCCCGACGAGCTGTTCGCCGGATACGGGCTCGGCCTGGACGAGCGCTGGCGCGCCCTTCCGGATCTCCACGTCGTCGTCGCCGACGAGCTGCCAGCCGCGATCGACGCTGCGTAGACCCAGGCGCGGCGCCGGCCAAGTGCCCGCGTTCGTGCCGCGGCAGACGAACGGTGTCAGACACCGATCTCTGTCAAGGGGAAACGTGCCGATCGTGTGTCGATTCGTCCACAGGCGTGCGATCCGAGCGGATGTCGCATTCGGATCGTCCCCGTGCGTTGCACGACAGGTCGGCGACGGACGACTTGACACGAATCGGTGTCTGACACCGATCCGGCGCCCACTGCGCCGTACCTATGAGGAGCTCCCTACAGGTACCCCAGCGGATCGACGGCGCTGCCGTCGACCCGCACCTCGAAGTGGACGTGCGGCCCGGTCGAGTTGCCGGTGTTGCCTGAATAGGAGACGATCTCGCCCGCTGCGACCGACTGTCCGACCGAGACGGCGAGGGACGAGTTGTGCGCGTACGCGGTCGATAGGCCGTTCCCGTGATCGACCGCGACGAGATTGCCGTAGCCGCTCATCCAGCCCGCGTAGATGACCGTCCCGGCGGCGGCCGCCCTGACGGGCGTGCCTTCGCCGACCGCGATGTCGATTCCCTCGTGCATCCGCCCCCAGCGGACTCCGAAGCCGCTCGTCACGGGCCCCGAGACCGGCCACCCGAGCACGCCGCTGCCCGAAGGAGCGACCACGGCGGGCACCGAGGAGCGCTGCTGCGCCTCCCGGATGCGCGCCTCCAGCGCGGCGCTCTGCTGCTCGAGCGCGTCGATCTCGGCAAGCGTCGAGTCACGGTCGGACCGGATCGACGCGAGCGTGGTGGTCTTCTCGCTGCGGGCGGCGACGAGCGCGTCGCGACTGGCGACGAGCCGCGTCACGATCCCGCGCTGCTCGGTCGTCGCCGAGGAGACGGCGGCCTCGACGCGAGCCGCCTCCGCGCGGGCCGCACGCGTCCTACGGCGGGCGTCCGCCACGCCGTCGCGCGCCGACTTGACGCTCGTCGCGATCCGCTCGTCCTGACGTCCGATGCGGTCGAGCAGGTCGAGGTTGTCGATCAGGTCGGTGAAGCTCGCCGTCCCGAGCACGAAGGCGAGCGTGTCGGGGCCGTCGGTCATGTAGAGCTCGCGCACACGCCGCTCGAGCCGCGTCAGCGCGATCCGGTATTCGCCACGGAGCCGCTCCAGTCGCTTCGACTGGCCGGCGATCGTCCGGTCGAGCGTTCCGAGCCGCGCGCGCGCGGAGCCGAGCTGACCCTCGAGCACGCCGAGCCGCGCCTGCTGCGCGTCCACACCGGCCTCGAGCTCCCGCACGCGCCTCGCGACGGCGCTCAACTCCTCCGTGAGGACGCCGGCGCGCAGGTCGGCGTCGGAAGCCTGTCCGCGCAGCGTCTCGATCCGGCCGTCGACACGAGCCTTCTCCGTGCCCGGGTCACCGGCGGCGGTGCCGGCCACGAGCAGCATGCAGAGAGTCACCAGGCCCGCGGCGGTTGCCTCGAGGCCCGCTCGACGACCCATCATGCGGTCTTCGCGGCGTCCTTCCGAGTCCCTTCCCCGGTCTCGACGCGGAGCCTGTCGAGCGCACGGAGGGCCTCTGCCGCGTCCCGCCGCAGCACACCGACCACCGCGCGGTAGTCCTCGTCCGAGATCCGGCCCGCGCGGTGATCGGCCTCGAGCTCCTTCAGCGCCGCAAGAGCTCGATCCCGTTCCTCCTCGGCGTCGAGACGCTCCCGCTCGGCGGCGTCGAGCTCGTGGAGCGCGTCGGACTCGGGCGCCGGCTCGCGCAGGAACGGAAGCGCGACCACGACGACGCCGGCGACGACGAGCGCCGCGGCAAGCAGCAGCCAGAGGCTCACGTCGTCGCTGTGCGGTCCGCGCGCTCGCGCTCTGGGACGTACCGCGTCGCGAGCCTGCGCTCCTCGCGCGCGTCCGGCCACAGCGTGATCAGCGATCCGAGCACGAAGACGAGCCCCGCGAGCCAGATCAGGTTGACGAGCGGCTTCACGAAGATGCGGAAGAAGACCGTGCCGTCGTCGTTGACCTGCTCGGCGATCACGAACAGGTCTTCGCCCGTGAGCGGGTCGGAGCGGATCCCGACCTCGTTCGAGACCTGCTGCTCGACGCTGTAGGCGTTCTTCCCCGCCTTGATCGTGCCGAGCGAATCGCCGCCGCGGCGGACGTCGAGCACCGCGCGGATCTCGGTCGCGTTCGCGCCGTCCCGCTCGGTCAGGTCGCGGTACGTCAGCCGGTAGTCACCGACGGAGAGAGACTGGCCGCGCGCGAGCTTGCCCTCCACCACGGAGTCGTAGGCGCTCGACCCCGCGACGCCGATGGCGAGCAGGACGATCGATGCATGGACGACGTAGCCGCCGTACCGGCGCCGGTTGCGCCCGATCAACCGCCCGAAGGCGGTCGGCATGCTCTCGCCGGTGAGCGCGCGCCGGGCCGTCGTGCCGCGGACGAACTCGTGGCCGATGGTCGCGAGCACGAACGCGGCGAACGTGTACGCGATGAGCCCCGGGATCGAGGATCCGGAGCCGAGCAGGATGAGAACCAGACCGACCGCGAGGGCGATCCCCGCCGGCCAGGCGAAGACGCGGACGAGCCCGCGGAGAGACGCCCGCCGCCACGCGACGAGCGGGCCAATGCCCATCAGCAGCAGGAGCGGCAAGCCGAAGATCCGCAGGAAGAAGTCGTAGTACGGCCTGCCGACGACGACGGACTCGCCCCGCACCGCCTCGGAGAGGATCGGCCACGCCGTGCCCCAGAGGATCGTCAGGCAGAGCGCGACGAGGAGCAGGTTGTTGTAGAGGAAGGTCGCCTCGCGCGAGACGAGCGACTCGAGCCGGGCGCTCGTCCGGAGCTGCGGGAGCCGGAGCCAGATCATCGTCACCGAGAAGACGACCGCCACCACGATGAAGCCGAGGAACCACGGCCCGATCGCGCTCTGGGTGAACGAGTGGATCGAGCTGACGACACCGGAGCGGGTCAGGAACGTCCCGAACAGCGAGAGGCAGAACGCGAGGCTGACGAGCGTCACGTTCCAGACGCGCAGCATCCCGCGCTTCTCCTGGATCATCACCGAGTGGAGGAACGCCGTCGCGGCGAGCCATGGCATCAATGCGGCGTTCTCGACGGGATCCCAGGCGTAGTACCCGCCCCAACCGACCTCCTGGTAGGCCCAGTGCGCCCCGAGCAGCTGGCCGATCCCGAGCGCCGTCCACGCGACGATCGTCCAGCGACGCGTCGCGACGATCCAGCGCTCGTCGGTGCGGCCCGAGAGCAGCGCGCCCATCGCGAATGCGAACGGCACGGCGAGCCCGACGTAGCCCAGGTAGAGGAAAACGGGGTGTGCGACCATGTACGGGTTCTGGAGGCTCGGGTTGAGCCCGTTGCCGTCCGCGGCCGCGGGAATCGTGTCGAACGGGCTGGAGACGGCGACGAGGAGCCAGGTGAAGCCGATCGCGATCCCGGCGAGCACTGGCGTGACCCACACGACCAGATCCCGGGCGCGCTTGCGCGCGAGCCAGACCGCGAGCGCCGAGTAGCCGGTGAGGACGAGCAGCCAGAGCAGCAGCGACCCCTCCTGCCCGCCCCAGAAGGCGGAGATCTTGTACGGCAACGGGAGCTCACGGCTCGAGTGGCCGGCGACGTAGGCGAGCGAGAAGTCGTCACGCAGGAATCCCGCGACGAGCACGATCGTCGCGACGAGCGTGGAGAAGAACGAGGCGACGAGCGCGTTCCGTGCAGAGAGCGCAAGCCGACGGCGCCCCAGAGCGGCGGCCGCTCCGCCGGCGACGAGGGCGTACACCGCGAGCCCGAGCGTGACGATGAGCGCGGCGCGACCGAGCTCGGCCATCGCTCAGGACTTCGCGGCCTGGTACTTCGAGGGGCACTTCGTGATCATCGACCCGGGGGTCGTCACGAACGTGCCGTCCGCCCGCTGCGTGCCTGTCACGACGACGTCACGCCCGGTGCGGAAGAGATCGGGCACCGAGCCCTTGTAGAGCACCGTCACGCGCTGCTTCTGCTTCCCCTCGATGTCCTGGAGCACGAACCGCATTCCGTCGGCGTGGGGATCGCCCGTCGGCGTCCCGACGACGCGCCCGGCCAGCGCGACCTCGCCGGTCTTCGACGCGAGCTCACCCGGAGAGACGGAGGGTGTCCCACCGCCGGCGAGTGACGTGTAGAGGAGGAACACCGCCAGGACCGCTGCGACGGAGAGAGCGATCACGAGCCGCGCCGGTGACGATGACCGCGCCACGCCGGACAGTCTAGAGACAGGGCGTCTCTAGGGGTCTGGCACCCGCAGGGTGACTGACCCCGGCGACGAGTGGCCCTTCGACCCGCTCCTGCATCTCAACGACTCACCGGGTCAGGCACCTTTGGAGCCAGACCCCGCCAGACCTCTATGCCTCGGCGGCGTCGCGCTCGCGGCGGCGCGGAACCTCGTAGCCGTGCTCGAGGCAGAGCGAGCCCGGTGCGTCCTCGGTCAGCGCGTCGCAGTAGCCCTTGCCGTATGCGGCGCGCATGAACGCCGAGACGACCTCGAGATTCCACTCGGAGATGTCCGCCGCCTCGCGCCAGAGCTCGGTCAGGCGGAGGTCGATGTCGAGCTCGAGAAGGTCGATTCGGGTTGGTTGCGGCATACCGCGAGGGTACGGGCGCGGTCGGACGACATCATCCGTTTGCAGGGGAAACAGGCCGAGGCCGTGGTCAGGCCGTCCGGCTCTCGATCAGCGCGACCCGCGTGCCCGTGTCGAAGACCCGGGTCAGCCGCAGCCCAGCGTGCTCGAGCAGCGCGGCGTACTCGTCCTCCGAACGCTCCCGCCCTCCCGGTCCTACGAGCATGTTGAGGTCGGAGAACGCCGCCTCGCGCTCGTGCCCCGGTCGGCCGAGCACCATCTCGACGACGAGCACCACCCCACCGGGACGCAGGGCCTCCCGGCAGCGGCGGAGAATCGCGACGCACTCGTCGTCGGGCCAGTCGTGCAGGATCGACTTCAGGAGATAGCCGTCGGCGGGCGGAACCGACTCGAAGAACGAGCCGCTCGCGGCCGACCAGCGGGACTCGAGCCCGGCCGGCGGCTCCTGGGCGACGGCGTGATCCTGGTCGAACACCGTGCCGGTCAGGCGCGGATGCGCCCGTAGCACCGCCGCGAGGAGCGCACCGTGCCCGCCGCCGACGTCCACGACGTGCGCCAGCCGGGAGAAGTCGTACGACGCGGCCACGGCGTCCGCGACCGTCCCGCTGAGCGAGGTCATCAGCGCGTTGAAGTTCGCGTTGTGCTCGGGCTGCGCCGCCCGGTGGGCCCAGACGTCGATGCCGTGTTTTGCGATGAAGCCGGTCTCCCCGGTGCGGACGCTGTGCGCGAGGTATCCCCACGCGTCCCAGACTGCCGGGTCGGCCTGGAGCAGCGCCTGAGGACGCAACGAGAGCGGAGCATCCGAGCGGAGCAGAGCGCCGAGCTCGGTGAGCGAGAAGCGTCCGTCGTCCTCGGCGATCAGGTTCACGGTCACCAGCGCACGCAGAAGCCGGCCGGTGGCGTCGCTGTCCGTGCCCGCCGCGTCCGCCAGGTCATCGGCCGTTCGCGGCTGCCCGGCGAGAAGGTCGACCAGCCCGAGCTGCACCGCGGCCGCGATCGCGGCAGACACCCGGTGCCCGAGCAGCAACCCACGGAGCTCCTCCCAACTGCCCATGTCGCGATCATCCAACCAGGCTCGACGACGCGGGGTCGCAGTGGGGCACCGGACCGGTTCGCGGTCGCGCCAGGCTCAGGGCGGTGTGAGCAGGACGAACGGGCCGACGTCGTCCCGGCGATACCTGTTGCGTCGGAGCGTCGCGACGAGCTCCCCGAGCTGGCGGGCGCGGGCCTCGGAGGCCTGACCCGGCGACCGATCGGCACCGTCCTCGAGCGAGGCGCGGAAGAGGACGAACCCGGGCCGCCCGGCCTCCACGAGGCGCTCGTATTCCCGGTGCCGGATGAATGGGTGCCGCGCTGCGAGCATGCGGCCGTCGACGAGGCCGACGCGCTCGAGCTTCGACTGCGCGGCCACGATGCGCTCGTCGGTCTCGAACGTGAGCCGGTACGCGAGCCAGAAGTCGGCGTAGAGCCGGTCGACTCCGCGCTCGTCGAGCGCCGCCACGAGGGGGCCGAGATCGCGCGGCGCCTTCGGCGGTTGCGCGGGCACGGTCCGGACGTAGTCGTCCATCCGGTCGATCGTCGCCGCCGAGATCGCGAGCGCGGCGCCGAGCACGACGAGGCCGCGCCAGTACGTCGTCGCAAGCTGGGCAACGAGCAGGCCGACGACGGGCGACAGGACGAGCAGGTACCGGGGCTCCTGGCTGAAGAGCGTCTGTGGCGCGAGCGCGTAGACGAACGGAAAGACGGCCGCGACGACGTAGAGCAGCGACGCCTCGCTCTGCCGCGTGCGGTAGGCCCCGTAGACGAACAGGGCGGCGATGGCGGCGTACGCGAGCAGTGTGACCGCGGCGGGCAGGAGCCGCTCCTGCGTGTACGGCGTTCGCACGCCGAGCAGCATCCCGAGGAGGGGCGAGACGAAGATGCGGAGCCGGTGCGCGTACGAGGTCGTGTTCGCGATGGTCGACTCGAACGAGCCCCAGTCGTGGCGGGCGTTCCAGACGATCGAAGGGAGCGCGCCGACGATCGCGAGCAGCACGGTGATCCACGCCTGGCGCAGCCACGCGGGCTGCCGCCAGACCGTCCACGCAACGACGGCGACGGCGATGGGGAGCACCTGGGCGCTCTCCCAGAGCCCGAGGCCGAGTACGAGGCCGAAGACGCCGGCACGCCCCCGGCTCGGCCGCTCGGCGAGCCGTAGCCCGACGAGCAGCAGGAGCGCGCTGTACACGAGCCCACCGGCGTAGAAACCGTACTGGTGCGTGAGCCGCTGGATGAGAAACGGCGGCCAGATCCACAGAAGGCAGCCGGCGAACGCAGCGGCCGGCTCGCCGATGGTCCGCCGTCCCACGCGCCAGACGAGGACCGCGGCCACCGCCGTCAGCCCGATGGGCACGAGCCGGAGCGCGAGCCAGCTCGGGCCGAAGAGCCAGAACAGCGGTGCCGTGAGGATCGCCTCCTGTGATCCCCCGAAGCTCTGACCCCAGAAGAACGGCGTCCACTCGCCGTCCAGGAGATGCAGCGCCATGAGGCCGACGACGGCCTCGTCGCTGTCCGGGACCCCGAGGGCCGAGCGGTAGACCCAGACCCGAAGGGCGACACCTGTGACCAGTACCGCCGTGAGCAGGACGAGCCAGCGGAGTGCCACCGGACGCTCGCGCTCGACCTGACTGCGCGGCTCGCGCACCGCGATCTCCACGCCCGGCACCGTAACGCCCGGGCCGTACGATGTTTGGAAGCGAGGCGGTGATCGCTCGGCCGACACCGCGTCCCGTAGAGTCGTCGCGTGGGACGTATCCGGGTCGGGCCGGCGCGCGTGCCGTCGCGAGAGACGCCCGAGGCGGCGGTCGAACTAGTACTCGAGCGCGGCTACGACGCCTGCGAGATCGACTTCGAGTCGGGCTTCTGGATGGACTACCCCTGGGCCGAGCGCTTCGGGGAGCTCGCACGCGAGCACGACCTCGCCCTGTCGGTGCACGCGCCGCTCTTCGGCTGGGTCGGGCACCTCGAGGCGAGCGGGCGCAAGTGGTCGTCCGCGCTCGGCGCCCTCGACCGGAGCGCCGGGATCGCCGCCGCCTCGGGCGCCGAGGTCGTCGTCTTCCACCCCGGCTTCCTCCTCGGCCGCACGCGGGAGCACTCGATCGACGCGGTCGTGGAGCAGCTCACGCTCGTCAGGGCGCGACTCGAGGGGAAGGACCGAGCCGTCCCCTTCGGGATCGAGGTCATGGGTCGCGTGCGCGACCTCGGCTCGCTCGACGACTGCGTGGAGATCAGCCGGCGTGCCGGATGGGTCCGGCCGGTGATCGACTTCGCCCATATGCACGCGACGAGCGACGGCGCGTTCGTCGAGCCCGAGCCCTTCCGCGAGGCCCTCGAGCTCGCGGACGCGGTGCTCGCGCCGGACGCCCCGTTCCACATCCACTTCTCGGACATCGCTTATGCCAACCGCAACGAGACGAAGCACCTGCCGTACGGCGACGGCACGCTGCGTGCCGACCCGCTCCGTGAGGCGCTCGACGGTTTCGAGCGGCCCGCGACGGTGATCTCTGAGTCGCCCGACGAGGCGTCGAGCCAGGCGATCCGCGCCGTGCTCAGATGATCCCGGCCGCGCCCTCCGGCTCGAGCAGCTCCGCGATGCGCTCCTCGGCCTGGCACGCCTCGTCGTCGCGGCCGCGGTCGCGCAGGAAACGGGCGTAGGCCGCGAGCGGCTCCGGCTCGGCATTGCGGTAGTCCGTGGCGGCGAGCGAGTCGATCGCATCCCGCAGCAGGAGCTCGGCCTCGTCGTCGCGCCCCTGCGCGGCGCGCACCATCCCGAGCACCATCCGCACGTTCGAGCGAGACATCGTGTCCTGCATCCCCACGGTCTCGACGGCGGAGAGCGCCCAGCGCTCGGCCTCCTCGACGTGCCCCTTCGCGAGGACGAGCTCGGCAAGTGTCCGCTGCGCCTCGATGACCTTCGCGCGCTCCTGCAGCGAGAGGAGCGACCGAACCGCCTCGCGGACGATCTGCTCGGCGCGGTCGGGATCCCCGCCCTGCCAGACGGCCAGGCCTTCGAGCTGTTGCGTCCGTCCTGCGTCCGACGCCGCGCCGATCTCGTCGAAGAGCTCGCGCGCCGCCCGGAACTCGCGCTCGGCGTCGTCGAAGCGCCCCCGGCGCAGGTGGATCGAGCCCCGGACCCGGGCGACCCACGCCGCCGCCGACAGGCTGCCGCTCGCCGTCGCGAGCCCGGCCGCCGCCTCCAGGGCGGTGTCGGCCCGCGTCAGCTGTAGACGCGCGAGATGCACCGCGGCGACCTCGCTCAGCGCAAGGCTCTCGAGATCGGCCCGGCCCGCCTCCCGCGCGATCTGGAGTGCTTCCCCCGTGTACCGCTCGACGCTCGCGAGGTCGCCGCCCCACCAGCCGACGCCCGACAGGAGCGTCAGCGCCTCGGAGCGCGCGTCGCCCGGTGCGTCCGAGAGCAGCGCGAGCGCCTCCAGCGCGAGCGTCCGGGCGCGGTCGACATCGGCGTTGCGATTGAGGTCGATATCCGCCAGCTGCGTGAGAGCGAGGCCCTCGATCGTCCGCTCTCCCGCCGACTCGGCCAGGGAGCGCACGTTCTCCATCTCGAGGGACGCCGCGGGGAGCTCCCACAGCCGCCAGGCCGCCCGGGCGGCATAGAACCGGCGCTCGAGGCTCGGCTCGAGGTCGATCGCGCGCAGAAGGAGCCGGCGTGCGGTGCGGTTCGCCTCGCGGTCGAGCGCCCGGCACCCGGCGCGCTCGAGTGCGTCGGCCGCCTCCGCGCGCAGCTCTGCCGGAATCTGTCCGTCGAGCTCGGCCGCGAGCGACGCCGCGCGCTCCAGGTGGTGTGCCTGGGCCTCCACGAGCTCCTCGGGAGACCGCGCGCGCAGCCAGTCGACGAACATGCGGTGGAGCCGTGCCCGCTCGCCCTTGGCGAGACCCGAGTACGCGACATCGCGAATCAGCACGTGGCGGAAGCGGAACGCGGTTTCGCCCGAGACCGTCGAGATCGGCTCGCGCGTGAGGAGCTGGCGATCGACGAGGTCGACGAGCGCGGTGTCGACGTCGAGTGTCGGATCGAGATCGGCGACGGCGCCGCGCCAGAACACGCGACCGATGAGGGCGCCGTGGCGGACGACCGACCTCGAGTCTGGCGGCAGCCTGTCGATGCGCGACGCGATCAGCGCCTGCACGGTGTCGGGGATCCGCACCGACACCCCCTCGCGCCGCTCCGCGAGCATCCGGATCGTCTCTTCGACGAAGAGCGGATTGCCCTCCGTCTTCTCGAGCAGGGAGCGCCGGACGTCGTCGGGCAGCACGGCGTCCGCGGTAAGGGCGTCGACGAGCACCTCGGTCTCGCTCTCGGGCAGCGGCCCGAGATCGATCGCGATCGACCGTCGCCGCCCACCTCCCCAGCCCGGGCGCGCCTCGAGCAGCTCGGGACGCGCAAGACACACGATCAGCACCGGCGCGTCGTCGATCCGGTCCGCGAGGTGCTCGACGAGGTCGAGCAGCGGATCCTCGGCCCAGTGGACGTCCTCGAAGCCGAGCACGAGCGGCTGCGCCTCGGCGAGGCTCACCGCCCACTCCTGGGCGGCCCACGCGATCTCCTGCCCGCGTCGCCCGCCCGAGACGGTGTCGAGCACACCGGACGCGAGACCGAGGAGATCGGCGACCGCGTCGCTCGAGCACGCCTCGCGGAGCTTCTCGAATGCCTCCTCGGGGGAGTCGTCGGGCGAGATCCCGGCTGCCGCCTGCACCATCTCCGCCAGCGGCCTGTACGCCAGACCTTCGCCGAAGGGCAGCGACCGCCCGGTGAGGACGCTCGTCCGCTCGAGGCCGGCGAAGAACTCGCGGGCGAGCCGGCTCTTCCCGATCCCGGGCTCCCCGAAGATCGTGACGAGCTGCGCGCGGCGGTCGCGGACGGCGCGCGCAAATGCGTTCTCGAGCAGCTCGAGCTCCTCCTCGCGGCCGACGTACGGCCCGACGACGTTCAGCGGACGGCCGGTCGGCCGTTGGGCGCAGACGACTCTCCGCACCTCGAAGCTGCCGGGGAAGCCCCTGAGCGGCCGGTCACCGAGCGGCTCCGTCACGACTCCCGCGGCGAGCCCCCAGGCGGTCGGGCCCATGAGGATCTCGCCGGGCTCCGCGGACTGCTGGAGCCGGGCCGCGACATTGAGAGCCTCGCCGGTCGCGAAGGTGGAGTCGCCCTCGTCGACGACGACCTCCCCGGCCTCGATCCCGACCCGCACGGGCAGCTCGCCGTCGCCCGACTCGACGATCGCGACCGCCGCCCGCACCGCGCGCTCGGCATCGTCCTCGTGCGCGGTCGGCACCCCGAAGACGGCGAGCACCGAGTCGCCGGCGAACTTCTCGATGGTCCCGCCGTAGGTCTCGATGTGCGTCCGGACCCGGTCGAAGAAGCCCGTCACACGCCGCCTCGCGATCTCCGGGTCATACGAGGCGACGAGCGCAGTCGAGTCCACGAGGTCGACGAACAGCGCCGTCGCGAGCTTGCGCTCCATGCGTCGAAGTCTAGGTTCGGCGGTCTGCCAGGAGCGGGCGGTTTACCGAACCGCGGTGGTGTCCGACTTTGAGTCGGACACCATCCGACCGTCTAGCATCCGGCGCGATGCTCGACCCCAGCGTGTTCAAGGCGTACGACGTCCGCGGGATCCATCCCACGGAGATCGACGAGGACGGCGCGTATCGGGTCGGTCGCGCGTTCGTCGAGCACTTCGGGCTCGGCCGGATCGCCGTCGGCCGCGACATGCGGGTCAGCGCGCCCACCATGACCGCCGCGGTGATCGACGGCGCTGCGGACGGCGGCGCCGACGTGCTCGATCTCGGGATGATCGGCACCGAGATGCTCTATTACGCCGTCGGCGAGCTCGACCTCGAGGGCGGCATCGTCGTCACGGCGTCGCACAACCCGAAGCAGTACTCCGGGATGAAGATCGTCCGTGCCGGCGCCCTGCCCGTTGGCGGCGACTCCGGCCTCGACGACGTTCGGCAAGCGGCGGAGGCGGGGTTCGGGGGTGTTGTGCGCCGCGGCGACGTGACGCCGACCGACATCTGGGACGGCTTCGTCGCGAAGGTGCTCTCGTTCGTCGACCCGACGTCGATCCGGCCGCTCAGGATCGTGATCGACGCGGCGAACGGGATGGGCGGGACGATGCTGCCGCCGGTGCTCGAGCAGCTCCCGCAGCTCGACGTCGTGCGCTGCTTCTTCGAGCCCGACGGGGCGTTCCCGAACCACGAGCCGAACCCGCTCCTGCCCGAGAACAGGAAGTTCATCGTCGAGCGGACGCGCGCCGAGGGGGCGGACATCGGGGTCGCCTTCGACGGTGACGCGGACCGCTGCTTCTTCGTCGACGACACGGGCGAGTTCGTCCCGGGCGACTTCGTGACCGCGCTCCTGGCGCAGGCGATGCTCGAGAAGCAGCCGGGGGCGAAGATCCTGTACGACGTGAGGGCGAGCTGGGCTGTGCCACGCACGATCGAGGAGGCCGGCGGCGTCGCGCTCGTCAACCGCGTCGGGCATGCGTTCATCAAGGAGCGGATGCGCGAGGTCGACGCGCTGTTCGCCGGCGAGGTCTCCGCTCACTACTACTTCCGCGACTTCACGCGCGCAGACACCGGGGTCGTCCCGTTCCTCGTCATGCTCGAGATCCTCTCGCGCGCCGGGCGAAAGCTGTCGGAGCTTCTCGCCCCGTTCCGCGAGCGGTACTTCCTGAGCGGCGAGATCAACACCCCGGTCGCGGACGTGGACGCCACGCTGCGGGAGATCGAGGAGCGCTACGCCGCCGCCGGTGGACGCATCTCGCATCTCGACGGAGTCTCCGTGGACTTCGACGACTGGCACTTCAACGTCCGCCCGTCGAACACCGAGCCGCTGCTGCGGCTCAATCTCGAGGCGCTCGACGAGGGCGCGATGGAGCACCGGCGCGACGAGGTGCTCGACCTGATCCGATCCTGACTGGAGGGCGCCGTGCCGACACTCGTGCAGTTCGACTTCCCGATGGCCGGCCCGTGGGGCGACGAGCTGGCCGCGGCGTTCGGCGACCTCGCCGGGATCATCGGTCGTACGCCGGGCCTGCGCTGGAAGATCTGGACGGAGAACGAGGAGGAGGGCACCGGCGGCGGCATCTACCTCTTCGAGGACGACGAGTCGGCCCTCGCCTATGTCGAGGAGCACACCGCGCGCCTCGAGGGGTTCGGCATCGACGAGGTTCGCGCGAAGCTGTTCCACGTCAACGAGCCGCTGACGGCGATCAACGGCGGCCCGGTCTGAGCGGGCAGCCGAGCCTGGAGCTCGGGCGCGTCACGAGCAGGCGTCCGCCCTTCAAGTACGCGGCGCTGACACGCGTCTGGTTCTCGGACACGGACGCGCAGGGCGTCGTCTACTACGGCCGCTACCTGCCGTACTTCGACCACGCGAGAACGGAATACCACCGTCACCTCGGCGGCCTCGGCGTGGACGGCGCGGAGTTCGCGATGCGTGCTTCGAGCGTCGAGTACCACGCGCCGGCCCGCTTCGACGACCTGATCGAGTGTTTCGTCCGCGTCAGCCGCATCGGCCGCACCAGCGCGACCTACGAGTGCGTCGCCGTCCGCCTTCCCGACGACGAGCTCATGGTGACGGCGACCCAGACCGTCGTTTTGGTCGACGTCGCGATGCGCCGCCCCGTGCCTATCCCGGAGCAGGCACGCGGTGCGATCCGCGCCTTCGAGGGAAGCGATCTGAGCGAATGATCCCATGCCGGCGCGCCCGTCCGGACGGAGCCCGGACGGGCGCGGCGCGGCTTCCCCTCCCCCATACGCCTTGTAGTTCGCATCTGCGGGTGCGTCATCCCTCGTTTCAGGGATCCAATCCCCCAAACGGGGTACCCCTCACCCCTTCGCCGCTCTATCCCTCGGACGAGGGACTCGCCGGCATCGCGCGGACGAGGTCGACGGCATCGGGGCGGTCGAGCGCGCCCTCGACGCGAACGGTCGTCCCGTCGCGGTCGACGAGGAGCGTATTCCCGGCGAGCCAGCCGTGGTCGTCGCGGATGAGGCCGTCCGGAGCGACGAACAGGACGACGTGTGGGCCTCCCTCGAGCCAGACCGCCGTGTCACCGTCGATCGCGAAGCGGTCGATCCGCGTCGCATCGCCCGCGAGCTTCTTCAAAAGCGCCGGGTCGCCGACGCGGCCCGGGAACTGGGTGACGATCAGGCGCGCGTCGGGCCCGTCGCGCCAGAGGTAGCTCACCCGTAGCCCGGGAGCCAGGCGCACCTCGTCGGGCCGAGGCTCGCCGCGCGGCGGGTCGGCGAAGCGGAACCCGGCCTGCGCTCTGGCCTCCGCGAGCGTCGCCGGCCCGCCGAGCACCTCGAGACCCTGATGGAGCGGGAGTGGCGGAAGCTCGTCGACCCGAACGATTTGCGCTCCGCCGATCCCGAGCCAGTCGAGGATCGCCGTGCGGGCGGGTGGCACCGCGAGAACGGCGAGCACCGCAGCGAGCACCACGGCCACGGCGATCGCGAGCGGCCGTCGCGCGAGTCCGGGACGCTGGGGAGCGACGCCGAGGCGGCCGGCGACCACAGGCGCGAGGTCCGGCGATTCCGGCCATTCGACCGCGTCCGAGAGAGCGGCCAGCTCACGCTCGAGACCGTTCACACGACCTCCTCCCCGACCGCGGCTCGCAGCCGCTCGAGGGCGCGGGACGTCCGCGACTTGACCGTGCCGCGACGGACACCGAGCGCGGCCGCCGTCTCCTCCTCGCCGAGCTCGAGGAGAAAGCGGTGGACGAGCACCTCGCGGTCCCGCTCGTCGAGCGCCGCGAGCCCGCCGAGGAGCGCGTCGCGGCGCTCCAGCGTGAGGGCGGTGGTCTCGGGGGACGGAGCCACGTCCCCCGAGACCACCGCCGCCGCGCGCAGGGCGAGCCCGGCCCGTCGACCCGCCGACCGGCGCCGATTTCGCGCCTCGTTCGCGACGATCCGCAGCAGCCACGGCAGGAAGGGCGATCCCTCGCGGAACCGGCCCAGCGCCCGGTAGGCCTTGACGAAGGCGTCCTGGGCGGCCTCCTCCGCGTCGCCGCGATCGCCCGCGGCGACGAGGGCGACCCGGAACGCGATTCCCTGGTGCATGCGTACGAGCTCCTCGTAGGCGGTCGTCTCGCCGCGCTTGGCGCGCGCGACGAGGGTCTCCTCGTCGGGTGGCCGGCTCCCCACTCGCTCGTTCTACACCGGGCGCGCCGCAGAGGTTCCCCCCGGGGCGTGGCTTCAGCCTCGCCCCTCGTGGTTCCGCTAGCGTCGCCGTGATGAGCGACCGCTGGACCAGTCTCCGCGTCGACGAGCTGCCCTCGATCAAGGTGGCCGGCGACCTGCGCTGGAAGCCTGTCCGCCGCACGCTCGGCATCGAGGCGTTCGGGATGAACGCCTACACGGGCGAGAAGCCCGGCGACGACGTGGTCGAGCGCCACAGCGAGGAGACCCTTCGCCACGAAGAGGTGTACGTCGTGCTCTCGGGCCGCGCGAGCTTCGAGCTCGACGGCGAGACGCTGGACGCTCCCGCGGGGACGATCGTGTTCCTTCGCGACCCGTCGGTGCGAAGGTACGCGACTGCGGCGGAGCCGGAGACGACGGTACTCGCGGTGGGCGGCAAGCCCGGAGAGGCGTACACGCCCTCGGCCTGGGAGTGGTACTTCGAGGCGGAGCGCTTTCGCGACCCGTTCGATCCCGAGGCGGCGCTGCGGCTGATGGACGAGGCGAACCAGCGGTTCCCCGACCATGCCGGCGTCCTTTACTCGACGGCATGCTGGGAGGCGATGGCCGGTCGACCCGACGACGCCTGGACGTCCCTCCAGCGCGCGATCGAGCTCGACCCGCGCTCACGCGAGTGGGCGCTCAAAGACGAGGATCTCGCGTCGTTGCACGAGCGGCTGGGGTCCGACGACTAACTCTGCCGGTGTCGGACTTCAGTCCGACACCTACGCCTCGCAGCTTCGTAGGTGTCCGACCGAAGTCGGACACCCGGCGGACGCCGGAACGCCCTACCCGCCCGGGGTCATCCGATACGCGTCGAAGACCGCCTCGAGGTTGCGCAGCGCACCGAGGAGCGAGCGCAGCGCCTTCACGTCGCCGAGCTCGGCCGTGTACCAGTTGCGCGCCATGCCGTCTTCCACGGTGCCGCCGTACGCGACGATGTTTGCGCCGTGCTCGGAGAACGTGCGGGCGACGTCCTCGAGCAGCCGGGCGCGATCCCAGCCGTCGACCGCGATCTGGACGCGGAAGCTCGACGACGTGGTGTCGCCCTCCCACTCGACCGGCGTGAAGCGCTCCGGGTTCCGCATCAGGGCCTTGACGTTCGGGCAGTCGGCGCGATGAATGGTGATCCCGCGGCCGAGCGAGATGTAGCCGCGGATCTGGTCGCCCGGCACCGGCGTGCAGCACTTCGCGAGGCGCACGAGGACGTCGTCGACGCCGGGAACGACGACACCCAGCGAGTCGCCGCTGACGATGCGCTTGCGCCCCGCCGGCTTCGTGTGGACGACGGGCTCCTCCGGGACGTCGTCGATCTTGAGCCGCTGCAGGACCTTGTTGACGACCTGGCCGGTGCCGATCTTTCCCGAGCCGAGCGCGAGGTAGAAGTCCTCCGCCTTCTTGAAGCCGAGGTCGCGGATCACCGAGGCGAGGACGCTCGAGCCCTGGAGCTTGCGGTACGGGAGGTTCTGCGCCTTGAGCGCCTGATCGAGTGCGTCGCGGCCCTTCTGCTCGGTCTCGCCGCGGGTCTCGCGCTGGTACCACTGCCGGATCTTGTTGCGGGCGCGTGAGGATCTGGCGACCGAGAGCCAGTCGCGGGACGGCCCGCGGCCCGACTTCGAGGTGAGGATCTCGACGAAGTCGCCGTTCTTCAGGTGGTAGTGGAGCGGGACGATCCGGCCGTTCACCTTGGCGCCGACGGTCCGATGCCCGACGTCCGTGTGGACGGCGTACGCGAAGTCGATGGGGCTCGCCCCGGCCGGCAGTGTCTTCACCTCGCCCTTCGGCGTGAAGACGTACACCTCGTCGTCGAAGAGGTCGGTGCGCAGGGTCCGCATGTACTCGGACGCGTCCTGCTCGTCCCCCTGCCAGTCCATGAGCGAGCGAACCCACGTGAGCCACTCGTCGTCGCCCTTCGCGGCCTTGCCACGCTTGTAGAGCCAGTGCGCTGCGACGCCGAGCTCGGCCTCCTCGTGCATCTCCCTGGTACGCACCTGGATCTCGAGCGGCGTGCCTGAGGGACCGATCACCGTCGTGTGCAGCGAGCGGTAGCGGTTCAGCTTCGGCATCGCGATGAAGTCCTTGAACCGGCCGGGCATCGGCTTCCACAGCGAGTGGATGAGCCCGAGCGCGCCGTAGCAGTCGCGTGTTCCCTCCTCGCCCGAGCGCTCGGCGATCACGCGCATGGCCGTGAGGTCGTAGATCTCGTTGAACTCCCGGCCCTTCTTGGCCATCTTGTCGTAGATCGAGTAGAAGTGCTTCGCGCGTCCCGAGATCAGAGCCGGGATGTCGGCCTTCTCGAGCTCGAGGCCGAGGATCGTCGCCGCCTGGTCGACCTGCGACTCTCGGTCGGCGCGCCGATCGGCGACCATCGCCTTGATCTCCGCGTACTTCCGCGGGTGGAGGATCTGGAAGGACAGGTCCTCGAGCTCCCACTTGAGCGCGTGGATCCCGAGGCGGTGCGCGAGGGGCGCGTAGACCTCGAGCGTCTCCTTCGCCTTGCGGATCTGCGTCTGCTTCCCCCAGTACTCGCTCGTGCGCATGTTGTGGAGCCGGTCGGCGAGCTTGATGAGGATGACCCTCACGTCGTGGGCCATCGCGACGATCATCTTGCGGTAGTTCTCCGCCTCCGCCTGCTCGCGGCTCTTGAACTGCGTCCGCGTCAGCTTCGTGACGCCCTCCACGAGCTGGGCGATCTCGGTGCCGAACTC
>Ga0207657_10002148_pt1 | contig 21367 bp, 14 predicted proteins | sample KBSC33metaG_FD_184316 | JGI IMG/M metagenome (GOLD analysis project Ga0207657, IMG submission 184316) | Corn rhizosphere microbial communities from Kellogg Biological Station, Michigan, USA - KBS C3-3 metaG (SPAdes) (version 2) | ecosystem: Host-associated > Plants > Roots > Rhizosphere > Soil ... | reverse complement strand
TGGTGTGAACTCTGGTCTCTAACTCCAGTCGTAAGCGCAATTCCTGTGTGGCGAAAGCTCGGGCCGACAAGCGCACGCAAAGCTGCTCGACCATGTGATTGAGAAGCAAAGCCAGCGGCTCTAGCAGTATCAGCGGATATTCCAGTTCTACCGCTTCTTCGAAACTGAGTGGCGGATCGATCGGCACCAAGGTTCGATTAACTGCTCCACGCGCCAGTTGCTGAAGGCGAACTCCTTTTTGACCCAGGCGCTCACTGATAGCAATTTCCGGCAGAGTAGCCAGAGCGCGTGATTTGCGGACTCCCCAGCGTTCCAGGGTGTCAAGTAATTGCGCACAGTCTGTTTCGCGATCAATTTGCTGAAAAGCCGCCAGGAGAATCGAAATCGGCAGATTGGCCAGCCGTTCTTCCTCGTTTCCGTAAGCAATGATTGTGATTCCGGGAAAGCCACGCGCGGCGAGGCTTGCGGCATCAGCATTCTCTGCCACTGCGACATTCACTTCTAACCCTACATCGCAGGCGCGTCGCGCCAAATCACGTGCCAGTTTCGTGGGTGGGCCAAAAAGCGGCTCCATACCTTCAATGTCCAGCACTATGAGATCAGCCGCTGCATCTTCAACGCGGGGTGAGAATGATTGTGCGCAATCCACCAGAGCCGAATGTGCTGCTGATTCCTGCAATGCGGAACGATTACGCAGGATGAGTTCCGGACAGGCTTCTGCCTGCAGCTTAGTCATGCCCGGTTCTATGCCTGCTTCGCGAGCCTTTTCATTCAGCGCAAAAACACGCTGCAACGGCGGCTTACCTTCCATTATGGCTATCGCAAGAGATCGCAGCTCCGGTTCCACACGCAGAATCGCTTCCACAGAAAAATCAGGAACGAAGATGGCCGCGAAAGGCATAGTGAGTTGCGGAACCTTATCGAGCCCAGGCAGTTTTCGTGGCAAACGTAATGCGATCCGCCTGCACAGGTTTGCGTTCCAGTCGCGAGCGTTCGAGTTCACAAGCGATATTTAAGCCGCACAGGAGTTCCGCATGCGCCGGCGCCTCAGTTGAAAAATGAACGTGCGTGTTTCCTTTCAGCTGCAGTAATAAAGACGCGCAGGTGCCAGCACACGGCCCCTGCGTAAGGACTAAAAGCACGGTAGCTGTGTTTTCCACGGCACGGCGAAAGCGAAACCAGGAAGTCAGTGGAATGCGCCGCGCCGCTTCAATGGGAACATCACTCAGATCGATCGCGACTAGACCAAAGCCACCGCTCTGCAGCAATAAATCAGTAGCTTTCAGCGCCTGTTCAAGACAGTTCCGCCAAACTTTGTGAGTGCTATTGCTGAAAAGCCGCCCCTCGCGCGAAATAAAAAATTGTTCCCCATTCTCCTGATAAGAGCGCGAACATTTGTGCTGCTTTATAGGGCGATATTCGGCGTCGCACCGGACCCAGAGCAAATTACGAAAATCAATGCCTGCCTCAAATGCCGATTGAGGATGAAATGCGTCGCTCACGTCCACCAGTGCACAAGCCTCCTGTCGCTGGATGGCAGCAGCTATGCTGGCTAATAAGAAACTCGTGCGGCCGGACGAAGCTGAGCCATAAACTTCTGTCAAACAAGCCCGCGGTAACCCCCCGGTGAGCGCATCAACTTCCGCAACTCCGGTAGAAACAGTTTCGGGCGCGGGACGCACATCGAGGTGTGACGCGGATGTGACACGGCTGAGTTGAGGCCGTTCGGACAGATGCTTCAACAGAAGCGCAGGCCCATCCAAGGGGACAAAGCCCTCAGGACGACCCGTTGCGGGCTGGACGCAAACGAGCAGGGAAGACATAAGCCTCAGTAGGCGAGGGCGCTGCTTCAAGTGGACAGCAATTTTCGCTTTTTATTCGCCTAAACGATTCTGCTATCGGAGGGATAACTTGTCAAGAGCCGGAATCAGAAGCGCGAGAACAACTTGCATGAACAAATGAATTAAGGCGCGTTATGTGGTCACGTATACCAACGTGGAATTCAATAAGCGATCAGCAGTGCAGACCCAGCGGTGGCGCAGTGCAACGCAGCTTGTTCTATTTTGCTTTGTTATAATTATCGAGCTTCCAAGTGGCGCTATCGTCTAGGGGTTAGGACGGAAGATTCTCAATCTTCAAACCCGGGTTCGATTCCCGGTAGCGCTACCAAGCCTAGATCTCACCTCATCAATAAGGCTGTATACACGGTCTTTGACGCGCGGCTCTCTGGACCAAGTTTGAGCTTTCCGGCAGATAGAAGACGCTGAGTTCTGCCCTGCGCTCAAGATATGTGTTCAGGCGGCGCGTGCAGGATCAGAAAAGAATGCGATCGCCTGGTCGGCAGTGACATTGCTGAAGTCGTTGATAACCCAGTTCGCCCCATTGCTAGCCAAACTCCCAGTGTGATGGCGATCAACGCCAAGTACCAGCGCAAAGCGGCCGCGCTCACCGGCCATGACCCCCGAAACCGCGTCTTCCACGATTCCGGCTTTGCGAGGATCGGCGGGAGAGGTGAGTTGAGAAAGACACTGCAGAAAAATATCGGGTTCAGGTTTGCCGCGTAGATGAAGCCGATCACTAACCACGCCATCGACAACTTCATCGAACAAATCGCGGATTCCAGCTCGCTCCAGGATTGGCACCGCATTGCGGCTCGAAGAGGCTAAACCTATGCGAATGCCTCGCTCGCGCAATTCACGCACGAATCTCACCGCATCCCGGTCAATCTCCACGCCATGTTGCCGGACTCTCTGGTTGAAAAGGTCATCTTTGCGATTTCCGAGCCCACAAACAGTCTGGCTGGTAGGACTGTCGGAAGGACTTCCGTATGGAATCGAAATGTTTCGCGAAGATAGGAAGCTGGCGACGCCTTCATAGCGCGGCTTCCCATCGACATAGGTCAGATAATCGCCCTCAATCGTGAATTCACGATAGGGTTCGTGAAGCGCGGCAGATCTTTCTTTCAAGAACTCGTCAAACAATTGCTTCCAAGCCGCTGCGTGCACCTGGGCGGTGAAAGTAATCACGCCATCGAGATCAAAAATCATGGCTTCAGGATCGCTTTTCATCTCAAATACCTTAGCTCCCCGAATATACGAGCATTACAGGAGATCCAGCATTCCTGATCACAACCCTCGTTGCACAATCCTCGTGCTCCGCCCAGTGGCCATGCCAGGCCATGATCACGAGGTCCACGTTACATTGCTGAGCGACCTCTGCGAGCTCGGAGCCTGCCTGGCCTCCGGTGACTTTGAGTTGGAAATGCACGCCAGAACTGAGCGCCCCGCTCGCGACCACACGATTCATAAATTCTTCGGCCCAGGCAGGCCATTCATGATGCGCTTGGTCCACGTAGAGTGGAGCCGCAATGCTCCCACGCGCCTCGGGCCGCTCCTCGCCCCGGGCAGCAACGTGGAGAGCGATTACTTCCGCGCCGGCGCGCTGCGCCATATCGGCCGCCGCGATAACCGCGGGATTTGAAACTGGAGTACCGTCATGAGCCAATAAAATCCGATGTAAACTCCAGGGTTTGTCGCCCCTTGCGGCATTTACCAATACTGCCTTCTGAGGCTTTGTTGCCAGGAATGCCTCCGTCAACATTCCGAAACGCTTCTCTGATTCCTGCTCCCCCAGAGCAGTCGAGAGGACGAGCAGCCCTTCTGGGTGTTGGCTCGCCGAGGCCACGGCTCCAACCGGCTTTTTGTGGCGTTGTTCCGAAACTGCGTCACGGGCCTGTTCGGGGGTCAGAGCTAGCTGGCCCGCGAAGTGCTGCATGTCGAACTGCCCCTCTCCCACGTACGTCATGTAGAGTTCGCAGCGATACAGTTCACTGAGGGCGCGTGCAACTGGAATGGCTGTGCGGGATTTCTCATAATTGTCCAGCGGAAGGACGATGCTCTTGATCGAGAAATCAGACTGGCCTTGTTCAGCTTGGATCGCGCTATTCCAATCGGGTGACGCTGCAGTCATAAATCTCCTTTGCTGCTCGGGTGAGCCATTCGCCAAGATCCCCAGCCCGATTCGGTCCTTTCCGCCACATACTCATGTCCAGGGGTTACGATAATTTCCGATCCACCTTCCAGTCGCAGCTGGAATGGCTCGGTGCCTGCCGCGTCTACTTGCACGGATTCATGTTCGATCGAGATGTGTAGTTTGCGTCCTCGCCATTCGATCGGAAACGACAGTCGCCGCCAGTGCGGCAAGAGCCTGGGCGCGAGGCTGAGGCCATCGCAATGTGTTTTGAATCCGGCAAAGCCGAACACAATGGCCTGCCACAAGCCTCCGAGTGCGGCAGCGTGCACGCCGGCCGCCGCATTGCCCATATTGTTACCGAGATCGATTTCGGCCGCCTGCTTCAGATAGGACTGGGCACGTTCATTGTCGCCAATTCGAGCCGCAATCAGGGCGTGGATCGAAGGACTAAGAGAGCTACCGTGCCCAGTCCGCAATTCGTAGTAACGAAAATTGGCTGCGGCCACGTCCGCGCCAAGCTCATCCCACAGCAGAAAAGTTGCTAAGACCACGTCAGCCTGTTTAACGATGTTAGTTTTTTGAATGCGTTCGTGTCCGAGTATGGTGTCCATGGCTGCAGAACGTGGCTCATAGCGCTTCAGATCAATGGGTTCTTTGTTGAAATAACCAGTGAACTGCTCGTACAGAAGAGTTTTGCTGTCGAAGGCAATGAACATGGCCGCCGCGAGCTTTTGCCACTCGCTTACTTCTGCATCCGCCAATTGGAGCTGAGCCGCGAGGTCCTGCCAGCGCTCCGGCCAATGTTCCTGCAGCAACTTGGCGGTGTCGGCCCCGCGACGCAGGTTCCAGGCAGCCATCAGATTCGTGTACGCGTCATCGTCAACGTCCTCGTGATACTCGTCCGGACCAATTACGTGACGGATGTGATAAAGACCGTCATTCTCAATGGTGCCTCTGCTGGCCCAAAAACGGGCCGTCTCGAGCATGATCTCCGCACCATATCTCAAAAAGAAGTCATCATCGCCGGTGTTCTGCCAGTACTGCCATATCGCAAATGCGATGTCCGCCGTAACATGGACCTCGATCTCACCATTAAGGATTTTCAGGATCTCTCCGTTGGGCGCAATCACCGCTTTAGGCGTGGTTTCATCGCCTGTATCGGCGGATTCCCAGGGATACATCGCGCCGCGAAATCCGGAGGTGAGCGCCTTGTTTCGGGCCGCATCCAAGGTGTGGTAGCGGTATTCGAGAAGCGCGCGCGCTGCCCTTGGGTGGGTGAAGATAAAGAACGGAAGCATATAGGTTTCCGTGTCCCAGAACACGTGCCCTTTGTAGCCAGGGCCAGAGAGCGTGCGGGCGCCAATGGAAACGCGGCCATCGTCCGGGTTGGCCGCGCTGATCAAGTGATAGGCAGCAAAACGCAATGCTCGCTGCAGTGACTCGTCGCCTTCAATCTCGATGTCCGCAGCTTTCCACCGTGATTCCCAGGCCGACACGTGCGCCCAAACCGCCGAGTCAATGCCTTTCGGAACAACATCCGCGAGGTGGTCCATGGACCTCTTGAATGGATCGCCGCCGTCGCGAGAAGTGAAGACAGACACGATGCGATGTAGATGGCATTGCATCCCAGCTTCGAGTTCGATGTCGCAATGCTCCATGATCTTGCCTGGGTCCATGCGCATCGTGCGGCAGCCTGCGCCAGGCGCGGAATGCAGCAGTTGGCTTGTCAGGCCGAAAGCTACCGTGGTATCCCTGCCTGGCACGACCAATCCCAAAGGCAGGACATTGGGGCGAGCCGAATCTCTGCGCGCTCTCCATTCGGGTGCCAACACCGAAACGGCTCTATCCGCCTCCATCGAGCTCTCAAACCGGATCACCGAATTATGGTTTTCTGGGGTAAGACTGACCGAGTGCAGCAGGAGATGGCGATCCGGCAACGACGCTAATCGGAATGCCACAACTCGGGTGATTCTTCCGGCAGGATCGCGGTGGCGCCATTCGCGCCAAAGTATTCCGCGCCGGAAATCCAGGATGCGACGGTGCTCCAGCACATCCCCTTGCTGCATGCTGAGAGGCTCGCGGTTAATCCAAATTCTTACGCCTGTCCAGTCAGGCAACACCATCAACTCCGGAACCGAACCTGGAGTATCGAATTGTTCAAACACTCCGGCTACGAAAGTTGCGGGCGCAGAAAGCGCACTCCCCTCCGCCAACGATCCGCGATTGCCAACGTAACCATTGGCAATTGCAAACAGCGACTCGGTCTCATGCTCACGTGCAAGAGTGAATCCCTCATCGATGAGCAACCACTGTGGATCGCTGGTACGAAGTTGGCTGGGCTGAACAGCTGCCTCACTGTCCTGCACCTGCTGCAACTCTTCCTGAAACAAGTTACTCTCGCGTTGCAGATCAAACGGCGACAACGAACGATTCATGTACCACTCCAGCTTGGCTGCCGAAGGCTAAGATGCTGACATAATGGCTACGGCACCCCAATAGATGCACGGTCCCACAGCTTGGTTCGGTTGCCGAGCGGATTTTGCTCCGAGAATCTACCAAGGACACGTTCGATCCAAAGCAGAACTTAAACCTTAGCAGATTCTCGATTGTCAAAACACTGGCCATTAATATTGAGTGCGATATATCCACCGATTTGTACTTTGGCCTGTCCTCGAATGGTGCACTCACTTTAATTTGAGCTTCTGGATACGCTGTCCCCGTACGCATTTATCAGCTGGTCCTTGACGTCCGAGGCTGCAAGCGGGATGATGCCGTGGGCGTTTGGGCCGTTTTTTGTAACCCATCGTGCCTTTCCTCATGTAAAACGCAGAAAATCCTTAAACCGAACCTGTGCGCCGCCATGGTTGAGCGCTGCTCACTCTCGCTCCGACTAAAGCAGTGAGAGGGGCTGACCGGACGATCTAAAAATCTCAGGAGACCTAATGAAAAAAGATTCCTTTTCACGTCGTGAGTTCCTCGGCATGGGGGCAGCTGTCGGGGGAGCGACACTGGCCGCGAAAACCATTTTTCTGGATCCCGAGCCTTTGTTTGCTTCCCTGCAAGCGGTTGCGCCCAGTGATCGCGTGCGCTTTGGGATGATCGGTATTGGAATGCAGGGGTCTGGATTGCTGGCCAATGCCATCGAATTGCCCGGCGTGGAATGCGTGAAGGCCTGCGATCTCTACGATGGCAGACACACTCTGGCGCGTGAAATCACGGCCAAGCCTACCCTGCCCGTTACTCGGCGCTATCAGGAATTGCTTGCTGACAAAGAGATCGATTGCATCGTCGCAGCCGTGCCCGACCACTGGCACAAGCAACTCGTCGTCGATACAGTTTCGGCGGGAAAAGATATCTATTGCGAAAAGCCCATGTCCCACACCGCTGCTGAGGGTGTCGAGATGTCCGATGCCGCTAAGCGTACAGGCCGCATCGTGCAAATCGGTTCGCAGCGTGTGAGTTCGTTGATTTGCAAGAAAGCCAAGGAGATGGTTTCGCAAGGGATGTTGGGCGATCTCATGCTGGTGGAAGGTTGGCTGGGCCGCAACGACCCGACTGGAGCCTGGGAATATCCACCGCCCCCAGACCTCTCACCAGAAAACCTGGACTGGGACACGTGGCAAGGCCAAGTACCAAAGCGGCCATTTGATCCCAAGATCTTTGCTCGCTGGCGCTGCTGGAAGGAATACGGCACCGGGGTCGCTGGCGACCTTTTGGTGCACCTTGTCAGCGGAATGATGTTCGTTCTTGGCATGAACGAGCCACCAAAGCGCGCCATGGCCATGGGCGGCATTCTGCGGTGGAAGGACGGCAGGAACATGCCCGATGTTCATGCAAGCTTGTTCCAATACGGTGATATTCCGGTTTACATGCGCCTGAACCTGGGTACCGAGATGCCCGAAACCTATCGCTTCCAGGGCTCGAAGGGCATTCTGGAAATGACGGAGTTTGGCCTCAGCTTTACACCGCAATCCGGGAAGGATACGGCTCCGAGCTACTACGCCAATGGATTTCCCCACGCCATGCGCCAGGCTTATGAGAAGAAATGGCGTGAGGAGAACACTCCCAAGCTAGGTGAGGAGCCTATGCCGGAATCGCTTACTTTCAAGGGCCCTGATTTTGATGATGTGAAACCACACCTGTGGAACTTCTTCCAGGCTGTGCGCTCACGCAAGCCGGTGGTTGAGGATGCTCTTTTCGGCCACCATGCGGCACTGGCTTGCCACATGGCGAATGAATCGTATTTCCGCCAGCAAGGTGTCCACTGGGACGCGTCCACTAAAACCATCAAGAGCTGATCACTGAAGAAAACCGGCATGTCGCGCATGAATCGCACATGCCGGTTTAGCTTTCTCGGCTGCAAGCGAACGCGATGCCACTCTGAGCATGGATTTTCTTCTCCAGGGACTGTCGTTGGTCTGTCCACCACGTGCGTTCGCCACTTAAATGACCAATTCTATCGAAACTGCCCGATATGGAAACGGGTAGTCCCGTTTGTATGTGACACTCGAGCGCCAAGTGCTTGTAGTAGCATTGTTCGGACCTTGTCGCGTGTGGGTCTACCAAGTTGTTCCCTTGAATCTCTGAATCAGCCTCCGAAAGGAATTTCGAAACCATGGCAATTGCCACCACTAACCCCGCCACAGGTGAAGTGCTGAAGACCTTCGAACCGCTTTCTGCGGCGAAGATCGAGGAAAAGATTCAACTAGCGACATCAACTTTCCGGAGTTACAGAAAGACTTCGTTTGCGGAACGAGCCCGAATGATGGTGCGTGCGGCCGAGATCCTGGAAAAGGAAAAGGAAGAGTGTGGCCGGTTGATGACTCTGGAGATGGGTAAACCGTTGCGCGCCGCTGTTGCCGAGGCCGCAAAGTGTGCGACGGGTTGTCGTTATTATGCAGAGAATGCTGAGCGTTTTCTGGCAGACGAAGTTGTCGAGACGGGAGCCAAGCGCACTTTCATTCGATATCTGCCGCTCGGCCCTATCCTTGCCATAATGCCCTGGAACTTTCCTTTCTGGCAGGTGTTCCGCTTCGCAGCTCCAGGACTGATGGCGGGCAACGTTGGGTTGCTGAAACATGCTTCGAATGTTCCCCAATGTGCCTTGAAAATTGAAGAAATCTTTCGAAAGGCCGGCTTCCCCGAAGGAGCTTTCCAGACTCTGCTGATCGGGGCGGCTGCGGTGGATGGAATTCTGAATGATCCGCGCATTGCAGCCGCCACTCTTACTGGAAGCGAACAAGCCGGCGTCGAAGTTGGCGTCTCCGCAGCCAAGCGTATCAAGAAGGTTGTGCTGGAGCTAGGAGGCAGCGATCCGTTCATTGTGATGCCGAGCGCCGATCTTGATGCGGCGGTTGCAACGGCGGTTGAGGCACGAATTCAGAACAATGGCCAATCCTGCATAGCTGCGAAGCGCTTCATCGTGGCCGAGCCAATTGCCGATGAATTCGAGAAGAAGTTCGTGAGCCGTATGGCTGGATTGCGCATTGGCGATCCTTTCGAGGAGACTACGCAGCTCGGGCCGCTGGCGAATGCCGAAGGCGTGTCTTCTCTGGATGCGGACGTGAAAAAGACCGTGAGCGCAGGGGCTAAGCTTCTGACCGGTGGCGAGCCGTTGAAACGTCCCGGCAACTATTACGCTCCCACGGTTCTTACGAACGTTCCCAAGAATTCGCCGGCCTACCGGGAAGAATTTTTTGGGCCTGTAGCGTCGATCTTTCGGGTAAAGAATATGGATCAAGCGATCGAGATTGCCAATGACAGCCGCTTTGGTCTGGGGGCAAGCGCGTGGACCAATGATCCATCGGAAGCCGAACGATTCATTAACGAACTGGAAGCCGGCATGGTCTTCTTAAACAAAATGGTTGCATCTGATCCGCGTGTGCCCTTCGGCGGTGTAAAGCAGTCGGGCCACGGCCGCGAATTGGGTGTTCACGGAATTCACGAGTTTGTGAATATCAAGACCGTTTGGGTGCAGTAGGAGGTCGGCTTTGCTTTTCAACCGGGGCCGGCGGTTAGGGCACGGCCAGCTCACTGAACGAGCGGCCCCTGGCAGCGGCGCCAGCCAGTTGATTCGCCTCGGAATTCTCCTGCCGCTCAATGTGGGAGATGGAGAACGCCAGCGAGCGCGCCAGCTTGCGGCAGATCCAATTCAGGGAGTACAGGCGGGAACTTCGACAGGCGTATTCGCCGGTCATCTGCCTCACTACTACTTGAGAATCCGAGTAAACGTGCAGCTTTTTCGCCCTCAAGGCCACGGCGCATTGCAGAGCTTCCAAGAGCGCAAGATACTCGGCCACGTTGTTGTCCTGTCGGCCAATCCACTTCCCAATTCGGATGGCATCCTGCTCGGGGCCGGCCAACACTACCCCAATTCCTGACGGTCCAGGATTCCCGAGGGACCCTCCATCGACATAGGCCACAAAATCAGACATTCGCGCGGTCTCACCTGCAACATTATTTCGAGATGAGCTTCATTGCAAGATCATTGATGGTTCCGCGTGCAGTGGTCATTCTGTGCAAAGCACTGTGGAAAAGCAGGACCAAACGCATCGCGCCTCAATGAAGTCTCAAGCAGCCAACGCATTATCTCGTCCACAGTTTGTGGAAGAAAATTCGTGTGTTGCACAGTCCTGCGGCATTGACAGTGACAAGGCTAACGTTTACTGTCACTCGCGTCGACGGTCGAAAGGGTTGGCGAAAATAAAACGTTGCCGATCCGAAGTAGACTGGGTGATCTGCTAAGCGAGGCAACTCGTTAAGCAACCAGACCCGAAAAAACCAACGGACTCTGCGAGGAGCAGTTGGGGTTTGGAACTGCGAAAGCAGTGATCGCATCAGGGGCTGTGACGGTACATGCGTCCACGCTGTTAACTCCCTCGCAGGAGCTGGCGGCTAGAGCATAACCAATGTCACGGCCCTTTCAATTTTGGTCGATACCCGCCGCTTTAACTCCATCTCACGACTACTTGTCGCGGATCAGCCTTCCAGGAACTTCCTTCATTCAATCCAGGGTAATAGCCGTTCGTGAGCAATTCGTTAAGCGCGTTTCGGAACCTAGACTCTGCCGTTTGCTTCCAATCAGATAGCTTCCTGAGCACCCGTCATTTCCAGCAGACCGTGTTAACGTTTGTTGGGAGAAAGCGTCCAACAGGAGGAGTGGGCCAGCGGAGCCCACCCGCTCGACGGAACGAATTGGATATGTGTGCTGCGTGGGAAGTGAAGAGCTGCGTGCGGCTTTGTCGATAAAACATGCTGTGCGAGTCGCAATACTAGGCTTGCTTGCAACGGCGTGTGTTGCACAATCGCTTCGCTCTGAGAACACGGGAGCCGTCGAGCGCGCGCCCTCCTTTGCTCGCCTGCACATTCCGCGCCTGCAACAAGCACCGGGTATCCGCGATTTCGCCGGCATGCGCGTGTCCTCCGAACTTGGCCGGCAAATGCTTAAGGTCGACGGCTTCACGCAACGCGATCCGCACGATGGAATGCCTATCTCGCAAAGGACTGAGATCTACCTCGGGTACACGGATAAGAATTTGTATGTGGTTTGTCTGTGTTTCGACAATGAGCCGAACAAAATTCGTGCCCGTCTGGGCCGTCGCGAGTTGATCAACGATGATGATCAGTTCGGGTTCGTGCTTGACACCTTTCACGACAAGAAACACGGTGTTTTTTTCTATATCAACCCCGAGGGCGTGCAACAGGATGGTATCTGGAATGATGCAACCGAGCCCGATTATTCGTTTGATTTGCTTTGGAACTCAGACGCTCAGCTGAATGAATACGGGTACATTGCATGGTTCGAAATCCCGTTTAAGTCGCTCCGGTTCTCTCCGGCCGCGGAACAGACCTGGGGTCTGTTCTTCGAGCGCGATATTAAGCGGAACAACGAATACTCCTTCTATCCGCGCATCACCAGCAATGCGCAAGGATTTCTCAGCCAGGAGACGGAGGCGGATGGTCTATTCAACATTTCGCCCGGGCGCAACTTGCAGTTCATCCCTTACGCCTCGTTCCGCTCTTTTCGCACCTTGGATGATCGCGATCCGAACAACGCCTTTTTTCAGGACATTCACGCGCAAGGCCGCATAGGACTCGACTCCAAAGTAATCATCAAAGACGCCTTGGTACTCGATGCGACCATCAATCCTGATTTCGCTCAAGTCGAGTCTGACGATCCACAAGTCACGGTCAATCAGCGGTTCGAAGTCTTCTTTCCAGAAAAGAGGCCCTTCTTTCAGGAGAACGCCAGCTACTTCGATACGCCCATGCAATTGGTATTCACGCGGCGTATCGCGGATCCGGAATATGGCGTCCGCCTGACTGGCAAAATCGGTCCCTGGGCTATCGGGTGGCTATTCGCGGACGATAAGCGCCCGAGCGACAAAGTGCCCGTGTACGATCCCTTATCGGGTCATAAGGCTTACTACACAATCCTGCGCGTAAACCATGACATCGGGAAAGAATCCACGGTTGGCTTCATATTTACCGATCGCGAGCTGCACACCGTTCCTAACACGATCTGCACCGACGATCCGTGCGTATGGGGTTCAAACCGGGTCGGCGGCTTCGATACAAAGATCAAGATTAATGCTAAGTGGTCGTTAACAGCGCAGGCTGTGGTCTCTCATTCCAAGCTGAACGACGGTACGCACAAAGGCGGGCCCGCATACTGGGCCTACCTGGAGCGCAGTTCTACGAAACTGGAATTCAACAGCATGTACCAGGACACCTCCGAGAATTTCGAGACCGACACCGGATTCTTCCGCCGTCCCGACATCCGGCGATTCAGCAACTTCGCCCAGTACCGGTTTCGGCGCGAGGGGAAGATCCTGCAGTGGCACGGACCCAGCATTTTCACCATCAATAACTGGGACCATCGCGGAACCAGGCTGGAATACCATACCAACATAAATTACCGCTGGAGCTTCGCACAGCAAACCAGCTTCGCCATCTATGGAAACGTGGAGCACGAACGACTACGGCCGGTTGACTTCGATACTCTGCAGAGAAATCAGGATTACGCCCACAATCATGCAGGGTTACTCTTCAACTTCGGCTACTTCAAGCAGTTGATGTTAACCGGAGAAATGAACACGGGCAGGGAGACGAACTACGATCCAATGTTCGGCCCTCCGGTTCCTGCCAAGTCAACGTTTGCGGAAATCACCGCTACAGTCCGGCCTACCAGGCGCTTGTCAATCGACAACACCTACTTCTTAACGCGCCTGCGCGACGACGTCTCAGGACAAGCCATATTCAACAATCACATCATCCGTTCCAAGTGGAATTACCAGTTCACGCGGGCTTTGTCGTTGCGGGTTATTCCCCAGTACACCACAGTGCTGAGTAACCGCGCCTTGACGTCTTTGCAGACTACCAAGCAATTCAACGCTGATTTCCTGCTGACGTACTTGCCGCACCCAGGGACGGCAATCTATGTGGGATACAACAGCGATTTGCAGAATTTCGATCGCTCCCTAAAGGTCGATCCTTCCGATCCCGATCAGAACTTGTTGCGGGCGAGAAACGGATTTCTCAACGACGGACGTGCCGTATTCGTCAAAGTGTCCTACTTATTTCGATATTAGTAATTTTCCTCGTTTGCGCCTTGTAGCTCGCCAGTGCTGAGTTCCCGTATGCCCCCTTTGAATTTTTCACCGCATGGTCCACAATAATCATCCGGAGTACCTGCTTGCGCTGTAGTGCTGAATTCGCATTTCTGCTGATCGCTTCCTGCTTCTTTGCTCCATCGACAGCGAACTCACAACTAACTCCTGAAAACCGGCAGCCGCATCCAGTGCATGGCATCGTTATCAACGGCATCACGCGCGAACCGATCGGGCGTGCTTTGGTCTGCTCTCCCGACAGTCGTTTCGCGACGATGACGGATAGCCAGGGCCGTTTTGAATTCCCAGATTCAGACAGTCCCCGCGAGCTGCAGGGCGCCGGGAATTCCAGCTATTCTGAAGCGTCCGGCCCCGTCATCACATCGAACGGCCCCACCGTGTTGTTGGCGCGTAAACCGGGATTCCTGACCGATCAGAATCAGGAGTTCCAGAACGTGCAAGCGGGAGAGATCACGCTCTCTCTAGTTCCCGAAGCGCTCATCGTGGGACGCGTAGTTCTTTCCTCCTCCGATGGCGTGACCCCCATACAACTGCAGTTATACAAGCGGCAAGTGCAGGAAGGCCGTGCGCATTGGGTTCCCGTGGCAGACACCACCTCCAGAGCGAACGGAGAGTTTCGGTTTGCGGAGTTGTCTCCCGGCACTTACAAGCTATTTACGCTCGAACTTCTCGACCGCGATCCCGAAACCTTCAGGCCAGGCGGGCCACTGTATGGCTACCCTCCTGTCTATTTTCCAAGTGCCAATAGTTTTGCCGCTGCCAGCACGATTCATTTATCTGCGGGTAAGACTTTCCACGCCGCTCTCTCCCCGGTTCGACAGCGGTACTATCCTGTGAAGGTGCCCGTCGCAAACGCTGCTTCGGGCCTTCCCATCAGTATCAACGTAATGGTCCAGGGTCACAGGGGACCTGGGTTCTCATTGGGTTACAACGACCGCGATCACACAATTGAAGGCATGCTGCCCAACGGGACCTACACCTTGGAGGCTACAGGTTTCGGCATGCCGGCTGCCCACGGACTCGCTACGATTGCTGTCCACGACGCGCCGGTTGAAGGTCCAGCGATGATGCTCGTCGCAAATCCCTCGATCCCAGTTAGCGTGCAATGGGAGTTCACGGGTACCCAGAATCGCGGTATGTCGGCGCGCCTGGCCCAAGGCGCGCAATACGCGAATGTTCGGTTAGAGCCGGCAGAAGACTTCGGCCAGGCGCCCCCGATTTATTTGCGGCCACCTACGCGGGAGAAGCACAACTCACTAGCTTTCGACGGTATCCCCCCGGGACGTTATTGGGTTCATGTGTATCCTGCCCCCGGCTTTCCCAGCGCGGTGAGTTCCGGCGGAATTGACCTTCTTCATCATGCTTTGACCGTCACGGAAGGCTCGAATGCACCGATCGAAATCACGATGCGTAACGAGGGGGCCGAGATTGACGGCACGGTGGAAGGGTTCAGCAATGTCTTAGAAAAAACTCAGGGCGGAAACGAGTCGGCCTCGGGTAGTGCCGATTCAGTTCCTTATCACTCGCTCCCATACGTCTATTGCATTCCCCTGCCCGACGGCAACGGACAATTCGCGCAGAGTCCGGTAGGCAGAGACGGCCATTTCAATTTGATCGATGTCGCACCCGGCAGTTATCGATTGCTTGTATTCGCTCGTCAACAACCGGAGCTTGAATATGAAAATCCTGAGGCGATGAAGTCTTACGAATCAAAAGGAATAGTCGTTCGGGTCGTGGCGGGACAAAAGGAACATGTGCGCATTCCAATGGTTTCGCCGAGCGAGCAATGATCATGCGGCGCATATCTATTCTGATGTATGTGGTCATGGCGCTGTTTCAATGTCCGCGCACAGCGGCGCGGGTTGCCGCAGGCGGCCAGTTACAGTCTGGAGGCGGTTTTCGCATCGCCGGCCGAGTCGTGAATGCCAAGGCAGGCACCCCGCTGGAGCGAGCCCGTGTTTCTATTACGGACACGAAAAATCCCCAGCGTTCGCTTTCCGTTCTGACTTCCGATGACGGACAGTTTGAATTCAATGGCTTGCCTGCAGGAAAGTTCGCTTTGGAAGGCGCGAAGCGTGGATTTATCCGGGCAGCTTACGACCATCACGACCAATTCTCGACCGCAATCGTCACTGGTGCTGGTCTGGATACGGAAAGTCTCATCCTCCGCCTTGATCCTGTCGCGGTGCTGAGCGGAAAAATCCTCGATGAGGCGGGCGATCCGGTCCGGCATGCGAGTGTGACCCTGTATCGGGAAGACCGCTTTTCTGGCGTCAGCCGAATTCACAGGATCCGGGAGACGCAGACCGATGACCAGGGTTCCTATGAGCTCACGCCGCTCGATGCCGGCACGTATTTCGTCGCGGCTAAAGCGAAGCCTTGGTACGAAGTGCATCCTGCCAAGGCACGAGCGTCGGGCTCCGAAAATTCGACTGTACTGGTGGATTCAGCGCTCGATGTGGCATATGCAACAACTTTCTACGGAGATACTACAGAGTCTGAGGAGGCCACTCCCATTCCGGTTCGCGGCGGCGATCGCCTCGAAGCTGACATACACTTGAACCCGGTTCCTGCATTGCACCTGCTGATGCAAGTCCCCAATAACCACAATAATGGAATCACCATGCCCGTGCTGCAAAGTAATGCGTTTGACGGTTCAGAGCAGGTTGAGATGGGCGGTCTTCAAATGGTTTCGCCCGGTCTTTACGAGATTACCGGTATCCCGCCTGGCCGATATGCGGCACATTTTCCCAGCAATGGGCAAATGGGAGAGGCCACTCAGATTGATCTCACGACAGATGGACAAGAGCTGGCTCCCCCCAGCGGCCAAACGCCCAGCACACTGACGGTAAAAGTACAGCTGGCTCGACAGGAGAAACTCCCCTCAGAACTTTTCGTCGGACTGCGTGACCCCAAGGGAAGAATGGTTGCTGGCGCCCAGGTCGATGAACAAGGACAGGCGGACTTCGGACCTGTGGCGGCAGGCAGTTACAATTTGTTTGCCGGTTCTTCGCAGGTCGCCTACTCCGTTGTTCGTATCTCAAGCCAGGGCGCGGAGAGTTCTGGACACACCTTGAACGTCGTCGCGGGTTCTCCCATGAACGTCACGCTCACTCTTCTGGCCGGCGTGGTCAACGTCGAAGGCTTTGCCAAACGCTCAGGGAAAGCCGTTCCGGGGGTGATGATTGCGTTAGTTCCAAAAGATCCCGCCAACAACCGGGAGCTTTTTCGCAGGGATCAAAGTGACCTGGACGGCAGCTTCAGCCTGCGTAGCGTCGTTCCTGGTACGTATACCGTGGTCGCTATCGAGAATGGCTGGGAGTTGGATTGGGCGCAGCCGGAAGTAATCGCCCGATACGCGGAACACGGGCAACTGATGACCATCGATGAGAGAAACCAAGGCACAGTGCATCTGCCCAGCGTAGTCGAAGTGCAGCCGCGCTGAAGTTGAACACGGGCACCAGAGTAGGCGAGAGTGCTGTCGAAAACTGGTGCTAGACTTCAGTCGATAGTTCCCCAATGCCAATTCTCAGAATCACCAGCGCGGTCGAGCGCTATCGCTACTTCGCCAGCCCCGAGTTCAACATTCACGCCCTGTCGGGCCATGGCGAAGACGGGCTGCCCAATATCCAATTTGTCAGTGCACGGATTCTCTCTGCGATACAGCCCGAGGCCCGGGATGTCGTTTTGGACGTGGGCTGTGGCGACGGCTATCTTCTGTCACAAGCGGCGAAGACCGGTGCGAAATGCATCGGCGTTGTTCCTACGAAGGAAGAACAGGAGAAGCTCCAGGCAGCCGTGCCCGGCATTAACTTCCGAGTAGGATTGGCGCAGGACCTTCCGCTCGATTCCGGCTGCGCTTCCAAGATCGTCTGCAACAGCGTGCTCCTTCTGCTCGAAAATGAGAACAACGTTCGATCCGCGCTCACGGAGATATCACGTGTAGCACAAATTGGGGCGCGCATATGGCTGGGTGAAGTCCCAGCCGCGGACGAACTGGCTGAATTCCACGTCTACAACGGCACTACAACACTCGGACGACTCAGCCACGAGTGGAGGATCAAAGGACTGCGACCGTTTCTGGCCACCCTTAGATCAGTGGTGAGGAGCAGGTTTGGCAAACAGACTCTCCTGCTCGACTCCTGTTCAATCTTTCATGCGCCTCCCGACAAATTTATCCGCCTCGCCAGTACCTGTGGTCTGCACATTGAGTCGTGGCAGAAGCATACGCGCCTGGATGGAGGATGCGAACGAGAGTCAGCTTTCCGATACAACTATATTTTCTCGAAAAGCGCTTGAGCGTAAGCAATGTTCACTAAGATCGCTTTGGTCCTGTTGTGGTTGGCTACATCGTGTCCTGCGCAAGAGATTCTCACGTTGAAGAGCGGCACGACTGAAAATCTGCGTGGACTACATTCGCTTCACACAGGCGTGGTTTGGGCCAGCGGCACCCATGGCACTTACCTGCGCAGCCTCGATAACGGTCAGACTTGGTCGGCTTCATCCGTACCTGGAGCCGAAGCGTTGGACTTTCGCGATGTCGAAGCCTTCGATGCTGATACCGCATTGCTCTTAAGTGCTGGACCGGGCGAGCAATCGCGAATCTACAAGACCAAAGATGGAGGGAAGAGTTGGGCGCTGCAGTTTACCAATCACGATCCCAAGGGATTTTTCGACTGCATGGCGTTCTGGGATCGCGAGCATGGCATCGCGCTCGGCGATCCGATCGACAAAAAGTTTCAATTGCTTGCCACGAACGATGGCGGCAATAGCTGGAACAGCATTCCTCATATTTCGATCCCAGCCGCCATCGAGGGTGAAGGGGCGTTTGCCGCGAGTGGAACCTGTATCGCCGTGCAAGGTAAGAGGAACGCGTGGTTCGTTACAGGCGGAAAAGCCGCGCGTGTGTTCCGGTCCGCTGATCGGGGACACACGTGGAAAGCGGTCGAGGTTGCAATCATGCACGGTGACTCTGCCGGAGTATTTTCGATCGCTTTCCGTGACCGGCTACATGGTGCGATTGCCGGGGGAGACTACAAGAAGCCCGGCCAGGGCGGAGCGAATATCGCCCTCACTGATGATGGTGGCGCAGCATGGAAGCTGGTCAGTCTTTCACCCACATCCTATTTTTCAGCCGCGACATGGAGCGGAACGAAACTGCTGGTTGCAGGCTCGTCTCACGCCGGCTTTCTCAACCATGCCTATGATCGGATATGGGCCAAGTATTGGGACGTACAACTGAACTCCTTGAGCCCATCCAGCGCGAACCAGGTATTTGGGGTCGGACCGAACGGAACCATCGTGCGCTTTGACCTGTCCAGCAAGCCTCGTAAGACCAAGTAGCTTTGTATAAAAATTGGAACTGGTGGCCGAGGATAGGAAACGCACCACTCTAGCATCATGGTGGGGTGATCCCCTGGGTACCACTACCCACTGGAGCCGTGTTTTCAGCGGCTTAATGCTGGTAACCTCCAATCCAGCCTCCCGCAGTTCCGAATCGTCGCTTCTCCTGTAAAATCTATAGGTAAGAGCGAAGAGTTGTTCCGAGTAGCGGGGTAAGCCAGAACCACTTATGCCAGTGCCAGTTTCACAAATGTGGACGGTTGCGTCGTATGTCGTCAAGCAGAAGCTGAAGCGCCGCAAGCATTTCCCTGTCGTCCTGATGCTCGAGCCCCTAATGCGCTGCAACCTGGCCTGTGCCGGCTGCGGGAAGATTCAATACCCCGGCCACGTCTTGAAGAAGGAGCTCACACCAGAAGAATGCTTCCGCGCGGTGGACGAGTGCGGCGCTCCTATGGTGAGTATCCCGGGCGGCGAACCGCTCATGCACCCTCGAATCACCGAAATTGTGGAAGGCTTGCTCGCTCGCAAGAAATACATCTACCTTTGCACCAATGGGCTCTTGTTGAAAGAACGCCTGGACGAGTTCAAGCCCAGCAAGTATTTCTCTTTCGTCGTTCACATGGACGGCCTGCGCGAGCACCACGATTTCTCCGTCTGCCGCGAAGGAACCTACGACAAGGCGGTCGAGGGGATGCGCGAAGCATTGAAGCGCGGCTTCCGCGTGACTACGAACACGACTCTCTTCGAAGGTGCGGACCCCAAAGGCGTGCGCGAGTTCTTCGACGAGATGATGGATCTGGGTGTTGAAGGCTTGATGCTTTCCCCGGGTTACACCTACGACAAGGCGCCCGATCAGGAGCACTTCCTGAGCCGCAAGAAAACGCGCCGTCTGTTCCGCCAAATCCTGAGCAATCGCAGGCCGAAGTGGAAATTCAACATGAGCCCGCTGTTCCTCGAGTTCCTGATGGGACGGCGGGAATACAAATGCACGCCGTGGGGAATGCCAACTTACAACATCTTCGGCTGGCAGAAGCCGTGTTACCTGCTGCAGGACGGCTACACCGATACATTCGAGGAACTGATCCGCACGACTGAGTGGGAAAAGTACGGAACCGAGAGCGGCAATCCGAAGTGCGCCAACTGCATGGTGCATAGCGGATACGAAGCCAGCGCTGTCAACGACACCTTCGGCTCGCTCCGGGGACTGCTGGCTACAGCACGCGCCACGCTGTTCAATCGCTACAAAGATCCCGACATTGACGACGGGGCGTCGCCTACGCCGAATCGTTCGTCAGGACAATTGGTTCAAATTTCCAGCAGTCGCCAGGCATAGGTGAGAGCCCAATGGGTACACCTATGGGATGTGAGAATTTGCTTTCAGCCGATGGCCACGTAGGTGCGGGTGCCCTCACCCGCACGGCCGAGCGAAGCTCGGCACTTCCGGAGACCAGTACCAAATAGCCGCTGCTGAGCCAACACTGCCTATGTCTGATCCAGCAACTCACTCCGAAGAGCAAGACGAAAAATTAGGTGTGGTTCACGAGAACCTGCAAGGCTGGATTCCGTCCCTCGCCTCTGATGACGAAGTTCGCGCCGCGCTCGAGAAAGCTTTCGACTATCGCGGCGATCTGACCATCACACTTAAGAGTGGCGAAAAGATCGACGGTTACGTATTCGACCGCCGTGCCAGCAGCCCCAAGTTAGCCGAATGTTTCGTTCGTTTGATGCCCAAGGATCGTGCCGACAAGCTCTCCGTTCGTTACAGCGACATCGCCGCTCTCGCATTCAGTGGCAAAGACACGGCGGCAGGGAAGAGCTTCGAGGCTTGGGTGAGGAAGTATCAAGCCAAGAAAGCCGCCGGGGAGAAGAACATCGGCATCGAGGCCGAGCCGCTGGAATAAACGCGTATCCTTCCTGACTCGCTGGCTGCGCACTCGAATTCGGGGCGAACGCTCCCTATCTTTCAGAACCGATCGTTGACCCATGCTGCGCGGCAAATCGCTCACGCCACCCGCGCAAACCATTGCGCATGGAGCCGCTTCTCCGCACATCCGTCTGAGTGAAAGTGGAAAGTGGCTGCTTCCGCTCCGCACCCGGCGCCAAAACGTTTACACAATCACCGGTCCGCCCAGTGCTAACTCGATGAGCTTGTAGCGCACTGTGTGCTGCGCATACGCTTGGAACGTCAGCAAAAGCATGAGCGTGGTAGCGAAGCTGAGCTTCGAAAATTGAATCTCATATCTGCTCCTCCTCGCAAACCCTGTTCTCTCTGACTGGTAAATTTAGGGTTGCGCTCCCCAATCTGGCGTGAGGCAGTTCCCACTCGGACAGCCTCCAACAATCAAATCAGTCGCGACCTTCTTTACGTGCGACCCATCGGGGTTCATCGTGTACAGATTGATGGGACCGCTAGCAATGGTGCC
>Ga0207657_10002146_pt1 | contig 21373 bp, 16 predicted proteins | sample KBSC33metaG_FD_184316 | JGI IMG/M metagenome (GOLD analysis project Ga0207657, IMG submission 184316) | Corn rhizosphere microbial communities from Kellogg Biological Station, Michigan, USA - KBS C3-3 metaG (SPAdes) (version 2) | ecosystem: Host-associated > Plants > Roots > Rhizosphere > Soil ... | reverse complement strand
GCGGGCACCCGATGCGCCGATCGGATGGCCGAGCGCGCAGGCGCCCCCATGGACGTTGACCTTCTCGTGCGCGATCGCATGCTCGCGCATCGCGGCCATCGTGACGACGGCGAACGCTTCGTTGATCTCGTACAGATCGACGTCATTCGCGCGCCAGCCGTTTTTCTCGAGCAGCTTGCGGATCGCGCCGACAGGGGCGGTCGTGAACTTCGACGGTTCCTGAGCGAAAGTCGAATGTCCGACGACGCGCGCGAGCGGAGCGAGCCCGAGTGCCTCGGCGTGCGCGGCCCGCATCATGACGAGCGCCGCCGCGCCATCCGAGATCGACGACGAGTTGGCTGCGGTGACCGTGCCCGTCTTGCTGAAAGCGGGCTTGAGCGTTGGAATCTTCTCGAGATTGGCCTTGAACGGCTGCTCGTCGCGCGCGATGGTGGTCTCGTCGCCCTTGCGGCCCGCCACTGTCACGGGCGCGATTTCCCACGCGAACGAGCCGTCTTCGTTGGCGCGTTTCGCGCGCACGAGCGATTCGACGGCGAACGCATCCTGCGCCTCGCGCGAAAACCCGAACGAAGCCGCGCATTCCTCGGCGAACGTACCCATCAACCGCCCTTTGTCGTACGCGTCTTCGAGGCCGTCGTAGAACATGTGATCGATGACCTGCCCGTGCCCCATGCGCATGCCGCCGCGCGCTTTCGGCAGCAAATAGGGCGCGTTGGTCATGCTTTCCATGCCGCCCGCGATCGCGACGTCGACCGATCCGGCCGCCAGCATGTCGTGCGCGAACATGGCCGCGCGCATGCCCGAGCCGCACATCTTGTTGACGGTCGTGCAGCCGGTCGAAAGCGGCAGTGCCGCGCCGAGCGCCGCTTGGCGCGCCGGTGCCTGGCCGAGGCCTGCAGGCAGCACGCAGCCCATCAGCACTTCGTCGATGGCCTCCGGCTTCACGCCCGAGCGTTCGAGCGCGGCGGCAATGGCAGCCGCGCCGAGCTGAGGTGCCGTGAGCGAGGCCAGCTCGCCCTGGAAGCCCGCCAGCGGGGTGCGGGCCGCGCCCACGATCACGATCGCGTCGCGCGCGTTTGCTTTCGCGTCAGTCATGTTTGATCTCCTGGATGACACCTTCGACGATGGCGCTCACCTTTTCCAACTGGGCGGCGTCGGCGGCGACCATATCGTTCACGCTCGAGCCGGCCCCCTTGGCCGACAGCGCGGCGATACAACGTTCGTAAGTCGCACCCACCATCTCGGCGTTCGAAATGGTCATGCCAAGATTGCGCATGCGTCCATCGTGCACGCCATAGGTCCAGCCGTGAACCGTCAGCGGCTGGCTGCGGGCCCAGGCATCGTTGACGATGGTCGTGCGGCAGACGTTGACGACCTGCTCGATCGTGTTGAGCTCGACGAGACGCCGATGACGTACTTCGCCCATCGGCCATTCGTCGAGCAGCGCCGCATGTTTGGCTCGCACGTCATGAATATGGTGCAGCCAGTTATCCGCCAGACCCACGCGCCGATCGAAGAGCGCCGCACCCACGCCCGAGCAGCCATAGTGCCCCACGACCATGATGTGCTTGACCTTCAGCAGATCGACGGCGAACTGGATGACCGACAGGCAGTTGAGGTCCGTATGGACGACCACGTTCGCGATATTGCGATGGACGAACACCTCCCCCGGCGGCAAACCGATGATCTGGTTCGCCGGCACGCGCGAATCGGAGCAGCCGATCCACAGGTACTCGGGCGTTTGCTGGTCCGCCAGGCGCGAGAAGTACTGCGGGTCCTCGGCGAGCTTGCGCTCGACCCACGCCTGGTTGTTGACGAAAAGCTGTGCGAGGGGATGGTTTTGGTCGATTTCGTTCATAGTCGGATCAGTGGTTGGACCTCGGCGTAGCGACGTGTGCCTGCCGCGCGCGGCGTTGGACGGGCGATTCATCGTCCCGGGACGAAAAGCCCCGGCCGTTCACGCTGCCTGCTTGTCGTCGTCGGACGCATTGCCGTCCGCGTCGCCCTCGGTTTCGCCGGCCGGGCGAAAGCGGTGGGGGTAGCGTTTGCAAAAGCGCACGCTCTGGTCATAGGGGAAAAAATCGGGCAATTCGCCCCTGAGAAGAAGCTCCTTGTGTTTTTGCCACAAGGCGGGGTCGAAGAAGTCCGCATGGTGGCGTAGAAAATGGCGACGCACGGTAGGGTCGCCGAGCAAAAACGTGCCGTACGTTTCCGGAAAGATGTCGTTCGGACCGACGGTGTACCAGGGCTCCGCCGAAAGCTCGTCTTCCTCGGTTTGCGCTTGCGGCACATGGCGCACGTTGCAATCGGTCAGATACTCGATTTCGTCGTAATCGTAAAAGACCACGCGCCCGTGCCGGGTCACGCCGAAGTTCTTGTAGAGCATGTCGCCGGGGAAAATGTTCGCCTGCATGAGCTCCTTGATCGCATCGCCGTACTCCTTGATCGCGTGATCGATGTCGGCCTCCGTGCCGTTTTGCAGGAACAGATTCAGCGGCACCATGCGGCGCTCGATGTACAGATGCCGGATGATGAGGCAGTCGCCCTCGTATTCGATCATCGAGGGCGCTTCCCTTTCGAGCTCGCGGATCAGGGCGTCGTCGAGCCTCGACAACGGCAGTGCGACGCTCGAATATTCGAGCGTATCGGCCATGCGTCCCAGACGATCGTGCCGTTTGACGAGCAGATACTTTTCCTGGATCCGCTCGCGCGTCGTGTCCTTGGGCGGCGGAAAGTAGTCCTTGATGAGCTTGAAGACGTACGGAAAAGACGGCAGCGTGAACACGATCATCACGAGCCCCTTGATGCCGGGCGCGACGATGAACTGGTCGCTCGAATGCGAGAGGTGCTTGAGCAGGTCGCGATAAAAAAGATTTTTGCCCTGCTTTTGCAGGCCGAGCGACGTGTAGATTTCGGCGTTCGGTTTGCCCGGCATCAGTGTGGCGAGAAAGTCCACATACGCCGACGGCACCTCCATGTCGACGAGGAAATAGGAGTGCGAGAAGCTGAAAATGATCTGCAACTGCTCGCGTTTGAGCAGGACCGTATCGAGCGCGAGCACGCCGGGACGTACGTGGCGGATCGGCACCGCGAACGGCAGCAGCACCTCGCCGTTGATGATCCGTCCGACGATGTAGGCCGCCTTGTTGCGGAAAAAAAGCGACGACAGCACGTGCACCTGGAAGTTGAACGCTTCCGAAAACGCACCGTAGGTGTCGTGGATCATGTCGATGATGCAAGCGACGTCGCGCTCGAGGTCATCGAACGGCACGTCGAGCTGGAAGTTCGTGACGATGCGCTCGAGCGTTTTCGCGAGACCGTCCTTGCCCGGGTAATAAGCGCGATAGGTCGGCTTGGCCGCGGGCTCCTCGTTCTCCAGATATTCGGTGGAAATGACGGGGCGCACGAACAGGAAGTCGTTGTTGAAATACGAGCGGTGCAAAATCTTGCAGCAGACCGAATTGAAGAACGTTTCCGCGCACTCGGGCTGCAGATGATGCGTGAGCAGTCCGATGTAATGCAGCTTGATCTGCTGCCAGATTTCGTCGTCGATATTTTCCGCGTCGTATTCGTCTTCGAGCCGCATCACGCATTCGTCGACGCGATTGTCGTACGAGGCGATGCGATCCCGGGCCAGCTTTTGCAAGCCGTGCCAGTCTCCCGCTTCGAAAAGCGTCTTCGCATGCACGGCCGCTTCCCGAAACGCGCCATAGTGGCGGTTGAATCCCTCGAGGATCGACTGTGCGACATCGAAGCCGATCTGCGAGGACAGCAGTTTCGGGAACTGATTCATGAGCGCTCCGCCTCGCTGGCTTCGTTCGTCTCGCTCTCGGCCAGCATCGAGCGGCACTGCGCCTCGTACTGCGCGAGGTCCTGAAGCGTTGCATTCAGATCTTCGAGCTGCTTTTCGAGCACGTCGCGATGCTGCGCGATGGTGGCGAGAAACGCCTGCAATTGCGGCACGGTGTCGGTCGGCGATTCGTAGAGGTCCAGCAAGTTGCGAATCTCCGAGAGCGTGAACCCCAGGCGCTTGCCGCGCAGCGTCAGCTTGAGCCGCGTGCGGTCCCGATTCGAATAGACGCGGCGCAGCCCGCTCGAACCTTCGCGGCGCGGCGCGAGCAATCCCTGATCTTCGTAGAAGCGGATGGCGCGCGGTGTGACGGCGAATTCTCGCGCAAGCTCGGTGATCGTGTAGTGCTGGTTCATAGGTCGGGATCGGCCGAACGCCGGCGGCAATGGCTGCGAATGACGTTTCGGGCAGATCGGGTAGAATCGATCGACGTTTACGTTATCGTCAACTTCCGCAAAGCGCAACTGGCACCGTTTGCCGGGGGCGCGGCGACGGGACGGCCAGGAGAGTTTTCGACTGATGAATATCCTCGAGCATCAACTCGACTATCCGTTCGGCGACACGCTCGTCGAGCCGGGGCACACGCGTGAAGTCGCGCCCGGCATCTATTGGCTGCGCATGCCGCTGCCGTTTGCGCTCGACCACATCAATTTGTGGCTGCTGCGCGATGAAATCGATGGGCGGGAGGGGTGGACGGTCGTCGATTGCGGTATCGCCGACGAAACCATCAAGGCGCATTGGGAAACGATCTTCGATACGCAGCTCGATGGGCTGCCCGTGCTGCGCACGCTCGTCACGCACTGCCATCCCGATCACCTCGGGCTCGCCGACTGGATTTGCAAGGGCGGTGCGCGCGAGCGCTGGGACGTGCGGCTCTGGATCTCGCTCGGCGAGTACATGTTCGGGCGCGTCATGGCTGCGGGAGACGGCTCGAACGCCGGTGGTGCCGGTGCGGCGCGTCATTTTGCGCGACACGGGCTCGCCGATGAAGACGCACTGGAGAAGCTGCGCAATCGCCGCGACTACTACGCGAGGCTCGTACCGTCGATACCGTCGCAGTTTCGCCGGCTGCGCGACGGCGATACGCTGAGGATCGGTGCGCACGAATGGCGCGTCGTTGCCGGCTACGGCCATTCGCCCGAACACTGCGCGCTTTTCAGCAAAGACGCAGGCGTGCTGATTTCGGGCGACATGGTGCTGCCGCGCATTTCGACGAACGTGTCCGTGTTCGACATCGAGCCCGAGGGCAATCCGCTCGCGCTTTACCTCGAATCGCTGGGCCGCTACGAGACGATGCCGCCCGACACGCTCGTGCTGCCTTCGCATGGGCGGCCGTTTCGAGGGCTCGCCACGCGCATCGCGCAATTGCGCGCGCATCACGATGCGCGGCTCGCCGAAGTGCGCGAGGCGTGCGCGCGTGCGCCGCAATCGGCAGCCGAGATCGTGCCCATGATGTTCAAGCGCGCGCTCGACGTTCACCAGTTGACGTTCGCGATGGGCGAAGCGCTCGCGCACCTCAATTTGCTCTGGCTGGCGGGCGAGCTCGAACGGGTCGAAGGAACGGACGGGGTCGTGCGGTTCCGTCTTCAGAACGCGTAAAGGCCGAGCGCCGATTTGACCCACTCGAGCGTTTGCTGCGTCACGACGCGGGCCAGCATCGTACCGTTGCGAACGATGTCGCGCACAGTGTCCGCGTTGGCGGCATAGGCGGCGCGACGCTCGCGCAGCGGGGCGATGACACTGATCAGGATGGCTTCGAGCCGCTGCTTCAGCACGCTATCGCCGAGGCCCCCGCGCCGATAGTGGGCCTTCAACGCTTCGAGTTCGGCCGTCTCGGGATCGAATGCATCGAGGTAGGTGAAAACCACGTTGCCTTCCACGCGGCCCGGGTCCGTGACGCGCAGGTGGTTCGAATCGGTGTACATCATCTTCACTGCTTGGCGGATCTCGTCGTCGCTGGCCGACAGCGCGATGGCATTGCCCAGCGACTTCGACATCTTGGCTTTTCCGTCGATGCCGGGCAGCCTGCCGAACTCGGAAAGCAGCGCCGTGGCCTCGGGCAGGAGGTTTCGCCCCGACTGGCGGTTCAGGCGCCGCACGATCTCGTTGGTTTGCTCGATCATCGGCAATTGATCCTCGCCGACCGGTACCACGGTGGCGCGGAATGCCGTGATATCGGCAGCCTGGGCGACGGGGTAACAGAGAAAGCCCGCCGGAATGTCGCGGGCGAACCCGCGGGCGTGGATCTCGTCCTTCACCGTCGGATTGCGTTCGAGCCGCGCGACGGTGACGAGGTTGAGGTAGAGCATCGTCAATTCGCTCAGCGCCGGCAATTGCGATTGCAAACAGATGGTGACCTTGGCCGGGTCCAGGCCGACTGCGAGATAGTCCAATGCCACTTCGTCGACGTTGCGTGTAACGCGGGCGGGATCGTTCATGTTGTCGGTCAACGCCTGAGCGTCGGCGATGAGCACGAACTGGCGATGGCTGTCCTGCAGCGCGACGCGATTGCGCAGCGAGCCGAGGTAATGGCCGATGTGCAGCGGGCCGGTCGGGCGATCGCCGGTCAGTATCGTGGGCTTGTCCATGGTCGATGATGTCGCTTCTAAGGTCGCCCCCACATTGTCGTCGCTCGCAGCGGACCGCGACCGGAGAACTTTCTGACTTTGCGGCGCAACGCCGACGGCCGCCATGCCCGGGGCGCGCAGGTCCTACCCTTAGCCGCCGCCTGCGCTGGCCTCGCTCATTTGCCTGGCTCGTTCGAGCAACAATTCGCGCTCGCGTCCGTTTTGCGTCATCGCGGCGGCGCGCTCGAATTCGGCGCGGGCCGCCTCGTGCCGGCCGAGCTTTGCGAGCAGGTCGCCGCGCACGCTCGGCAGCCAGTGATAGCGCGCAAGCGACGGCTCTCCCGATAGCTGCTCGACGACGGCGAATCCTGCTTCCGGTCCGAACGCCATGCCGACCGCCACAGCGCGATTGAGTTCGACGACCGGCGAAGGCGCGACTTGCGCCAGCGCGTCGTAAAGCGCGACGATTTGGGCCCAATCGGTTTCGGCGGCGCTATGCGCCCGCGCGTGGCAGGCCGCAAGTGCCGCTTGCAGTGCGTAGGGCCCCAGCGTGCCGCCGAGCGATTCGGCCCGCTCGAGTGCGGCCAGCCCACGGCGAATCAGCAGCGGGTCCCAGCGTGAGCGGTCCTGATCGGCAAGCAGGACAGGGCGTCCGTTCGCATCGGTGCGCGCGTGAAGGCGCGACGCCTGCAGTTCCATCAGTGCCACGAGCCCATGTACTTCGCTTTCTTCTTTTGCCAGTTCGGCAAGAATGCGGCCGAGCCTCAGCGCTTCGTCGCATAGGGCGGGGCGCATCCAGTCGTCGCCCGCCGTCGCCGCATAGCCTTCGTTGAAAATCAGATAGATCACTTCGAGGACCGACGCCAGTCGCGTCGCGCGTTCGTCGGCCCGCGGTACTTCGAACGGAACTTTGGCGGCGGAAAGCGTCCGTTTCGCTCGGACGATGCGCTGCGCGATCGTCGGCTCGGAGACGAGAAACGCGCGTGCGATCTCGTGCGTCGTGAGCCCGCCCAGGAGCCGCAAGGTCAAGGCCACGCGGGCATCGGTCGACAGCACCGGGTGGCAAGCGGTGAACACGAGGCGCAACAGATCGTCGCCGATGTCGTCCGCGCGCGCGGCATCGAGCCCGTCGACGAAATCGGGCGTGATATGCGCTTCGAGCGCGTCGAGGTCGCGGCCGATCGCTTCGTGCTTGCGGGCATGCAGCGCATCGAGCCGCAGCTTGTCGAGCGCGCGGTGCTTGACCGTGGCCATCAGCCAGGCGCCGGGATTGTCGGGCACGCCCTCGCACGGCCAATGTTCGAGCGCGGCCACGAGCGCATCCTGCGCCAGTTCCTCCGCCACGCCGATATCGCGCACGAGCCGCGCCGCGTGCGCCACGACGCGCGCGGCCTCGATGCGCCAGACGGCCTCGATTGCGCGGTGCGTCGCGTTCGTCGTTTCCATCGTTTTCACCGTCGCTCAGCTCCGTATCGTCTGGCGCTCATGTTCGTGCGTCGCGGCGCCTGCGGTGCCCGGCTCGAAATCTTCCAGCTCGAACACCTCGCGCACCTCGATCGTTCCTTCTTCCATCTCGCCGAACGGCGCAGGAAAGCGCCGTGCCCATTCCATCGCTTCTTCGCGCGAGCGGACCTGGATCATCGTATAGCCCGCGATGAGTTCCTTGGTTTCGGCGAACGGGCCGTCGATCACGGTGCGCTTGCCGTTGGAATAGCGCACGCGCCAGCCGTGGGCGCTGGGCTTCAGACCGTTCGCGTCCAGCAGCACGCCGGCTTTCGCCAGGGCTTCGTGATAGGCGGCCATCTCGGCCATCACTTTCGCCTCGACGCCCGCGCCGGGGCGTGTCTGCGCCTCGCTCGCCCCCGTGGCTCTCACCATGATCATGAATCGCATCGCATCGCTCCTTTATCGTTGACGACCCTCGAGACGGGCCTCCTTCGATACGACGACTCGGACGCGACCGGATCGACGCCAACCGATTCGATTAAGGGGAAACCCCTACTCGTAGCAGGGGGCGAGGCGCCGTACCTCGACCGTGCACCAGTGCGCCGCCGGGCATTCGGCGGCGATGGCGATGGCTTCTTCCTCGCGATCGCAATTGAGCAGGTAAAAGCCGCCCACCATTTCCTTGGCTTCGGCGAACGGGCCATCGACCAGCCGCCGTTCTCCGTCGCGCACCTGCACGCGCACGGACTCGCGCTGATGCGCCAGCGCTTGCGACGCGACGAGGATGCCGCGGGATTTGAGGTCGTCGGCGAAGCGAAGCATGGCGTCGTAAGCGGCGCGCCCTTCTTCGGGCGTGCGTTCATCGCGCTGATCGGTGGGCTCGACGATAAGGAGCAGGTACGACATGGCGGACTCCGGAAAAAAGGCGCGGCGCGTCTGGTCGCACCTGAAAAGTGCCCCAAGCATAGAGCACCGGCGCGCGGCGTGCCATCAACCGCGCAAGCGGCCCGTTGCCGATGCGCGGACAGTCGGCGCAGCGCGCACTGCCCGGTTGCCGCGGCCCATCGGCTAAACTGCTTACCCCGCCGTGCAACGTTCCCTATCCGCCCGCCTTATGACCGACCGCGCTCGCCCGTCCGACCTCGATGCCCGACTCCAAGCCGCCTACGCGCATTTTCGCGATTCGCGTCTCGACGAAGCGGCCGCGCTGCTGCGCGAGGCGATCGAGGCCGATCCTCGCTGCGGCGACGCGCTGGAAGGGCTGGCCTATATCGCGGGGCGGCAAGGCGACGCGAATGCGGCGGCCGACTACTTCGAACGCGCGCTCGCATCGTTGCCGGCCACCGCCGCTCGCTGGCACGACGCGGGCCTCGCCAACCAGGCGGCGGGGCGGCACGCGCGCGCGCTGGCCTGCTTCGACGAAGCGCTCGCGTTGTCGCCGCGTGCCGTCGCGACGCTCCATGCGGCGGCACGCTCGGCCAGCGAGATCGAGGACCATGAGCGCGCCGCCCGCGTGCTGACCACGGTGCGCGATCTCGAACCCCGAGCCTGGCAAAGCCACTACAACCTCGGCCGCGCACTCGGGCTCGCGGGCCGCTACGAGGAGGAGATCGTCGCCTACCGCCGCGCTATCGAGCTCGATCCGAAAGCCGTGGTCGCTTACATCAATCTTGGCGTTGCGTTGCGCGACCTGCATCGGTTCGACGAAGCGTTGCGCATGTTCAAGAAGGCGGTTCAACTCGATCCCGATCATCCGGGCGCGCGCACGAATCGCGCGCAGACGAACCTGCTGCTCGGCCAGTTCGAGCACGGCTGGCGCGAATACGAATGGCGCTGGAAAGACGGCGAGCAAGTGCTGCCGTCCTGGCCGAACCCCTGGCGCGGCGAGTTGCCGATCGCGGGCAAGACGATCCTCGTTTTCAACGAGCAGGGCTTTGGCGATACGTTGCAGTTCGTGCGCTACGTCGATTGGCTGACAGCGAGCGGCGCACGCGTCGTCTTGCGCGTGCAGGACGCGCTGCTCGAGCTGTTGTCCGATTACCGCGGCGCGGCCGCCGTCATCGGGGAGAGCGAGCCGCTGCCCCCCTTCGATCTGCATTGTCCGCTGCTGAGCCTGCCGTTCGCTCTGGCCGCGCATCGCGCACCGATCCCGGCCGATATTCCCTATCTGCACGCCGACGCGGCAAAGCGGGCGGGATGGCGGGAACGGCTTGCGGCTACGAAGGGTCGGCTGCGCGTCGGCGTGGCCTGGAGCGGCAATACCGGCAACCTCAACGGCCGCCATCGTTCGACTTCGCTCGAGGCATGGCAACCCGTGTTCGACGCATTCGCCGAGTGCGCGAGCTTCGTATCGCTCGTCAAGGATGTGCGGGCCGAGGAACTCGCGGTGCTGCGAAACGCTTCGGTGCTCGACGTCTCGGAAGATTTGCATACCTTCGCCGAGACCGCGGCGCTCATCGCCGAGCTCGACCTCGTGATCAGCGTCGATACCGCCGTCGCGCACCTGGCCGGCGCGCTCGGCAAGCCGGTATGGGTGCTGCTGTCTTATACGCCGGACTGGCGCTGGGGCCTCGAGCGATCCGACACGCCGTGGTATCCGGGCGCGCGATTGATACGACAGCCTGCGCGCGGCGATTGGGCCTCCGTCATGAATACGGTACGGGACGCGTTGGCGGCAATCGCCGGTTGAGCGCCGGCGACCTACATCGGAACGACACGGTGCGCGCCCCCGCCGCGAGCGGCAGGGGCTGTGGCTCGAATCGCGCTACTGCACCTGCACCCCATCGAAATTCTGCCGCCCGAATGGGCTGACGCGGTAACCGCTGACGTTGGCCCGCGTAATGGCGGCCGCGGTCGGATAACCGAGCGGAATCCATAGCGCCTCGTCGTGAATGATCTTCTGGGCAGCTTCGTAGTCCTTGGCCCGCTTGGCCTGATCGGCGGTGGAGCGCCCATCGGCGATCAGCTTGTCGAGTTGCGGATCGCAATAGCGCGAGAAGTTGATGCCGGACTTCACCGCATTGCAACTGAAGAGCGGCGTCAGGTAGTTATCGGGGTCGCCGTTGTCGCCGGCCCATCCCATGAAGAGCAGGTCATGCTGGCCTTGCTTGGCATCCTTGATGAGCTGGCCCCATTCGATGACCTTGATGTCGGCTTTCACGCCTATCTTGGCAAGATCGGCCTGCAGGAGCTCTGCGCTGGCCTTCGGATTCGGATTCAGCACGCTGCCCGTCGGCCGCGTCCAGATCGTGGTTTTGAAGCCGTCCGGGAAGCCGGCGTCGCGCAACAGTTTCTTGGCCTGCTCGATGTTGTATCCGTACGGCACGATCGACTTGTCATAGCTCCAGGTATTGGGCGGATACGGATTCGTCGCCGGCTGGGCCGTATTGTCGAAGACGGTCTTCAGATAGGTGGTGCGATCGAAGGCGAGATTGAGCGCTTGCCTGACTTTCTCGTTGTCCAGCGGCTTGTGCTCGGTATTCAGTGCAACGAAGGCCGTCATGAAAGCCGGCGCCTCCACCACTTTCAGCGCTTTATCGGCCTTGGCGGCCGCCACGTCCTGCGGCTTGGGAGACAGCGCAATATCGCATTCGCGCGCCCGGACCTTCTGCGCGCGCACCGTCGCGTCGGGCGTGATCGCATAAATGAGCTTGTCGACCTTCGGCTTGGGCCCCCAGTACCGTGGGTTGGCGTCGTAGCGAATGAGCGCGTCTTTCGTATAACTCTTGAGCACGAACGGGCCGGTTCCGACGGGCTTGCCGTTGAGCTCGGTCTCTTTGCCCGCCTTGAGCAACTGATCGGCATACTCGGCCGAATAGATCGACGCGAATCCCATTGTCAAGACCGGTACGAACGTCGCATTCGGTTCATTGAGCTCGAACTTCACAGTCGAGTCGTCGACTTTCGTCACCGCTTTCACGAGCTTCACGAGGCCCATCGATTGCGCATGCGGAAAGCCGTTCGGGCCGGCGATCTTGTGCCAAGGGTTGTTCGCATCGAGCATGCGCGAGAACGTAAAGACGACATCGTCGGCCGTGAGCGGGCGGGTCGGCTTGAAGTAGTCGGTCTGCTGGAACTGAACGTTCGGCCGCAGATGGAACGTATAGGTGAGACCGTCGCCGCTGACGTCCCATTTATCGGCGAGTGACGGCACGACCTTCTTTCGCGCCTCGTCGTACGACACGAGCGTGTTGAAGATGACATCGGCCGAAGCATTCGTCGTCACGAGCGAATTGTATTGAACGACGTCGAAGCCATCCGGGCTCGACTCGGTACAGACGGTAAGCGGCTTGGCGAGCGAGAGAGCCGGCAAGAGAGCCAGCAAGGCAGCGAGCGGTTTGACGCGCATGGGTTCTCCGATTGAGCGATGCGTGATCCGCGGCTTGGCGCGGTCTGGCGCAGTTTCGTGCGTTATCGTGTTCGTTCGTGCGCCCGGGTGCATCCGCGGTCTTCGACCCACTTTCGCGCGGCGCCCGGCCGCGGTCAGCTTAGACCAATGCCGCGAGCGCGACAACGGCACGAAAACTATATCGATATATCGAAACACGTGGGTGGCGACGAGCGAGCGCGGTGTGAGCCCGCTTCGCGCCGGCCGTCCATCACGCCGCCGGCTGACGTGGCTTGCGCGGTGCCTTCTCGAAGATCGCGTCGTACAGGCCGCGCGGCAGCAGCCGGAGCACGGCAGCCACGACGCGCATCGGCCACGGAAAAACCGCGAAGCGGACTTGGCGCTCGATCGCGCGGGCCGCCTTTGCGGCGAAGCGATCGGCGTCCATGAGAAAGGGCATCGGATAGGGGTTGTGCGCGGTCATGGCGGTACGGACATAGCCGGGCGCAATGGTCACGACGGCAACCCCACAAGGACGCATTTCGACGCGCAGCGATTCGAGGTAGGTGAGGGCCGCAGCCTTCGATGCGCTATAGGCGCCGGAGCCCGGCAGTCCGCGTACGCCGGCCACACTGGCGATGCCGACGAGCGTGCCGCGGCGCGCCTCGCTCATTCGGGCCGCAAACGGCTCGAACGTGGCCGCCATGCCGTAGCAATTGACATCCATCACTTCGCGAAACGCGGCGAGATCGCCGTGCCCAGTCGCGACACCCTTGCTCACGCCCGCGTTGGCGATGACGATATCGGGCAGCCCGTGGGCGGCCATGAACTGCTCGGCTGCTTCGGCGAGCGCGTGCGCGTCGCGCACATCGGCGCGGTAAGCGGCGACAGCCGTAGCGGGAAAGCGGCTGGCGAATGCATCGAGTACTTCGGTGCGCCGCGCGACGAGGCCGAGCACGGCCCCGCGGCGCGCATATTCGGTGGCAAGCGCGAGCCCGATGCCGCTCGATGCACCCGTGATGAATACCTTGAGCGGTACGTCCCGTCGGCGCACAGCCGGCTTACATCTTCTTGGCGCGGACCTGCGCGACCAGGGCATCGAGCACGGTCAGCGTCCCGGGCAGGCTGTTCGTCTGCGCGGGACCGGTCACGTACTTGCCTTGAACGACGAGCGTCGGCACGCCGTCGATATCGTAGTCCTTGACCATCTGGGCGGCACGGTTGGTTTCGCTCGTAGTCGAGAACGAGTTATAAGCGCTCAGGAACTTCTGCTTGTCGATGCCTTGCTTGGCGAGGAAATCCGCCTGCGTTTCAGGCGTGAGCAGGTAGTCCTTCTTCTGATGGATTTCGTTGAAGACCAGCGGCGTGAGCTTCTCTTCGACGCCGAGCGTCTTCAGCGCGTAATAGAGCTTCGTGTGCGGGACGAACTCGGGACGGAAAGCGACCGGCACGCGTTTGAAGACGACATCCGGCCCTTGCTTCTTGATCCACGATTCGAGATATGGCTCGAACTCGTTGCAATGCGGGCAGCCGTACCAGAAGAATTCGACGACTTCCACTTTGCCGGCGGGCACGTCCGCCGGCTGAGGCGTCTTCATGACGGTGTAGTCCTTGCCGGCGACGAGCACCGCGGGCGCGGCTTGCGTGACGCCGACGACGGCGAGGCCGAATGCGAACAGGAAGGAACGAATCAGTTTTTTCATGGCGGTCGCGTTGATCCTGATTATTTACTGTTTCGTGAAGCGAATGACGGCCGTATCGACGCCGGCTTCCGAGAGTCGTTGGCGCGTCGCGTTCATGTCCTCGAATTTCGAGAACGGTCCGATGCGCACGCGGTAGTAGGTCGTACCGCTCGCGTCGCGTTGCGTCACTTTCGATTCGAAGCCCTGGAAGGCCAGGCGCGCGCGCTGCTGCTCGGCATCGGCCGCGGTACGGTACGAGCCCACTTGCAGGAAGTATCCCGTATTGGCCTGTGCGTTCGCGGCGCTTGCCGCGGCGGGCACCGACGCGTTGTTCGCGTGCGGCGGTGCCGGCACGCTGCCGCCTGCCGGTGCGTTGGCCGTTTGCGGCGGCTTTTTCGCCGGAGCGGCCGCGCCGCCGTTTTGCTCGGCCTGCGGGGGCTGCGCCGGTGTCCCGCTGGTTGCCGACGCGGCGGGGGGGACTTCGACGATCTGCGGCTCTTCGAGCAGGCCCGGCGCGTTTGGCTTGCCGGCTGGGGCCGTGGACTGGCCGGGCGCCGTGTTGGGCGGCGGATTCTGGGCTGCTTGCGGCACGGGCTGACCTGGCGACTTGCCTTGCAGCGCGCGGTTCGGATCGTATTGTTGATCGGCGCCTGCGCCCGAGGCGGCGGGCGGCGCGACCTTATCGACGAATGGCGTGGGGGCGCGCGTGATGTAAAGCGCCACCACGACAGCGATCGCGAGTCCGACGATGAGTCCCAGCACGATGCCGAGGAACGTGCTCCCCGTTTGCCTGGACTGCCTGGACTGCTTGGATGCGCTGCGTGGCGAAGTGCGGCTCGGTTTGGCCATTGTCTGAATCACCTGCGAAAGAAACCCGGAAAACCCGTCGACTGAAACCGCGCGGCGAGCGGCCCCCGATTATAGCGATGAGCCGCATGCCGCCTCGGCGTTACATTTTGGCCGGCGCCGACACGCCGATGAGGGCAAGACCGTTGGCGAGAACCTGCCGCGTCGCGGCGATGAGTGCGATGCGCGCTTCGCGCTCCGCGCGTTCGTCGACGAGGACGCGCTCGGCATTGTAGAACGAGTGGAATTCGCCTGCGAGTTCGCGCAGATAGAAGGCAATGGCGTGCGGGGCCAGTTCGGTGGCCGCATGCGCGAGCATGTCCGGGTATTCGGCGAGTTTCGCGAGCAGCGCCATCGCGCGCGCGCTCGTGAGCGGCGTAACGTCGCAGGTGCCGAGCGCGGCTTCGTCGCCGTTGAAGCGCACCTTCCACTCGGCCAGTACCGACGAAATCCGCGCGTGCGCATATTGCACGTAATAGACGGGGTTTTCGTCGTTTTGCTTGAGCGCGAGGTCCACGTCGAAGACGAATTCGGTATCGGCCTTGCGCGAGATCAGGAAAAAGCGCACCGCGTCGCGCCCGCGCCGGATCGTCGCTTCATCGAGCAGATCGGGCGCCGCTTCCGAGCCCGGGGCCGCGCCGCCCGACCATTCGATCAAATCGCGCACGGTGACATAGCTGCCCGCGCGTTTGGAGATCTTGACCTCCTGGCCGTCGCGCATGACGGTCACCATCTTGTGCAGCACATAGTCGGGGTAGCCCTGCGGGATGCCCACGTTCAAGGCCTGCAGCCCCGCGCGTACGCGTGCGATCGTGCCGTGATGGTCCGAGCCCTGGACGTTGATGACCTTGGCGAAGCCGCGCTCCCATTTCGTCACGTGATAGGCGACATCGGGCACGAAGTAGGTATAGCTGCCGTCGGACTTGCGCATGACGCGATCCTTGTCGTCGCCATACTCGGTCGTGCGCAGCCAGAGCGCGCCTTCCTGCTCGAACGTCTTGCCGGCCGCGATCAGCGCTCGCACCGTCTCGTCGACGCGCCCGTGCGTATAGAGCGACGACTCGAGATAGTACTGATCGAACTTCACGCCGAATGCCTGCAGGTCCATGTCCTGTTCGTGACGCAGATAGGCGACGGCAAACCGGCGGATCGCGTCGAGATCCTCGGGGTCGCCCGCGCCCTTCACGGGCTCTCCGTCCTTGGCCGCTACCGTCTCGCCGTTCAGGTAATCGCGCGCGATGTCGGCGATGTACTCGCCGTTGTACGCCGATTCGGGCCAGCCCGTATCGCCGGGCTTGAGCCCGCGTGCGCGCGCTTGCGTCGAGATGGCGAGATTGCGGATCTGCACGCCTGCATCGTTGTAGTAGAACTCGCGATGCACGTCGAAGCCCTGGCTTGCGAGCAGGTTGGCCAGCGCGTCGCCGAGCGCGGCCTGCCGTCCGTGGCCGACATGCAGCGGCCCGGTCGGATTGGCCGAGACGAACTCGACGAGCACGCGCTGACCCGTTGCGCGCCTGGCGCGCCCGAATGCCTCGCCGGCGCTCAGCACGGCCGCTACCGCTGCCTGTTTGGCGGCACTCGCAAGGCGCAGGTTGATGAAGCCCGGGCCCGCGATTTCCGCGCTCTCGATCAGATCGCGCGCGCCGGGCGCGGCCATCAGCGCGTCGACGATGCGTTGCGCGAGCTCGCGCGGGTTCGTCTTGAGCGGCTTGGCGAGCTGCATCGCGGCATTGCAGGCGATGTCGCCGTGCGCGGCCACCTTGGGCCGCTCGAGCACGATCGCGGGCAGCGCGGGCGCGGCGGCGCCGTCCGGCTCGGTGGTGACTTGGCGAATGCTCGCGGCGAGCAGGGATTCAAGCGTTTCTTTCTGATCAGGCAGCATGCTGTTTCGTGCGAATCGAGTGAGGCGGTCCCGCGCGTGCGGACCGGCAGGAGGCAGGCGCTCGCTTGCAAGCGGGCGGCGCGCCGAAGGCAGCCGGCGCGAGCCCTGGACGTCGAATGACGGTGCGGCGCACCATACCATGCGACGATGCGTTTTTCGGTCTAGCCGGATTTTAGCAGGTGCTAATATCTCGAATCAGAAGCCCTCGCGCGGGGCCGCCAGTCGGAGTGCGCCGGGGCGTTTCGATTCGACAGAAAAACGTAAGGAATGCTCATGTTGATCACCTTCAAATGCCGCTCGGCGCCGGACGTCGTCATGCTGGAAAATCTGGCCCAGTACCTCGTCGGCATCGTCGGCAAGAAACTGGGCGAGCGCGGCGTCATAACGCATGACGAGCTCGATGCGGCCATCAAGCGGCTCGAGGCCGCGATCGTCGTCGACAAGAAGGAAACCGCCGAGCACGAAGGCCATTTTCACGAGGGCGAGGAAGGCCACGAGCCGCACGAGCTGCCGATCGGGCTCGCTCAGCGCGCCTATCCGTTTCTCGATATGCTGCGCGCGGCAAAAAAGGAGAACACGGACGTGCTTTGGGGCGTCTGACCGCGTTTATTGGGCGTACTGCTGCAAAAGGGCGTTCTCCTCCTGCCGCTGGCGCGCCTCCAGTTCCTTGAAGGCAGCCGCATAGGCCGCTTGCGCCTCGATATGCTCCTCGCCGGCCGGTGGGATCGGGCGATCATAGAGCGGATCGCTCGCGAATTTCTCCTCGAGCTTGTCGAACGCCTCGTGATGAATCAGCCGAGTGCCCGCGCACCAGGTGTCATGGCCGAGGCGGTAGGCGCGCATGACTTCGGGATCGGATGCCTGCTGCCGAACCGCTTCGGCCAGTTTCCGCAGATCCTGCTTCGTCAGGGCGCTCGTCAAGTCGAACTGCATGCTTCTGGGCGTGCTGTCCGGCAGGTGTAACGTTTTATAAAGCGAAGCCTTCGCATGAAGCATGGTTTCGAGCGGCTCGTAGGTCAAGCTGGTCCAGCGCCGCGCAAGGTCGTCGTGCGTTCGCAGCAGTGCCAGCTGCGCTTCCAGATGCTGCTTCTCGTCGGCGGACAGTGCCCCGCTCTCCATGCCGCTATCCAGTTGTTCTCGTATATCCTGCTGCGCGTCTCCGAGCCGGGCCAGAATAGCCATACGTTCGTGCTCCGAGCGGTGAGGTTCCACCGACTGATTCGCCAGTTGCCCCAATTCAGGCGATATCTCGGTCAAGGCCTGGCGGTGCTCGGGCAGCAGCCTGTTGCATTCGGCGAGCGTGTGTCCGATGAAGCGATGAACCTCGGTCTCGAGTGCCGATAGCCGGAATTGGGCGTCCGTCCATTCTCTCAACCCCGTCTCGCCCATCCGTCCGGCCTGGATCTCCGTCAGTACCTTGTGCTTCTGAACCGCGTTGACGATCGACGAAAACCCTTCGGCGACATTGTCCGTGCATGAGCCCAGGGCGTTGACGGACATCGCGAAGACGAATTCGCGCAGTTCGGCATCCTGCGAGATGGCATTCAATACGTCGGTGCCTGCCCGCATCGTCGGGTGATTGTGGAGATTGGGCGTGTTGGTGTCGACCACGTCTTCGAGGGTGCGCGCCAACACTCGGGCAAACGCGCGGGCGCCTACCCCGTCATCGAAACGGCCGGCATCGGGCATCGCGGGCTGGCGCGCAAAATACAGAAAACGGTTGATCTCGGCGCCAAGCGGCCGTTGCTGAGCGTCGATGTCGTCGGATGCGGATCCGATATGCGACGCGATGTCGTTCTCGCTTGCATCGACACGATAGCCTTCTTCCGCAAGCCCGGCCGGACCGCCCGCACGGAGCAACAATCGCTCCAAGGGCGCGATCGTTCCTTCCCTGCGCGCATGATAGGCGAGGCGCGACGCCGCCACGTTGCGCAGACCCTCGCTGACGTGCGGATCGTCGATCATCTTCATGAAGTTGTTGAACGCAGTGGCATACTCGGGGCGCTCTGCGTCGGCGTAGTACCTGTTGCGCGTCCTGTAAAGCAGCGGCAACGCCGCCGGCGCACCCACGATCGTTGCCAGCGGGATGGCGATATTTTGATACTGCTCGGCCTCGTATCGGACCCGCTGCACCTGGCTATGGATGCGCAAGCGGGCTTGCTGTACCGACAACCACATGGCCATCGCCTGACGGGCCGCTTCGTCCGGGCCGGACCTGATCGTGAATGCGAGTGCCTGCTCCAGATCCGTGCGTTCCTCCGGCGTCAGCCCTTTCGCATACAGGTACTGCTGCGATGCCGATTTCTTGAACAAGCGCTTCTCGCGCTTGGCGGACAAAGTCGACATATGCTGGATACCGTTGTGCACGTCCCAGTAGCTGGGGCTGCTGTCCGTGGCAACGGTCGTGTCGAGGCGTGCGCGCGCCGCCGCCATTGCCGACGAGGAAGCAGCACGCGTTGGCGAAGCGGCAGGCGTTGGGGAACCGGCAGGCGTTGGCGAAGCGGCAGGCGTTGACGGCGGGGCTGGCGCTGGCGTTCGCGGCGACCTGCGCAAACCGGATAGTGCGCTCAGCATCCCGCTCGCGGAGCGCTGGGCAGGCGATGATGCGGGCGGCTCACGCGATGGCGGTTGTGACGGGCTGTGCCGAACAGGCAGCATCGGCGAGGCCGTATCCGTGATCAAGGGACTCGCGGTCGGCGAAAAGTGAAAACGAGACATCGTGTGGCTCCCCTCGGCCGGAAATGGGCGGCCGGCGAGTGCGGTGTTATTGGCCGGCACCGCGGGGGAAAGCCGCTTCACGCTGCCGTTTCCGCAATACCCAGAACGCGTAAGCTACCGCGTGGCGCACCCGGCCTTTGGGGGGCTCGACGAAATCCATCCTCGCTGGGCGAAATGGCGGGCCGCCGACCGGCGGCCCGCCATTTCAGAGCTGCGGCGCGAGCGCCCGCTCGGCGTCGGGCAGGGAGAGGCCCATACGGCGCGCGTAGTCCTCGAGCTGATCCCGGCCGATCTTGCCGACCGAGAAGTAGCGGCTATCCGGATGCGCAAGGTAGAACCCCGATACGCTGGCGGCCGGCAGCATGGCGAGGGAATCGGTCACGCTCATTCCTACTTCTTCCGCTTTGAGCACCCTGAAAAGATCGCGCTTGACGAGGTGATCGGGGCACGCCGGATAACCGGGCGCGGGGCGAATGCCGGTATAGCGCTCGGCGATGAGCGCCTCGTTGTCGAGCGCCTCGTTTGCCGCGTAGCCCCACAGGTCGCGCCGCACGCGCGCGTGGAGCGCTTCGGCGAACGCTTCGGCGAGGCGGTCGGCGAGCGCCTTGAGCATGATGGCGCTGTAGTCGTCGAGATCGGCGAGGAACTGCTTTTCCTTGACGTCGACGCCGATGCCGGCCGTGACGGCGAAAAGCCCGATGTAGTCGGCAATGCCCGAATCTTTCGGGGCAATGAAATCGGCAAGCGAACGGTTCGCCCGCATCACGCCGTCGACGACGGGCCGCACGCTTTGCTGACGCAGATTGCGCCAGGTCAGCGCAACTTCGCTGCGCGAGTCGTCGGTATAGATCTCGATGTCGTCGTCTCCGACGGTATTGGCCGGCAACAGGGCCAGCACGCCGTTCGCGGTGAGCCAACGGCCCTGGATCAACCGCGCGAGCATCGACTTCGCATCGGAGAACACGCGCCGCGCCGATTCGCCGACGATCTCGTCGTTGAGGATCGCGGGGTAGGGCCCCGCGAGGTCCCAGGTCTGGAAGAACGGGCCCCAATCGATGTAATTGACGAGTTCGTTCAGATCGTAGTTCTTGAACACGCGCCGCCCGGCGGCTCTGGGCTTGACGGGTTTGAAATGCGCCCAATCGATCTTCGTCTTGTTCGCGCGGGCCGCCGCGAGCGTGACGAGCGGCTGCGTCTTTCGGTTCGCATGCTGTTGCCTGATCCGCTCGTACTCCGTCTTGATCTCTTCGAGATATCGGGTTGCGCCTTCGTCCGAGAGCAGGCTCGAGGCGACCGACACCGAGCGCGACGCGTCGGGCACGTAGACCACGGGCCCTTCGTAGTGCGGCGCGATCTTGACGGCGGTATGCACGCGCGAGGTGGTGGCGCCGCCGATCAAGAGCGGAATCTTCTTCACGCGGAAATATTCGTCGCGCTGCATTTCGGACGCAACATAGGCCATCTCTTCGAGGCTCGGCGTAATCAGTCCCGACAAGCCGACGATATCGGCGCCTTCGACCTTCGCCTTCGCGAGGATCTCGTTACACGGCACCATGACGCCCATGTTCACGACTTCGAAGTTATTGCACTGAAGCACGACCGAAACGATGTTCTTGCCGATATCGTGGACATCGCCCTTGACGGTGGCGATGACGATCTTGCCCTTCGCACGCACATCGCCGCCGGCTGCGGCCAGCAGCTTTTTTTCCGCTTCGATGAACGGAATCAGATGCGCGACGGCCTGCTTCATGACACGTGCCGATTTCACGACCTGCGGCAGGAACATCTTGCCCTGCCCGAACAGGTCGCCGACGATGTTCATGCCATCCATGAGCGGGCCTTCGATCACGTTGATCGGGCGTCCGCCCGCCGCGTCGATTTTCTGGCGCGCCTCTTCCGTGTCTTCGACGATGAACGTGGTGATGCCGAGCACGAGTGCGTGTGCGAGGCGTGCCTCGACGGGCTGGTTGCGCCACTCGAGGTTTTCTTCCTTCTTCGCGGCGCCGGTCTTGAACCGATCGGCGATTTCGAGCAGCCGGTCGGTCGCATCGGCGC
>Ga0207657_10002144_pt1 | contig 21379 bp, 19 predicted proteins | sample KBSC33metaG_FD_184316 | JGI IMG/M metagenome (GOLD analysis project Ga0207657, IMG submission 184316) | Corn rhizosphere microbial communities from Kellogg Biological Station, Michigan, USA - KBS C3-3 metaG (SPAdes) (version 2) | ecosystem: Host-associated > Plants > Roots > Rhizosphere > Soil ... | reverse complement strand
AGTGGCGCTTCGTTGGAAGCGGCACGGTGCGGATCCCGGTGATCGACGCCAAGCTCTCGACCGTGGTGACCCTGTCCTCCGGTCCGACCTACGGCGGCGTTCTGTGTAACATCCCACCAACCGCTCCCGGCGGCGGCGGGTGCTATCCGAACTCCTTCGGGATGTATTGGCCGAAGCGGGGCTACAGGAACGTCGACCTCAACCTGTCGAAGTCGTTCAAGATGCCCTGGGATCCGGATCAGCAGGCGACGATCTACTTCCAGGCGCTGAACGTGTTCGATTTTGTCAACCGCAATTATTCGGAATGGACCGGTGGCCGTGAGGACGTCGGCGGACCGGGCCCGTCGCATGCGCACGATCCCGGCTCGGTCGCGAGCCAGGGGCGCAATTTCAAGGTCGGCGCCAAGTTCACCTTCTGACAAGCGTTGCATTTTCGGGGAGGGGAGCGGCATCGTTCCCCTCCTTCTTTTTTGGAAAATCGCGTGAGGCCTGAGCTTCGACATTTCGGAACCGGCCGTCACCCGGTCGTCGTGATCGACGAGTTCACCGGACGGCTCGAGGAGATTTTGGCGATCGCCGAAGAGGTCGCGCCATTTCCGGCAGCCGCGGGAAATTATTATCCCGGCCTGCGCCGGCTGATTGACCGTTCGGACGCCGCCGCGGAAGCCTATGTCGAGCGCACCTGTGAGGATGCCGGGCAATTCATTGCCGGAGCCTTCGACTTCACTGAATTTGACCTCCTCGAGGCAAGCTTCTCGATGGTGACAGTCCCGCCTTCCGAACTCGCGTTGCGCCAGCGAGCGCCGCATTTCGATTCGACCGATCCCGGCTATTTGGCGCTGCTGCATTATTTGCGTGTCCCGGACGGATCCGGGACCGCATTTTACCGTCAGCGCTCAACGGGTATCGAGCGAGTCACAGCCCTGAATGCCTCGACCTTCGCGCCGGTCGCGCAGCTCCAGGCCGCGGAGTTGCCGGCGGGCTCGGGCTATATCACCGGTTCCGATTCCTTCTACGAGCAGATCGGAGCGGTGGAGGCGGTGCCGGACCGGCTGGTCATCTACCAGGGCAGCCTGCTCCACTCGGGCATCATTCCGGACGGCATGACCTTCAGCGCAGACCCGCGCGAGGGGCGGCTGACGGCGAACATTTTCGTGCGGGGACATTGAGATGCGAACGGCGACGATTGCGATTGCGGCACTGAACCTGGCGGCTGCGGCGCATGCCGAGCAGCGGACCTACATCAATCCAATCGACATCGATTACCGCTACAATTGGGAGCAGACCAACGAGGGCGTCAGCTACCGCACCGGCGCCGACCCGGCGGTGGTTCGCCACAAGGGCGAATTCTACCTCTTCGAGACTCTCGCCGACGGCTATTGGCGCTCGACCGACCTCATCCACTGGACCTTCGTCACGCCGAGCAAATGGCCGAGCAGGGGCATCGTCGCGCCGGCCGCGATCTCGGACGGAGACCGGCTGATCCTGTGGCCGTCGATGGATTCGCCGGGCCCGATCTACGTCACCACCGACCCGGCGAGCGGCAAGCTCGACTATCTCGTCCGCCGCACCGTCCCGCTGCCCGGAATGACCGACAAGCCGCCCGAGCAGATGAAGCCCGGCGAAGTGCCGCCGGGCCCGTGGGATCCGGGCCTGCTCAAGGACGACGACGGGCGCTGGTACCTCTACTGGGACAGCAGCAACGTCTTCCCGATCTACGGAATCGAGATCGCGTTCGAGGACGGCAAGCTGATCTACAAGGGTCAGGCGACCGAGCTGTTCAAGCTTCACCCGGAGCAGCATGGGTGGGAACGCTTCGGGCAGGACCACAGCGGGCTGCTCGGCAACGGCCAGCCGACCAAGCCCTATGTCGAGGGCGCGTGGATGACCAAGCACGACGGCCGCTACTACCTCCAGTACGGAGCGCCCGGGACCGAGTTCAACGCCTACGCCAACGGCACCTATGTCGCAGACAAGCCGCTCGGGCCGTATCGCTACGCCGACTACAACCCGATTGCGTACAAGCCCGGAGGGTTCGTCCAGGGCGCCGGTCACGGCTCCACTTTCCAGGACAATTACGGGAATTGGTGGAACACCGGGACGCCGTGGATCGGCTACAATTGGACGTTCGAGCGGCGCATCGACATGCTGCCGGCCAAGTTCGAAGCCGACGGCCAGTTCTGGTCGTCGTCGCGGTTCGGCGACTTCCCGCAATTCGTGCCGACGACGAAGGTGTCGGACCCGAACAGCCTGTTCACCGGCTGGATGCTGCTGTCCTATCGCAAGCCGGCGAGCGCGAGCTCGACGATGGGCGAGTTCGCGGCCGACCGCGTCACCGACGAGAGTCCACGCACGTTCTGGGTCGCTTCGGCCAACCGACCGGGGGAAACGCTCACGGTGGATCTGGGCGCGCCCAAGACGGTGCGCGCGGTGCAGGTCAATTTCGCGGACTACAAGTCGGGGCGCTTCGCCGATGCGCCGGACATCTACACCGAGTTCGAGCTGCAGGCTTCGCTCGACGGCAACGCATGGCAGAGGATCGCAGCGACCGAGCCGCCGCGGCGCGACCGGCCCAATGCCTATTTCGAGCTGGCGCAGCCGGTCCGTGCGCGGTTCGTCCGCTATGTCCACGGCCACGTCGGCGCAGCGAACCTCGCGATCAGCGACCTCAGGGTGTTCGGCAGCGCCGGTGGCGCGATGCCGGCGACGCCGGGCGGGGTGGTCGGCCTGCGCCATTCGGACCAGCGCGACGCGACGATCCGGTGGGCGCGCATTCCGGGCGCGGTCGGTTACAACATCCGGTTCGGCATCCGTCCCGACCGGCTGACGCTCACGCACCAGGTCTGGGCCGACGAGCTCGGCAATGGCGCGACGCTGACCAAGGAGCTGCGCTCGCTCAACGCGGGCGTGTCTTATTGGGTGGCGATCGAAGCGTTCAACGAGAGCGGCGTGTCGAAGCTCAGCCGCGTTCGGCCGATCCGCTAGTAAGCCAGCCGCCGGTGAAGCCGGCGCGCTCGAGCCCGCGGCGGATCGCCGGAACGCGGCGCATGTAGCGCCAGACGAAATCGTCGCGGTAGTTGGCGCCCTGGAGCAGGATCGGGCCCTGGTCGATGCCGAGATAATCCCTGGCGACCCAGCCGGTCTTTGCGTCGACCGAGCCGGTCTCCACCTTGATGTCGGTGTAGCGGAAGCTCGGGTTGAAGCTGTCCTTGAAGCCGTAGCGATCGAGCAGGCGAGGCCATTTGCGCATCGCTTCGAAACACGGCAGCACGATCTCCGGAGCGAACGGAAGCGAGCCGAGCGCCGCGGTTGGGGCGAGGGTGCCGTCGTCGCGGCCGTCGGGTTCGATCAGCGGACCGCGCGCCGAATAGCCGAAGAACATCCGAGTCTCGCCCTTGTACTTCAGCGGCAGGTCTCCCGGGCCGTCGCACGCGGTCAGTCCCCACAACGTCCGCGAATATCCCTCCCAGCCCATGCGGTTGGTCGAGCACCACGCCCAGTTGGTGAAGGTCGCTCGCCGGCTGTTCTCGAAATAGTCGAAGCCGGCGGCGCGCATCGGCGCGTCGAGGATGCCGCGGAAGTCGATGAAGATGTGGCTGTACTGGTGGCCGAACAACGGCGCGAAGCCGATGTGCCGAGTCGCGCCCTCGCCGCGCCAGAATTCGGGATAGCGCGAGGTCCATTGCTGCCACAGGTCGTCCGGGCCGGGATGCGTCGGCGACCCCAGCGCCAGGATGTTGACGAACATCCCTTCGTTGTAGCCGACCCAGTTGGCCGGGATCAGGCCGCTTTCGGGGTGCCAGCCCATGGAGACCGGCTTGCGCCCGTCGGAGCGGAAAAAATTCCAGTCGGCCCGCTCGTAGAGGCTCTGGGCGAGCTTGCGGATTTCGCGTTCGGCGGGGTCGTCGCGATCATAATATTGGCCGGCGAAAAGCACGCCCATGAGCAGGATCGTCGTGTCGACGCTCGACAGCTCCACGTCCTTGAACCGCGCCCCGGTCTCCATGTCCATGAAATGATAGAAGAAGCCCTTGTGCCCGGTCGTGCCTGAGCGCGCGGGACCTTGCGGCGCCGTCCAGAAAAAGCGCAGCGTCGTCAGCGTGAGGTCGCGCGCCTCTTTCCGCGAACACCAGCCGCGTTCGGCGCCGATCGCGTAGGCGGGCAAGGCGAAGCCGACCGCAGCAATGCTGCAGAAGGATGGTGTCGGCCAGCGATCGGGGACGAGGCCGTTCTTGCGGTTCACGGTGTCCCAGAACCACTGGAAGGTCCGGCGCTCGAGGTCGGCGTAAGCCGGGGGCAGGGCGAGCTTCGGCTGCCCGAGCGCGGCGGTCGGCACGGCCGTGCCCGCGGCGAGCGCGGCCGACGTGGCGAGCATCTGGCGGCGGTCGAGTTCCATCGTCATCCTTCTGTAGTTCCGCGGATGACGAGCTCCGGCTCGTGGAGCTCGTCGCCACCACCCTCGGCGCCGCCAAGCATTTCGAGCAGCCGCTCGGCGGCGCGCTGGCCGAGCTCGGCGATGCGCACGCGGACGGTGGTAATGCCGATGTGCGCCGCGAGCGGGATGTCGTCGAAGCCTGCGACGGCGACATCGCCGGGGACGTCGAGGTCGGCCCTGCGCAGCGCCTCGAGCGCGCCGATCGCCATATTGTCGTTGGCTGCGAAGATCGCGTCGAACTCGGCGCCTCGGGCGAGCAGCGTCTCGACCGCCCGCGCGCCCGATTCCTCGAAGAAGTCGCCCTGCATGACCTCGACCATCGCGTCGGGCTCGCCGGCGATCCGCTCGACGAACGCCTCGGCGCGCTCCTGCGCGTCGATGTTGCCCTGCGGCCCGGCGATGTGGACGATCCGCCGCCGCCCGAGCGCCAGGAAATGATCGGCGACCGCGCGCGCACCGGCAGCATTGTCGAGGTGGATTCCGGCGCGTTCCGCCGCCGGCGCGCGCGTGTTGATGAGCAAAGTCGGAAGGCCCGAGGGCAGCGCGTCGACCAGCTCCTGATCATCGACATGCGGGGCCATCAGCAGCAAGCCGTCGACCCGTCCGCGCATCGCCCGCAGCACCGCGGTGCCGCCTTGCGTGTCTGCGTTGAGGTTGGACAGCAGCAGGAGATAGCCGCGGGCACTCGCCACCTCGTCCATGCCGCGGACGAATTCGGAGAAGAACTCGCCATGAAGGGCGGGCAGCACGACGCCGATCGCGTTGGTCCGGGCGAGGCTGAGGCTGCGGGCTCCGGCATGCGGCACATAGCCAAGCTCGCGCGCCGCCTCGGCGACCTTGGCGCGCGTCTCCTCGCTGACGTTGTCGAGGCCGTTCAGCGCGCGCGATACCGACGCGACCGAAACCTGAGCCCGTCGGGCGACGTCGCGGATGGTCGCGTGAGCCATGGCCTCCTTATCGGCGGCAATTGCGGGAAAAGTCACGTGGTGGCAGATTGCAATTGCTCGGTGCGTCGGTCATGTAACCGGTTACACAAGAGGTCAAGCGGCCGCCGTTGACGGGCATCGCCGGCTTGGCCCGACCGTGCTGTGGAGGGCAAGCATGCTGGATACGCGCATTTCGCGCCGGGCGGCTCTGATCGGCGGGGCCACGGCCGCGGCCTGGCTCGCAAGTCCCGCGCGAGCGCTGATCGAGGCTGCGGGACGGCTCGCCGTGCCCGCGTTTGTCGACGACCTGATCGCGCGCATGACGCTGGAGGAGAAAGCGGGGCAGCTGCAACTCATGGCCTCGGCCTGGGGCGGCGGGATCGCGACCGCGCTCAACCCGCCGGCCGGCGAAGCGAACTTTCCGAAACAGGTGGACGAAGCGCGCCAGGGGCAGCTCACCGGCGTGTTCAACGGCAATGGCGCGCGCATGGCGCGGATCCTCCAGACCGCTGCGGTCAAGGAATCGCGGCTCAAGATCCCGTTGATGTTCGCCGCCGACATCATCCACGGCCACCGGACGATCTTCCCGGTGCCGCTCGCCGAAGTTGCTAGCTTCGAGCCGGACCTGGCGCGCCGCACTGCGGAGGCCGCAGCGTTCGAGGCTTCGGGCGCGGGGATCGACTGGACCTTCTCGCCAATGGTCGACGTCGCGCGCGACCAGCGCTGGGGCCGCGGGGTCGAAGGCGGGGGCGAGGACGTCCTGCTCGGCGAGCTGTTCGCGGCCGCCCGCGTGCGCGGGTTCCAGGGCGCGGACCTCAAGTCGACCGAGCACATGCTTGCCTGCATCAAGCATTTCGCGGCCTACGGCGCGGCGGAGTCGGGGCTCGACTACAACAGCGTCGACATGTCCGAGGCGCGGCTGCGCGAAGTGTATCTCCAGCCGTACAAGGCCGGGTTCGACGCCGGCGCGCTGTCGGGGATGGCGTCGTTCAACGACATCAACGGGGTACCCTCCACCGGCAACCGCTGGCTGATGACCGACCTGTTGCGCGGCGAGTGGGGGTTCCAGGGCTTCGTCGTGTCCGATTACACCGGCGACGAGGAGATGATCGCCCACGGCTTCGCCAAGGACGGCCGCGACGCAGCTCGCCTCGCGCTCCTCGCGGGAGTCGACATGAGCATGCAGAGCGGGCTCTATCGCCAGCATCTCCCCGATCTCGTCCGCAAGGGCGAAGTGCCGCAGGCTGTGCTCGACCAGTCGGTGCGCCGAGTGCTCGCGATGAAGGCGATGGTCGGCCTGTTCGACAATCCCTTCCGCCGCATCGACGAGAAGCGCGAGACCGCGCGCTCGATGCTGCCGAAGACGCGCGCGCTCGCCCGGGAGGCTGGGCGCAAGTCGATCGTGTTGCTCAAGAACGACGGCGACCTGCTGCCGCTTCCGCGCTCGGGCAAACGGATCGCGTTGGTCGGCCCATTCGCCAGCGGGCTGCACGACCTGGTCGGCCCGTGGGTGGTCTATGGCGACGATCGCAAGGCGGTCGACCTCGAGACCGGCGTGCGCGCCGCGGTCGCCGACAAGGCGAGCGTGATCGTTGCCCCCGGCTCGGGCGTCGAGGAGCCGCTTGCTGGCGGCATCGCGCAGGCGGTTGCAGCCGCGCGGCAGGCCGATGTCGTGATCCTGGCCATCGGCGAAGGCGCGAACATGTCGGGCGAAGCGCAGTCCCGGACCGAGATCGTCGTGCCCGAACCGCAGCAGACGCTGGCCGAAGCGGTCGCCGCCGTCGGCAAGCCGGTCGTCGTGGTGCTCAAGCATGGCCGCGCGCTCGCCTTGCAGGGCGCGGTCGCCAATGCGCAGGCGATCCTCGCCACCTGGTTCCTCGGCACCGAGACGGGCAATGCCATCGCCGACATCCTGTTCGGCGCCTACGGCCCGTCGGGTCGGCTTCCGGCAAGCTTCCCGCGCGCTTCGGGCCAGGAGCCTTATTATTACGGCCACAAGAGTACCGGGCGGCCCAACCCGCCGGGGCCGCTCGAGCCGTACAAGGCGCACTTCCGCGGAATCCCCAACAGCGCGCTCTATCCGTTCGGGCACGGACTGACTTACGGCAAGATCGCCTATGTCGACCTCAACGTCGCCAACCGCATGGCGATGAACGGGGAGATCGTGATCAGCGCCGGGATCGCCAATCACGGTACCAGAGCGGCGGAAGAAGTCGTCCAGCTCTATATCCACGATCGCACGGCGAGCGCGACGCGGCCGGTGCGGGAGCTGAAGGCGTTCCGCAAGATCGCTCTGGCTCCCGGGGAGTCCAAAACGGTCGAGTTCAGGCTGCGTGCCGCGGACCTGGCGTTCTACGGACTTCAGAACCGGCCCGTGGTCGAGCCCGGCACGTTTGACGTGTGGGTCGCGCCGTCAGCGGAGAGCGACGGCGTCCATGGAAGTTTCGAGCTGGTCGCCTAGCCGCCGCCGCTCGCGGCCGAGCGGGTTCATCAGCATCGCGACACACGACAGAGCGAGGAAGACGAGCGGGACGATCGTCACCATCGTGCGCATCGCCGCGAGGGTTTCGGGGCTCTGGCGCACGTTGGGGACATAGCCGGCCGAAGCGAGGCTCCAGCCGAGGATCGCGGTCGCGATCCCGATCGCAACGCGCTGCAGCAATGCTGCAACCCCGAATACCGTCCCTTCGACGTGGAGCCCGGTGGTTCGCTCGCCATATTCGATCGTGTTGGGAAGCATCGCCCAGAAGATGAAATAGATCCCCACGGCCATCACCTGCATCCCGATGAGGAAGGCCTGCATGACGATCACTCCGCGGACGTCGATCGCCGCGAACAGGATCAGTCCGGCCATTCCGAGGCCGGTCGCCAGCAGCCACAGCGCACGGAGGCCAATGTAGCGGCCGAGCAGCATCCACAGCGGGATTGCGATGGCGCTCACCAGGCCCATCGAGGCCAGCGCGACCTGGCCGGCCTCCGGATCGTCGAGCAGATATTTGAAATAATACAGGACGGTCTTCCCAAGCACGGTCATGGCAATGATCACCAGCAGCATCGCGCCGTTCAGCGCGAGGAACGCCCGGTTCCTAGCGAGGCTGGCTAGCGCCGCCCCGACGTTGCCGGGCGCTGGCCGCTCCGCCTTGGCGAGCTCCCGATAGGTCGCGCCGACGATGACGAGGATCGCCGCGCCGACGACGGCGAAGACCGCCGCAGCCCCGAGATAGGCCTCGGCCGCGGACGATCCGGTCAGCCATCGGCCCATGGGCAGGGTGGTGAGCGCGACGGTCACCTGTGCGGCGGTCCCGAACATCATGCGCAAGCCCGAGACGAAGGCGCGATCGGTCTCGTCGGCGCTGACCCGTGCGGTCATCGCCAGATAGGGGACGTTGGTCGCTGCATAAGCGGTGCGGAACAGAATCTGGCCAAGGAGAACCACGGCTGCGCCGAGCAGGCCGGGCAGAGCCGGCGGCAGGTAAGCAAGAACGAAGCTCAGTCCCAGCGGCAGTGCTCCGGCAGCAAGCAGCGGGCCGTAGCGCAGGCGGCTCTGCAGCCGGTCGACGAAGATGCCCGCGAGGAAGTTCGCGATCCCGTCCCATACCGAGGCGATCATGTAGATCGTGGCCGCAACCTCGGGCCGCAGCTCAATCGCGTCGGTGTAGTAGAACAACAGGAAGAGCATGACGCTCTGCCAGTAAAGGTTGAAGGCGAAGTCGCCGAAAGCGAACAGCAGCAACCGCGGCCGCGACGGACGCATCACCGGCGGGCGGCCGTCAGCGCCCGCGCTCGGCGATATAGCGGTTGGCCCGCTTGCGCGCCCGCGAACGCTGGGGCGGCGGCGGCGGTGGGGGCGGCTGGGTCAGCCGGACGTTGCGAATGCAATTGTCGAAGCCGATCCAGTCGACCCTCGGTCCGTTGCGGCCGGCGTTGCGGTTGCACAGCTGGATGCGCCACGTCGGCGGGTCCTTCTTGCGGACGAACTTCAGCGAGCGGTTCATGGCATCCTTCTGCCGATCCATGCAGTGCGCATTCCAGCGGCAGACGAAACCGATGTTGAGAACCACCGGATCATAGAGCGGAGCAGACGAGCTTGAACGGGCGTCGCCGCTGCTCGTCAAAGCGAGCGCGAGCACAATTGCGGCGGCGAGCGTCCAGCGCATTGCCCATCTAACTGACAAATGCGCGATTCCGCCGCAAGTGCGCCGGCGTCATGGCGGCAAATCTTTCCGCGCCTGGGTCCACGGACGCGGAACGACTGCGCTACTGTATTGACACTATAACACACTATGGCCTATCCTTTCGCCCAACAGGGAGGATAGACCATGTATTCGCAACAAGAGCTCGACGAGGCGGTTGCCGCAGGCGTGATCAGCGCCGAGGCCGCGGCCGCGCTCCGCGCTCATCTCGAGAGCCAGCGCTCGATCGCCATTCCGGACGAGGAGCAGTTCCGGCTCATCACCGGCTTCAACGACATCTTCGTGTCGATCGCCGCGGCGATCCTGCTCTTCGCGGTCGGCTGGATCGGCCAGTGGATCGGCCAGCACAGCGGGCTGGTCATCAGCGACAACGGCGAGACCGGCCCGAGCTTTCTCGGTCCGCTCTTCGTTGCGGCGACGTCCTGGGCACTCGCCTTGTTCTTCACCGGCAAGCGGCGAATGGCGCTCCCTTCGATCCTTTTGCTCCTGGCCTTCGTCGGCGGTGTGCTGACGACCAGCGGCTTCCTGCTCGTTCAGATCATTGGCCCCGGCCGGTTCGACAACACCGACAGCCAGTTGCTTCCAGCGCTTGTCGGCGGAGTGAGCGCTGCAATCGCGGCTGGCGCGGCGTGGCTGCACTGGCGGCGTTTCCATGTGCCGATCACGGTCGCAGCGGGCGCGGCGGCAGTCGCCGGGCTGTTTCTGGCGATCGTCATCGGCGTGGTTCAGCCGCACGACGGCGAAGCGGCCAAGAACCTGATCCTCGGCTTCGTCCTGCTGCTCGGGATCGGGGTGTTCCTGTTCGCGATGTGGTGGGATTCGTCCGACCGCGCGCGCGTCACGCGCCGCTCGGACGTCGCCTTCTGGCTCCACCTGCTCGCGGCGCCGATGATCGCCCATCCGATCTTTTCGCTGATGGGCCTGAATAGCGGCGCGGTGAACACCGGCGAAGCGCTCGCGGTCGTCGGGCTTTATGTGCTGTTCGGCCTTACCGCTTTGGCGGTCGATCGCCGCGCCTTGCTCGTCTCGGCGCTGGCCTATGTGCTGTACGCGCTGACCGAGCTATTCAAGCAGTTCGGTGCGGTTGAGCTGAACATCGCGCTGACCGCGCTGGTGATCGGTTCGGCACTCTTGCTGCTGTCGGCTTACTGGCACCAGGCACGGCGCCTGGTCGTCAACCGGCTGCCGTCGAACGTTCAGGCGCGCCTACCGAACCTCGATCGTCCGGCAGCGGTCACCCAACCAGCCGCATGAGCCGCCGCTCGAGCGGGGCCAGCACGCCGGCAAGGTCGTGGCCCCGCTTCAGCACCTGACCGTGCTCACCGATCAATGCGAACGCCCCTTGCTTCTGCCGAAGCGAGGGGCGTTTTTCGATCCGCACTTCCGGGTGCTCGCTATGCCGCCGGTAAGCGGCGAAGACCGACACTTCGGGATCGATGCGCAGCGCATAGTCGCGCCAGTGGCCGGCTGCGACCATCCGCCCGTAGAGGTCGAGGATGCGGGTCAGTTCCTTGCGGTCGAACGTGGCAATCTGGCGCCGGTCCCAGGCACTGGGGAACGGCGCGACGACGCTCAAGCGCTTTTGACCTTCGGCTGCGGCTGACGCCGGGCTTTCAGCGACTGCAGCTCCTCGCGCAGCTCGCGGATTTCAGCCTCGAGCTCAGCCAGCCGCGCGCGACCCGGGTCGACGTCCTCGCCGCAGGGCGTGCCGTAGGGGAGGAAGCCGGGGCTGTAGTGAACCGTGTCGATCGGCACTGGCCTGGCGGGAATTCCGACCACGGTCGAATTGGGCGGGACATCCTTGGTGACGACCGAATTGGCGCCGACTTTCACGCCTTCGCCAAGCTCGATCGGGCCGAGGATCTGAGCTCCCGATCCGATCACCACGCCGTTGCGGAGCGTCGGGTGACGCTTTCCCCCGACCCCCGTCGTCGGGTTGGTGCCGCCCAGAGTTACGTGCTGGTAAATGGTGACGTCGTCGCCGATCTCCGCACTCTCGCCGATCACGCTGAAGCCGTGGTCGAGGAAGAAGCGCTGCCCGATCTTGGCGCCGGGGTGGATGTCGATGCTGGTCAGGAAGCGCGCGAAATGATTGATCAGGCGGGCGATGAAATAGAGCCGCCCTTCCCACAGCCAGTGCGCGACGCGATGGAGGCCGAGGGCCCAGACGCCCGGATAAAAGAACACGTCCCACCGCGACCGCGCGGCGGGGTCCCGCGCCTTCACCGAATCCAGATAGGCAATGAAACCGGACTGCATTGCTCTTCAATCTAAGTGCGCAAAGTCTCAAATGCCAGACACTGCGCTTATCCGTGCGCTCCCGGAACTTTGCAACGGTTCCGAGCGTCCGGCACATCGCGCGCGACCAGGGGGAGGCGGCTTATTCTACCGAGCATCCTGAACGACCCGTCGGTGCTGGTCCCGTTCATCCTGATCGGCTTCGCGGCGCAGCTCGTCGATGGCGCGCTCGGCATGGCCTATGGGCAGATTTCGAGCACGCTGCTGATCAGCCTCGGAGTGCCGCCGGCGGCGGCTTCGGCCGGGGTGCATACCGCCGAAACCTTCACCACCGCAGTGTCGGGGATCAGCCATACCGCGCACCGCAACGTCGACTGGCGCCTGTTCACCCGCCTCGTGGTCCCAGGAGTGATCGGCGGGGTGCTTGGCGCTTACGTGCTGACGTCGATCGACGCCTCGGTCGCGAAGCCGTTCGTACTCATCTACCTCGCCGCCCTCGGGTTATACCTGTTCTACCGCGGGGTGATGCACCGCCATACCGAGCGGCGTCCGCGGATCGTGTCGCCGCTGGGCTTTCTCGGCGGTTTCCTCGACGCGGCGGGCGGCGGCGGCTGGGGCGGGATCGTGACTTCGAACCTCCTCGTCCAGGGGAGCAATCCGCGAAAGACCATCGGCACGGTCAACACCGCCGAATTCTTCCTCACCGTGACCATTTCCGCGACCTTCCTCGCGACGCTCGGCTGGCAGGCGTTCACGACCGCGACGGTCGGGCTGCTGATCGGGGGAGTTTGCGCAGCCCCGTTCGGCGCGTGGATCGCCAAGCGCGTCAATCCGGATACGCTGCTGACCTTCGTCGGCGCGCTACTGACGCTGATCAGCTGCTACGGTCTCTATCGAGCGCTGACCTCCTAGGCTGGCTAAAATCGAGTCTGTCGATTATATCCCGCTTCTTCATTGGGATTATCGATGACCGTACACCTGCCGACGATCAAGCAGCTGCAATATCTCGTCGCGCTCCGCCAGCACGGCCATTTCGGCAAGGCTGCGGATGCCTGCTTCGTCACCCAGTCGACCCTGTCCGCAGGGTTGCGCGAGCTGGAGACGCTGCTCGGCGTCGTGTTGGTTGAGCGCACCCGCCGGGTCGTCCGCTTCACCGCGCTCGGCGAGAAGGTCGCCGACAAAGCCGTGCGCGTGCTGCGCGAGGCGGAGGAAATGGCCGAGCTCGCGCGGGCCGAAGGAAAGCCGCTGCACGGTGAGCTGCGGATGGGGGTGATCCCGACCATCGCGCCATTCCTGTTGCCGTCGATGCTGCCGCGGCTGCGCAAGGAATGGCCGAGCCTCAAGCTCTACCTGCGTGAGGAGACTAGTCAGGCGGCGTGCGAAGCGCTGCATCGCGGCCAGCTCGATTGCGTGCTGCTTGCGCTGCCCTATCCGTGCGGCGATGTCGAAGCCGCGCCGCTGTTCGACGACCGGCTGTTCGTCGCCTTCCCCAACGGCGAAGCCCCCGGGGGCCCTTCGGTCGAAGTCGATGCGATCGATGAAAATCGCATGCTCCTGCTCGAGGACGGCCATTGCCTCAAGGATCATGCGCTGTCGGCCTGCAACCGTCCCGACCTGCGCGCGCACGCGGCGATGATGGGCACCTCGCTCCACACTTTGGTGCAGATGGTCGACAACGGCCTTGGCGTGACGTTCATCCCATCGATGGCGATCGAGGCCGGGATCCTGCACGGCACCCGGGTCGATGCCCGTCCGCTGCGGTCGGACCATGGCTTCCGGCGCGTCGCCCTGATCTGGCGCCGGTCGAGCCCGCGCGAGAACGAGTTTCAGCTGCTGTCCGCAGCGCTTCGCCGGATCATCGGCGAGATCGTGCCCGAGGTTGCTGCGCCGGCTCTCGAACCGGCCTGATCGGCCATCGCCGCGGCGCTCCAGGGAGTGGGGAGGGCGGAGCGCCGCGGCGGGCCGAAGCCCGATTACTCGGCCGGCTCAAACTGGCGGTGGGACTCCGCCTGCTGCGCCGTGCCTCGGGCGAGATCGAATCGGTCTGCGTTCATCACCTTCGTCCAGGCCTTGATGAAGTCGCGCACGAACTTCTCCTCGTTGCCGCGCTCGGCGTAGACCTCGGCGGTCGCGCGGAGCTGGCTGTTCGAACCGAAGATGAGGTCGGTGCGGGTCGCGCGCCATTTCTCCTGGTTGCCGCCGCGGTCGCGCCCGATGAACTCCTCGTCGCCGCTCTCGTCGACGACCTGCCAGAAGGTATCGTTGTCGAGCAGGTTGACGAAGAAATCGTTGGTGAGCTGCCCCTTGCGCGAGGTGAACACGCCGAGCGGCGAGTCCTGGTAGTTCGCGCCCAGGACCCGGAGCCCGCCGACGAGGACGGTCATTTCCGGCGCCGACAGGCCGAGCAGCTGGGCGCGGTCGATCAGCAGCTCCTCGGTCTTCACCGAATGCTTGGTCTTGAGATAGTTGCGGAAGCCGTCTGCCGCAGGCTCCATCACCTCGAAGCTTTCGACGTCGGTCCATTCCTGCGTCGCGTCCCCGCGACCGCCGGTAAAGGGCACCGCGACACTGAAGCCGGCGTCCCGCGCCGCCTTCTCGACCGCTGCAGTGCCCGCCAGCACGATCGCGTCAGCCATCGACAGGTTGCCGCGCAGCTCGTCGATCTTCGCCAGCGTGCGCGACAGCTCTTCAGGTTCGTTGACCGCCCAGTCCTTCTGCGGAGCAAGGCGCACGCGGGCGCCGTTGGCGCCGCCGCGGAAGTCGGACTTGCGGAAGGTCGACGCTGACGCCCACGCCGCCTTGACCAGCTGGCCGATGGTCAGGCCCGAGCCGAGGATCTTCTGCTTGAATTCGGCGACTTCGGCATCCGACGGCATGGTCCCCGCTGGCACCGGGTCCTGCCAGATCAGGTCTTCCGCCGGCACTTCCGGGCCGAGGTAGCGGACCTTCGGGCCCATGTCGCGATGGGTGAGCTTGAACCAGGCGCGGGCGAAGGCGTCCTTGAACGCCTCATGGTCGTTGCGGAATTTCTCCGAGATCTTGCGGAACTCCGGATCCATCTTCAGCGCCATGTCGGCCGTGGTCATCATCGTCGGGACGCGCTTCGACGGGTCGTGCGCTGCCGGCGCCATGTCCTCCGGCTTCTGGTTGATCGGCTGCCACTGCTGCGCACCCGCGGGCGAGCGCACCAGCTCGTAGTCATAGTCTAGCAGCAGCCGGAAATAATTCTCCGACCATTGCGTCGGCGTGTTCACCCAGCTGCCTTCGATGCCGCTGGTGATGGTGTGCTCACCGACGCCGCTTTCGAACGAGCTTGCCCAACCGAGACCCTGGAGCGCGATGTCCGCGCCTTCGGGCGCGGCGTCGACCAGGCTCGGATCGCCGGCGCCATGGGCCTTGCCGAAGGTGTGGCCGCCAGCAGTCAGCGCGACGGTTTCCTCATGGTTCATCGCCATGCGCTCGAACGTGATCTTGATGTCGCGTGCCGATTGGAGCGGGTCGGGGGTGCCGCCCGGCCCTTCCGGATTGACGTAGATGAGGCCCATCTGGATTGCCGCCAGCGGATGCTCGAGCTCCAGCTCGCGTTCGGGCTGGATGCGGGTCTCCGCGCCCTCGCTGACCCATTTTTCCTCGGCGCCCCAATAGACGTCGCGCTCGGGCTCGAACACGTCGGGACGGCCGCCGCCGAAGCCGAAGATCGGCCCGCCCATCGATTCGACCGCGACATTGCCGGCGAGGATGAACAGGTCGGCCCAGCTGATGTTCTTCCCGTATTTCTGCTTGATCGGCCACAGCAGGCGCCGCGCCTTGTCGAGGTTGCCGTTGTCCGGCCAGCTGTTGAGCGGGGCGAAGCGCTGCTGCCCGCTGTTGGCGCCGCCGCGCCCGTCGGCGGTGCGGTAGGTGCCGGCGGCGTGCCATGCCATGCGGATGAAGAAGGGGCCGTAATGTCCGTAGTCGGCCGGCCACCACGGCTGGCTGTCCGTCATCAGCGCGGTGAGGTCGCGCTTGAGTGCCTGGTAATCGAGTTGCTTGAACGCTTCGGAATAATCGAACTCGGCGCCCATCGGGTCGGGCGAGACGCCGCCCTGATGGAGGATGTCGATCGGCAGCGACTCCGGCCACCAGTCGCGGTTGGTGCGGCCGAGCAGCGAGCGTACCGTCACCGGCCGGTCGACCGGACAGCCACCCATTTCACCCGTCTTTGCGTCCATGATTCTCGTCTCCCAAAATGCTTTGGAGCGACTGCTAGGCCGTGCGCGGAGTGGCCGGAAACGAGGAAAGTTCGTCAGTGATAATCGGAAAATCGATAAGTGTGGGTGGTAGACACTTAATCCATGTGGCGCAGGCCGGTACGCAGATAATCGTAGCCGGTGACCAGGGTGAGGGCGGCCGCGGTCCACAGGCTGACGACGCCCACCGCGTGCACCCACGGCTGCGCCGGCGTTGCGCCGCCGAGGATCAGCGCGCCGAGCGAAACCAGCTGGAACGTTGTCTTCCATTTGGCCAGGCGGCTGACGGGCATCGACACCTTGAGCTCGGCGAGGAACTCCCGAAGCCCCGAGACGATGATCTCGCGCAGCAGGATGATCAGCGCCGGGATGATGTTGAAATCCTGGATGATCGGGGCGTCGCCGTCGGCCTTGCGGCTGGCGCAGAGCATGATGATGACCGCAGCGACCATGATCTTGTCGGCGATCGGGTCGAGGAACTGGCCGAGCTTGGAGATCTGCCCCTGCGCCCGGGCGAGATAGCCGTCGAAATAATCGGTGATCCCGACGATGCAGTAGAGGACGAAGGTGATGCCATAGTCCCACGGCGCCGGCTTCCACAGCAGGAAGACGAGGATCGGCACCGCGAAAATGCGCGACAGGGTCAGCAGGTTCGGCAGCGACAGCATGTGCCAGGCTGATAAGCCCATTTTCCCGCCATCGCCTAGGCCCGCAACGGCAAATTAACCGGGGCTCGGGCAAACCGTCGCCGTTCCTGGAGGGGGATCGAGTATGCGAAAGTCTGTTTGCCTGGGTGTCGTCTTGCTCTCTGCGTGCAGCGTGAAGCCCGAGGACCAGGCGCCGGTGGACCTGCAGCCGGGCTTGTACGAGGTGCTCGTCGGTGGCGGCACATTGGTCCAGCTCGAGGATCACGAACGGCGTGGCGAGGTCTGCATCTCCGACGCAGCAGCGTTCAAGAGCGCGCCGCTGGCGCAGGTTCAGTCGCCTCCGGAGGACTGCTCCGACGAAAGCGCCGAGCCCAAGGGCAATGCCCTGAGCGGCAAGCGCACCTGCGACCGCAAGACCCCGATCACGATCGAATATGCCGGCAGCCACACCGCGGATTCGTTCGAGCTCAAGGGCACCGTCGCCCAAGGCAGCGACGAAAGCGATATGGCGATGCGCCTCGGATCCGGCGAGTTCAGCGTCACCGGCACGCGCAAGGGGGATTGCTGAGGCGTCATTGCGTTTGGCGCGCCCGCCAAAGCTGGCTATGCCTTCGCTCCCCATGGCAGCCGCAGCGCTACGTCCTTGATCCAGAACGTCACTCATCTGCTGCGGGCGCGGCGATTCCTCCCGCTATTCTCGACCCAGTTCCTTGGCGCCTTCAACGACAGCCTGTTCAAGCAGGCCGTGGTGCTGTTCGTCACCTACCAGCTGCTGCGCAGCCCGGCGAAGGAGTTCCAGTTCAGCGCGATCGCCCAAGGGCTGTTCATCCTGCCCTTCTTCCTGTTCTCGGCGCTGTCGGGTCAGCTGGCCGACGACCATGACAAGTCGCGGCTGATCCGGATCATCAAGCTCGCCGAGATCGGGATCATGATCGTCGGCGGGGCCGGGATCATGCTCGCAAGCAAGTTCCTGATGCTCGCCGCCGTCTTTGCAATGGGCGTGCACTCCACGTTCTTCGGGCCGATCAAATATGCGATCCTGCCTCAGCATTTAGGCAAGGACGAGGTGCTCGGAGGCACCGGGCTGGTCGAAGCCGGCACCTATCTCGCGATCCTCGGCGGGACGATACTCGCCGGCGTGCTGGTGTCTTCGCCCGAAGTCGCGGCTGCGACGACGGTGGGCATCGCCGTGCTCGGCTTCCTCACCGGGCGGCAGGTCCCACCGGCGCCGCCGGCTGCGGAACGAATCCCGTTCAACTGGCACATCCTGCGCGCCTCGATCGCGCTGGTCAGCGGGACGATGCACATCCGCCGGCTGTTTCTCGCGATCCTCGCGATCAGCTTCTTCTGGACCATCGGTGCAGTGCTGATCATCATCTTCCCGCCGCTGGTGAAGAACGTCCTGGGCGCGAACGAGCAGGTCGCAAGCCTGTTCATCGGCATCTTCTCGGTAGGGATCGCGATCGGGTCGGTGCTGATCAACCGGCTGCTGAAGAGCCAGGTCTCGGCGCGGTTCGCGCCGGCGTCGGTCGTCGCGATGGGCGTGTTCGTCCTGCTGCTGCATTTCGTCGCCTTGGCCTGGGGCAAGCGCGGGCCGGACCTGACGACGCTCGGCAATTTCATCTTCCACCCGATGGCCGGACTGATGATCGTGGCGCTGCTCGGCGTTTCGATCACCGGCGGGATGTTCGTCGTTCCGCTCTACGCCTTCCTGACGACCACTGTGCCCAAGACAGAGACCGCTCGCACCGTGGCTGCGAACAACATCGTCAACTCAGGCGCGATGGTGATCGGATCGCTGCTCGCCTTTGCGCTCAGCAGCGTCGGTGTCGGTCCGGTCGGCCAGCTGCTGCTCGTGGCCGGGATGTGCCTGGTTGCAGCGTGGCTCGGTTGGAAGCTCCACCTCGCCTGCGACTAAGCGAGATAGATCGAGACGAAGACGAAGCCGCAAAGGAAGGTCGCTCCGAACAGCTTTAGGTCGTCGCTGAGGATCGAGCGCGACGGCGATACGGGCTGGGGAGAATCGTTGCGGCGCATGCCGCGTCCGAAGATGCGCGGGTCGACAGCAGCGGCTGGCCGAATGGGCGACATGGGAAAATCCTAACGCGGTCTTTACCATGTTCACAACCATTTTGAGCGCAGACCGGCTCCCGTCGTCCCACGGTGGGACGGCTGGCCAGTTCAACCGACTTCGAAGGGCCTCAGCCGAGCGCGCTGAGTGGCGGCTGAGCGGATTGCGAGGTACGCGACGCGAGCAGGTCGCAGGCGCTTTCGGCCGGCATGGCCTTGCCGAAATACCAGCCCTGGCCGACCTCGCAGCCGAGCTGCATCACCGCTTCGTAGGCGGCCTCGTTCTCGATGCCCTCGACGCATACCGGCACCGATAGCGCGCCGGCGAGCGTGGTCACGGCGCGAACGATCGCCATGCTTTCCTTGTTCTGGTGGATATTGGTGACGAAGCTGCGGTCGATCTTGATCATGTCGAACGGCAGCGAGCGCAGGTGCGCAAGCGACGAAAAGCCGGTGCCGAAATCGTCGAGGGCGAGCCGGACGCCCTGGTTCTTGAGGCTGGTGACGATCGAGCGGGCGAGGTCGATGTCGGCGAACAGCGAGCTTTCGGTCACTTCGACCACCAGCCGATCCGCCGGAAAGCCGCTTTCGGACAGCATCCGGACGATGCGCTGAGCAAGCCAGCCGTCGGCGAACTGGGTCGGGGAGATATTGACCGAGATCTTCATCGCCGCGTCCCACGAGGCGGACTGGCGAAGCGCCTCGCCAATCACCTGCTCGGACATGCGGCCGATGACTCCGATCTCCTCTGCGATGGGGATGAACACGTCGGGCGAGATGATCCCGGAAAGCGGGTGGTTCCACCGCGCAAGCACCTCGAAGCCGACGATCTCGCCGGTCGCGAGGTCCACCTGCGGCTCGAAATAAGGCACGAACTGGCCGTGCTCCAGGCCGAAGCGGATACCCTGCTCGATCTCGCCCTGGGCGATCAGCGCGCGCTCCATCCCGGCGTCGAACCACACCGGCCGAGCGACCCGGCCCGCCTTGGCACGGTCCATCGCAATGTCGGCGCGGCGCAGCAGGTCGGGGATGCGGACGTCGAGCGCCGGAGCGGCGGCGATTCCGGCGAAGGCCCCGACCTGGATCATGCGCTCGTCGAGAAGGTAGGGGCGCGTGATCGACCGCAGCGCGGCGTCGGCAATGAGGTCGGCGCGCGCGAGCTCGTCGGGCGCCAGCGTGAATGCGACTGCGAACTCGTCCCCGCTGAGGCGGGCGATGACCGAGTCCGGACCAAGCGCGTCGTTGAGCGACTTCGCGATCTCGCGCAGCAGGCGGTCGCCAGTGTCGTAGCCGTGCTGGTCGTTGACGGTCTTGAACCGGTGGATCTGGATGGAGACAATGACCACCTGCTGGCCGCGATCGGCAGCGCCTTGCGACAGGATGTCGGCGCTATCGGCAAAGCCCTTGCGGTTGAACAGTCCAGTGGCGGAATCGGTGCTGGCGAGAACCGCCGCCCGTCGCTCGCCGTCGGCGCGCAGCTCCGCTTCGTGCTGGAGGTCGACGTAGCGCCGCCAGCCGAACAGGATCAGCGCGACGTTGAGGGTCAGCGCAGTGCTCGCGACCTGGATGTTGCGATCGAACTCCGGCCCGGCGATGCGCAGATGCTCGAAGAAGGCGCTGCCGTTCCACACGAGCAGCATGACTGCGGCGATCAGGATGGCGAGGACGAAGGCTTCGCGGCGCGCGTTCAGGAGCCGCGAGCGCTGGGGATGCGTTTCGCCTTGGTTCGACGCCAATGCCACGACGTCGGATTAACCCCTGAACGCTTAATAAATTATCCTACCGAAATGGAAGGAATTGCCCTTTTCTCTGTACTTGGCTGGTGCGGACGGCGGGACTCGAACCCGCACGCCCTTGAGGGGCAGAAGATTTTAAGTCTCCAGCGTCTACCGGTTCCGCCACGTCCGCATCGGACGCTTATAAGTCCCCGCCGCTGAGATTCAGCCGCTCGCGCATTTCCTTGCCGGGCTTGAAATAGGGCACGCGCTTCGCGTCGACCGAGACGGATTCGCCGGTGCGCGGATTGCGCCCGACGCGCGCATCGCGCTGGCGCGTCGAAAAGGCGCCGAACCCGCGCAGCTCGACCCGGCCGCCCTTGGACAGCTGGTCGGTGATGGAATCGAAAATGGCGCCGACAACGCCCTCGACCTCACGCTGGGTGAGATCGGGAAAATCGCCGCAGAGCTTCTGCACCAGTTCGGAACGGATCATCGATATCCCCGCTGAAGGAGTGACCGGCCTTCCAACCCCCAAACCGGGAAGGCGCTTGGACGTAACGCTGTCAGGAAAGTCGCAGGCTTGCAAGCCGGATTCGGCGAGAAGCGGCGCCCGGCATGTCGCCCGGCGCCGCTCCTAAGCCTCACTTCTTCTTGGACTTCTTGGTTTCCTTGGACTCTTGGGCTTCCTTCAGGGCAGCGCCGAGGATGTCGCCGAGGCTCGCGCCCGAATCGGACGAGCCATATTGCGCGACGGCCTGCTTCTCCTCGGCGATCTGCATCGCCTTGATCGAGAAGTTGGGCTTCTTCGAACGGTCGAAGCCGATGACCATCGCGTCGAACTTCTGGCCGACCTGGAAGCGCTCGGCGCGCTGCTCGTCGCGGTCGCGGCCAAGGTCGCCGCGCTTGATGAAGCCGACCGCGCC
>Ga0207657_10002142_pt1 | contig 21392 bp, 16 predicted proteins | sample KBSC33metaG_FD_184316 | JGI IMG/M metagenome (GOLD analysis project Ga0207657, IMG submission 184316) | Corn rhizosphere microbial communities from Kellogg Biological Station, Michigan, USA - KBS C3-3 metaG (SPAdes) (version 2) | ecosystem: Host-associated > Plants > Roots > Rhizosphere > Soil ... | reverse complement strand
CCGGCATCTTCCCCTTCGGCCAGAGATCCTTCGCGTAGAACCGCTTGTACCGGATCAGGTCGGGCATCCGATATCCGGCAAGCATGAAGTCCATCTTCCGCTGCTGGATGAGCTGATCGAGCAGGCCGGCGTCGGTGCCACTGAATGGCGCGAGCCCGCCGACGTTGCGCCGCGCATCGATGAAGCTCCGCACCTGTGACAGCGTCATGCCGCCCGCGCCTCCCGCCAGGCTCGCCTCGGCGATGATGTACTGCGCCTCCAGTCCGGACGCAAAGCGGATGGACGCCGTCTCCGACATCATGTTCTTCCCGCCAGGTGTCCAGCCGGAGAACGACGACGGCTGATAGGGAATGTGCGAGTAGCGATCCGCTGGCCGTGAGTCGAACATCTTGTGCAGCGCCGGGTCGAACGGCACCCGCAGGTCGTTCATCCCGCCGTACTCCTCGTCGGAATACCCGAGGCTGAACTCGGACGGGCTGCGCAGTCCCGACACCCGATTGTAGAGGTTGTAGACCGTCCAATGCCCGAAGTCGGGATCGGATACATAGCCGACGCTCGCCGTGAAGTCGGCCGGCACCTTCTTGGCGAACTCGATCGCATGGTTCCAGTCGCCGCGGCCGAGGTACGCGCGCGCGGTGCCAACGTTGGCGAGGTTCACCACGGACGGTGCGTTTGCGGCCGTGCCGACGGTGATGGCCTGCGCGAACCAGGTAATGGCGATGTTGCGCACCTCGTCGGGCGTCTTCACGGCGCCGGCGATGGGGACGGAGCAGAGGTGGTCGGCGATGAGCAGGTTGCTGTAGCCCGCGTACGCGTTCGCCGTGCCGAACGAGACGTTGGTCGCCGCGCGATCGCCGAGGAGTCCCTGCAGCCGTGCCACGGTGTTCTCCGTGTTCTGGCGCGCCTGCTGGAGGAAGGGATACGAGATGCCGTCGTACGCACCTCCGCCAGGCGTGACGTTGCGGTCGTCGTACTCGTTCCAGGGCGACCAGCCGTGGGTGAGCAGCGCCTCGTCGGTCTGGCCCGCACCGGCGTGGGCGATCCATGCGTACTCGCTGCGGAAGGGTTCGATGGCGCCCTGCGCCACGGCCGCGAGCAGCGCCGTGTCACTTGCGACTTCCTCGGCGGTAATGAGCGTCGGACGCTGGACGTCGAGCAGGCTGCACGCCGCGGTGAACGCGACGCCCCCCACCGCGAGCACCGGCAGCAGGCGCTCGAGCAGGGATGGTGAATGATGGCGAGTCATGGAGGTGCGCTCCTTGAATGGGCGAAGAGAATCAGAAGGAGACATTGAGCGACACGGTGATCCGGCGCGTCATCGGCATCGTCCAGTAATCGACGCGCGTGAGGCCCCACGCGCCGGTGGGTCCGTTGCTGCCGGAGAAGTTCACTTCGGGGTCGAGGCCGCTGTAACCCTTGTTCCAGAGCAAGGCGACGTTGTGCGCCGCGACCTGAAGCGCGGCGCGCTCGAAGCCGGTGCTGCGCAGCAGTTGAGTCGGGAGATCATAGGTGAGCGAGAGGTCGCGCAGCTTGATGAAGTCGCCCGGCTCGGTGTAGAGCGCGTCGTTCACCTGCAGATCGGCCTGGAGCATCGCCTTCTGCGCGGCGCTCACGTTCGGATCGTTCACCGCCTCGCAGACACCGGCGGTGCAGCGGCGCCAGTCGGTCTGGTTCGTCACGTAGAAGCCGCCCTTGTAGTCCAGCAGGCCGTACAGCTGGAAGTTCTTCAGGAAGGTGAACGTGTTGGCGAACGACATCTCGCGGGTCGGATCCGCTGAACCGAGGAAGCGCGCCGGTCCGGAGGTGAATCCGCCATTCCCGTCCGGAATGGGATCGTGCACCCAGAATCCGCCCAGCGGATATCCTTCGGCGTTGCGCTGGTTGCGCGTCGTGAGCCCGAAGTCCACCGCCGACTGGTCGTAGCCGAACTTCACCAGCTTGTTCGTGTTGGTCGAGTAGCCGAGCCTCGTGTCCCAGCTGAACCGGTTGCCCTGCAGCGGCGTGGCGGTAACGCCGATCTCCAACCCGTGGTTATTGATCTCGCCCACGTTCTGGTAGGTGCCGCCCGGAAAGCCGCTCGACGGCAGGTTCGGGACGAGCATCAGCGCGTCCTTCGTCGTCTTGTCGTAGTAGGTGAAGTCCATGCCGGCGCGCCCGGCGAGCACGCCGAGATCGAAGCCGAGCTCCACCTCGCTGCCGCGCTCCGGCTTTACGTTCGGATTGCCAAGCGACGCCGGTGCGAGCGCGGGCACGCGATTGCCGTTCTCGTCCACGCTGACGACGGTGGTGAAGCTCTGCACGGCGGCGAACGGATCGGGTGCGTTGCCTGCCTGGCCCCACGCACCACGAAGCTTGAGGTTGCTCAACCAGGCATAGCTGCGCATGAACGGCTCGTCAGAGACGACATAAGCCAGCGAGATCTTCGGGTAGTAGAGGTGCTTGATGTCGTCGCCGAAGACGGAGCTGTTGTCCATGCGCAGGGCGCCGGTGAGATAGAGCTTGTCGCCCCAGCCGAGCTGCTCCTGCGCGAACACCCCGAGTGACTTGGTATCCACGAACTCGCTCCATCCGGAGCGCACCGCGGCGAGGTTGATGTCCCGCAGCGACCCCGACGCGAAGTTGTTGCCCTGCGAAATCGTGTTGCGATACTGCGAGTTGATGTACTGCGCACCGAACGACAGCGCCGATGATATGCCGTGCACCAGTGGCAGCCCGCTGCTGATCGTACCGGCGTAGTCCACGTTGTAGATGTTGTTGCGTGGCGCACCCTGGGTCATCTGCCCTTCGTTCGGCGCCCACAGTGAGCCCGGCGCGATGTACCGATTGGCGAGCGAGTTCGTGAGATCGGCGCCGAGGGTGACGCGGTTCTGGAACCACACGAACGGGTTCACGTTCAGCGTCGTGCCGGCGATCACCCGATCCGTGCGAAGCCGGTTGTCATAGACGCCGAACTGAATCGGTGTGCCGCCGGCGAAGCCCATCGTCTGACCAGGATCCAGCGCCTTGCCCGGCACGAAGGTCCACGCTGCCTCGAGCAGGTTGCCGCCGTTGTCGCCCATCGGAAAGCGCGTGTTCGCCTGGCTGTAGCTCAGGTTGACGGAGTAGTTGACGCGATCGGTCGGGTAGAACGAGAAGTTCGCGCGCGCCGCGCTGAGGCTGTACTCACTGTTGGTGACGACGCCGTCTTCCTTCGTGCGATCGGCCGCGGTGTAGTACGAGTAGCCCTGGCCGCCGCCGGTGAGCGACAGCGTGTAGTTGCCCACGCCGCCGGAGCGGAGCACTCCGGGGGCGGCGAGGCTCGAGTAACCGAGCACCGTACCTGCCGAAACGCCCTGGCAGCCCGGCCACGCGGGATCACCCGATGGCTGTGTCGCAGCGATGCGTGCTGCGGTGCAGGTGGTGTAGTTGGTGCGCTTGTCGAGCGCCCAATCGTTCTGGCCGACCTGCGCGCGCCCGCGCCACTGCGGACGCTGTTCGCCGGTCCGGCCGCGCTTGGTGATGATCTGGATCACGCCGTTCGCCGCGTCCGCGCCGTAGAGCGTCGCCGCCGCCGGCCCCTTGATCACCTCGATGCTCTGGATGTCCTCGGGGTTGAGGTCGCCAAGGAGGCTCGCGTCCTGCCCGCCGCCGGCCTGCCGAGCGCTGATCGACGTGCTCGGCGTCTCCCACGAGTTGCGGAAGTTTCCCGCCGGCCCGGACGCGATCCGCACGCCATCCACGTACACCACCGGGTTCGTCGCGCTCGTGAGCGACCCGACGCCACGGATGCGAATCGTGCCGGCGGTGCCGACCGTGCCGCTGCTCTGCAGCACCGTCACGCCCGGCGCACGTGCGCCGAGCAGCTCGGCGACGTTCGTCGTCGTCGTCTTCTCCGCTTCGGCGGCGGCGTTCACGGTGGTGATGGAGTTGCCGAGCGTGCGCTTCGACGTCGCGGACGGCACGCCGGTCACGACGACTTCATCGAGCGAGATCGCGACCTGGGTGAGCGAGAAGTCGGCGACCGTGGTCCCGGCAGGAGTGACGTCCACCTCGCGCGACGCGGGTGCGAAGCCGATCAGCTTGGCGCGCAGTGTCCGATGGCCGACCGCCACGCCGGAGAGCGCATAGCTTCCGTTCGCGCTGGTGATGGCGACGCGCTGGCTACCATCCACGAAGAGCTGGACGTCGGGGACCGGACGTCCGGATCCAGCCTCGATGACGCGGCCGCGAATGGTGCCCGTTCCCGCCTGCGCCGCCGCGCCACCAGGTGAGCCCGCGAGCATCGCGGTGAGGGTGAGAGTCGAGGCAGCGAGCTTCAGCAATGTGAATCTCATGCGCTCCTCCTGAATGGTGGACAAACAAAAACGCCCCACTCCCTCGCGTTGATCGCGGGGTGCAGGGCGCAATGCAGCCGGTACGAGCTCGGTGTCCAAGGGAGTGGACCGGTAGTGGGCGCTCGTCACATCGTCGGCGTCGACGCGGCAATGCTAGCACACCCGGGAGCAGTTGGCGAGAGGGGGACGCTCGCCGGGCGCGCACGCGACTCGCTTGCGGTGGGCTCACCGGCCGGCGAGAATGCACGTTCCGCACATCCCACCAGGAGTCCACGTGAGTCATTCACGCGCGCTGTTCTCCCGTGCTGGCGCGACGCTGGTCTGCACATCTCTGCTCGTCGCTGCCTGTGCCCGGGCGCCATCGCCTGCCCCGATGCCCACCCCGACGCGGCCGACGATCCCGGTCTTCTACGCGCCGCGCCTCGTCCCGCAGCCCACGTCGCTCTCCATGGCGGGAGACAGGCCGTTCGTCATCACCGAGCAGACCGTACTCGACGCCGACGGCGGCAATGAAGCGGTGCGCGTCGCCGGCATGTTCGCCGCGCGCATCCGTCCGGCCACCGGATTCGCGCTCGCCGTGAGCTCGCCCACCGTGGCGACGAACAGCATTCGCTTTCAACTCCGCTCCGATCGTTCCGATCTTGGCGACGAAGGCTACGAGCTGGTCGTCCGTCCCGACTCCGTGCGCATCATCGCCTTCCGTCCCGCGGGACTCTTCCACGGCGCGCAGACCCTCCGCCAGCTCCTGCCGACGGAGATCGAGTCGGACATCCGCGTCGGCCGCCCATGGGGAATCCCGTCGCTCGCCATCCGCGATGCTCCGCGCTTCGCCTGGCGTGGCGCGATGCTCGACGTCGCGCGCCACTTCTTCACCGTGCGCGAGGTGCAGCAGTACATCGACATCCTTGCGATGTACAAGATGAACGTGCTGCACCTGCATCTCGCCGACGACCAGGGGTGGCGGATCGAGATCAGGTCCCGGCCACTTCTGACCGAAAAAGGCTCAGTGACACAGGTAGGCGGCCGTGCCGGCGGATTCTACACCCAGCAGGAATATGCCGACATCGTGCGCTACGCCCAGGAGCGCTTCATCACGGTAGTGCCGGAGATCGACATGCCGGGCCACACCAACGCGGCGCTGATCGGCTACCCCGAGCTGGCGTGCAGCCGTCGCGCGCCGGCGCCGTTCACCGGCATCGAGGTAGGCTGGAGCACGATCTGCGTGGACAGTGCGCAGAGCTATGCGCTGATCGACGACGTGATCCGCGAGATCGCTGCGCTCACGCCGGGCCCATACTTCCACATGGGTGGCGACGAGGTGGAGACGCTCACTCCCGACCAGTACGCGGGCTTCGTGCAGCGCGTGCAGGACATCGTCGCCCGTCACGGCAAGACGATGGTCGGCTGGGAGGAGATCATCGCGGCGCAACTTCAGCCCGGCACTATCGCGCAGCTCTGGCGTGCGGACTCGCTCAAGCATCCGCTTGGGCCCGGCGTGAAGATGCTCCTCTCGCCGGCGAAGAAGGCGTACATCGACCAGAAGTACGATTCCACCACCGAGCTCGGACTTCGCTGGGCGGGCTACGTGGACGTGCGCGACTCGTACGATTGGGATCCGGCCACCTACCTGCGCAACGTCGGCGAGGATCGCGTCGCCGGCGTGGAGGCGCCGATCTGGACGGAGACGCTGCGCAACATGACGGCGGTCCAGTATCTCGCCATGCCGCGGCTGCCGGCGATCGCGGAAGTGGGCTGGACGGCGCAGGGTGCGCGTGGGTGGGACGACTTCCGTGTTCGTCTCGCCGCCCAGGCGCCACGGTGGCGGACGCTGGGCATCAACTACTACCGCTCGTCGCAGATCCCGTGGTAGGGCGCGCGCTTCTTCCCGACTGGTATGTCGCCGTCCCGATCACCGGACTTCCCAAGGCGCTCGGCATCGAGATGCTCGAGCTGACGAAGGAACGCGTCGTCGCCACGATGCCCGTTGATGAACGGACGCGTCAACCGTTCGGCCTTCTGCACGGTGGCGCGTCCATCGCTCTCGCCGAAACGGTGGCATCGTTCGGCGCTGCGGTGTTCATCGACCGCGAGCGCTACACGGCGGTAGGCCAGGAGATCAACGGAAATCATCTCCGTCCGAAATTCGACGGCGTCGTACGCGCCGTCGGAGTGCCGGTGCACGTCGGCCGAAGTACCCAGGTGTGGTCGATCGAGATCCGCGATGAGGAGGAACGACTCGTCTGCATCTCGCGATGCACCATGGCGGTGGTGGAGAGGCGCTAGCCATCAACTATCTTCCCGCCATGAACCTCTTCGACGCCATTCAGCAGCGCCGCTCGATCAAGCGCTTCACCGACCGACCTGTCACGCGCGCGGAGATCGAGCAGCTTCTCACCGCTGCCACGCTCGCTCCGAACCACAAGCTCACTCAGCCGTGGCGCTTCCACGTCCTCGGTCCCGAGGCGCGCCACGCCTACGGCGCGGCGCTCGGCGAACGGAAGGCGAAGAAGGCCGCCACTCCCGACGCCGGTCGGGCGCTGCGGGACGCTGTCGCCAACGAGCATCGCGCGCTGCCGGCGATGATCGTCGTGGCTGTGGTGAAGAACGAAAACCCGGAGACCACCGAGGAGGACTATGCCGCCGCGATGATGGCGGTGGAGAATCTTGCCCTGTGCGCGGTGGGACTCGGGCTCGGCACGCACATCAAGACGGGCGCCGTGATGGCGGATCCCGCGGCGCGCGCAGCGGCCGGCGTGAGCGACGATGAGCGAATCGTCGCCGTGGTCAATGTCGGAGAACCGAGCGAGGTTCCACCACCGAAGCAGCGGAACCTCGCGTCGACCTGCACCAGCTGGCTGCCCTGATCAGCCCGCGTTCGCGCCGACCCAGGGATCGTTTTCCATCCAGTTCGAGTTCGGCGCGAAGAGAAATACCATCGCGCCCTGCGCGAGCTTGGGCAGCAGTTCCTTGGCGCGCTGCGGCTCCATCGCGGGACAACCTTCGCTGCGTCCGGCCTTCGTGGGGGTCACGTACGGTGCGCCGTGCGCCACTACGCCGCGATCCAGCGCCTTGTCGTTGAAGCCGGTGGACACGCCCTGCAGACGCAGCCCCACCGAGCTGTACGAGCGGCCACCCGACTTGCCGCGGAAATCGTACAGCGCCTTCGTCACGTACAGGCCGAGCGAGGTCGACTGGCTTCCCGACGCGTTGGAGAAGCGCGTCGGAACGCCGTACTGCGACGTCGAGGAACCGCGGCCGTGCGCGACGGTGAACGGGCCGTCGACGATCTTCAACGACTCCATGTCGAACACATAGCCGCGCTTCGCCGTGCTAGGCAGGCCGTAGTCGACGAAGTAGAGGTACGGCTTCTTGACCTGGTCGGGGTTGGCAGCCTTGTACGCGAAGTAGCTGCGGAATGCATCCTTGAGCGCGTCGGGATGGCTCAACGGCCGAACCGCCGACGCGAGCGCCTCGAGTGCACTGTTCGTCTCGTCGGCGATCGCGGAGTCCGGGGACGGTGTGACGACAGTCGCGCCCGGCATCGCCGCCCGCAGATTGGCCGTGTTCGCGCCGACGAAGCTCACCGCGGCGTCGACGACCGGTCTCGACTCCGTGCGCCCAGGCATGACGGTAGCACCCGCGAAGACGAGCGCGGAGGCGCCGAGAATGACCTGCTGCAGAGTCGAGGGAAGACGCATGCGGGATCTCCTGGGATGGAACGCGGTAGCGCAGGGAGGGAGCGTTCGAGGTCGTAGAGCTGGCCGGACGGCAGGAGCGAAGCGGGGCGCTCGCCATCTACGGCGGTACGACGGGTGGGACTCTGAAATGTAACGAACGTAAACGCCTGTGTAAACCCAGTAGCCATATCCAGTTACGGTAGAGCCTGCCGGCTGCCTCGACCGGTACGGTTCACTTGCCGGGTAGCGTTCAGTTCTGTATAATTCATGCCATGAACGTTCAGGCGTCCGCTTGTTCCCCGCAGGGGAAAGAAACCCAGTCGTCGGCGACAACGCCCTCGGAGCCCGCGATCGGCGAGCCGATGCTCGTCCTGCTCGACGCCGCGCGCCGCATCGAGTGCCGCCTGGAAGCGGCGCTCGCCGACGTCGGTCTGTCGATCGCCAAGTATCAGGCGCTCGACGTGCTCGTCAGCGCCGATGTGCCAACCCGGCTCAGCGCGCTCGCGGGTTCGCTCGAGTGCGTGCGCAGCAACGTCACGCAGCTCGCCGACCGCCTGGAAGGCGACGGGCTCATCCAGCGCGTGGCGTCGCCCGATGATCGGCGCGCCGTGCATGCCGTGGTCACCGCACTCGGCCGCAAGCGACACGCGGCGGGAGCGGCAGCGATCAGGGCGCTGCAGTCGGAGCTCGCGGCGCAGGTTGCGCCGGCCGATCGGGAGTCGTTTCATCGTGTGATGTCCGCGCTTCGCTAGCGCGATTCGAATCGAGGCAGAGAGAATGAAGTCCAATCGCAGAACGATCCTCAGCCGCCTCACCGCGGGCGTGCTCGCCACGCTGGGCGCCGGGGCGCCGGGTGTGGCGAGCGCGCAGCCCGCGCCGACGCCGGTTTCGGCCGCTGCGTTCCGCGCGGCGCCGGTGCCGTTCGCCGTGGGCGAGGAGCTCAAGTACAGCGCGAGCTTTGCTGGCATCCGTGCCGGCTCCGCGACAATGAAGGTGGCCGGCATCGAGAACGTGCGCGGGCGGCCCGCCTACCACATCGTGTTCACCATCGACGGCGGCATCCCGCTCTTTCGCGTGCGCGACCGTTACGAGAGCTGGGTCGACGTGCAGACGCTCGCCTCGCTGCGCTACGTGCAGAACATCCGCGAGGGGAGCTATCACCGCAACACGACCTACGAGATCTTTCCTGACCGCGCGCAGTTCCGGAAGGACGACGGCGCACTCGAGCCGAGTGTGACGCACCCGCTGGACGACGGCTCGTTCATCTACGCGATTCGTGCGTCGATGCCGAACGTTGGCGAGACACGGCGCGACGATCGCTACTTCCGTCCCGATCGCAATCCGGTGGTGCTCACCGGCCTGCGCAGCGAGACGGTGCGCGTGGACGCCGGACGCTTCGCGACGACGGTGATCCGTCCGTCCATCAAGGCGAACGGCATCTTCTCCGAGGATGGCGAGGCGCAGGTGTGGCTGAGCGACGACGCGAACCGCTACCCGGTGCAGGTGAAGTCGAAGTTCTCGAAGTTCTCCCTCACCCTGGAGCTCCAGTCGGTGAAGCCGGGTGACCGCGTCGCGCAGGAGGCGATGATCGCCGACGTGCTGGCGGCGCGCTGACCCGCGCCGTCACCGTTCAACGATCGTCCACGAGGGGCACGCTCTTCTCGAAGTCGTAGAGCGTGACGCGGCGCAGGTGGTAATAGGTGATCCAGTAGTTCCGTAGCGCCTGCACGTTCGCCAGTACTGCCGCGTCCTTTTCGCCCTGGGCGAGGTAGAGCGCTTCATTGGTGATCTTGCCGATCGTGTAGCGGTTGCGCGCCACCTCGAACTGCCGTGCCGCCACCGTATCGGCCTTCGCCGCGAGGGTCACATTTCGCCGCGCCTGCTCGAGCTGGAGCACGCTGAACCGCGCGTCCTCCTCCAGCGCGTCGCGCCGCATCTTGTTCGTCGCGCCGACGCGCTCCTCGATCGCCTTCGCCTCCTGCACGTCGGCGTGACCGGCGCCCCACTGGAGCATCGGGAGGTTGATCCCCACGCTCAGTGTCTGCTTGCCGAGCGGGCTCTGGTAGGCCTGGCCGAACTGTGGCGCGCTCTGATTGAAGCCCACGCTGCCGGCGATGGTGGCGTTGAAGCGGTTGTTCGACTTCGCCACCGTCATGGCGCGGCGGCTCTCGACGACATCGAGGTCGTTCTGCCGCATCGTGCTCGAGTTGCGCAGCGCCTCGCGCACGGCGACGTCGGGATCTGCCGTCACAATGGGGATCGAGTCCGGTGTGGCGATGGCGAGCGGCATCCCGGCCGGAAAGGCGATGATGCGGCGGAGGGCGGCCTCCGCGCGGTCGCGCGCGAGCTTCGCGTCGTCCGCGGCGGCGCGGGCGCGCAGCAGCGCCAGCTCACTCTTGAGCAGGTCGTTCTCGCCGATCTTGCCGACCTCGAACCGCCCCTTGTTGAGCTGGAAGAGCGTGTCGTTCACGGCGACGTTGAACGACGCATTGGCGAGCGCGACTTCCTGCGCGTAGAGGTTGAAGAAGGCGTCGGCGGTCGCACCGGCCACGTCCTCGCGCGCCTCGAGGTAGCCACGCTCGGCCACCGCCACGTCGAGTGCCTGCACCCGGCGGTCCCACACCACCGTGCGCGGCTTGAACAGGTCCTGCTGCAGGGTGAGCAGGACGGGCGTCGTCTGGTAGTACCTGGAGGTGGAGTCGCCGAACAGGTCGATCCGCCGCACCTCCGAGCCGACGGAGACGGTGCCGCCGGTGAGCGGAATGCGCTGGCTGAAGCCCAGCTCGAACCGCGACTGGTTCTGCGCCTGGCTGATGAACTGCGTCGAGCCGTCGGGAAGGGTGATCGGGTTGATGCCGTGGTTGAGGTTCGCGGCGTCGCCCTGCAGGTAGAGCTGCGGCAGCAGGCGCGCGTTGAACGCATCGTCGCGCGCGTGCGCGGCGTCGCGACTGCTGCGTGCCACCTGCGCCGCGGCGCCCTGCTGCTGTGCCATGCGAATGGCGTCCTGCAGCGTGAGCGTCTGCGGCGCCGACTGGGCCCCCGCGACAGCGGGGAAGGAGAGCGCGACGAGAAGGTGTGAGAGGCGCATGACTGATCCGGCTGGGGACGACGGACTGCGCCGTCGGGGAAGGACGCGGAACGCTACTCGTAGCGCAGACAGACGATTGGATCCTGCTTCGCCGCGCGCGACGCCGGGACGAGGCCGAACACGAGCCCGACCGCGACCGACACACCGAACGCGACCGCGACCGAGATCGGCGAGACGATGGTGTGGATGTGCGCCGCTCGTTCGATGACCGCCGCGAGCACGACGCCGACGATGATGCCCGCGACACCCCCGGCCAGACTGATCATCACCGCCTCGCTGAGGAACTGCACCATCACGTCCTTCTGCGTGGCGCCGAGGGCGCGCCTCACACCGATCTCCTTGATGCGCTCGAGGATCGACGCGAGCATGATGTTCATGATCCCGATCCCGCCGACGATGAGCGAGATCGACGCGATGGCGCCGAGCACGATGTTGAAGATCGTCTTCGTGCGCTGCTCCTGCTGGAGCAGCAGCTCGGGCACGCTGATCTCGAAGTCGGTGACGTCGTTGTGCCGGCGCTGGAGCATCCGGCGCACCACGTCCGCCACCGCCGTCACCTCGTTCGACTGCGCGACCTTGACGATGACCTTGTCGAGCTGGTGATAGTTCTTCTTCTCGGCGCGCTGCTCATCGGTCTCCGACGAGTCCGTGGAGCTGAAGAGCTGCGCGGCGGACTCCATGTCCGCCTGAGTGACTTCGCCGCGATTGCGGTAGCGAAGCAGCATCGTCGACAGCGGGACGTAGACGTCCATGTTCGCGTCGCGGATCCCGAGTCGCTGCGCCGTCTCGCCGGAAACCTTCCGGTCCTCCAGGACACCAATCACGGTGAGCCACTGGCTGCCGACCTTGATCGGCCGCCCGATGGGATCTTCGGTAGTGAAGAACTTCGACTTCACGCCCTGGCCGATGATCGTCACCGGCGATGCCGCCTCGAAATGACGGGCGGAGAAGAGCCCACCCTGGCGGAGGTGCAGGTTCATCACGTCGAAGTAGCTCTCGTCCACCCCGACGACCTTGCCTGACCGGTGATGCCCCTCGCGGGCGATGACGCCGTTCACGACGACTTCGCTGCTCGTCGCCTCCACGGCCGGAATCGCCCCGCGAATCGCCACGGCGTCGAGGTAGGTGAGCCCGGGCGTGAACCGCTTGGTCTCCTTCTTCGAGTCGTCCTTGGCGACCGCGCCTTCCTTCTGCTCGACGATCGGCGTGACGACGATGTTGTTGGCGCCGAGCAGCTTCATCTGCTCGAGAATCTCCTGCTCGGCGCCATTGCCGATGGCGAGCATGGCGATCACCGACGCCACGCCGAACAGGATGCCGAGCGACGTCAGCCCCGCGCGCAGCTTGTTGTGGCCCACCGCCTCGGCAGCGATGCCACTGCTGAAGAGGATGTGCGACGCGAGAGCGCGGAAGCGCGACGGCGGCGTCGCGCCCGGCTCGAGCGGAACGGCCGTCACGCTCAGCTCTTCGGCTTTGCGGGTACGCTCGTCGGCGCGGGAGCCGGCGTCGCCAGCGGCTTCGCCGGCACCGTCACGCTCTTCGCCGAATCGGCGCTCGGCGTCACCGGCTTGTCGGGCGCCGTGATGATCGGCTTCAGCCCGTCGATCTTCGCCGTGCGGATGCCGGAGGTGTCGGCCGGAGGCGTCAGGTAGACGACGTCGTCCTTCGAGAGTCCCTTCCGCACGATGATCTCGTTGTCGTTCATCGTGCCGGCGTCGATCATCTGTCGCACGATGCGCCCGCCGTCCTTGCGGTACACGTACTGGTAGCCGCCCTCGCTGAACACCGCCTCGAGCGGTACGTAGAGCACGTTCGGCACCGATGCGGTGAGGATTTCATTGGCCGTGGTCATTCCGGGCCGCAGCGTGGTGTCGGCGCCGGCGACCTCGATCTTCACCTCGAACACCTTGGAGTCCTGGTTCGGCCGCTGCTCACCGACGTTGGCGATCTGCGTCACGGTGCCGTTCAGCTTCTTCGTCGGATCGGCATCGAGGGTGATCTTCACCTTCTGGCCTACGGCGATCTTCCGCACGTCCACCTCGTTGACGTACGTCTGCGACTCCATCTGGGTGAGATCGGGGAGGGTGGCCACCGTGGGATCCCATGCGGTCCACTGCGAGCCGACGCCCTTCTTCTTGCCGTTCCACTCGCGCACGTAGATCACCATGCCGGGCGCCGGTGCGCGCACGGTGAAGTCGGCCATCACGCTCTGGATGTTCGCCAGCTGGTTCTGCTGCCGGCCGAGGTCCGCGCCGACGGACGCCATCTTGGCGACGGCCTGCTTGGTCTTCGTGCTCAGGTTGCGCTTGGACTGCTCCCACGCTCGCTGCGCCTTCTCGTAATCGATCTCCGCCTGGCGCTGGATCGTGGGCGCCTCGTACTTCGCCTGCTCCTTGAGGAGCTTTTTCTCCTCGAGCGCGAACTCCGCCGTGCGCACGTCCTCGCGCGCCTGGGCGAGATTGAGCGTGGAGTCGAGCTGCGCCGTCGTGTACTCGGCCTGGGCCTTCTGCACGTTGAGCGTCAGGTCGGCGAGCTTGGCGGCAGCGGGCTGCTTGTCCAGCTCCGCGATCACGTCGCCTGCCTTGACCACCGTTCCCTCGGGGATGATGGAGGCGATCTTCGTCTGGTAGACGTTCACCGACTGCGCCGCGGCGGGTCCGGTGATCTGCACGAACTTGCGCGCGCGCAGCTCACCGGTGGCCATCACTGCGACCTTGAAGTCGCCCCGTTTCACGGGCGCTGTCAGCGTGGTCCCGGAAGCCGAAGCCGACGGTGGCCACGCGTACCAGGCGATGGAGCCGCCGAGGACGAGCGCGGCGACGAGGATCGGAAGCCAGCGGCGACGAAGATGCTCCATCGGCGTGTCCGGTATCGGTCAGGGAGCGCGCCAGGGTAGCGCGCCGGGCAACCACCTTACCGTTGACAGCGCGGGAGCGCAATAAGGTTGCATCGCGAGGGCGCGGCGGCGGCACCACCCTTGCCTCGATCAGGGCACGCCGAGCCACTTCGCACGCCGCATCCTCCTGGAGCCGAGCCATGTCCACCCAGCCCGAGATCACTGCCACCCGCGACGAGCTCACGCGCGTTCGCGACCGCATGTCCGACACCGCCGCCGAGCTCGGAGATCGCCTGATGGCGCCCGTCGAGACGGTGAAGGACAAGCTCGACATCGTGCAACTCGTGCGCGACCACCCGTGGCCCTCTCTTGCCGTGGCATTCGGCGCCGGTGTGGCGGCGGCTGCCTCCGGCGCCGACCGCAAGGCGGCGAGTGCCGCGGCCGACGCGTCGCGCGCCGCGGCGCGAAAGACCGCTGACGCGGCGAAGGCCGGCGCCCGATCGGTGAAGTCGGCTACCAGCACCGCCGCCGAGTCGACCATAGACACGGCGCGTACTGCACCGTCGCGTGCTCGCGCCGCGATCGTCGGCGCGCTGGATTCGCTCGCGGCCAGGGCGGCCCTCTCACTGATCGAGAAGCTGCGCGAGCCTTCACCGCTGCCGGTCACTCCCGAGCCCTCGGGGCTCGGCTACGTGGAGCAGACAACGCCAGCGACGGGCGCGGACTCCTCAGCCACCTGATCTCACGTGCAGCATCGCCGCATCGGATCACTCGAGGTCTCCGCCGTCGGCCTCGGGTGCAATAATTTTGGGCGGCGGCTCGATGCGGCGCGGACGGCGGACGTCGTGCACGCCGCACTCGACGCCGGCGTCAATTTCTTCGATACCGCGGATCTGTACGGCGACGGGGCGAGTGAGGAATATCTCGGGCGCGCCCTCCGAGACCGCCGCGCCGAGGCTGTCATCGCGACGAAGTTCGGGCACCAGCGTTCCACGTTCGGCCGGGGCGCGCGACCTGAGCATATCCGCGCCGCACTCGACGGAAGCCTGCAGCGACTCGGAACCGAATACGTGGATCTGTACCAGATCCACCAGCCGGATCCGGACACGCCGATCGCCGACACGCTCGCCGCACTGAACGACGCAGTGCGCGCGGGCAAGGTTCGCGAAATCGGCTGCTCGAACTTCTCCGTCGCGCAGCTTCGCGAGGCGGAGGCGGCCGCACAACCGAACGCAGCGCGCTTCGCCAGCGTGCAGAACGAGTACAGTCTGTTCGAGCGGGCGCCGGAGCAGGGTGTGCTCGCGGAGTGCAGGCGACGAGGGCTCGCATTCCTGCCCTACTTTCCGCTCGCGTCCGGACTGCTCACGGGCAAGTATCGTCAGGGGCAGCCTACCCCGGCTGGCCGCCTCTCCGGGCCGGGTGGGTACGACGCGTTGCTCTCCCAGCAGAATCTCGCGACCGTCGAGCGGCTGATCGCGTTCGTGGAAAGCAAGGGACACACGCTGCTCGAGCTCGCGATCTCATGGTTGCTCGCGCACGAAGTCGTGGCCTCGGTCATCGCTGGTGCGACGAAGCCAGAGCAGGTGCGCGCCAACGCGACTGCGGGCGCATGGCGATTGACGGGCGATGAGCTGGCAGAAGTGGATCAAATCGTGGCGGGGAGCCAGATTTAGCGGGTGAATACTACTCGCACCCTGATACTCGCCGCCGCCATCGCGCTGGCCGGATTGTTCGTCGGACTCGGGTTCGCGCGGGGACGCGCGTCCGATCGTTTCGTCGTCGTGAAGGGGGTGGAAGAGCGCCCCGTCCGCGCCGACCTCGCGATCTGGCCACTCCATCTCGTCTCCGCCGACAACGACCTCAGTCGCGCTCATGCGCGGCTCGAGGAGAATGTGCGGCGTGTGCGTGCGTTCCTCGAGCAGCAGGGAATCGACAGCACCCATGTGGCGCTGCAGGACTTCAGCGTCTCCGATGCGCAGGCGAACCAGTACGGCGGCGCCAGCCAGGCGGGGAGCCGGTTCGTCATCAAGCAGACGGTGGTGGTGCGCAGTACCGACCCGGACCGCATCCAGCGCGCGAGCCAGCGGGTGGGCGAGCTGGTGACGGCCGGTGTCGTGCTCTCCTCCGGCGCCGAATACGGCGGTGGCGGCGGCCCGACCTTCGTGTTCACGAAGCTCAATGCCCTCAAGCCGCAGATGATCGCCCAGGCGACGGCGCGTGCGCGGGAGGCAGCGGAGCAGTTCGCCCACGACTCGCGCGCGTCGATCGGCGGGATCAAGCAGGCCAGCCAGGGGGTGTTCGAGATCCTCGCCCGCGACCAGGCACCCGGCATCAACGAGCCGAGCCAGATCGAGAAGACCGTGCGCGTCGTATCGACGGTCGAGTACTTCCTGAGATAGCGGCTGTCGTCTTTCCCGGCCGGATTGCGCTCTACCTGAATGCAGGGCGGGCGATCAGTGCCCGCCCTGCCACTGTGCGTACCCTCACGCGCGGTGACTCCAGGGAGAGACGTCATGGATCGCAGGTACTCGGCATGGTGCGCACTCCTGTGCGCACTGGCGATCGTCGCTTGCTCGGATCAGCCGGACGCACCTTCGCCGCTGGCGCCCCCGGCCGCGGCCCGCGACGCCTCTCCCTCCGGTGCCCTTTCCGCATCGCAGGTCCGCGAGCTGGCCCTGTCGCGCGGATTCGCCCCGGTGCCGGCCCCGCCGCGAGTGCGGCCGGCGCTCGTCAAGCTCGGCCAGGCGCTCGCCTTCGATCCGATTCTCGGCGGCAATCGCAACGTCGCCTGTACCACCTGTCACCTCCCCGCGTTTGCGCTCGGTGACGCGAAGTCGCTTTCCGTTGGCGAGGGCGGCCAGGGATTCGGGCCGGCGCGATCGCATCCGCAGGGTACCTTCATCGCCCGCAATGCGCCGCCGTTCTTCAACCTCGCCACGATGCGGCACCTGTTCTGGGACGGACGGGTCGAGCTGACCGCTCCAGGCCACGTAAATACTCCGGCGGGGAATCAGGTCACGCCGCAGATGCAGCGCTCGTTCGAGTTCGGCGCCATCTCCGCGATCGGCATGTTCCCGGTTACCAGCCGCGCCGAGATGCGGGGATTGTCCGGCAACGAGCTGGCCGCGATTCCCGACGCCGACAACCCGGCCATCTGGCGCGGACTGATGAAGCGGCTCGGCGAGATTCCCGAGTATCGGCGCATGTTCCGGCAGGCCTATCCCGATCGCACCTTCGACGAGCTCACGTTCGCCGACGCGTCCAATGCCATCGGCGGATTCCTCGTCGACGCGGGCTACTCGGCGAATACGCCGTGGGATCGCTTCCTCCGCGGCAACACTCGCGCGCTCACACCGGCGCAGCTCGACGGTGCGAGCACCTTCCTCGCCCTCAAGTGCTCGACCTGCCACTCCGGCGCGCTGTTGAGTGACGACCAGTTCCACGACGTCGCGGTCGCGCAGATCGGCCCGGGCGAAGGCGACCTCCCGTCGCCGCACGATGACTTCGGCCGCATGCGCGTGACTGGAGTGGCGGGCGACAAATACCTGTTCCGTACGTCACCCTTGCGCAACGTCGAGCTCACCGGGCCCTGGGGCCACGACGGTTCCTTCGTCGACCTTCGCGCGTTCGTCGAGCACTACAGTGAGTCCGACACCAAGCTGCTCGCCTTCAACACGAATTCGCTCGAGCAGTCGTTGCAGCTGACGTTGCAGGCGACCCAGCCCGACATCCTCCAGCAGCGCGACCCGCTGCTCGCCGGTGTGGTGTTGACTCCCGACGTCGTGGACAAGCTGATGGCCTACATGAGCGCCCTCACCGACGACGCGGCGCGCGATCTCACGCACCTGATTCCTCAGCGCGTGCCGAGCGGGCTGCCGGTGCTGCCCGCGCGCAAGTGACGGACCCGTCCGCACGGTGCGCGCACCATTGCGCACCGCGCCGGCCCGCGTAATCTGAATGGGCCTCTGGCGGAGAACATCGCATGGCCGTGCCGGACCGCGATCGCTGGCGCCTGCTCGAACCGCTGCTCGACCGGGCGCTCGACCTGCCGCCCATTCAGCGTGCCTCCTGGCTCGATGCGCTGAGCACTACCGCACCTGATATCGCGGCGGAGCTCTCCGAGCTCCTCGCCGACGACGATGCCGCCGAGCGACGAGGCTTTCTCTCGATCCCCGTCGAGCTGTCACTGGCCGGCATGGTGGTCGGCGCGTACACGCTCGAGCGTCCGCTCGGCCACGGCGGAATGGGTTCGGTGTGGCTGGCGCGGCGCACCGATGGACGCTTCGAGGGACGTGCCGCCGTGAAGCTGCTCAACCTCGCGCTGCTGTCCGACGCGGGGCAGGAGCGGTTCCGCCGCGAAGGCTCCGTCCTCGCGCGACTCGAGCACGCCGGCATCGCCCGCCTGTTCGACGCCGGTGTCAGCGCCACCGGACAGCCGTACCTCGTCCTCGAGTACGTGGATGGCCAGCGCATCGACGACTACGTGCGCGCGCAGGGGCTCGGGCCGGCGGGATGCGTACGGCTCTTCCTTCAGGTGCTCGAGTCGGTCGGGCACGCGCACGCGAGCCTCATCGTTCATCGCGATCTCAAGCCCTCCAATATCCTCGTGCGGCGCGACGGCGCGGTGAAGCTGCTCGACTTCGGCATCGCGAAGCTCCTGGACGACGACGCCGGCGTGCCGCGCACCCCGACGATGGAGGACGCACGCGCGCTCACGCCGGAATACGCCGCGCCGGAGCAGGTGCGCGGCGAAGCCATCACCACTGCCACCGACGTCTATGCGCTCGGCGTGCTGCTCTACGTGCTGCTCTCCGGTCGCCATCCCACGGCGGAAGGCTGCCACAGTCCAGCGCAGGCGCTCGAGGCGCTGCTCGCCGACAGCACGCCGAAGCCGATCGGCCTCGGCGACCTGGATCTCGTGCTCCGCCGCGCTCTGAAGCAGAGCGTCACGGAGCGCTATCAGACGGTATCCGCTTTCGCCGACGACCTTCAGCGCTGGCTGCGCCATGAGCCGGTGAGTGCCGGGCCCGACGCGCTCGGCTACCGTGCGCGGAAGCTCCTGCGCCGCCATCGCGCCGCGGCCGTAGCGGGTGTCGTGGGCGTCCTGATCGCCGGCACCTGGCTGGCGATGATCCTGGCCGACCGCGCACGGGTGCATCGGGCGCTCGCTGATGCCACGGCCAGCGCGCACAAGGCGGAGCAAGTGACCGACTTCGCGCTCGGCATGTTCGACAATGGCGAGAACGACCCGAGAGGCGCCGACTCGTTGAGCGCGCGCGCGGTGCTCGCGCGCGGCGTGGCGCGCGCGCACGAGCTCTCGGCGCAGCCGGCCACGGAAGCGCAGATGCTCGACTTCATTGGCCGGATCCGGATGCAGATGGGCGACTACGACGAAGCGCGTCCCGTGTTGCAGGAAGCGCTCGACATCCGCCGCCGCGAGCTCGGTGAGGACCACGCCGACGTGGCGACGAGCCTGCTGCACGTCGCAGCGTTGACCAGCGCGACCGGCCGGAGCGCCGAGGCGATCGCGCCGCTGCAGCGCGCGCTGGCGATCCGCCGTCACCTGTTCGGCGCCGCGGATCGGCTCAGCACCGACGCACTCTATCAGCTCGCGAGCGAGATGCACATGGCTGGTCGCTACAAGGAAGCGCGGCCGATGTTCGACGAGTGGCTGAATCTCGTGCGCACGCAGCCACCCCAGCTCACCCCGGAGCGCGCCGAGCAGCTCGGCACGATGGCGAGTATCATGCAATACACCCGGCAGACCGAGCGCGCCGACACTCTCGCGCGAGAGGTACTGAAGATCGATCGCGCGCTCTACGGCAACTCGCACGTTCGCGTTTCCGCCGATCTGTCCTCGCTCGGCAACCTCGAGCTCGACGTGGGAGACACCGCGAGCGCCGACACCCTGCTCCGCCAGGCGGTGGCGATGGTTCGTGCCGGCTACCCGCAGGGCAATCCGCAGCTCGCGCATGCGCTGCGCGATCTGGGCTACCTTCTCGTCGAGCGCGATCAGTGGCCGGAGGCCGAGCACGTCTGGCGCGAAGCGGCGGATGATTTTCTGAAGTACACCGGGACGAAGAGTCTCGACTACCTGAACGCACTCTCGTTCACCGCGCTGAGTGCCGCAATGCGGGGGCGAACGACCGACGCCGAGCGCCAGTTGCGCTTCGTCCTCGCGTCGGATCTGGCGCGGCAACCCGAGCCCAACCCGGTGGTCGATCGCGCGCGGCTCTTCCTCGGACGCGTGCTGCTCGACGAGGGTCGCGTGACCGAGGCGGAGCCGCTGCTGCTGAGTGCCGCGGGCAAGTCGGGTCGCACACTCTCGCGGGCCAGCTACCGGCTTGCAATTCGAAGTCTCGTTGATCTCTACCGCGCCGAGGGCCGTCCCCTCGACGCGGAGCGCTACGCCTCGATGGAGCGGCGACCGTAGAGCAGCGTCAGCACGGCGCGCCCGGTTCGGCGCTCCCGCGCGGGTCGAGCAACGAGCGCTGGAGCAGTAGTCGCGCCTTGCGAAAGTCGCGCTGCACGGTGCGCTCGGAGACTCCGCGCAGCTCCGCCACTTCGCCCAGCGTGTAGCCGCAGAAGAAGTGCAGGTCCACCAGCTCGGCGAGCGCCGGCTCTAGAGCGCCGAGCTCGTCCAGCGCGTCCGACAACCGGCTCAACTCGTCGGCGTCGGTTGCCGCGTCCGGAACGAGGTCGGCGCGGGAGAGCGTGATCTCGAACGCGCCGCCGCCACGCTTCTGCGCGCGGGAGCGGCGCGAGTAGTCGATCACGATCCCGCGCATGGCGCGCGCGGCGTAGCCGAGGAACCGGCTGCGATCGGGGAACCCAAGCGTCGGCCGCGAGGCGAGATCGAGATACGCTTCGTGGAGCAATGTCGTCGTGCTCAGCCCGAGCCCGTTCGCGCCGCGGCGCAGGTGCGACTCGGCGAGCCGATGCAGCTCGTCGTAGAGCGCAGCGAACAGCTCCGGTGTCGGAGCAGCAGGAAAGGAGAAGGCGGTCGATTCGCGTTGCACCGTGCGGCTCCGCGTGAACCGGTGCAACTTATGGTGGCCCCTGTGGGACCGCCACAGCGCGTTCAGCACCATCTTCTCCCGTGCCGACATGATCCGCCACCCGCTTCCAATCGCGCGGCTCGCCGCGCTGGCCCTCCTCGTCGCCGCGCCCGCCGCGCCCGCGCAGGAGATCCCCACCGTCGGCGCACCAACCAACGACCCTGTCATCAAGCGCATCTATCAGGAAGGGATGCAGAGTTCGCAGGCATATCGCCTGGCGCAGGTGCTGATGGATTCCATCGGTCCGCGGCTCACCGGGTCACCGGCCAACCGTTCGGCCAACGACTGGCTCGTGAAGACCTACACGTCGTGGGGGATCCCGGCGCACAACGAGAAGTACGGTACCTGGCGCGACTGGACGCGCGGCCAGAGTCGCGTCGAGCTCACCCAGCCACGCATGCGCACCCTCGAGGCGACGCA
>Ga0207657_10002141_pt1 | contig 21395 bp, 19 predicted proteins | sample KBSC33metaG_FD_184316 | JGI IMG/M metagenome (GOLD analysis project Ga0207657, IMG submission 184316) | Corn rhizosphere microbial communities from Kellogg Biological Station, Michigan, USA - KBS C3-3 metaG (SPAdes) (version 2) | ecosystem: Host-associated > Plants > Roots > Rhizosphere > Soil ... | reverse complement strand
GGCCGGGCTGACGGGACTGCTCACGCTCGCTGGCGCGTCCGCGCACCAGGCGGTCGTCGCGACGCTCGCCTACCGGCTGCTCACTTTCTGGCTGCCGCTGCCGCTCGGCGGCATCGCCTACCTACTCCACCGCCGCCGCTACGGGACCGCAGGCGCGTCGGCGTCCGCGACGTCGCCGTAGGGCGCCAGCGCTTCCCGCGCAGCGGCCGCGCCGTCTGTCCGCAACAGCGTGCACAGCAGCGCGCCGCCCGGGGCGAGCGCCTCGCCGAGCTCGCGCAGGCGCTCGTCCCGGACGCCCGTGTCGCGCGCGCCCCAGACCCCGCCGCCGAGCATGCCGAGCAGCGCGCCGCCGACCGGGCCGCCGAGCAGCATGCCCGCGACGAACCCGACCGTCCCGCCGGCCACGACGCCCTCACCCGCGGCGACCTGGTGCGTCTGGTACAGATCGACGCGGCCGCTCTCCGACCGCGTCACCACGGCGGCGTCGAGGATTCCGGCCTTCAGCTCGCGGAGCGCCTCCTGCGCGCGCTCCGCCTCTGCCCGGGAGGCGCACGAGACGACGACGAGGCGAGCCGGCTCCGCCACGCCGGTGAGCGTTCCACCGCAGGCATCCGCCGAGGGAGGTGCCGGCCTCACGGCCGCGGAGGTGGGCGCCTGCTGTGGCTCACGCCGGGCGCCGCAGAGAATCCGGCGATGGGAAGCATGTCGATGCAGCTCGTGGCGGCGTTCGTCGTCACGACGTTCTCCGGGGCGCTGATGTACCTCCACGGCATCTCGGTGAACCTCCTCGCGCGGAGGCCCATCCGCTGCCGCAACTGCGGCGCCATCCCGGGTCGCACGTGCACCTGCGACCGCCGCGACTGACTCCTGGCCCGCAAAGCGAGGAGCCCCGGCGCGTGGGCGTCCGGGGCTCCAGGAGCGGGTCAGGTTCGGCTGCTCACTCCATCCGCTTGCCGCCGTAAACGGCCAGCGCATAGATCACGAGCACGTCGAGCGAAAAGACCATCAGCGACCAGAACGGATACGCCTGGATGGCCCCGAAGAACGTCAGCGCGTTCAGGCCGGCCGCGAAGATCCCGAACCAGCGGGCGAATCCCGATCCCTGGAACACGCCCATCGCGGCCACGATCAGAAGCGCCCCGACGATGAGCATGAACCAGCCCCACGTGCGCAGGTCGCTGAACACGAAGTTGGCGTTGGCGGCGTAGAAGCTCGACTTCGACAGTGCCGCGATGCCGTCGAAGAGGCTGAGGATGCCGGCGAGCCCGAGCATGGTCGCCGCGAAGAGAAGCCAGCCGAAGCCACGCTCCTCGTCGAACTCGTATGCGTCGTCACGGGTGACGGTAGCCACTGATTTTCCTCCTTGGGACAGGTCGGCCAGAACGTCGCACCTCGGCCCTCCCGCGCCCAGGCTGCGCGTGCGAGGCGGGACGGGGTGCGCACTCCCCTCCTCCGTCGTTTCACCCCCTTGTGACGACGACCGGCAGCCGTCGCGGGGCGACCCTGGCCGCAGAGAGAGGAGGATCAGATGTCTTCTGCCACGTCTGCGCCGGCTGCGTTCTCGAACGAGGAGGTCGTGCGGCTGCTCGAGCTGCTCAAGGGAGCCGACAGCGTCGAGCTGAAGCTGACTGTGCCCGAGCCGCACCAGCGGTCGACCGCCGCAGCGCTCGAGCTCGATCCGCTCGAAGCGCAGATCCGCCAGGTCTTCTTCTTCGACACGCCCGAGCTCGACCTCGACGCCCACGGCGTGGTCGTCCGCGCGAGGCGCATCCAGGGGAAGGGCGGCGACTCGATCGTCAAGCTGCGGCCGGTCACGCCGGCCGACTTGCCGGAGGATCTGCGGCGCTCCGGCGCGTTCCGCGTCGAGGTGGACGCGCTTCCGGGCGGGTTCGTCTGCTCCGGGACGCTCAAGGGCACGCCCGACGCGGAAGACGTGCGCCGCGCGGCGAAGGGAACTGTCCCTCTGCGGAAGCTCTTCTCGAAGGAGCAGCGGCAGCTCTACGCGGCACATGCGCCGCAGGGGATCGGGCTCGACGACCTCGTCGTCCTCGGCCCGATCTTCGTCCTCAAGCTGCGCTTCGTCCCGCCGGACCTCGGGCGCAAGGTCGTGGCGGAGATGTGGATCTACCCCGACGGGTCCCGCATCCTCGAGCTGTCGACCCGGTGCGAGACGAACGAGGCGTTCCAGGTCGCCGCCGAGACCCGCGCCTTCCTCGCCCAGCGCGGCGTCGATCTCTCGGGCGAGCAGGAGACGAAGACGCGGAAGGCACTCGAGTACTTCGCCCGCGAGCGGGCAGAGGAGAAATCCTGAGCAGCGAGGCGCCCTCCGTCCCGGGGGCGGCCTCCGTTGCCGGGATCGTCCCGCGCTGGGAATGGCGCACCTTCGGCGAGAGGTTCGGCGCCGCGGAGGGGCTCCTGGATCTGCGCGAAGTCGAGCGCGTGGCGGAGAGCGACGAGCTCTACGTGCTCTCGCAGGAAAGCGACGCCTCCGTGAAGGTGCGCGACACCCGCCTGGACGTGAAGCGGCTCGAGGCCGTCGACGGCAATGGGCTCGAGCAGTGGCGTCCCGTGCTCAAGGGCTCGTTCCCCATCGGCGCCGCCGACCTCCAGCTGGTGCTGGACGCGCTCGCCGTCTCCGGCGAGAGGCTCGGCCGCGAGGCGTACACGCTCGCGCAGCTGCTCGACGAGGTGGTCGAGGCGACGCCGGGTCTGGCCGCGGTCGAGGTGCACAAGCGGCGGGTCCACTATCGGCTCGGCGAGTGCCTGGCCGAGCTGTCGGAGGTGACGGTGGGGAACCGGTCGGCCCGGACGATCGCCGTGGAATCCGAGGATCCCGAGCTCGTCGCCGCCACGGTGCGCGAGCTGCAGCTCGCCGGGCGGCCCAACGTCTGTCTCGCGCGGGGGCTGAAGACGCTGCTCGGACTCGAGCCCGTGCGCTTCGCGGTGATCGACGTCGGCACCAACTCGGTCAAGCTCCATGTCGGGGAACGCCGCACAGGGAGCCGGTGGCGGACGGTGGTCGACCGCGCCGAGGTGACGCGGCTGGGCGAAGGACTGCAGGAGTCGGGCTCGCTCCAGCCGGAGCCCATGCGGCGCACGGCCGACGCGGTCGTCGGCATGGTCGAGGAGGCACGGCGCGCGGGAGCAGCCGAGGTCGCAGCCGTCGCGACGGCCGGGATGCGGCTCGCCTCCAACTCCGCCGAGCTGGTCGAGGCCGTGCGCGAGCGCTGCGGCGTCGGCATCGAGGTGATCCCGGGCGAGGAGGAAGCCCGGCTCGCCTACCTCGCGGCGACGTCCGAGCTCGACGTCGGCCGGGACTCGCTCGTCGTCTTCGACACGGGGGGCGGCAGCACCGAGTTCACGTTCGGCCGGGCAGGCCAGGTGGAGGAGCGATTCAGCGTGGACGTCGGCGCTGCGCGGTACACCGAACGCTTCGGCCTCGACGGACCCGTCTCGAACGACGAGGTCGGATGGGCGCTGCAGGCGGTCGCCGCCGACCTCGCGCAACTCGACGGCCGGGAGCGACCTGCCGCGCTCGTCGGCCTGGGCGGCGCGCTCACGAACCTCGCGGCCGTCCGGCACGGCCTGGCGACCTACGATCCCGAGGTCGTCCAGGGGTCGGTGCTCGACCGGGCGGAGATCGACCGCCAGATCGAGCTCTACCGGACCCGGACGGCCGACCGGCGGCGGGAGATCGTCGGGCTACAGCCCCAGCGGGCGGAGGTGATCCTCGCCGGCGCCTGCATCGTCCGCACGGTGCTCGCCAAGCTCCACTGCGACGAGCTCACGGTCAGCGACCGCGGCCTCCGGCACGGCCTCCTCGTCGAGCGGTTCGGAGCATCGTCCTGACGACGACGGCACCAGCCCCCGCCCGGCCCGAGAACCGCCAATGGTTCTCGCTCGACGGCGGCGCCGTGGCCCAGGAGCTCGGCGTCGACACACGCTCCGGCCTCTCCCCTGTCGAGGCCGCAAGCCGCCTCGAGAAGCACGGCCCGAACGCCTTCGTCGCCGCCGAGCCCGAGCCGCGCTGGCGCGCGTTCGTGCGCCAGTACCGCGACCCGATGCAGATCGTCCTGCTCGTGGCCGGGATCGGCAGCATCTGGCCGCTGAAGGAGCTGGGCACCGGCCTCGTCCTGCTTTTCCTCACGCTGTTCAACGCCGTCCTCGGCCTCAACCAGGAGGGGAAGGCGGCAGCCGCCGTCGCGGCGCTGCAGAAGATGATGATCGTCAAGGCGAAGGTGCGCCGCGGCGGCGAGCTCGTCGAGATCCCGGCGGAGCAGCTCGTTCCCGGCGACGTCGTCGCGATCGAGGCGGGCGACGTGGTGCCGGCCGACGGGCGGCTGCTGAAGGCCGCGACGCTCGAGGTGGACGAGTCGGCGCTGACCGGCGAGAGCATGCCGGTGGCGAAGAGCGCGGAGACCGTCACCCAGACCGACGCGCCGCTGGGCGACCGGACCGACATGGTCTACATGAACACGAACGTGACCAGGGGGGCCGGCGAGCTGGTCGTCACCACGACCGGAATGTCGACCGAGGTCGGTCACATCTCGCACCTCCTGTCGCAGGAGACCGAATCGGCCTCGCCCCTGACGAAGCAGCTGAACAAGCTGACGGGCCAGATCCTCGTCATCTCGGGCACCGCGCTCGTCATCTCGATCGCGATCAACGCGTCGCGGCCGGAGAACACCTTCAAGGAGGTCTTCCTCGCCGCCATCGCCTTCGCCATCGCCGCGATCCCGACCGGCCTGCCCGCGGTGGTCACCGCGATCCTCTCGATGGGCACGCAGACCCTGGCGAAGGCGAACGCGATCATGAAGCGCCTGCGCTCGACCGAGACGCTGGGCTCCACGTCGGCCATCAACTCCGACAAGACCGGGACGCTCACGCTCAACAAGATGACCGCGGTGGAGCTGACCATCCCCGGCCGCCGCTACTCGATCGACGGCAACGGCTACTCGACCCAGGGGCTGATCAAGAGAGTGGCCGGGCAGGCGGACGTCGATCTGGAGCCGTTCATGCAGCCGCTGATCCTGGCGTGCGACGCGGTCGTCCACGACGGTGAGCTGATCGGCGACCCGACCGAGGGAGCCCTCGTCGTGCTCGGCGAGAAGGGTGGGCTCGACGCGGCCTCGACGCGGGAGATGTACCCGCGCATCGCCGAGCTGCCCTTCGACACCGCGTACAAGCTCATGGCGACGTTCCACCAGATGAAGGACGAGTCCGGCAGAGACGTCGTCCGCTGCTTCGTCAAGGGCGCACCCGACCAGGTGCTCGCCCGCGCGACGCAGACCCTCTCTCCCGACGACCTCCACCTGATCGCGGTCGAGCCCGGCTTCGAGGAGCGCTACGAGGCCGAGAACAAGCGGCTCGGCGAGCAGGGCCTCCGCGTCCTCGCGACCGGTCGCAAGGACTTCGAGCCGGGCTCGTTCGACCCGACCGCCGATCTCCTGCCGCTGCTCGACGGGCTGACGGCGCTCGCGCTCGTGGGCATCGTCGACCCGCCGCGTCCCACCGCCAAGGACGCGATCGCGATCGCGCACTCCGCGGGGATCCAGGTGCGCATGATCACCGGCGACCACGCGGTCACCGCAGCGGCGATCGCGGAGAACCTCGGCATCACCGGCCGCGCCATCACCGGCGCCGAGTTCGCCGCCATGAGCGACGACGAGCTGCTCGCGCAGATCGACGACATCGGCGTGATCGCTCGCGTCACGCCCGAGGACAAGGTGCGGCTCGTCGACACGCTCAAGCGGAAGGGTCAGATCGTCGCGATGACCGGGGACGGCGTGAACGACGCGCCGGCTCTCAAGCGCGCCGACATCGGGATCGCGATGGGGATCACCGGCACGGAGGTCTCGAAGGAGGCCGCCGCGATGATCCTCACCGACGACAACTTCGCCACGATCGTCCGCGCCGTCGAGCTCGGGCGCGGCCTCTACGACAACCTGACGAAGTACATCCGCTTCCAGATGGGCGTGCTCTTCGGCCTCGTCTTCACCTTCCTCGGCGCCGCGATCGGCAACATCGTGGGCGGCGTCGCCTTCGTGCCGTTGCAGACGCTGTGGGTCAACTTCTCGACGCAGGTGTTCCAGGCCGTCGGTCTCGGCTACGGCGAGCCGGCCGAGGGCCTGATGAAGCGCAGGCCGCGCGACCCCGAGGCGCAGATCCTGCCGCGCCCCAAGCTGCTCTGGCTCGCGCTCGTCGGCGGCGTCATGGCAGCCGCCACGCTCGGCGTCCTCGCCTGGGCCGACAGCAACTACACGACCGAGGTCGCCCGCACGATGGGCATGACCTCGTTCGCGATCGCGAACCTCTTCTACTCGTTCTGCGAGCGCGACGAGCGCAGCTCGGTCTTCAGCCTCGACGTCCTCCGCGACCGGAAGTTCCTCATGTTCTCCGGCGCCTCGGTGCTCGCGATCGTCCTCGCTCCGCAGCTGAACCTGCTCAACCGGATCCTCGCCACGACGCCGCTCACCCTGCACCAGTGGCTGATCTGCATCGTTGCGGCGCTCGCCCCGGTCGCGCTGACCGAGATCCGCAAGCTCATGCTGCGCAGGAAGAGCTCGCCGGCGGCGACGCCGCAGCCGGCCGCGACCTGACCCCTACTGCCCGAGGGAGCGACGCGCGCCCTCGTGCAGCACGTGGGACAGCACGAAGCCGACGATGAACAGGCCGCGAAGGACCGCCCACGTCGGGAAGATGAGCGCCCGCTCGAAAGGCGGAGCCGTCCGGTAGCCCTCGGCCAGCCAGGCGACGGCGCGACCGACCCACGCGGTCGGCGCGTGAACGACCCGGAACGGCAGAAATGCGAGCGTGCTTGCCATTCGACGAAGCTATCTGCGCTTCGCGGCCCGAACTGAAACCCATTCGGGTCATCTAGCCGGGTATTCACCCCGATGGGACGATGCCCGTGGCCGGGCCCGGCGGGACGCTGCGGACGTGGCAGCCACGACCGCGAAAGCCGCTGCACCGCTCAGCCGCAAGCGTCGGATCGTCATCTGGACGCTCGTCGTCCTCGCCACCGTCCTCGCCCTCGTCTCGATCCTCACGACCTGGGTGAACCGGCAGATGCTCGACGACGCCGCCTGGAACAGGGCGACGACGAAGATCGTCCACGACCCGAAGGTGCAGGCGGCGATCGCGACCTACACGGTCAACCAGCTGTACCAGAACGTCGACGTCGGCCAGGCGCTCTCGGACCGGCTCCCACCGAACCTCAAGAACCTCGGCCCGCCGCTCGCCGGCGCGCTCGAGCAGCCCGCAACGGAGGGGGTGACGCGGCTGCTGGCCCGGCCGCGGATCCAGCAGCTCTTCATCCAGGCGAGCGCGATCGCACACGAGAAGCTCGTGAGAGTGCTCGAGGACAAGACCGGCTTCGGCATCTCGACCGGCAGCGGCGTCGTCACGCTCGACGTCCACGAGATGGTCGTCGAGATCGGCACCGAGCTCGGCCTCCCGCAGGAAGCGCTCGCGAAGCTGCCGGCACAGGCGGGGACGATCACCCTGATGAAGTCCGACCAGCTCTCGGCGGCGCAGACGGGCGTCCAGGCGATCCACGTCCTGAGCGTCTGGCTGCTCGTCGCCGTGCTCGTGCTGTACGGCGTCGCGATCGCGCTCGCGCGCGGCGCCCGGCGGGCGACGCTGCGGAACGCAGGCATCGGGCTCGCGCTCGTGGGCCTGCTCGTGCTCGTCATCCGGCACCTGCTCGGCAACTACATCACGAGCTCGCTCGCGTCCCCGGGCTACGAGCCGGCCACCCATCGTCTATACCTGATCGGGACGTCGATTCTCGGCCAGATCGGTGCTGCCGCGCTCCTCTACGGCGCGATCGCGGCGCTCGGAGCCGTCTTCGCCGGGCCGACGGCGCCTGCCGTGTGGTCACGGCAGCGGCTGGCTCCGGTCCTGAACGAGCGGCAGGGGATCGTCTGGGGCGGCGTCGGGTTCGTCTACCTGCTGTTGATCCTGTGGGGCGGCACGCACGCGCTGCGCACCTGGTGGGGGATCCTGCTTCTCGCCGGCCTGATCGCGATCGGCGTGGTCGCCCTGCGGCGCCAAACGCTGACGGAGTTCCCGACCGGACCGCGGCTCGAGCCGGCTCTCGCGGGCGGGGCGCCCTCGACAACGGACGAGCTTGCGCGGCTGCAGGAGCTGCACGAGGCGGGCGCGATCACCGACAACGAGTTCGTCGAGCGCGCGAAGAAGCTCGCGCACACCTAGCGAAAGGGGTTCCGGGATGGTGCAGGCAGAGGTCGCCGGCTCGTACGAAGCCGTCGAGGCGCAGGGCGATCCGCTCTGGTGGATCCTGCTCGTCACCGGCTCGCTCTGGATCGTCTTCGCCCTGATCGTGTTCCAGTTCGACTACACGACCGTGTCCGCGCTCTCGATCCTGGTGGGAACGGTCTGCATCGCCGGGGCGCTCTTCCAGGCGATCGCCGCGTTCGCCAGCCACGGCTGGTGGCGCGTCGCGAACATCGTGCTCGCGCTCGCCTTCGGCGCGATCGGCGTGGCCGCCTACGCGCACCCCGAGAACACGTTCAACGCGCTCGCCTCGATCTTCGCCTTCTTCCTCCTCCTGCGCGGAACCTGGGAGATCGTCGTCTCGCTCCTGGTGCGCCCGGCCGAGCTGTGGTGGGCCGGGCTCGTCTCGGGCACGGTGCAGGTCCTGCTCGCCTTCTGGGCGGCCGGCGACTTCGGGCACAAGGCGTTCCTGCTCGTCGTCTGGGTGGGAGCCTCTGCGCTTGCGCACGGCGTCGTCCAGATCGTGACCGGAGTCCGCCTGCGCCCGCACGGCGCCGCAGCTACCTGAGCCTGGTCTCCGACGCGCGCTCGGCGGCCTCGTGCCGCGACGAGACGCCGAGCTTGCGGTAGATCGCCTTCGTGTGGCTGTGGACCGTGTTGAAGGAGACGTGGAGCTCCTGCGCGATCTCGCGCTTCGAGCGTCCCTGAGCGAGCAGACCCAGCACCGCCCGCTCACGCGGTGTGAGCTCGTCGTGCGCAGCAAGGCTCGGACGCGGTAACGCAGCGCGGGTCGCGGCCGCGAGCCGGTCCGGCACGACTCCGGGATCCGGGCACGTGGCTACCAGCCGGCGGGCCTCCGCGAGGAGCGCTCCCGCCGCGCGACGTCCCCGCTCCTGCGCGATCACGGGGGCGGCCACCGCGAGCGCGTCCGCAGTCTCGAGCGGATGTCCCCACAGGCGGCGCAGGCGAATGCCTCGTTCCAGCGGCGCCACCGCGGCCGCGCTCGAGCCTGCAGCCGCGGCGACCGCGCCTCGAGCCGTCGAGACCATGCCCAGCTCCGGCAGATCCTCGAGCCCCCGCTCGGCGATGAGCCGCTCCGCGGCCACGACATGCTCGTCCGCCACGTCGAGATCACCGTTTTGGAGGTGGATGCGAGCGAGCACGGCCAGCGCACAGACCTCGACGAGCTGCGGGCCCTCGAGCGCCTCTTCGAGCGCGATCGCCGCGGCCCCCGGATCTCCGCTCCACCAGGACGCCCAGCCGAGCGCCCAGGCGGCGAGCGGCCGCCCGCGCTCGGTCCGCCACGCGCGGCGCGCGAGCGTCAGCGCCTGACCGACGTCGTCCCACGCCAGCGCGGCCCGGGCGAGGACACAGGAGCGGGCGACGGTGGGCCGGAGCGCGACCGGAGCCGCCGTGACTGCCTGGTCGAGCCAGCGCTCGCTCTCCGGGCGCCGGCCGTCGAGCCGCAGGAGCCAGCCGCGCGCGAGCGCAAGACGGACGTCGCTCCCTCCCTGGGGCAGGCGATCGAGCCAGTCGAGCACCCGCGCCTGCCCGCCGCCGGCGGTGACGCGCTCCCAGACGGCGCTCACGGCCTGACAGGCAGCCGCGGTGTCGCCGCACGCGAGCAGGTGCTCGACGGCCGCCTCTGCGCGGCCCGCGGCCCGCTCGGCGGCAGCGGCACGCCGGTGCAGCCTGGATGCGAGCGGCCGGTTGCTCCGCTCCAGCTCGGCAGCGAGGACCCGCCGCGCAGCCGGCTCGAGCCGGTAGTGCCCTTCCTCACCGGCCCGCTCGACGAGCAGCTGCCGGCGCTCGAGATCCGCCAGGACCGCCTCCGAGCCGCCGGCTTCGAGGACGAAGTCGCACACGGGCGGCGAGAGCTCCTCAAGCAGCGCCGTGTGCAGCAGGAAGGCACGGTCGTCGGAGCGGCGGAGGATCTCTTCGGTCACGAGCTCCAGCAGCTGCTCCTCCCGGGCCCGCTCCGACGTCGCGAAGAGAGCGAGCCGGAGTGCCGCCGGCCAGCCGGCGCACTCCTCGGCAGCGCGACCGAGGAGCTCCTGCGTCTCCTTCCGATCGAAACGAAGGTCGGCCGCCCGCAGCTCGAGCACCTCGCCGCGTGCCCGCGCTCCCGCAAGCGGCACCGACGGCTCGCCGCGGCCCGCGACCACGACCTGCAGCGGCGGCCGCTCCGCGACGAAGCGCCAGAGCTCGGTCTCCGCCCGGCTGCCGGCGATGCGCTCGTAGCCGTCGAGGACGAGCGCCTCGGCTGCCGACTCCTCCGCGAGCTCGATCGCGCCGGCCAGAGTCGAGTTCTCCGCCGTGTCCTCGGCTGCGCCGAGCGCGGCGCCGACCCGAGCCCAGAAGACCGGCGGCTCGGCCTCGGCCGCGTCGATCGACAGCCACGCGACGCTGTCGCTCCGCGCCTTCCTCGCCCAGTCCGACAGCAGCGTCGTCTTCCCGAAACCGGCCGGCGCGGCGACGACGCAGAGCATTCCCGCCCACTCGTCGAGCCGACGCAGGAGGCGCGGCCTCGAGACGAGATCGGCCGGCAGACGCGGCGGCCCGAGGCGGGGACGGGAGACGGGCGCGACCTGCATCCCCGGCTAGCCCCCGAGCAGCCTCTTCTTCTCGGCGGCGAACTCCTCTTCGGTCAGGATCCCTTGCTCGCGGAGCTCCGCCAGCTCCTTGATCTGCTCGAGAGGATCCACGGTGGCCGCCGGCGGCGGGCCCTCGTCCTGGGGCTGCTCGGGGGTCGCCCGCCGGCGCATCAGCCTGCGTGCCCTAAACACCTCCGCCGCCTCCTCCGACGAGGTTGAGATCGCGCGCCGCAGCCACGGCCGCCGTACGCGAGCCGACGCCGAGCTTGCGGTAGATCACGCGCGCGTGCGTCTTGACGGTGTTGAGCGAGACGTAGAGCTCGTTCGCGATCTCGCGCTGGGTCAGCTTCGTCATGAGCAGCCGCAGCACTCGTTGCTCGGCGGGGCTGAGCTCCCCGGTGGCGACCCGGCCGTCGCCCTGCGACCCGAGCTCCGACTCGGCCTCCACGGCGAGCTGCTCGAGCAGCTTCGCCCCGTCGCAGCTCGAGAGCTCGAGCCTGGCCTGCTCGAGCGCAGCGCGCGCGGAGGGTCCGCGCAGGCGGGCGACGTGCAGGAGCGCGAGCGCGCGCGCCGCCGGCTCTTCGGTGCGCTGGATCGCGGCGAGGCACAGGAGCTCCGCTTCGCCTGGGTCACCGCGCTCCTCGGCCACGGCTGCCCGGGCGAGGTCTGCGAGAGCCGCCGCGGTTCCGCAGCGAACCCCGCGACGCGCGAGAGCCGAGGCGGCGGCGCGGGAGAGCGGCGCGGCGGCGGCCCCGAGGCCGAGCCGAGACGCCGCAAGCGACGCGACGGCGGCCGCCTGCGCGGCCGGGGCGCCCGAGTCGGGATCGGCCGCCACGTGGGCAGCCGCTCCTGCCTCGTACGCCTCGGCGACGTCTCCCGAGAGCAAGAGAGCGAACGCGCGCGACGCCTGCGCGGTCGACTCGAGCAGGCTTCGCACCTGGCCGCCGGGAAGCCGCGCAGCGAGCGCGGCGATCCGCTCGGCCGCGGCGGTCAGGGCCGGGACGTCCGATCCGGCCTGGACGAAGCGATGCAGCTCGGCTCCGAGCGCCGGGCGCCGGCGGGCCGCAGCCGCTCCCGCCCGGGTGGCGAGCAGCCTCTCGAGATGCTCGGTGTGCCCGTCGCGGACGAGCTCGAGTGCATGCCGGTCGAGCAGGCTCCCGGCCGCGTCGTCGCCGGCGGCCCGCCGCGCATGACCCGCAGCGTCCTCGTACAGCCCGGCGTGCTCGCAGGCGACCGCGGCGCGCAGCTGCAGCTCGTCGGCGCGGGCCGGAGCGACGCGCCTCAGCTCTGCGCGCAGGAACTCACGTACCGGTCGCAGATACCGGTATTCGCGTCCCGGCCCGTCGAGCGGCACGAGGAACGCGCCCCGGCGCACGAGGGTGCGGAGCGTTGCACCGGAGTCACGGCGGCGGAGCAACGCATCGCACAGGGGCGGGCTGAGCCGCTCGAGCACCGAGGTCTCGAGGAGAAAAGAGCGCAGCGTCTCGTCCTGCTGCGCGTCGAGCAGCTCGAGGCGGAGATACTCCGAGACGTCCCGCGCCTCGTCGGCGTCCGGCCTTGCCTGGGCCGCGAGCGCGGCGAGATAGACCGCGGCGGGCCATCCCTCGGTGCGGCGAACGACGGCCTCAGCGTCCACCTGCATTGCCCGATCGCCGAGAACGTGCCGCAAGACTGCCGCCGCCTCGTCGACGTCGAGCCTGAGCTCGCGGGCACCGAGCTCCGCCACAGTCCCCCGGGCGCGGCTGAGCGGCAGGGCGAGCTCCGGCTCCCCGCGTGTGCACACCACCACGTGCAGCGTCTCGGGTGCGAGCTCCAGGAACCGCGCGAAGTCGGCATCGACACCGGAGTGGCTCGCCTGCTCGTACCCATCCAGGACGAGCGTCAGGTCGTCGGACAGCCCCAGCCTCGGCTCGGCCCGCTCGAGCGCGGCGGTCACGAGCTCCCAGAAGCCTTCGGCACCGAGCTCGCGTGATCCGACAGAGGCCCACGCCACCCGCCGGTGCGTCGAGGCTGCCCACGAGGCGAGAAGCGTCGTCTTCCCGTAGCCCGTCGGTGCCGCGACGAGGGTGAGCGGCCGCCGGGTCAGCTGCTCGAGGAGCCTCAGGAGCCGGGGGCGCTCGACGAGACCTGCCCGCAGCGGCGGCGGCCGGAGCCGGCCCGGCGCGAACGACTCTGCGACGGGCTCGATGCGCCGGGCATGCCGGAAGACGGCGAGCGTGCTCACCCGCCGAGCCTAGGCCGATCCGCGCGGCCGCCCAGAGGCCCTTTGCACCACCTCACCCGGGTGACAGCCGAACAGGTGAGCCCGTGCCACCCCCACCGGGCCGGCCCTTCACCTGGGTGAACCCGGAGGCGAGGGAGGCCCACTCCCCCGGACGCGCCGTAGCTTCGCTCCCATCGACCAAAGCTCGACGAAAGGAGCCTGGATGCTCGGCGTTTACACGTTCTGGGACGCGATCTGGACGATGATCATCTTCTTCGCCTGGGTCATGTTCATCACCTGGGTGATCCTGCTGATGATCGACAACTTCCGCCGGAGCGACCATTCCGGCTGGTCGAAGGCCCTGTGGGCGCTCTTCATCATCTTCCTGCCCATCATCGGAGCCTTCTCGTACACGATCGCCAGGCCGAGCACGGCCGGCGACTACAGCTACGACTCCGGGGCCGGCTACGCCTCGGGCCAGCCGACCTCGACCGCTACCGAGCTGGCTCGGCTGAACGAGCTCCGCACCGAGGGAGCGATCAGCGACGCGGAATACGAGGACCTCAAGGCGAGGACGATCGCGGTCTCGTGATCGATCGAGGGACGCCCCGGCGCACGGGGCGTCCCTCCCTCACCGTGTCGTGGAGCGATGCTCCGCGGGGTGCGTGGGTCACGCGGCGGGTATGGCGCGCATACGTCCCTGCGGCGGGCCTGCCCCCTTGGCCGCCCGTAGTCCCGGCCGCAGGCTAGTCCTGTGTCCGTCTCGGAACCGCTGACCTGCGCGGTCGCACCCACGACCGGAAAGGCCGTGGTGCGCACAGCCCTTCTCAATCGGCTCTGCGGTATCGCCGACGGCACGATCGTCACGATCGTCGCGCCGGCGGGGTTCGGCAAGACGACGTTGCTGGCCCAGTGGGCCGAGCGCGACCCTCGTCCCGTCCAGTGGGTCGACCTCGAGCCCGAGGACGACGACGCCGAGAGCCTGGAGTCGCGGCTCGAAGCGATCGTCCACCAGCCCGGCCTGCTCGTCCTCGTCGACGATGTGCACGTGCTCCGCTCCGCCGCGGCACTTGCAGCCGTCGAGCGGCTGCTGGGTCAGGCCGCGTACGGCACGAGCGTCGCCTTGGCGGCCCGGCGCCCACCGGCGCTGCCGCTGCCGCGCCTGCGCGCGGAGGGCCGCCTGCTCGAGATCGGGGCTGGCGAGCTCACGCTCAAGGGACGCGAAGCCGAGACCCTCCTGCGCCGAGCCGGCGTCCTGCTCCCCCGGCACGAGGCCGCCGCCCTCGCGGAACGGCTCGAGGGCTGGCCCGCCGCGCTCTTCCTCGCGGCCCTGTCGCTGCACAGCGGAGCGCAGGCGTCGACCGTGAGCGGCGACGACCGCTTCCTCGCCGACTATCTCGAGACGGAGCACCTCGCGGCCCTCTCGCCCGAGCAGCGCCGGTTCGCGCTGCAGACCTCCCTCCTCGCGGAGCTGACGTCGGATGCGTGCGACTCCCTGCTCGCGCGATCCGACTCGGCCGAGATGCTCGAGTCTCTCGAGGACGCAGGAGTGGCGGTCCCCCTCGACCAGCGCCGCCGCCGCTACCGGTACCGGCGCATCGTGCGAGACCTCCTGTCCAGGGAGCTCGAGCGATCCGAGCCCGAGACGGCGCGCGCGCTGCATCGCGCCGCCGCTGGGCGAGCCGCCGAGATCGGGGCCGTCGAGGAGGCGCTCGAGCATGCCGCCGCCGCCGGCGACGTCAAGCGGGTCGCCGATCTCGCCGAGCGGCTCGCCGTCTCCGCCTGCGGGCGCGGGCGGCTGGATGCGGTCGAGCGCTGGCTCGACCTCGTGCCCGAGGACGACGTCGAGGCCCATCCGGATCTCTGCATCGCCGCCTCCTGGCTGTACGCCATCCGAGGTCGAGCGGGCAATGCACAGCACTGGGCCGACACGGCGCTGCGCGGGCTCGGCGGGGACGACCCGCGCCTCTGCGTACTGCGCGGTCTGCGCTGCCGCGACGGCGCCGACCAGATGCTCGACGACACGACCGCGGCGTGCGAGACGCTGCCCCCGGGCCACCCCTGGCGGCCGGCCGCCGTGCTCGGGCGAGCCGCCGCGCTGCTGCTCGCCGGCGACACGACCCGCGCGGAGAACGAGCTCGTCGACGCGGTCGAGCTCGCCGGCGCTGCGGGAGCGACCGAGCTGACGATCCTCGGGCTCTGTCTTCACTCGCTGCTCGCAGTGGACGAGAACGACCGGTCCGACGCAGAGGCTTTTGCGGCCGAGGCCGTCTCGGTCTCCACGCTCGAGCCGCCGACCCAATCGCTCGCCGCTCTCCTGCTCGAGACGGTCGGTGCGAGGAACTCCGCCCGCCGGGGCGACCTCGGCGAGGCGGCCGCTGCGCTCGAACGCGCCGAGCGGCTCCTGCCTCACGCAACCCCGGCCGTGCCGTGGCTTGCCGCCTTCACCCTGCTCGAGCTCGTGCGCGTCCGGCTGGCACTCACGGACGCGGACGGAGCCCGGGGCCTCCTCAGGCGCGTCAGCGACATCTTCCGCGTCCGGCCGCGACTGGGTGCGCTCGTCGAGCGCCACGCCGAGCTCGACCGGCGGACGCACGTGCTCTCCGAGCCCGAGGGACGCTGGGCGTCGAGCCTGACGCCGGCCGAGCAGCGCCTCCTGCCGCTGCTCGCGACGCACCTCTCGTTCCGCGAGATCGGCGAACGGCTCTTCGTCTCGCGCAACACGGTCAAGACGCAGGCGATCGCCGTATACCGCAAGTTCGGCGTCACGAGCCGGAGCGCCGCGATCGAGCGGGCCGCCGCCCTCGGTCTGCTCGAGGAGGCGGCAGCCGTGCCGCACGAGGGCCTCCGGTGCGCGAACTGAATGGCCTCGCCCACGGCTTGGCGCTCGCACTCTCCGGAGCCACTCCTCTTCGGCAGGCCGGTGCTCCTCCGGGGCACGCGGAAGAACATCACCGAGCTCATCGGCTGGATCTGGGTCGCCGTCGAGCTTTCACGCCTCTTGCGCCGCCGGGCTCCATGAGCGACGCGATGTGACGTCCTCCGCGGAGACCGGACGGCTGACGTGGCTCGGGCACAGCTGCGTCGCGATCCAGCTCGACGGTCTCGGCATCGTCACGGACCCGGTGCTCCGCGAACGGATCGTCCACCTCCGCCGCAAGAAGCCCGTCGACCTCGCGACACTCGAAGGGGTCGACCTCGTGCTCGTCTCACACATCCACCACGACCATCTCGATCTTCCCTCCCTCGCCCGGCTCGACCGGCGCGCCCAGGTGATCGTCCCGCAGGGTGCGGGGCGTCTCCTGCGGCGACGAGGCTTCCGCTCCGTCCACGAGGTCGTCGACGGGGACGAGGTGGAGGTCGGGGCGCTGCGAGTGCGGGTGACCCACGCCGAGCATGCCTCCACGTTCCGCGTCGGCACGCGCAGGACGCAGCCCGTGGGCTACGTGATCGCCGGCACGCGGACGATCTACTTCGCGGGCGATACCGATCTCTTCCAGGGGATGGGCTCGCTGGGACGCATCGACGCCGCCCTGCTGCCCATCGCCGGCTGGGGGCCGCGCCTGCCCGCGGGCCATCTGGATCCGGTGCGCGCGGTGGAAGCCCTCGAGCTCACCGAGCCGCGGCTGGCGATTCCGATCCACTGGGGCACCTATGCACCCTGGCGCCCGCCGCGGGGGGACGACACGCCTGCCACCGCCTTCGCCGAGCTCGCCGCGACGGTCGTCCCCGCCGTGGACGTGCGCGTCCTGCGCCCCGGGCAGTCGTGCCCGCTCGACTGAAAGCTCTAGGGGGGCCTCACTCAGCGGACGGACAACGCGCTGGGAGCCACGAGGTCGACAGGGACCCTGTACGCCTCGAGCGCCGCCAGGATCTCGTCGACGTAGGCGCGGCGACGGAGCCCGCTGCCCGCCACCACCGGCGACGGCACGAAGAGCTCGACCGGATACGCCTGCGCTGCCCGCCAGCCGAGCGGCCCCTCGACGACGTCTCCCCAGAGCGCGACGCGCCCGATCACCCGGTCGTCCCGGCAGAGCAAGGGCGGCATCTCGAGATACGCGCGGGCAGCCGCGACCGACTTGACCCCGTAGATCCCGCAGCGGCAATCGAGCTCCGGCGCCGGGTGGTCGTTCGGCTTCTTCCGCCAGGGCGGCCAGCGCGATCGCTGCCCCCCGCTGCAGGAAGCGACGAGCGGAACGCCGGGCTCCCAGACGGCCCCGGCGAAGAGGCTCTGGAGGACGACCCGGCGCTCGCGCATGACGACACGCCACACGCGCCAACCCTCGACCGGCTCGACATAGTCCGGAATGGGATCGGCGCCTAGGTCGACGAGCGCGAGAGACATCGCCTAGCGCATCTGACCAAGCAGGCCCGCCGCCCACCAGGGAGCGGACACGACGCGCTAGCTCGTGAGCGCCGCAGCCTCGGAGCGTTGCGGCTGCACGGACTGCCACAGCGCCGCGAGCCGGCGCGGAGAGACATCGCCCTTGTAGAGGACCGCAGCCGCTCCGCACGTGTCGACGCTGTCGGGCAGCTCGGCCCGCCTGTGCGCGGAGACGAGCACGACCACCGAGCGCGCGCCGGTCTCCCGGATCGCCCGGCATGTCTCCGGGCCGTTCAGCCCGGGCATCCGTACATCGAGCAGCACGAGCTCCGGCTGGACGCGGGTGAGGAGGTCGAGCGCTTCCTCGCCGGACGAGACCGATCCCGCGAGCTCGAAGCCCTGGGTGTGGACGACCGCGTCCTCGATCGCCGCCCGCGCCTCCGCGCAGTCGTCGACGACGAGCACACCGACCCGACTGTCTACCGCAGTCCTCGAAGCCGCACGAACCATTCGCACCGTAGAGCCGTGTTTTCCCAGATCCCCGCGGAGACGAGCGGGTGCACGCACCACAATCGCCCGCCTACGTCGCGCTCAGAGGTCCGCTCTCTCCTCGAGGTCCGAGTCCGCGATGAACAGCAGCGCCGCCCGGACGCGCCTGCTCGTGGCCTTGTCGTCGGTGAGGTCGAGCTTCGCGAAGAGCGAGTTGATGTTCTTCTCCACCGCGCGCTTCGTGAGGAACAGGGACTCGGCGATCGCGGCGTTGGACGCCCCGGTCGCGACGCCGGCGAGCACCTCGCGCTCCCGCGTCGAGAGCCGGGCGAGTAGCGAGTTCTTGGCGCGCATCCGGGCCTCGACGAGCACGTCGACGACCTTGGGATCGACCACCGACCCGCCGGCCGCGACCTCGCGGATCGCCTCCATCAGCTGGATGCGGTGCCCGACGTGCTCCTTCAGCAGGTAGGCCCGTCCGGCCGAGCCGTGCTCGAAGAGCTTCAGCGCGTAGTGCGGGCTGACGTACTGGCTGATCACGACGACGCCGACCTCGGGATGGTCCTCCCGTAGGGCGGTCGCGGCCTGGATGCCCTCGTCCGTGTTCGTCGGCGGCATCCTGATGTCCGTGATCACGACGTTGGGCCGGTGCTCCTCGACCGCACGCAGCAGCGAATCGAGGTCGGGGCAGTACTCGAGCACGTCGACCTCGTCCTCCTCGCGCTCGAGGGCACTCCTGATCCCCTCCCGGATCAGGTACGCGTCCTCGGCGACGACGAGACGGTAGACCGCTTCCCGGTCCGCCACCTCAGACACGGACGGCATCGTCGATTCGATCGCTGGCCTCGATGGCGACCCCGCCCAAGACGGACGTGCCCTCGCCCGGATTCGATCTCACGGCGAGTGTCCCGCCCACGGCCCCGATGCGGTCGGTCATGTTCGTCAGGCCCGCTCCCTTCGTGGCCGGGCGCGGGACGAAGCCGACGCCGTCGTCGCGCACCGAGAAGCGCACAGCCTTCCGGTCGCGCCAGAGCCGCAGCGAGGCAACGGCGTCCTCGCCCGCATGCTTGGCGACGTTCTGGAGCGCTTCGAGGCAGCAGTAGTAGATGGCCGTCTCGCGGTCCTCGGAGAGCCGGCCGACGTCCTCGAGATCGACGGTGAGCGGCACGCTCGCGCGGCGCGCGACCTCGCGGAGGGCTGCGTCGAGTCCCTCGTCGGCGAGGAGCGGCGGATAGATGCCGTGCGCCGTCGACCGGAGCTCGTCGAGCGCGTCGTCGAAGTCGGTCGCGAGCCCCTCGAGACGGCTCCCGAGCCCGCTCTCCCGGGCGAGGTCGCGCAGCAGCTCGAGCTGGATCCGGAGCGCGACGAGCTTCTGCTGCACGCCGTCGTGGAGATCGCGCTCGATCTTCCGCCGTTCGGCAGAGGCCGCGCCGACGAGCCGCCGCTGAGATGCCCGCAGCGCGTCGACCGAGTCGAGCAGATCGTGCTCCAGCCGGCGATTCTCGAGGGTCAGGAGCGCCGCGGCTCCGACGGCTTCCACGAGCTCCGTGTCCTCGCCCAGGGCGACGTCGTGCACGACGGCGAGAACCTGGGTGTCGCCGTGCCCGAACGCGCGCCAGGTGAGGCCCTCATACGCCGGGTCGAGAACGGTGCGGACCCCGTGCCGGTCCACGAACTGCCCGCTCCGCGGCAGCCAGAAGACCAGCCGCGCCAGCGGATCGTCGAGCACGCGACGCACGAGCTGCTCGACGGCAGCGACCGAGGGCCGGCCGACCAGCTTGCGGGCCATGAACGCGAGCGTCTCTCCTGCGTAGGCCCGCGCGAAGAGCAACCCTGCGATGAAGCCCAGCGGGTAGAGGATGCGCGCACCCGCGAAGATCGCGATGCCTGCGCTGCTCGGCCGGACACCGGCGAGATCGACGACCACCGCGTTGATCGTGAAGACCGCGACGAGGGGCGCGGCGGAGACGAGGACGGGAAAGGTCAGCCGACGCCGGGCCCGGGTCGCCCACGCGAAACGACCCGCGAGGTAGAGGACCAACCCGATCCCCCACGCCGCCTGGAACCCGCCCTCGACGTGGCGAAAGACCTCGGCGACGGTCGGCGCGTGGGCGACGAGCGCGGGATTGGCGGGGCACGCAGCGGCGCAGCCGGCGATACCGCTGACCCCGAACACGCTGGGCGACACGAAGATCAACGGGAGCGCGCCGAGCAGGAAGGTGCCGAGGGCGGCCCCCATCACGAGCCAGGCCGCTCCGCTGACACGCGAGCCCGGGAAGACCAGCAGCAGCCAGGTCGCGCCGAGCGCGACGGCCCAGACTCCGAGCATCCCGATCAGATAGAGAACCGAGTTGGGCGAGCCCGCGAGGCTGGAGACGAGGACCAGCGCGCCCTCGGCGAGCAGCAGGTTCCCGAAGGCGCTGGAGGGGCGGCCGCGTCGCCAGACCAGGCCCCCGAGGGCGAGCGTGGCGATGTTCGCGACGAGGACGGCCGAGAACGCGGTCGTTTCGCTCGTGACGCCGCCGGTGGCGACGATGGCCGCCGCGGCCGCTGCACCGGCGAACGCGAGCGCGATGACCGCGAGATCGGACTTCGTGAGCGCCGCCCCGAAGGCAGACTCGCGTACCTCGGTCTCCAAGTCGAGCTGCCCGAGCCCGGCCCCCCGGCTGACGGCTGAACGATTCAAGGGGACGACTACTCCTCCCCATTGACGGCGAGTAGTGGCAGGTTCGCACAGAAGCCGACAGGGGGCAAGACGCCCTCGGGTCGGCCGGACCAGAAATTCGCCGAGCCGGTGGCGGTTTCGTCCACCCCCGAGCAATGCATTCGGCTTCCGCCTAGCTCATCGCCCGGAGGCTTCGGTCTAGTCCCGCTCCGTGCTCGGCGCGACGCCCATGCTGCACTGAGCGGGCTCGGTCGTCAAGCACGCGATTCGCGCTATTTGCGGAGTTCCGGTCGGACTTCGGCATCGAAGTGCGGAATTTGCGAGAACTCGTCGAGCGGTCAGCCGCTCATGTTCATTCCGCCGCCGCCCGGGATCGTGAGACCGGGGACGGCATCAGGCGCCACGACCAGAAGCAACCCGAGCAGGAGGAGGACGGCCGCCACCCCGTACGTCGCAGGGCGGCGCCACGGGAGCATCTTCTCGACCGCGATGAGGCCCGCGACGAACGCCATCCACGCGATGCTCATCACGCCGAGAGCGAACAGCGCGGCCATGAGCGCCCAGCAGCAGCCGACGCACCACAGGCCGTGCTCGGCACCCATGAGGACCGCCCCGGGAGATCCGTTGCGCCACGAGCCGAGGAGGTAGCCGAGCGGGCTGCGGCAGCGCCTCAGGCACACGTCCTTGAGCGGCGTGAGCTCGTAGGCGGCGGCGAGGAGAAGGACGCCGCCGGCGATCCAGTGTCCCGTCCCGTTCCACGAGAACCCGTCGGCGAAGACGCTCCTGCCCACGGTCGAGACCCCGAAGGCGACGAGACCGGTCACTCCCCAGACGAGGAGGTAGCCGGTCGTGAAGAGGAGGGGTTGCTGGGGCGCTCGCGTC
>Ga0207657_10002139_pt1 | contig 21399 bp, 23 predicted proteins | sample KBSC33metaG_FD_184316 | JGI IMG/M metagenome (GOLD analysis project Ga0207657, IMG submission 184316) | Corn rhizosphere microbial communities from Kellogg Biological Station, Michigan, USA - KBS C3-3 metaG (SPAdes) (version 2) | ecosystem: Host-associated > Plants > Roots > Rhizosphere > Soil ... | reverse complement strand
TGGCTCAAGCAGCGCGAAATGCGCGGCTCCGACGTGCGCGACGTCTCCGACGACTACGCGCTGCTCGCGGTACAAGGCCCCCGCGCGCTCGAACGCCTCGGCCTCGAACGCGCGAAGCCGTTCACCTGGGCGATGGGCGAGGTGGGCGGCGTCGAGGTCATGGTGAACCGGACCGGTTACACGGGCGAGGAGGGCGTTGAGCTCGCGTGCATGGCCGACGAGGCGGGGCAGCTCTGGGACGCAGTGCTCAGCCGCGGCGTCGTCCCGTGCGGTCTCGGCGCGCGCGACACGCTGCGCCTCGAGGTCTGTTACCCGCTGCACGGCAACGACATCGGCCCCGACTGGGACGCGATCTCATCCGGTCTGGGTTGGGCGTGCGCGCTCGACACGGAGTTCACAGGTGTCGAGCGTCTTCGCGCGATCAAGGCGGAAGGCCCCACGCAGAAGCTCGTTCCGTTCGCGATGACCGAGAAGGCGATCCCACGGCAAGGCATGCCGGTAGTGGGCGGCGGCGAGGTGACGTCGGGGACGATGTCGCCGATGCTCGAGGTCGGGATCGGCATGGCGTACGTGCCGTCCGCCGCTGCGAAGGCAGGCACCGAGCTCGTGATCGACGTGCGCGGCAAGGAGCGCCGCGGTGTGGTCGAGAAGAAGCCCCTCTACAAGAAGGAGCAGTAATGCCTGCGAGCGAGTCGTATCCCGACGAGCTGCTGTACCACTCCGAGCACGACTGGGCCCGCATCGACGGAGACGAGGCGGTGCTTGGGGTCACGTGGTTCGCACAGGACGCACTCGGCGAGCTCGTCCACTACGAGGCGCCCGACGTCGGCTCGACGGTGTCGAAGGACGCGTCGTACGGTGAGGTCGAATCGGTCAAGGCCGTGTCCGACCTGATCTCCCCGCTGTCGGGTGAGGTGCTCGAGGTCAATCAGAAAGTGGTCGATGCGCCGGAGACGGTGAACGACGATCCGTACGGCGACGGCTGGCTGATCCGCATCCGGATGTCGACCCCCGGCGAGCGCGACCAGCTCCTCTCCGTCGGCGAGTACCGCAAGGTGCTGGAAGACGCGTGAGCTATCTGAGTGTCACTGACGCCGACCGCGAGGCGATGCTCGCGGCGATCGGTGTCTCGACCGTCGACGAGCTGTTCCAGGACATCCCGGCCGGGATGCGTTATCGAGAGGAGCTCGCGGTCAAGCCGGCGCTGTCGGAAGCGGAGCTGCAACGGCACTTCGAAGAGCTCGCGGCGAAGAACGTCGTCGACGAGATCTGCTTCCTCGGTGCAGGCATCTACGACCACTACGTCCCCGCGGTCGTCGATGCGGTCCTCCAGCGCGGCGAGCTCTTGACTGCGTACACGCCGTACCAGCCCGAGATGAGCCAGGGCGTGCTGCAGGCGATCTTCGAATACCAGACCGCGATCTGCGAGCTCACAGGCATGGATGTCTCGAACGCCTCCGGCTACGACGGGACGACGGTCGCTGCTGACGCCTGCTTCGTCGCGAAGCACGCGACCGGGCGCGCCAAGGTCGTCGTCACGGAGGCGACCAATCCGCAGGTGCGCCAGGTCGTGAAGACCTATGCGCCGGGGTTCGGGCTCGAGGTCGTCGAAGTGCCGCACGAAGGTGGCGCAACCGATCCGGCCCGAGTTCGGGAGGCGGCGGAGAACGCGGCCGCGGTCATCTTCCAGCAGCCGAACTTCTTCGGCGTACTGGAAGCAGCTCCGGACCTCGCCGCGGCAGCGAACGATGCCGGGGCGATGCCGATCGCGCACGTCGACCTCGTGTCGCTCGGCGTGCTCGAGGCGCCGGGCGCGTACGGCTGCGCGATGGCGATCGGCGAGGGCCAGTCGGCCGGCAACGCGATGAGCTACGGCGGGCCGCATTACGGCTTCCTGGCCGCACGCTCCGACTACATGCGACGACTGCCGGGCCGGATCGTCGGCGAGACGGTAGACGCCGCGGGCGAGCGCGGCTATGTGCTGACCTTGCAGACGCGCGAGCAGCACATCCGGCGCGAGAAGGCGACATCGAACATCACCACCAACCAGACGCTGCTCGCGCTGGCCGGGCTCGTGCACCTGAGCCTGCTCGGTCCGCAGGGGCTTCGCGAGCTGGGGGAGACCTGCCTGGCACTCGCCCAGCATGCGAAGGCGGAGCTGCAGAAGGCGGGGCTCGAGCTGGCGTTTCCAGATAAGGCAACATTCAAGGAGTTTGCCGTCCGCACCGGACGGAACGCGCGCGAGGCGCTCGCCGCCGCGCGGACGAAAGGCGTCTACGCCGGCTACCCGCTCGGGCGCGACTATCCGGGGCTCGACGACACGCTCCTGGTCGCGGTCACGGAGAAGCGAACGGTCGGCGAGATTGCGCAGCTCGTGGAAGCGCTCGCGTGAAGCTCATCTACGAGAAGTCGCAATCCGGCCGCCGCGGCATCGGCGTGCCCCAGCCGCCCGCCGGGCTCGACGTCCCGGAGGTTCCGCCGGAGCTCCGGCGAAAAGAGCCGCCGCGCCTCCCCGAGCTCGCGGAGCCGGAAGTGCTGCGTCACTTCACGCAGCTCTCGACGCGCAACTTCGGGATCGACACCGGCTTCTACCCGCTCGGGAGCTGCACGATGAAGTACAACCCGCGCATCAACGAGCGCCTCGTCGGGCTGGCGGGTTTCGCGCAGCTCCATCCGCTCGTCGAGGACGACGCAGCGCAGGGCGCACTCGAGCTCGAGTGGGAGCTCGAGCGATATCTGCTGGAGATCACCGGCCTCGACGCAGTGTCCCTGCAGCCCGCAGCGGGCAGCCAGGGCGAGCTCACGGGGCTCATGCTCTTCCACGCGTACTTCGCCGACCGCGACGAGGACGAGCAGCGCACGAACATCGTCATCCCCGACACCGCGCACGGCACGAACCCGGCGAGCGTGACGATGGCCGGCTACAAGCTGACGCCGGTCCGCACGGATGCGCGCGGCAACATCGACGTCGACGACTTGCGCACCAAGGTCGACGAGAACACGGCGGGATTGATGCTGACGAACCCGTCGACGCTCGGCCTATTCGACGAGAACATCGAGGAGATCGAGCGGATCTTCCACGGCGCCGGCGCCCTCATGTACTACGACGGCGCAAACCTGAATGCGGTATGCGGCATCTCGCGGCCGGGAGACATGGGCTTCGACGTCGTGCACATCAACCTGCACAAGACGTTCTCGCAACCGCACGGGGGCGGGGGGCCGGGCGGCGGGCCGATTGCGGTTCGCGGGATTCTCGAGCCTTTCCTGCCTGTTCCGGTCGTCGCGCGCGACGGCGACACGTTCCGGCTCGACTACGACCGGCCGAAGTCGATCGGCAAGGTGCGCGCGTTCTCCGGTCCGTTCGGCGTGTTCGTCCGCTCGTACGCGTTCATGCGCTCCTATGGACCGGGGCTGAAGGAGATGAGCGAGGTCGCGGTGCTGAACGCGAATTACATGCTCGCGCGGTTGAAGAGCACATACGACCTACCGTACGAGCGGCTGTGCATGCACGAGTTCGTGCTGAGCGCGCGGGCCCTGAAGCGTGAGCACGGCGTGAGCGCGCTCGACGTCGCGAAGCGGCTGATGGATTACGGCTTCCATCCGCCGACGATCTACTTCCCGCTCGTCGTTCCGGAGGCGTTGATGATCGAGCCGACGGAGTCGGAAGCGAAGGAGACGCTCGACGCGTTCTGCGACGCGATGCTCGCGATCGCGCGCGAAGCCGCCGAAGAGCCCGAGACGGTGCACGAGGCGCCGCACTCGCGGCCGGTCAAGCGCCTCGACGAGGTGCGCGCTGCCAAGGAGGTGGTGGTCAAGTACCGGTTCGAGGACCACCCGGCCGGGGAGCGGCAGCTCGAGGCGCAGAAAGGCGCCTAGTCGTCCCCCCAGAAGCCCTCGAGCATCTCCGAGTCGCCGCCCTCGCCGAAGCCGATTGCGAGCAGCTCCATGCCCTCGGGGCCTCCTTCGAACGCGCGAGCCGTGTCGGGCGCGAAGCGGATCGCATCCCACTGCCGGAGCTCGCGGATCTCGTCCTCGATCTTCACGCGGCCGCTGCCGCCGATCACGATGTAGACCTCCTCGTGCTGCTTGTGGCGATGCGCCGCCGGGGGCCGGAAGCCGGGGGCGAGCTTCTGGTAGCTGAACCCGCCGCCTTCGAGCTCGAGCGGTCGTCGTGCGAACCGGGCTTCCATGTCGGGCGCGAGCCCGAACCGCTCCGATGCGTTCTCGACGTCGTCCTTGAGGTTCCTGTGCGTGTAGTCAGCCATGTCGACCCCCTTTCCTGTGGCACCGTTCCTGTAACGATTCAACCCTCCGGGAGTCTGAACTGACGTGACGAACAGAATCGAAAAGACAGAGTCGGAGTGGCGGGCCGAGCTGAGCCCCGAGCAGTACCACGTGCTGCGCGAGAAGGGGACCGAGCGCGCGTTCACCGGCGAGTACGACCACACCTTCGACGACGGCGTGTACCACTGCGCCGGCTGCGGGGCGGAGCTCTTCGCCTCGGACGCGAAGTACGACTCGGGCTGCGGCTGGCCCGCGTTCCACTCGCCTGCGTCCTCGGAGGCGATCGACGAAGAGACGGACACGGCCTACGGAATGGTGCGCACCGAAGTGATGTGCTCCGCGTGCGGCGGCCACCTTGGGCACGTGTTTCCGGACGGGCCGCACCCGACCGGGCTCCGTTACTGCATCAACTCAGCCGCACTGAAACTCGAGGAGGTCTAGTTGGAGAAGAAGGCAACGTTCGGAGCCGGGTGCTTCTGGGGGGTCGAGGCGGCATTCCGTCGGCTCGACGGTGTCTCCGCAACGCGCGTCGGGTATGCCGGCGGCCGCACGGACAACCCGTCCTACCAGGACGTCTGTTACACGAGCACCGGCCACGCGGAAGTCGTCGAGGTGACCTACGACGAGGACACGATCCCGTACGAAGCGCTCCTCGCGACGTTCTGGGCGGAGCACGACCCCACGCAGCTGAACCGCCAAGGCCCCGATGTGGGCGAGCAGTACCGGTCGGTGATCTTCGTCCACGACGAGGCCCAGCGCGCGGCCGCCGAAGCATCGCGCGCGCGGGTCCAGGCGCACCTCACACGGCCTGTCGTGACGCAGATCGAAGACGCACCCGCGTTCTGGGAAGCGGAGGACTACCACCAGCAGTACCTCGAGAAGCGCGGACTTGCGAGCTGCACCGTGCGCCTAGCGGCCACGATCTAGGCGTCACCCCGTCTCGGGGCTAAACCACAGGCATCGGATTGCCGACAAAGGCGTCAGAGATGCGGCGCTTCTCCCTTCTCCTCGGCGCCGGCGTGGCGGCCGCGGCTGCGCCCGCGGTCGTCCACGTCGCCGTCGGGTTCCACCACGTGCGTTTCACCGGGACGACGCACGTCTACACGGTGGGCTTCAGCGCGTTCGTCGCCGCGGTCGCGGCTGTCGGTCTGACCGCGATCGCCGCGCGGCGCGGCGACACGCGGACGATGGTCGTCGGGACCGCGTTCGCGGTGATGGCCGGGCTGCTCGCGCTCCACGGCTTCTCGACGCCGGGCGTGTGGTTCGGAAACAACAGCGTTGTCGCGATCACGGGTGGAGCGACCCTGCCGGCGGGCGCAATCGTGCTCGTGTTCTCGGTGCTGCCGTTGCCGCGCGTCTTGCGCAGCGTCCTGCCCTTCCTGCTTGTCGAGGCGACGTTGCTCGCTGTCATTGTCGCGCTCGGCATGTCGGCTCTGATCTGGCCGAGCCTGCTCCCGCCGGTGCCGGCACCCGGTGGTCGCGACGCGCTCGCACTGCTCGCGGTCGGCATGCTCGCGTTCGGGCTCGTAACGCTGCGCGCTGTGCGAACGTTCCTGCTGACACGGCGCCCGCTCGATCTCGCCGTTGCCGTGGGCCTCGTGTGGCTCGCGACTGCGCTCGTGCCGGCGCTGACGATGAACTACGAACAGCTCGGGTGGTGGATCGGCCACGAAGTCGAGCTCGACGGCATTCTCGTGATCGGTATCGCGGTCGCGATCGACCTCGCACGCGCAGCGCAGTCACGCCCGCTCGCCGGTGATCTCACCGCCGCGGAGCTCGTTGCGTCCGAGGATCTGTTCCTCGGCTCGCAAGTTCGCGCCCTCACTGCCACGCTTGCGGAGAAGGACGAGTACACGGAGCGCCACACACGTCGCGTTGCACTGCGTGCGGTGCAGGTCGGCGACGAGCTAGGGCTGTCGCGCGGCCGCCTGCGGACGCTGGCGATCGGTGGGCTCATCCACGACATCGGCAAGCTCGCGATCCCCGACGACATCCTGAAGAAGCCGGGCTCGCTCGACGACGACGAGTACGCGACGGTCAAGGAGCATGCGGAGCGCGGCTACCGGCTGCTGACCGAGCTGGGTGGGTTCAGCGAAGGCGTCCGCGACCTGGTGCGCGACCACCACGAGCGGCTCGACGGGAAGGGCTATCCGCGCGGGCTCACCGCCGGGCAGCTCACGCTCGACGCGCGGATCCTGGCCGTCTGCGACGTGTACGACGCGCTCATCTCGAACCGGGTGTACCGCGACGCGTGGTCGGAGCAGAACGCGATCGACTATCTGCGCGCCGAGAGCGGCACGGCGTTCGACGAGCGCTGCGTCGAGGCGCTTGCACGCGTGATCGGCCGCGACTCGGCGTGCGCGCCCGCGCCGCGCACCACACTCGTCGAAGCAACGACCTAGTAGCTAGACCCGCCGCCGCCAGCGCTCGAACACGTCCTGGACCTCGGGACGCTTCCCGTGCGGGACGAGCACGAAGAGAACGTCACCTGCCTCGATCCGCGTGCTGCCGCGCGGCGGGATCGCGTCGTCGCCGCGCACGACCACCGCGACGAGCGCCTCGCGTGGCAGGCCGATCTCGCGGACGGCTGCACCGGCGATCGCATGGTCGGCGGCGACGCGGAACTCCTCGAGGTCGAGCGTTCCGGTCCGCGCCACCTCGAGGGGCGCTTGTGACGGTGCCGATGTGCCGACGAGCCCGAGCCGCTCGGCGACCCACTCGAGCGTCGTTCCCTGCACGACGACCGAGACGAGGACGACGAAGAAGACGGCGTTGAAGATCGTGTCCGCCGATCGCAGGTGTGACGAGAGCACGAAGGTCCCGAGCACGATCGGGACGGCCCCGCGCAGCCCCGCCCAGCCGAGCAGCGCGCGCTCGCGCGCGGTGAAGCCGACGAACGGAGTGGAGGCCCAGACGGCGATCGGCCGTGCGACCACGATCAGCGCGAGCGTCAGGCCGAGCCCCGCGAATGCGACGTGCGGCAGGCGGGACGGGAACACGAGCAGGCCGAGGACGATGAAGAGCGCCACCTGTGCGACGAACGCCACGCCTTCGTGAAACGTGACGAGCTGGCCGCGGTAGCGCGACGGGGTCGAGCCGACGGCAAGGCCGACGAGATACACGCTGAGGAAGCCGCTGCCGTGCGCAGCGTCGGCCGCTCCGAATGCGAGCGCGGCGGTCGCCGCCGACGCGACGGGGACGAACGAGTTGATCGACGCCGGGATCCGCGCGAACACCAAGGTCGCGAGCCATCCGATCAGAAGCCCGATCACGAGCCCGATACCGATCTGCTTGGCGAGCAGCGTCGCCAGGTCGCCGACGCCGTAGTGCGGGCGCTCGATCCAGGCGATCAGTCCGAGCGTGAGCGCGATCGCGACCGGGTCGTTGCCGCCCGATTCCGCTTCGAGCGTGCGCGCAAGCCCGCGCCGCAGGCGCGTGCGGCGGAGCGTCGCGAACACGGCGGCCGCGTCGGTGGACGACACGACGGAGCCGAGGAGGAACGCCTCCGGCCACGAGAGGTCGAAGACCAGGTGGGCGAAGAACCCCGTGATGCCGGCGGTGACCGCCACACCGATCGTGGAGAGAAGGGTCGCGGGGATCGCGACCGCGCGCAGCCTGCGCCACGAAGTGGAGAGGCCTCCCTCGTAGAGGATCGCGACGAGCGAGACGATGCCGACTTCGCGGGCGACGGTCGCATCGTCGAAGGCGATGCCGCCGAAGCCGTCCGATCCGAGCACCATGCCGAGCCCCAGAAACGCGACGAGCGCGGGGAGGCCTGTCTTCGCTGCGCCAAGTGCGAGCGCCACGCTTGCCGCCAACACCGCTCCCACGGCGAGCATCGCCAACCCGACGGTCATCTCGCCACCAGCATCAGTCTGTCAACCATCGCAAGAACGTGCTTTACGTCCGTGAGCTTTCATTCGCACCGTGGCAACGCTGCGAATCGACGGTGGCTCGGCAGAGCAGCGACAGCTTCTCCGACAGATCGTCGCCCGCACCGGCTCGCACGAGCCGCAGCTGAGCTTCAGCCGAGGGATCGGCCGGCGGCCACCGCGCTGCCCGGTGTTCGACTAGGCCGCCTCGACTGCGAGCTGACCGCATGCGGCTGCGATATCGCGGCCGCGCGTCAGCCGCACCGTCGCCGGAAGGCGCGCTGCGTGGAGCACGCTCTTGAACGCGGCGATCCGCTCGCGCGAGGCGCCGTCGTACATGCCGGTCGGGTTGTACGGGATCAGGTTGACCTTGAACACGCGGGCGTCCAACAGCTCCGCGAGCTCACGCGCGTGCTCGACGGAGTCGTTGACGTGATCGAGCATCACGTACTCGACGAACACCTTCCGCCTGCGAAGGCCGAAGTAGCGCGTGCACTCGGCGAGCACATCCTCGAGCGGGTAGCGGTCGTTCACCGGCATCAGCTCGCTGCGCAGCGCATCGGTCGGCGCATGCAAGGAGAGCGCAAGGCGAATGGGCTCCTCGACCTCGTCGACGAAGCGCGTCAGGCCGGGAAGCCAGCCGACCGTGGAGATCGTCGTGCGGCGGTGCGTGACGCCCGTGTCGGGGAGCAGCCGCGCCGCCTCCAGCACGGGGTCGACGTTGAGCATTGGTTCGCCCATTCCCATGAAGACGGCGTGGTCGATCGGCTCCAGCCGGCGGAAGTGCAACGCCTGGTCGACGATCTCCCAGGCCGTCAGGTTGCGCCGGAAGCGCATCTGGCCGGTCGCGCAGAACGTGCACGTGAGCGGGCAACCGGATTGCGACGAGATGCAGACCGAGCGGCGCCCGTCGCGGTAGCGCATCAGCACCGCTTCGACCGGGTGGCCGTCGGCCGTGTGGAAGAGGGCCTTGACGGTGCCGTCGGCCGAGCGCGCCTCATGCACGAGCTCGAGCGTCGAAAACGGCACCTCATCCGTAAGTCGCCGGCGCATTCCTGCGGGGAGGTTCGTCATCTCGTCGAATGACTTCGCTCCGCGCGCGGTCCATTCCCAGATCTGGCGTGTGCGGTAGGCGGGCTCGTCGGCGAGGAGCGTCGAAACGGCGTCGAGGTTCATTCGGCCTCGGTCGCCCGCAGCCAGTCGACGACGTCCTGTGCGCTCCGGTCGGGCGGGAACACCGGGTAGAAGACCTTCGCGATCCATCCACCGACCGCCACGAGCGCGAGCCGCTTGTAGAGCGTGTGTCCCTCGATCTCGAACGTGGGCAGCTGCAGCGCGTCGCGAAGACGAAGCTCAGGGTCGGCGATCACGGGGAACGGCATGTGGTTCCGCTCGGCGAACTCGATCTGCTCGTCCAGCGTCTGCGTCGACACGCCGGCGATGCGCGACGCGCCGAGCTCCGCGAGCTCGGAGGCGTGATCGCGGAAGCCGCACGACTGCGGTGTGCACCCACGAGCGCCCGGGACGTCGTCCCAGCCGGGGAACGGCAGCCTGCCGGGCAGGCCCGTGCGCGGGTACACGTAGAGCACGTCGAGCTCCGCGACGTCGATCGGGCCTTGCGTCGACTCGAGCGTCACGTGCGGTAGCTCCGCACCGGTCAGATGATCTGCAGCCCCGTCGTCCTCGGGGACGGGCAGGTCCGGCGGCAGCGCGTACGGATCGTGGTGGGCCACGCGAAGAAGGCTAGTCTCACCCGGCCTTGATCGATCTTCGCTCTGACACCGTGACCAAGCCCACGCCCGCAATGCGCGAGGCCATGGCGACCGCGGAGGTGGGGGACGAGCAGGAACGCGAGGACCCGACCGTCCTCGAGCTCGAGCGCCGCACTGCGGAGCTGCTCGGGCACGAGGAGGCTGTCTATCTGCCGACTGCGACGATGGGAAACCAGATCGCGCTCACGATCTTGGGCGAACGCGGCGGCGAGCTGATCGTCGAGGAGCGCGCCCACATCATGGTCTCCGAGCTCGGCGGCGCCGCCTACCACTCAGGGCTCCAGACGCGCGGCCTTCCCGGCTACCGCGGGCGGATCAGCGCGGAGCAGGTGCGGACGACGTTCTGGAACGACGGCGAGTTCTGGACGCCCCGGATGTCCGTGCTCGCGCTCGAGAACACCCACAACACCGCCGGCGGCACAGTCTGGCCGCTCGCGGAGCTGCGTGAGACGGTCGCGGCTGCCCGCGAGCTCGGGCTGAGCACGCACCTCGATGGTGCGCGGCTGATGAACGGGGCCGTCGCGTCGGGGCTTCCGGCGGCGGAGATCGCCTCGCTGTTCGACACAGCGACGCTGTGCCTCTCGAAAGGCCTCGGCTGCCCGCTCGGCGCACTGATCGCCGGGTCCCACGAGCTCATGCACCGCGCGCGAATCGAGAAGCACCGCTTCGGCGGCGCGATGCGGCAGGCGGGCATCGTTGCGGCTGCGGGCGTCTATGCGCTCGATCACAACGTCGACCGGCTCGCCGACGACCACGCGCGCGCCCGGCGGCTCGGTGAGGGCTGGGCCGAAGCAGGATTGTCCGTCGATCTCGAGCTCGTGCAGACGAACTTCGTGCAGCTCGACATCGCGTCGATCGGGCTGACCGAAGACGAGGCGATCGCCCGGATCCGCGAGCAGGGCGTCCTCCTCTCGTACACGAGACCGGGTGTGCTCCGGGCCGTCACGTCGCTGGAGATCGACGACGACGCGATCGAGCATGCGCTCACCGCCGTCCCCCGTGCACTGGAGGCAGTCCGTGTCTAGGAGAGCCAAGCAGCTCGATCGCCTGCTGCAGCAGCAACAGGCCGAGCGGTTTCCGTCGGTCGCCGCAGCTGTCGTGCGCAAGGGCGAGACCGTCTGGGCGAACGCGGTTGGCGGTGCCGACTACGAAGCCGGCGAGGACGCGACCCCGGGGACGCAGTACCGGATCGGCTCGATCACGAAGACCTTCACCGCGACGTCGATCATGCAGCTGCGCGACGCCGGCAAGCTCGATCTCGACGATCGGCTCGGCGAGCACCTCGATGACGTCGGTGACGGCTCGCCGACGATCCGACGCATGCTCGCCCACATCTCGGGGCTGCAGCGCGAAGTGGGAGAGATGTTCGTCGACCTGTCGATGCCGAGCGAAGAGGATCTCCGCGTCGGGTTCGCACTCGAGCCTGCACGCGCCCATCACTATTCGAACCTCGCCTTCGGTCTACTTGGGCGCGTCGTCGCAGCCAAGAGCGGCGTGCCGTACACGCAGTACGTCGATGAAAACGTGATCAAGCCGCTGGGGCTCGAGCGCACGACGTGGCACCCGGCGGCGCCGCGCGCGCAGGGCTACCTCGTGGACGACTACGCGCGCACCGTCTGGACGGAGCCCGAGCTCGATCTCGGCGGGGTCGCTGCCATGGGCCAGCTCTGGTCGACGGTCGAGGATCTCGTCACGTGGGCGACATTCCTCGCGCGTGGCGAAGCCGGCGTGCTCGATCCGAAGACGGTCGAGGAGATGTGGTTCCCGCAGGTCATGTACTACCCAGACGACTGGGTGCTCGGCTGGGGGCTCGGGCTGATGCTCTTCAACGAGGGCGGCACCATCTTCGGCGGCCACGGCGGCGCGATGCCCGGCCACCTCGCCGGCGTCTACGTGAACCGCAAGACGCAGATCGGCGCGGCCGCGCTGACGAACTCCGGCTCGCGCGCCGAGATGGACGGCTTCGCGATCCGGCTCGCGCAGAAGGCGATGGAGCTCTGGCCCGAGCCGATCGAGACGTGGCGGCCGGAGGAGGAGCCGCCGGCCGACGTCCGAGCGCTGCTCGGCGTGTGGTGGTCCGAGGGCACGCAGTTCGTGTTCACCTGGGAGAACGGGTCGCTGCGCGCCAAGGTCACCGGGTCGCTGCCCGGACGCGCGGAGACGACGTTCGAGCGCGACGGCGACGGCTTTGTCGCCGCAGCCGGCCGCGAACGAGGTGAGCGCCTGCGCGTCGACGGGGAGCAGCTCGTGTGGGCGGGCTACCCGTTCACGCGTGCACAGCAGCCGTTCGCGGCCGGCTGAGCGATCAGATCAAGAGTCGCTCTTCAGTTGCCCGCGCAGCGCACCGCCCGGGTACTTCGCGTTGTGCACGTTGACGTAGTACGCCGACGGACGCTTCTCGATCGCGGCCGCGAGCGCAGCAGTGGTCGTCGTGCAGCCCTTCGCCTTGTACACCTTCCCGAACGGCACGACCACAGGCCCTGCGACGCCGGGCGCGCCCTTGTGGATATGGGCGGCCAGGATCGTCTGCACCTTGGAGACCTTGATCTCCCAGCACACCCGGCGGCCGGTGATGGTCACCTCGGCCGTGCCGCGTCCGTCCGGGTCGCCCTTCGGCGTCTCCGACTTGCCGAGCAGCGTCGCGTGCAGCGAGTTGCTCTTCAGCTGAGACGCCATCGCGCCGGTTGCGACGACAAGTGCTGCCAGGAACGTCAGACCCACGTACCTCATGTCGGCTCCCTTCTGTTGGGGACGCCGGGAATACCTCGCAGCCGGGCGGCCGGTTTGCTCAGGCGAGCAGGTACCAGACCACGACCGCCCCGTAGACGCCGACGAGCAGGAAGCCCTCCCAGCGTCGTGACCTGCCGTCCGCCACGACGATCGCCGCGAAGAGTGCTGCAGCTGCCATGGTGGCGATCTCGACGACTCGGAACGAGAGCGGGAGGCCCCGGCCGACGATCCACGAGAGCAGGCACACCGCCGGGGCGACAAAGACCGCCACCTGCATGGACGATGTGATCGCGATCTCGGTTGCGAGCGTGGTGTTCCCGCGACGTGCGATCACAACGGCGCCGCCGTGCTCGGCTGCGTTGCCGACGATCGCGACGATCACGACCGCGATGAAGAACTGGTTCAGCCCAACCGCTTCGCCGAAGTGGCCGAGCGAGTGCACGAGGATCTCCGAGACGAGCGCCGTCGCCGCGGTCGCCACCGCCAGCACGGCGAGCGACCGCCTGAACGACCACGCGTGCGCCGCCGGCTCGACGCGCTCGGCGGCGCGGTGGATACGCAGGTTCTGCCACGTGATTCCGAGGTAGGCGAAGAGCAGGACCGCGGAGATCGGGATCGACAGGATGAACAGCGAATGCCGATCCTGTGAGCTTCCGTTCCAGGCGAGCGCCGAAGGGATCGCGAGGAACGCGACCGCACCGAACACCGCGAAGAGCTGCCAGCGGAGCGACCGGGCGTCGACCTTGCCGTCGCCGCCTGCGATCATCGCGGCCCCGAGCACCAGCAGGATGTTCGAGACGACCGAGCCGGTCAGCGACCCGCGCACGACACCGGGCAGCGAGTCTGCAACCGCAAACAGCGCGATGATCAGCTCCGGCGCATTGCCGAAGCTCGCGTTCAGGAAGCCGCCCACGCCGGGGCCTGTGTGTTCCGCCGCGTGCTCCGTCGCTTCGCCGATCAGCCACGCGAGCGGGATCAGCGCGACGGCCGCCAGCACGAACAGCGACGTCTCGTCGAGATGGAAGACAAACCGCGCGAGGATCGCCACGGGCGTGAGCACGAGGCTTCCCCACAGGATCCTGCGCGCCACGTGGCTACCTTAGCGCCGGATGATCGACGCGGTCCTCTTCGACTGGAACAACACGCTCGTCAGTTTCGAGTGGGACGACGAGCTCGTCGAGGTGGGCCACCGGGCCGGGCTCGGGCACGACGACCCGGCGTTCACTGCCCGCTGGCGCGAGACGATGCTCGGCGGGCCCAACGGTGATCGCCGCTACGCCGACATCCTGCGCGACCTCGGCGTCGCCGATCCGGACGCCTTCATCGACGCCGAGCACGAGGTCTGGCGCCCCGCCCATTCCGTGCTGGCGTCGGCCCAGGCACTGCTCGAAGCGCTGCGGTCGCGCGGCATCAAGACCGGGCTGGTCGCGAACTCGTGGCCCGACCCGGGCCGCGTGCTGCGCCGGGACGCCGAGGAGTTCGGGCTGGCCGAGCGTCTCGACGTGCTCGTCTTCTCGGATGAGGTCGGGCTTCGCAAGCCGGACCCGGAGATCTTCCTGCATGCCTGCCGCCAGCTGGAGGTCGAGACAGCTGCCACGATGTACGTCGGAGACAATCTTGTCACCGATGTGCAAGGTGCCTCGGATGTGGGCATGACCACGGTCCAAGCGCTGTGGTTCAGAGCAGACGACACCCCGGGGATCGAGGCGGACTTCATGGCGTTCACGCCGATGGACGTCCTGAACGCCGTGCTGCGCTTAGCTCGGTAAGCGCAGAAAGTCAAGTCTTGCGGGTGTCCGCGGTGGTTCGGACAATGCCGGTATGACGCCAGAGCAGATCGCCGCGCCGGCGCTGCCGCTCCATCCTCAGGACGAGATGGAGTGCCGTCGCTGCGGCGTCCACTGCGACAAGGTCGTCCATCCGGGCGCGTGCCTCGCGCGCGGCTGCCCATTCGTCTACTCGTACGAGGCGTGGGGCCACACGTACGTCGGCTGCATGCAGAAGGTGTACGAGGTCGAGATCGATCTCGACATGCTCCGGGCTGCCGAGGCGCGGAAGCCCGGCTTCGGCGCGATCCGTGCGATGCGGCGCCCGCTGCCGATGTGCAAGGCGGAAGTCGAGCGGACGTACGAGTCGCGCCTCGACGAGGAGCTCGGCTGCATCAATCCCGAGTTCGACGAGCTCCCCGTCGGCGTTCCGACCTTCCGCGTCTTCGCGCGGCTCTAGGAGGGTTTGGCGGGATGGCGTTCGTCGTCGGGGTGCGATGGACGTTCCGTGGCAAGGACGCAGGGCGACCCGATAGCGGTTGCTATCGGGTCAACCGAGGACGCAGCATCGGGGCGTCCAGCGCGGCCCGACGGCACAACTGCTGTCTCGCCAAACCCTCCTAAAGCTCGAGCAAGGCGTTCTCCCGTCGCCTGCGCACGACGCGGACGCCGAGCCACGTCAGCACGAGCAGCACTGCGACCGGTGTGCCGATCGCGAGCGCGTAGACGGCGCCGATCCCGAGCCACGTGAGCGCGACGCCGACGCCGTGCAGTGGCCCGTGCTTGTGCTTCTGCACGACCGTGACGAGCGGTGTCCCGAGATGCAGGTTGACAGTTGCGAAATGCGCGTTCCGCCTCGTCGTCGCCTCGCCGCGCTGCAGCGTCTCGATGCGCTTCACGAGCGCGGCGATCTTCCGGTCGCTGTCGGGACTCTGCGGCTCCGTGCGGAGGATCGCCAGCTGTTTCTGCAGGCGGGCGATCTCGCGGTCGGTGTTGTTGAGGAGCGCCGTCTGGTCGACGGTCGACACGTTCTCGTCGGTGATCGTCCCGAGTTGGGACAGCTTCGCCATCGCTTCCTGGACGCGCGAGCGCGGGATGCGCAGCTTCAGATCCGCGACCGCGCTGCTGCCGTGGGTCTCGGCGTGCACGGACTGTGAGAAACCGCCGAGAGACGTCGTGATCCGTAGCGCTTGCTTGACGCCGTCGGAGACGTCACGCGAGTGCTCGACCCGAAGCGAGAGCGTCGCGTCGTACGTCTGGACGCGACCCTTCGGCGACGGCACGGTAAGTGCCTTGGCTGCCCGGTCGATCGATGCGCCGACGTTCGGCGCAATCGTGGCGGGAGTGTTCAGTTCCAGTACGGACGGGTGCTGCTTTGCAGGGCGCGTGAACACGATCGTGGCGGCGATCGCCGCCGCGACCGGGACGACCACGACCAGCGCGCGACGCCAGGTGATGCGGCGCGGCGGCGCCGGCGCGTCCGCCGCGATCAGCCGGACGCGCTCACGGACTTCGGGTGGGGCTTCGACATGCGCGGCGCGCAGCTCCGCGACCAGGTCACGCTGCGACATGGAGTGCCTCCTCGAGTTTCTTCAGCGCCCTGTTCAGGCGCGTCGTGCAGTTGGTGGGGGAGATGCCGAGGATGCGGGCAGCTGCGCCCGCATCCAGATCGAGCAGGATCCGGAGGGCGACGACCTCGCGCTCGCCTGGGGTCAGCCGCGCGAGAGCCGATTCGAGGTCAGGGGACAGTCCCTCGGCGAAGCGAAAGTCGATCGCCTCCGGCGGGGCTGCGAGCTCCTCCCGCCGCACGCGACGCCGCTCCGACCGGAAGTGGTCGAGCGCCACGGTGCGCGCCACCTGGCAGAGCCATGTCCGAACCGACCCCCGGTCGGGGTCGAAGCGGTGCCACAGGCGGAGTGCGCGCTCGAACGTGACTGCGGTGAGGTCCTCAGCCGCGAAGCGGTCCGAGGTGAACCACGACAGGTAGCCATACACGTCGTCGAGGTGAGCCTCCGCTGCCTGCTGAAACGTCATCTCTTCGTGTTGTACGCCGCCTGTGGACGGTTTGTCACGGTCTCGTGTGTCAGACACGAGTCTGACTCCTGTCGGACCGCTGTCAGACCCAGCGCGCGTGCAGCTCGCGCAGCGTCTGGATGTCGGCTGCGGTTACGCCTTGCCGGTCGGGACCCGGCGTCTCGAGGTACGCCGACAGGTGCTGCAGCTTGGGGTGAGCGAGGAACGCGCCGAGGTTCTCGCCCATCTCGCCTTGGAGCAGGTCCGCGTGGCGGTCGCGGTTCGAGCCGAGCGCCGTCGCGGAGTCGTTGATGTGGAGCGCCCGTAACCGGTCGAGTCCGACGCGCTCATCGACCTCGCGGACGAGCTCGTCGACCTTCTCGGGACTCGTGACCTCATAGCCGGACGCGTAGAGGTGGCACGAGTCGAGGCAGAGCCCGAGCCGCGGGTGCCCGTCGAGCCGGTCGAGGAGCATCTGCAGCTCCTCGAGCGAGCGGCCGATCGTACCGCCGGTGCCCGCCGAGTTCTCGATCAAGAGCCACGTGTCGCCCTCGCACGCCTCGAGGATCTGCGCGAGCGCCTTGCACGTGCGTGCGAGCGCAGCTCGGAGCCCGGCGCCGAGATGCGAGCCGACGTGGAAGATCACGCCGTCCGCGCCGATCGCGTTCCCGGCAGCGACGGTCGCCTGGAGCGCGGTGATCGACTTCTTGTGGATCGTCCGGTCGGGTGCGGCGAGGTTGCACAGGTAGAGCGCGTGGCAGACGACGCCGCCGATCCCGTGCTCGGCGCGTTTCGAGCGGAACGCCGCGATTGCCTCGTCGGAGTGGTTCGTCGGCCGCCACATCCGCGGGCTCTGCGTGAACACCTGGACGCAGTCGCCGCCGATCGCGGCGATGCGATCGATCGCGGTGTCGATGCCGCCGGCCGCCGAGACGTGCGCCCCGAATTCCACGGCTGCCTACGATAGAGAGCAGCATGTCTGTGAAAGTCCGCATGGCACCGAGCCCGACCGGCTTCCTCCACATCGGAGGCGTCCGCACGTTCCTCTTCAACTGGCTTTTCGCCCGCCAGCAGGGCGGCGAGTGCCTGCTCCGCATCGAGAACACCGACACGAGCCGCGAGGTCGCAGAGGCGGTCGACCAGATCCAGGAGTCGCTGCGCTGGGTCGGAATCGACTGGGACGGGCCCGTTTCGTTCCAGCTCGACACCGCCGACCGCGCGCGCGAGCTCGCACGCGAGCTGGTCGAGAAAGGCCACGCGTACGAGGACGAGGGTGCAATCCGCTTTCGCCAGCCGAAGGAGGGAACGGTCTCGTGGGTCGACGCCGTACGCGGCGAGATCGAGTTCCGGAACGAGCTGCTTCCCGACCTCGTGATCGTGCGCTCGGACGGCCGGCCGACCTACAACTTCGTCAGCCCCGTCGACGACATCATCGACGGCATCACGCACGTGATCCGTGCCGAGGACCACGTGTCGAACACGCCGAGCCAGATCAACATCCTGCGCGCGCTCGGCGCCGACCTGCCGGTGTACGCGCACCTCCCGAACATCAACGGCGACGACGGCAAGAAGCTCTCGAAGCGCCACGGTGCATTGTCCGTCGAGGCGTTTCGCGACGACGGCTATCTGCCGGCGGCCTTGATGAACTTCCTCGCGTTGCTCGGCTGGAGCTACGACGACAAGACAACGATCATGTCGCGGCACGAGCTGATCGAGCGGTTCTCGCTCGAGCGCGTCGTCCCGAGCCCCGCAGTGTTGGACTACAAGAAGCTCGACTGGATGAACGGCATGTACCTCCGCGCGCTGCAGCCGGACGAGTACGCGCATTTCCTGGAGCGGTGGCTCCGCGAGCACGAGATCGACTGGCCGGAGCAGCGCGTGTTCGCGACCGTGCCGCTCGTGCAGGAGAAGATCGAGAAGTTCTCGCAGTACCCAGACTTCGTTCGCTTTCTCTTCGAGGACGTCGCTCCACCCGACGGCGTCGACGGCAAGGTCGCCGCGGCGGCAGCAGATCGGTTGGAGCAGCTCCCGACCTGGGACGCGGGCGCGATCGAGGAGGACCTGCGCGGGCTGGTCGAGGAGCTGGGGGAGAAGCCGCGCACCGCCTTCGCGCCGATTCGTCTCGCTGTCACTGGGTCGAAGGTGTCGCCCGGGCTGTTCGAGAGCCTGGAGCTGCTCGGTCGTGACGAGTCTCTTCGCCGGCTCAGGGCCGCGGCCGCCTGAGCGGCTTCGGCGGTGCAAACGGGTCGAGTGCCCGCTGGAACGACTGCCACGCCTTGAGGCGGAATTGCGGTGTAGGGAGCGGAAGCCCGTGGCGTGGCGCCCGTGGGTGGGAGGCGCGCTGTGCCATTTCTAAAGGGCAAACGCCCCGACAGGGGCTGTGGTTACGGACGGTAGGCGAGAACCGAGGCGCACACTGCGAGCGCGCCGGCCGACCACACCGGCCAGAGACCGAGCGTTGCGCCGGCAACGAACGACAGCGCACCGAGGAGCGCGAGCAGGAACGCAACCAATGGCCGGGTCATGCTCTCGTCTCGAAGGTCCCCGAGCGTTTCCTGCCGTGGGACCGGCGTCGCGAGGCGAAGCCGTGCGAGACGGACGCGGAACAGGGCACCGCGCCACTCGGGGAGCAGCGGCTCGACGGCGTCCGCCCCCTGATCAGTCAGCGCCTCCGCGACCTCCGCGGTCGCGTCGCGCGCGGCGGCGAGCGACGATCGAAGCTCCGCATGCGCCGTCTCCGCGCCGGGCGGCGGCGCCACGCCGTACGCGTGCTCGCTTGCCAGGTGGAGCGCGTAGCGGAGTCGGTTGAGCGAGACCTCCGCCCGCACGTCGTCGAGGCGGTCGGGCGTGGCGGCATAGCGGTCGAGGCGCGCGAGCGTATGGGAGAGCTCCGTCCAGAGCTCGCCCATCTCGGCGGCGTACCGCTCCGGCGACGTCGTGTTCGGCGCCACAGCTGGAGGTTAGAACATTCGCGATCGTTGGTAGCATCGCGGCCCCGAAATGCAGGCGCAGACGCCCACTGCGCTCGTCGTCGAGGATGACGCGGCGCTTCGCATGCTCGTTCGTGTGAACCTCGAGCTCGAGGGCTTCGTCGTCGAGGAAGCAGCAACGCTGGACGAGGCCGAAGCGGCGGTCGCGCGCTCGCGGCCCGATGTGGTCCTGCTGGACGTTCACCTCGACGGCCGGGAGACGCTCGGCCTGTTGGCGCGCCTTCGCGCCGAGGGGGTGCCCGTCGCCCTCGTCACCGGATCGGTCGACGTCGACGACTATCGCGACGCAGCCGACGCAGTGCTGTCGAAGCCGTTCGCGCCCCAAGCCCTCGTCGCCGTCGCGCGGCGCCTCGCTAGGGTGGAAGTGTGAGTAGCACACAGGTTCTTTCGCCGACTGACTTCGAGGAGCAGCTCGAGAAGTACCTCTTCGAGCGTTCCGAGGAATGGCGTGCAGTGCGCGTGGGGGAGAAGGAGGTGTCGGAGCAGGCAGAGATCGTCCGCCGCTACGCCGACCTCTTCACCCGCGAGCAACTCGAGTCTCTGCGCGAGGCGGAGGACTCGGCCGGCGACGACGCGGAACGGATCTACCGCTTGCGCAAGACGTGCGAAGGCGGGCTCGCGGCAGCGGAGCTCGCCGAGCGAGAGGATGAGCTCGAGAATCGCTTCCTCGCGACGCGCGTCACGTTTCAGGGTGAGGAGATGCCGCTGCGCAACGCGCAGGCGAAGCTCGCCGTGCTCCCGAGCTACGCCGACCGCGAGGAGCTCGGTCGGATCCAGGCCGAGGCGAGCGCGAGCTTCAATCCGGATCGGCTCGAGCTGATGCAGGCGAGCGAAGAGCTCGCCGCCGACTTGTCGGGAATCGCCGACGCGATTGCGCGGAACGAGGAAGAGAAGGCGATCTCGCTGCACGAGCTTTCGCGGGCGCTGCATGCCGCGAGCGTCGAGGCGACGGACAGCTACGCGGGGCTGCGCGAGCGCTGGTTCGCGCGGCTCCTCGGTGACGAGCGGGAAGACGTTCCGTCGAGCTTCCACACCGCGTGGATGCGCCGGCTGTCGACGCTCGAGGCGACGTACACGCGCGAGCGGGCGACCGAGGTGTGCCTCCGCACGCTCGAGGAGCTCGGGTTCGATCTCGCGGCGCAGCCGAACATCAAGCTCGACCTCGACGATCGTCCGCAGAAGTCGCCGCGTGCCTGCGTGATTGCGAGCGATCCGCCGAGGGTCGTGCACCTGATCACCCGCGCGCAGGGAGGGCTGCACGACTACCAGGCGTTCCTGCACGAGGCCGGTCATGCGCTGCATTACGCCGGCTGCGACCCGCAGCTGCCGTACGTGTTCCGTCGCATCTCGCGCGACCATGCGCTGACGGAGATCTACTCCTACATCGTCGAGGCGATCTCGCGCGAGCCGGAGTGGCACGAGCTGCATTTCGGTCTCACGCCCGAGCAGGCGCAGGAGAACGCCGAGGCGACGACGTTCCTCGAGGCGCTGTTGTACCGCCGGTACGAGGCGAAGCTGCGATACGAGCTCGACTTCTGGTCGCGGTTCACCGTCGACGGCGGCGACTCCGCGGTGTACGAGCGGCTGCTGACCGAGGCGACCGGCATCCGCTACAAGCGCGACAACTACCTCGCGGACATGGACGCGGGCTTCTATTCGGCCGATTACCTAAGGGCGTGGATCCGGTCGGCGCAGCTGCGCGACCACCTCATTCGTGAGATCGGCAGCGACTGGTGGCGCAACCCGAAGACGGGCGAACTGCTCCGCGACCTCTTCCGCGAAGGCACGAGGCCGACGAGCGAGGAAATCGCCGCACGAATCGGCTTCGACCCGCTCGACACGAAGCCGTTGCTGCACGAAATCGGCGCTTAGTCGTTCGCTACACTGCGCCGCGCTGCTCGGCCCATTCGTCTAGTGGCCTAGGACACCGCCCTCTCACGGCGGCGGCACGGGTTCGAATCCCGTATGGGCC
>Ga0207657_10002138_pt1 | contig 21401 bp, 14 predicted proteins | sample KBSC33metaG_FD_184316 | JGI IMG/M metagenome (GOLD analysis project Ga0207657, IMG submission 184316) | Corn rhizosphere microbial communities from Kellogg Biological Station, Michigan, USA - KBS C3-3 metaG (SPAdes) (version 2) | ecosystem: Host-associated > Plants > Roots > Rhizosphere > Soil ... | reverse complement strand
CGGGCGCGATCCAATTGCCTTACGTCGGCCGAGTGCAGGTGGCCGGCCGATCGCCCGCCGAAGCTCGAGACGCAATTGTTCGCGGCCTTTCTCGTCTGACATTGGGAACCGATGTCACCGTCACCGTTGCGGAGCAGCATAGTCGACTCGTTTCCGTGCAAGGTGACGTCACAAAGCCTGGCGTCGTGCCGATCGGCCCTGAATCGAGCAGCCTTCTTGCAGTCCTTGGAGCTGCTTCCCCCAATCCCGCGAACGTGGAGCTCACGACCGTGACCGTCCGTCGCGATGGCCGCAGCGGAACCGTGCCCCTCACGCGCCTTTACGAACAACCTCAAGACGACATTGCGTTACGCCCGGGCGATATCGTTATCGTGCGGTCCGCGGCAGGCACGGTCAACGTGCTGGGCGCGGCTGGCCTCCAGGGCCGGGTCAAGATCACGCGGCCGAAGTACAGTCTCATGGACGCTATTGCGGACGCACGAGGACTGGATGACGCAGCCGCAGACCCGGCAGCGGTGTACGTGATGCGACTGAGTAATCCGACGGAGACTACGGGGCTGCCGAGGGTTTACCACTTCAATTTCCGGAACCCCACGCAACTGGCGGTCGCGTCCGCCTTCGTCCTTCACGATGGAGATGCGGTCCTGATCTCCAACGCCCAGTTCACGCAGTACCACAAGGTCCTTTCGAGCTTCACCGGCGTCCTCAATACGGCCCGTAGTGCGTCCTCAATCGCTCCGTAGGGCGTCGGGCGTGCAGAATGGTCTTCCGCCGGGCCCTTTTTCGGGCGACGAGCCGCTGACGAAATGCTCGCCGGAGGAGTTTCAGGCCTCGCTGGATCGTGCGGGTATCAGGCTGATGCCTTACCCTTTCGATTCCGCGTTGGCGGTGGCCAGCGACGTTGACGGTTCCAGTCGCGAAAGGTTCGACGGATACACGGGCATGCTCGTGCATGAGCTGGGCCTCGATTTCGGCGACTCGGCTTGGCTTCACTGGCGCTATGGAGTGGGCGCAACGGGCCAGCTCGGCACTGCCCATTCCGGCGGCTTCCTGTCGCCGAGCCTGACTACTGAAACCACCGACCGCGCGCGGACGTTCGTCCGCAACCGCACCTTCCGCGAAATGCTGGCCGAATATCACGCCGGCAACATCGATCATTTCCACGCCTGGCTCCCCCACGGGCCCCGCATCGCCGTTCTGCATGACGTGACGAAACGGGGTTCCTCGCTCGTCGCCCGAATTCCTCCGATCGACGCCAGCTGCAACGACTTCCACCTGGTCGGCGTCTGCCTGATATTCGAGGGATCGGTCGAGCCCGGGATCGTATCGGTTGAGGCAGAATGCGCGGATGGGTCGACCGCTTCCTACGAGCCGGCAGACTATGACGCTCCCAACGATGGCAAGAGCTACGCTCTATTCCTGCAAAGCGTCGATCCACTAGGCTCCCAGTCCGTTCCCCATCTTCGATACGTCGAGCAGATCTCGGCCAGGGCCGGCAGCGACTCTTGCCCGATGCCGGCGCGAATCCTGCTCCTTGGCGCCTATGGGCCGATGCTGCTCGACCGGGTGCGGTTGCTTCGCGACACCTACAACGTCGAAATGCCGCTCATTACAGAGCATGCGAAGCTGCACTTCCGCTACCCGGTGGGAACCGACTGGGTCCGGAAAAGAAACGCGCGCCTTTATTCTGAGCAGCAAGGGAAGCTGACAGCGTTTGTCGGCCCGATCGTCGATGGCGACGGCGAGCAGATCGCGAGCGCCGATTCCGACGAGCCCCATTCCTTCGCCAGGGTTTTGCCAGAAGCCGTGGAGCAGGCCGAGCTCCGCTTCATCGTCCCGCAGCCGTCGACTAGTAACGTCGGTCTCGTGGTCACCGATCTGCTTTCCAGATCGCCGACGCGCTCCGGCGGTGGCTTCTATTGGGCCAAGCGCGTTATGCCGAATGCTGAACCGCCGCCGCCGGGCGAGATGTTCGACGGGCAAACCAAGCACAGCACGTTCGCAGCGAGGATCGAGAGCGCCATTGACAGCGCGGCCGCGGAACCTGGGCGGTTCTGGCCCATCTACACCCACGTCGGCTCACTCGCGATTGTCGATGGCAAACGCATCCCGCTGCCGGACCCCTATTTCGATCCGGGTCCTTTACTGAAGCTGCAGGATCGCGTTTACGGGATAAGCGCCGACTTGCCGACAGACGGGCGCATCTGGTTCACGCGTGCGAGCACCCTTTACGATTATGCGCTGGTGCTCCAGCATATGCCGGGAGCAGTCGAGCGCGGCGGGGAAGACATCCGGCTAAGGTCGTGGGACGATCCAGTCCTCGGGAAGCGACTGCCGCGGACTCCATCACAGCTTTACGGGTTGACCTTCTACGTGCCTGACGAAGCCACCGCTTTGGTGACGCTCGACGGACAGGCGATGAATCAAGTCGTCCGCAACCCGGCCGATTCCTCGGGCTCGCCCTCAGTCACCATCGCCGAATGCGATCTCTCCACCACGGTGTTCCGTTCGCTTGATCCGGCGGCTGCAAGCGGCGCTTCGGTCCGAGGCGGCGAATGGCAGTGGACAGGCGGGGACCTGCCGTTCGGGCGGTTGACGTGCGCCGCCGACAGCGAGCCGGCAACACTCCGCTTGCCAATGCACGGGACGAGCCTGCCCGGCGCTCAACTGCTGAGCTTTGCCGCGCGCGCTGACGTCGGCTGCGAATACGGCATCTTGCTGGAGACGCGGAGTGGCGGCCGCTTCTGGTTCGGAAGCGCGTCGCTCGCCGACACGCTGGAGAACATTACTGCCCGTTACAGTCTCGACAGGCTGACCTCTTCCAATGCACGCCAGACCCTGGTCGTGCCGTTCTACGCGGTCAGTTGGGCCGAATCCGCGCGAGCCGGCGGGCCTTTGCCCAGCCATCCGCTCGAAGCCGTAAGCCTCGTCACGCGCGGGGCGAGGGGTGCGTTGACCGAGTTCGCAGATGTACGACTGCTCCGCCCGCGGGCCTCTCTGGCGGCCCATCACCCAGCGGAGGGCCATTGTGTGGTCGGGCACCTTCAGGACTCCACGGAAGGGGCAACGGTGCGCATGCGCCCCGTCGGCAAACCGGAGGAAGAGATCGTAACTGGAACCGATCAACTCGGCTGGTTTGCATTTACCGGTGTTGCACCCGGTGTGTACGAAGTCACCGGATCCAGCGGCGGGACGGTCTTCCGACCGGAGCGGGGCGCCGCGATCGAAGTCTGGAGCGACATCGCTCGACTGGAGCTCACCGCAACGACCTGAGCCCTTCCCTCAGCCCTCTGCGGCTGCCGCTATGCGCCGGTCGCTCGCCGGAGCAGCGATGGAGTCCGCAAATTCGCAAAGCGCTTCGGCAACGACGGGCATGAATTCCGGTTTGTAATGCCGCAAGTCGTCGCGAAGAGCTTCGTTCAGACCGAAGCTGCGGACCACATCGGCCGGCTGAAACACCTTGAGCTCCAGCTGCTTGGCGGCGGCCAGGATTTCCTCCTGGTATCCCTCAGGCCAACTGAGCGTCCGGCCGTCGGGCAGGTACTGGAAGACATAGAGTACGATGCCCATCGGCTTCTGGACGATGGACGAGATGGCCCGGAGTCCCCCGAGCACATCGGCGCGTCTCGACCTGGTTTGCAAAATTACGTCGGCAATGAAATCCTTGTCAGGCAAGTCCTCGGGAATGTGCTTGAGCAGCGCTTCCGCTGCGCTCGCTCGCAGTTGGTCGTTGAGGCCGATGAGGCCCGACCGGAGCCATTGATTAGCGGCCTTGTTCGCCTCGCGGCTGACGCCCTTGATCGGCGCGATGACATAATGTGTCAGCCTGTTCCGATTAAGGTAGCAGCCGCGGTACTCCAGATCGACCGGCGAAGAGGGCTCCACCAGCACTGCATCGACTTCGTCAAAGCCGATCGCAGAAGGCCTGGCGACGAAGTTCGGCTGGATGTTGGCGATCGGACGAATTTGCGCCGGGACATCCCGTTTGCCAAGCAGGATGTCGAGCGCCTGGAACATCTCACCAAAGGTATAAACGCCGGGAAACGTGCCGTATTTCGGAAAGGCGATCCGGGTTCGTTCGCGGGCGATCGGATTCAGCGGGCCATGCAGGAGACATGCGCCCATCGGGAGCACTGTCGTTGGTCCAGCCATGTATTTGATTCCGTTTTATGATCACGCAGGTGCGCGTACTCAAACGTCGCGCGGCCCGTTTGCTACAGACGTTTGCGTCGCGCGCCAAGTGTGGCCATAAGCCCGCCGCACGCGGCGCCCCAATCGGCAGCGCCTTGTTTCTTGGATAGATGCACGATGATCGACCTAGCCGCTTTTCCGCACCTTCAGACGGTGGTGGCCCAGGTTCTTTCGGTGTGGCCGGAGCATGAAAGCTACATCGAGGCGCGATTTGAAGGCGACGGGCACGACTTCCTTCAGCGCGCCGACGAATTCGCTGCGCTGGCTGTTACCAATATGGGCTCTGACATCCGCCGCTATTGCGAGGATTATCGGTGGATGTGCGAAGAGTTCCTGAACGAGGACGTCTTCTTCGTGCGCCACGGCCGTTATCGACTGCAGACCTTCGCCGAGGCCTATGAGCAGGTCTACAGCAATGCGGACTACATGGCCCGCTATGTGCATGGCATCCTCATTTCCCAGATCATTTGGCGCCCGCACGCCCTTGCCTTCGACCTGTTCCGAACGGAATTCCTGCCGGGCATCCCCGAGGGTGGAAATTATCTGGAGGTGGGTCCGGGCCACGGCCTCTTTCTCTATTTTGCGTCGCAGCGGCCGCTCGGCAAAATGGAGGCGTGGGATGTCAGCCAGTCGAGCATCGCTGAAACGCGTTCGGCGCTCAACCATCTTGGCGTCGTCCGCGAGATCACAATCGTCGAACAGGACGTCTTGGTCGCCCCGGAACGAAGCAACGAGTTCGACGCAGCAGTCATCAGCGAGGTTCTCGAGCACCTCGAGCGGCCGGACGCGGCGCTGCGTTCGCTCTACTCCGCGCTAAAACCTGGGGGGCGCATTTTCATCAATGCTCCGATCAATAGCCCGGCGCCCGATCATATCTACCTCTGGCGCGATCCGGAGGAGTTCACATCCTTTGTCGAGGGGCAGGGGTTCGAGATTGAATCGAAACATTTCTTGCCGGTCACTGGGCATAGTCTCGAGCGCGCCTTACGCCGCAAGCTGAGTGTCAGCTGCATCGTCATCGGCAGGAAGCCGGAATAGATCCCGCGACCGCCGAATTCTAAGCGGGGACAAGCGAAGGCGTGCGCCGCCAACTTTACTGAGGAGCTGTAATGGACAGGGCAGAAATACTGTCTCGCGTGACGGACATCATGAGGGACGTGTTCGAAGAAGATGATCTGGTCGTCACCGAGGAAACGGCGTCGGACGACGTTGCCGAATGGGACAGTACGAATCACGTGCGTATGATGGTCGCTGTCGAAGGAGAGTTCGGGCTGACCTTCGAAACGAACGAAATCACCGCACCCACCAACGTGGGTGAGCTGGTGGACCTTATCGAGGCCAAGCTGGCAAGCTAAGGCTCCCGTATGGGCTTTTCCCTGGTCGACTTGCCGTGGCTAACGCCGGCACCTGCGGATTTCTCCGCAAGATGCCGCTCGCTTCCAGGCGAGGGGACGTCGGGTCACCTACTTCAACTTCTGGCGACGCATCGTCTCGGCAGCCGCGAGGCGCTTGCCTTCCGGCGGGCGTTGAGCCGATGCATCGAAGCGGAGGTTGATCTCGCTCCGCTCAGCCCCTTCAGGCTGGCCGTCCTTTCCAACGGCACGGTCGATTTCATCGCCGACGAGATCCCCGCGGCAGCCGCGCGCCACGGAGTTGCCGTCGAACTCGTCATCCCGGACTTCGACCAGGTCGTGCAAACGGCCACGGATCCGAACTCCGCGGTAAATCGCAGCGGCCCGGATGGCGTACTTCTGGCCGTCGACTACCGCTGGTTCGGATTCGATTCCGCGGCAGAGGATGGTGAGGCCGCTGTCGTCGAAGGCGTCGACCGGTTATTCGCGGCCGCCGAGGCCATTCGAAGCCACTCCGGCGCCAGCCTCATTTTCCAGACGCTCGCCGCGCCGCCCGCCCCGCTGTTCGGAAGCTACGATCGGAGGGTGGCCCAAAGCCCCCTCGCCATGGTCGAGGCTACCAACGCTTACATCGTCGCGCGCGCGGCCGATGTTGGAGGCTACGTCCTCGACGTCGCCCAGCTGGCCGCCCGCATCGGCCTCGACGACTGGTTCGATCCTACCCAATGGGCCGCCTACAAGGTGCCATTCTCGCCACATTGCAACGGCGCATACGCCGACCACCTCGGACGATTGCTGGGAGCTATCCGTGGCAAATCCCGCAAATGCCTGGTTCTGGATCTCGACAACACGCTTTGGGGCGGGGTTGTCGGCGACGACGGGGTCGAAGGACTCACCGTCGGCCTCGGGAATCCCCTTGGCGAGGCATTTCTAGAGATTCAAAAGATGGCTCTAACCCTGAGGAACCGGGGCGTCGTGCTCGCCGTGGCTTCGAAGAACGACCATCAGGTTGCGATGGATGCACTCCAAACTCATCCCGAGTTTCTCATGCGTTCTGAACACATCGCCGTCTTCCAAGCCAACTGGTCAGACAAGGCCAGTAACCTGGAAGCCATTGCCAAGACCCTGTCCGTCGGATTGGACGCTCTCGTTCTTCTAGACGACAATCCTGCGGAACGCGCCCAGGTGCGAGCCGCTTTGCCGGCGGTGGCCATCCCCGAATTGCCCACCGATCCGGCGTGGTATCCCTGGTTCCTGCAATCCGCAGGCTATTTTGAAGCTGTCGGCTTCAGCGAGGAGGACAAGCAACGGGCCGTGTCCTATTCCGCCAACGCCCAGCGCGCCGAAGTCGAATCGAAAGCTAGAGACCTCGGAGATTATCTCAGCTCCCTAGGCATGAGCCTGTCCGTTTCCGAATTCGACTTGCCGGGCCGATCGCGCATCAGCCAGCTCATTAACAAGACAAATCAGTTCAACTTGACCACACGTCGTTACACAGAGGTCCAAGTTGCCGACGTCGAAACGCGGGGTGACCGCATCGGACTCCAGGCCCGTCTCAGGGACCGTTTCGGCGATCTCGGAATGATTGCAGTGGTCATTTGTCATATCAAGGACCAGGACGAAGGCCGAACAGCCCATATCGACACTTGGCTCATGAGCTGCCGGGTGCTCGGCCGAAAGGTAGAGGAGGCGATGTTTACGGCTCTTGCCGAAGTACTTCGGTCTCGCGGCGTGACGTATCTGTCTGCGGAATATCGTCCGAGTCAAAAGAACCACATGGTCCGCGAGCACTATGATAAGCTCGGTCTGCCGTTGTTGAAGGAAGATGAGGCCGGCATAAGGACGTACGGCGCGGCTTTGGACGATCTTCGAACGTTCGACTTGCCGCTCGCTCTGGACGTTCGAGTGCCGACGACGGCGAGTTAACCTCGGAGGAGAATCGCCGCTGACGTCGGACCCAGAACCACCTTGTCCGACACCGCTCCGCCACCAAGCCTCCTCCAGCTGCCGGGTGGCAGCGCATAGTCCAGCTGCGCTGCCGAATTGGGGTTCACCACCACAAGGCCGCGGCTGAACCGTCGCGCCATGCCGCCGTAAGGAACCGCGAACGCCTGGCCATCGGGGCTTCCGACTGGTGGATTGAGCGTCGGCGGGTAACGCAGCACGGTTCCTGGCGGGTCGCTTTGATGGAAGACAGCGAGATAGCTTTGCGCGCCCTTCGCGAGGAGGAAATTGCCGACCACCCACTGCGCCTCCTCATTCGAAAGCTCCGCCGGAGATGCGCAGGTCTTTTCGAGGGAAACCCAGGGCATGCGTGCGGCCGCCCAGCGCGAGACCTCCATCTTCACGCGCCATTCCTGACCGCTCGCCCGCGGCTTACAGCCGCGGGTGAACGCATTTTCATCCAGCCAGATGTCCGTGAGGCTGATGAGCCGCTTGGTGCTCGCCTCGTCGCTGGGGTCCACTTTGCCGTTGATTGCCAGAAGTCCGCCGTTCTCGTGAATTCGGGCGGCGATCCATCCGATCCAGTCAAGCACCGCCTGCGTGAAACGCGGATCGCTCGCCTTGCCAGAGAACAACTGCACCCACCGGCCTTTGCGATAGACACCACATCGGTGGCCATTGTTGCGAAGGACAACGTTATCGAGCGCAACCACCCGGTGCCCGGTTCGCAGCGCGGGGACGATGTAGCGATTCAGCAAGTACTCGCGCACGGCCGGATTGGCGGTGTCGACTGGCACATAGTAACCCCATGGATAAGTAAAGAGTGGGGCGGGGCTGACGCGGTCGCATTTGTAGACCATTTCGTCTGGCCGATGGGCTATGTACCAATCGGCGGTGTGGCTACGATCGGGGTCACGGTCCTGCGAGTAATAACTGGTGCCAGTCGCCTGGCCCGGAATGCCGCGGCCCGCCCAGACAAAACCTATCCGTCCGCCCGACCGGGAAAGGTCGAGCGGGCGACTGTCCGTGATTTGAGCAAAGGTGATGCCGTCGTCTGGGGTGGAAAAGTCCTTCGACGGGCCCTGCGCGCCGAAATTCCCAAGCGCACCTAAGGCGACGCCGGAGATGGCTGCCGCCGCGACGACAATGATCGACGCGCCGCGCAAACTGAACCTACGAAACGAACGGATCCAAGGCATGATCTAAAGGTCTATTTTGCTCACGTCCGGCTGCCGGGACACCTGCTGAAAAGTGATCCGACTGCAGGCAGCTCGTCGGCACAGTTCACGTCTCAGCCGCCCGACTTTTCACGCAGCGAGCGACACCGCGCGAGACTGGCGAGCAGGGCGCTTCGCCAGTATCTCGCAGCGCTGTATGTTGTTTGTGGTGCTCTGGACGTCCGGCCACACCGCTTCCAGTCGACGCCAGACTGCCAGCGCACGATCGAATTCCTCTGTGTTCATGAGTTCGATACCGGCGCGTCGCAGCAGTCGAGGATCATCCGGCGCCAGGCTGAGCATCAGAGTAACGATCTCCAGAACCTCACGCGACCCCGCTTCATGCTCATCAAGCTGCCGAAGATACATGCGCATCGCTCGAAGTGCTCGCGCCGTTTCGGTCGCAATTCGCTCCTCCGGCAAAAGCGCGTGTTCTTTCAGCAGCTGACATGTGGCCACCGCATCCTCGAAACGACCATGGGCAAGAGCGCTGCGAACGTAGCGAACGCCTCTGACGCCGGCCGTCGCGAAGAATGCTCGGATGCGATTATCGTATCGGACGGTTTGATCGCTGCTTCGTTGTGACAGCTCGCCATAACGTTCGAGGGCAATACGGAAGTTGCCGTTGAGCGCTGCAGTGTAGGCGTAATTCGCGATCGCATCGACGTCGTTCGGCGCAAGTGCGTGCTGACGTGCCGCGATCGCTTCCGCATCGCTCGGTCGGCCCACCTTGACCAGTGCCCGACTGTAGCGAAGCGCGATCGAGCGCCGCTCGTAGACCATATCGCCGGCTGCGTCGCATAGCGCCACCACAGCCGCGTCGCCGCCACCGGCTTGGATGTCGGCCCAAAGGCGGTCCACAACGGTCCGGCTAATACGTCGAGCAAGCTTCTGGTTGGGCTGCACGGCGAGGCACGCGGCGGAAAGCGCATGTGCTTCCCGAGACCGTCCTTCCCCGAGCAGCTTTTCGGCGGTTTCTGCCCAAGTCTGAGCGACGCTTCGGAGCGGTCGAACAGTCTTTTCCGCAACGCTGGGCGTTGCCGACAACATGAGCGCGATGCTCGGCAGTGCGCCGTACAATTCCGCCCGTGCGGCTTCCTCGATCAGCCTCGCCAAAACGTTGGCGTCCTTGCTTGCGACTATCCCAAGCGCCCGGTCCAGCGCATAGGTCTCGCGCCGCGAAATTGCCCATTCGGCAAGTTCTCCCGCAAGGATCGCATCGCCGCAATCTTCCAGAACTTCGATGACTTCGGCGAGCCAAGCTTCGTAGAGTTCGCTATGACCCGCAGCTTTGTAGTGATCGAGCACGCTGACTGCCGTCTCCACGTTGGCGGGATCGCGGCGGAACGCTAGCTGGCGATAGCGGACCGCCTCCTCGACCCGGCCAAGCTTCTCGGCGGCAGTGCCGGCGATCTCGAAAATCTCCGCATTCTCATATTCGTCGCCGATCATTTGCGAGGCGAGGTCGAACGCGCCTTGGGGATCCCCAGTCTCGAGCAGCGCCCGGAGCAATTCCTGCCGCGTCTCGTGGGTCATCTCCGGAGCTGAAACGTGTGGCGACAGCAACTTTGTCGCGTCTTCGTAATCGCCGATCCGGGCCAACACCTGCCCGTGTAGCAACTGCAACTGGACATCGTCCGGAGTCTGTCTGAGCGCGGCGAACAGCTGGCGAGTGCCGTCGAAAAAGTCATAATGCTCGAGGGTCACAGCAATCGTCTCGGCAAGCCTCGAAGCCGCAGAGGCCGCTTCGTTCTCGCTGCCGTCGGAGCCTCCCGCCGCGTTCGCGAAGATGTAGTCTCTCTGAACCTTCGCAAACCAAGCGTCCGAAAAAGCATTGGTGTAATGTGTAGAATCCAGTCCGCCGCGTTGCATCGCCCGGTCCTGGCCAAATTCGACCATGAGTTGCGTCGGGTCGAAACACTCAACGCCGAGTTCAGCGGATGCGGACTTGACCCAGCGGATCAGCTTGTCGCGCGATGCGATCAGGCTGCCGTCCGGCGTCGTCACATCGACATGCGTCACGAACAGCACGCGGTCCTTGCCAATCCTCTCGACCAGTTCGGCCATATCGTCCCGCACCTGTTCGAAGGTCTGCACGCCCATCTTTAATTCGGCCAGAACCTTTCGCTCACCCGGCTCATAACGTCGGTAAATTGGGTCGCTCTCGAGGAACGTGCGCATTGCATCGCGGTCGCCGCGACGCGCGAGTGTGAAATAGGCCCGCGCACGCGCTGGGCGACCGAAGAAGTCGGCGAAGTGTTGATAAAGGTAGTTTCCCTGTACGGCGACGTCACCTAGCAGGTAGCTCTTGATCGAACTGATCTCGATGATGGTCAGATCGGCCAAATCGTCGACCGGCGGCTTGTCGTCACAATTCTGCAGCGAACGAAACAGAACGGGGACCAACACCGGCGGGAAGGTCATCTCGCCCCGGCGATAGCGCAACTGCTGGATGGCTTCCCGGGCAGTGTGAACGAAACCGTAAATTCGCCGATAATCCAGCTGAATGGGAAACCGCGCGGCGCCGCGTTTCAGCGGTGTGTTTATCCGGCATGTGCCTACAGGGCAGATACTGATCTTGCTCAACGCGTTCTCCGAATTCGACGTTAGTCCCTAACAAAGATTCCCCGTTGAATCAGTAAGAACTTCCATTTTTCCCTGCCCGATGCAGGCGTAGTTTGACGCCGAGTTGCTGCACGTCGGATGGCACTGCATCTCAAGGACACGGTCCTAGAGGAAGAAATCTCCGCCTTCGTCCGCCCCGCCGTTGACGCTATCGACCATGGCTTCACGTGCGGGGCGAACGGGGAACCGCTCGAGGCAATCTTCGAGGTCCGACACGATTTCAAGCCGACCGGCTTCGAAGACCAGCGCTTTCGCGCAATAATCAAGAAGTTGCTTCGGTCGGTACGACGAAAATATGAGCGTCTTCCCGACCAGCCGCTGCTCAAACAATGCCTGCCACAAGCGGGTGAACCGACTATCCTCCGACGGCATCATGGAATCGATCAGATATATGTCAAATTCGGGCAGGAGTCCGAGTGCAAAGCTGAAATCCTGCCTCAGGTAAGGCGGCCATGAGAATAATGGGCGAGACAGGTAATCGGGCCGCGAGATGAGCGAGGACACGAACTCGCCCGACCAATCTCGATCAAGGCCATAGAGGTCCGCGATCAAGTTTATGAAGTGGATACCCGAAGTCTTGCTCCGCAACATCGCGTTGCGGCCGATTGGCCAAGATATCGTTCCCGATATCTCGACCGAGCCTTTTCGAGGCGGGCGCAAGCCGCCGATGACGTCCATCACCAGCCGTCGATGTTCCGGAACGTGCGACAGCAAAGCATAGCGACCTGCCGGAAGATGGAAGTCCAGCTTCTCGAACAGGACCACATCTTGCCCATAGAGCTCGCACGCGTCCGACACGGAAAACAGATCGATCATCGCACGCACTAACCAGGAACGGACCGCGAGCGGACAAGCCGTTGCGAGACGAAGGCAACAACAGTCAGCACGCCGAGCCAGACGAAGAAGTAGTGGGGATCGGCGTCCTCCGACTTGTACCCCTCGAAATAGGCCGAACGTAACAACTGCTCGGCATGCGACAGGGGGGACCACAGGACCACCCACCGATACTGGACCGGCAATTGCTCTGACACGAGGATGACGCCCGAGACCATCTGAAGCGCGCGCTCAATGACTGGTGCGAATCGCGAGAAATAGGGCCAGATCACTGCGATCGAGCCGAAGAGGATGCCGATGGCGAGCGCCATGAGGCCAATGCAGGCGAGCCAGAATGCAACTCCGGGCACACTTGCGGGCAAAGTGAACAGACCCGCAAGATAGCCGCCGCCGATCAGCGCGATGTAAACGGCCGTGTAAGAACACATGTAGATCAGGCCCTGCCCAAGACCGAGGATCGCGGGACTGAAGGCGCGCAGATTCAAAAGGGTTCGAAGCGCGTGTACTGCTGCGGTCGACCGGAAGATTATCTGCCGCAGCATGAACCAACTTGTCGAGCCGAGCATCGCGAAGGTCGGCACGTCCATGTTGAGAATGGTATGTATGCCGGCGAGGAAATAGGCCGACATGAGAAGTCCCATCAGGACTGCTGGACCAATCAGCGTCCACGCCAGGGCAACCCGGCTTTCCGATTTCAGCAACAGAAATTGATAGGGAAGAAGCGCCCAGAACGCGCGCAAATGGGAGCTCATCCGGCCAGCCCCGGCGCTGCGCCGGGCGTCGACTCTGGCCAGCAAATCGCGCAGATAGACGAGGTCGCCTTCCTCCTCCTCTGGGACAGCGATCGTGTAGACCTCGTCGGCCAAGACCGCCCGCCTGCGCGCCTGCCTGCTTTCCTCCTCTTCCGAGCGCTTACGTCGGCGCCGATAACCTCCGATCAGTGGGTCAAGCGCCTCATTCAGCCCGGTAGGTCGATAGTCGACGCGGAAGTCAGCATTCTCAACGCTCCGCGCATCTGCCTCGATCAGACGGATAATCGTGCGCAACTGGCGTCGACGAAGCTCTGCATAATCGGACTGCAGGTTTCCTGTCTCAATTCCACGCTCGAAACCGCGCGCGATTGCATCGTAAACGCGCCGCCGCTCGCCTACGGTCTCATGTGGTTCTGCTCGCACGCATTCCAGCACCATCGCGAGAACGGGGTCCGATGCTTCATCCTCGCTCCTGCCAACGGTCTCGGCTCGCGAGGCGATGAGTGCGAGCTGAATCGGCAGGTCGCCGTGTGCAGCAAGGGCCGCTTGCTGCTGTTCACGGCGCGCTCGCCAGGCAGCGATCCGGTCGTCGGTCTTGCTCACGTTCAGCGGGCCGCGGTGACGACGCGCGTGCAGCTAGTCATGGATGAAAGCCGAAAACACCGCCGGGCACTGTGAAAACGGGTCGTCGCAGCCGAGTGCTGCGGCGTGGCTGGGGGTCGGGGCGACGATCGCAAGATTCACGGAAGGGTTCGACTGGGATAGCGACGTGATCAAGCCGGAGTTCCTTTGCTTCATCGTCGGGATAAGGCTGCTCGTACGCGAAATCTAGGTTTAGTGCGCCGAGTCTCCACTCAGCCAATTCCACGCCGAAGTCGCCCGGAGCCAAAGTGCCTCGCATTCTGAGCGGCTTTCGAAACCGCGACGAATCGGCAAACCTTGATCTTGCGTGGCCGTCGCCCCAAGCAGATGCTGAACTGTGTCCAAAGGCCTGATTTATGAGGATGGCAGTTGACCATCGAATTCGGCCTTGAACAGCGTTCCGAGGGGTTCCCGATCCGCTCGTCAGGACAAAAACTTGGAGAAATCATCAATGCCGGAGCTGAGGACGGCCCCGAATTCCTCTTCTGAGCAGCCGCGGGATGCACAGTCGAGAGGCGGGGCCTCGGCGAGCACCACGTCGGACGACATCGTAAAGATGGAGGTTGCCGAAGGTTCGCGAGCGCTAGTTGCGGCCCGAGAGGTGCGCGAGCGCACCTTGCGCGCTACTCGGCGGAGGCAGTGGATTTCAGCGGGGATCGTCCTCGCCTGCATCTTGGCGGCAGTTGCCTGGGGCGCGCTGGTCGAGCGGTCGCGCTACGCCGCTGAAACGCGCTTTTCGGTTCGCGGTAGCACTCCGGAACAGGCCGCGGCCGGCGGCGCGGCCAGCCTTATCTCCAGCGGCTCCGGTGGCTCGGCGGGAATCGGCTTTGTCGATGGCTTCGCGGTCAACGACTTCCTGAAGTCGCGTGACTGCATGATCCAGCTAAGCAATCGCATACCACTTCGCCAGATGCTCGGCGTCGACGCCAAGGCCAGCACCGAGGAGCTGTACGCGGCTTATAGCGAAGCTGTGAAGGTCAAGTTCTTCATGGTCGAGCAGGAGAATTCGATCGTGGTCCACGGCTTCTCACCAAAAGAGTCGGCAACCATCGCGAGTCATCTGCTAACCCTCGCGCAGCAGTTCGTCGAAAAGATGGACACGCAGGGCGTCCAGAACGCCCTCGATGTTGACGCACGTCAGCTGAAATCCGCGCAGATCGAGGCGTCGTCGGCGGCTAACGCGCTGGCTGCGTGGAGTGCGGCGCATCATGACGTCGATCCTAACGCTCAAGCGACCATGTACATGAACATGATCTCCCAGCTTGAGCAGGAACTGAACACGGCGCGGATCAACTATGAGAAGATTCGTTCCTTCGGCAATCCAGACCACCCGATGCTGCGCCCTGCGCAAATGCAGGTTGCCGCGCTTGAGCGGCAGCTGGCCGAGGCCCGCGGGCGCCTTGCTGGCGGCAGCAATTCAGAGTCGTCACGGCTCCGCACGTATTCGCAGTTGAAGAACGCGCAGGCTTTTGCGGACAGCAACTTGACGGCGGCACGCGATGCATACCAGCAGTCTTACCGTGAAGCGACGAGGCTTCGGCGCTATCTTTCGGTCATCGTTCAGCCGGTTGCGTCCGATGTGCCGACGAGCCCCGATTTATGGCTGCTCGCCTTGGAAGGGATGCTCGCCGGCCTAGTTCTCGCCTTTTTCGCTTCGCTTGGGTTGAGCATGAATCGGCGCACTTGAGCGCCACTTGCACGTTCCATCGCTTGCCGCTTGACCTGTTTGACGAGTAACTGTGATGGCAGCCGAATGGGACGGATCAATTCCGCTGCAGGCGGCTGATCGGTAGGGCCCCTGACGAATAGGAAATTGGGTCACGAAGGATGATGTGCGCCTCGTGGACCGCGAAGGTGGTGGTGTTTCATGCGTAGCGCGCTGAATGTTCAGCCCCTAGGTGGCGATGCGCCTGAGGAGAGCACGCGACTTGAGGAAGCGCGGCGGCTCATCTCAATTGCTCGAGAGCATATCGCCAAGCGCGAACGCGCAGAGGCGGCTGAGGCTCTGGCAGGCGTGGACCTACCGGAAAGCGCCCCCCTCAATCTCCAGCTGGCGCTTGCCGAGACCTACGCTCAAGCGAGCAAGAACGAAGAGTCCGACCAGCTCTTCGAATCTCTGCTGCTTCGGCACTACGGTTCAAGGAAGCTGCATTTCCTCTACGGTAGGCGCCTCCACGTGCGTGGTTTCGCCATGCGAAGCCTCGCGTTGCTCAATTCATCGCGACCGTTTCCAAAGGGCAGCAGTCAACTGTCCTTCATCAAGCGCGTCAGGCGGCTGTGCGAATTACTCTGCGCACTCGAGGGTCGCCAAATCGGCGAGATGGAGGATTGCCGGCTTCTCGCGATGAAGCACGCGTTGGCGCATTATCGCCATCGAACGCTGGTCGATTTGCCCGGAGACCGCATCGGTCGGCTTTCGCTGATCACTGGTGGCCTGGGCGCCGGCGGCGCCGAGCGTCAGTTATCCCGCACCGCCGCCGCCCTCGAGGTCGAGCGGCGGAAACGGGGCGAGGTCGGAGGAATAAAGATTGGGCGGCCGATAGAGGTTCTCGTGCGATCGCACTCAGGCGAGCGCCGCGACTTCTACCTATCGGATCTACGCGATGCGCAGGTCGACATCGCTGAAATCGACCCGATGCCCACGCATTCGATCAATACGTTCGGAATCGACGATCCGGATCTAGTGACGCTTCTCGACTATTTGCCGATCCGAGTGAACTTCGGCGTTCGCCGCCTCGTCCCACATTTCCACGCGACCCAACCGGATGTCGTGTCCCTGTGGCAGGACGGAGCTTGTCTGTTTGCCAGCCTCGCCGCGATCATTGCGGGCGTGCCGCGCATCCAGTTGATGTTCCGCGGTCTGCCGCCGGCGATCCGCAAGCACATGTTCCAACCGGAGTACGAAGTGTTGTACCGGGCGCTTGCGATCATCCCTGGCGTTCAGTTCGTCAGCAACTCCCGCTGCGCAGCCCTCGCGTATTCGCAGTGGCTGGACATTCCCATCGATCGCTTCTCGATCATATACAACGGCGTGGAGCGGATGAACGTCTGCGAATCCGATGCGCTGGATGCACGATGGGAAGAATTTGTCTCTCGCACGCCCGACGCCAGCCATGTCGTTGGCGGTGTATTCCGTTTCGATACGGATAAGCGGCCGACGACATGGGTGCGGTTTGCCGCCCGCCATGCCAGGCGCCACCCTGACGTACGCTTCGTGGCGGTCGGAGGCGGCCGATTGTTCAACGATGCCGTTCAGCTCGCCAAGGACTTGAAGGTCTACGATCGCATATTGTTCGTCGGTCATTCCAGTGAGGTCGGCTACTGGATGAAGAAGATGGACGTGCTGGTGCTCATGTCCTCCTTCGAGGGGCTGCCGAACGTCCTGATCGAGGCACAGTATCTCGGAGTGCCGGTCGTCTCGACGCCGGCCGGCGGCGCTTCCGAGTGTTTCATCGAGGGTGTAACCGGCCATGTCCTGAACTGCGCCGACAAGACCGATCTTGATCTCGCGTCCGAGAAGGTCAGCGCCCTGATCGGTCGCGCTCACGATGCCGCGATCTTCGAGCCGGCGACCCGCGATTTCCTGGACCCGAATTTCTCGGTTTCGAGAATGCTCGAGAACTTCATCCGGGTCACGTGCGCTCCCGTCAAATAACGCCTGCGTCAGGACCGCCAACACTGGAGAAGGACATCGAGATGACCAGCGCGCGAGCGGGTGCCGACGGACCGGAACGCGCTTACCAGAGCGTCGCCAGTCTCGCGCGTGCCGGCGATTGGGCGGGAGCAATCGAACGCGCCGAAGCCCTCTCGATCGCTGGTGAAAAGCCCGACGGCGAAACTGCCCTGCTCATTGCGATCGCCAGGGTCCGGAGCGGGGGCGATGCTACGGCCATAACTCCGGGGCTCGTGCGCAACGGCGATCTCGATGACCTGCGGCGTTTGTTGATCAGTCCGCTGGTCCAGCAACACGCGCTCGCGGAGGCGACGGTGGTGCTTGGAGCCGTCGTCGAGGCCGCTCCGCCGGCATTACGCGAGATGCGTCAGCGTTCGAATCTCTATGCCCGTCTCGGCCGCTGGGAGGAAGCCGTGGAGGACATCGACCGGGTTGCCGCCGCGGACCCCTCCGACCCGGCCGCGCAAGCCGCGCGCATCCAATACCGAATTCTGGGCGGACGTGAGCGTGAAGCAAGGGACATGGCCCTGTCCATGGAGCAATTGCCCTCGGACGATCGAACGCTCAACCTGATGCTCGTCGCGTTGATGCGGGAACGGGACTTCGATGAAGCCGCCGATCTTGCGGCCCGCATCGATCCGCAGGCCGTCGATGAGCCGCTGCTTGCCGGGAACATGGTCCAGGCGCTCTTTCGCGCTGGCCGACTGGATACGGCCATCACGGTCGGGGAGGATCTTCTCAACTTCGCGATCGATGGGCCATTGCTCCGATCCTATCTCGGCCAGGCTTGGTTCCACGGCGGGTCCATGGGAGAGCGCTACAGCAAGACAATCCTTCACCTAGAGGCTGGTCTTGGGATGTCGCCGGAAGACCTGCGAATGGTCTCGTTGCTAGGCCAGGCCTATCTGCGTGCCGGCCGAACGGCCCAGGCGCTTCCATACTTGCGGCAGTCGGTCGAAATGCAGCCCGACCTCGCGCAGATTCGCGCCCTCTATGCTCGCGCTCTGAAGGAGGACGGCCAGCTTTCCGAGGCTGCCGAGCAGTTCACCGCACTCGTCGAGAAAGCGCCCGACCGTGGGGGCAGGTGGCAACGCTATGCCGCTGGTGCCCTCAGCCAAGCGGGCCGCAAGGACGAGGCAGCCGACCTCTTCGACGCGTGGGTCGCCGAGCGCGAAAAGCGCTTACCGGATGGCTTCGGTGAAGGGCTGGATGCGCTCTGGAGCCAAGTTGACGAGGTCAAGATTCCCAAGGCGCGGCTCGATTGGGCGTGGAGTCTGCGTGCGCCGGATTGCGCTCTTGACCGGCCTGAGTGGGAACGGCGAGCGAAATGGGGGTATCTGGCCGATCACTATCTGCTCGATTGGCTCGAATGCCGCGACGCGCAGGCGGAAGAGGCGATGCACCGCTTCACCGAGGATCTCGATTGGGTCGAAGAGTTCATTGCCGAGGCGACGGCCCGGGCCCCCGCCAAGGGCACCATACTGGCGTCAGCGCACGTCGGGGCAATGTACTTCGGGCCGCTCGCTCTCGAACTGCTTGGAGTGCGCTCGCGCTGGCTGGCGTCGACGCCAAGCGTCGCCCGCACGGCATACGCCAATTCCCTCATCTCCACGAGTGATCAGACCCAGGCGCAAGTCGCCCGCGGGTTCATGGAAGCGCTCAAGCAAAACTATAATGTCGTCGTGGTCGTTGACGGGGCGATCAACCTATCGGCTCCGCGTATTCGCTTCGAAGGCCAGGAAATTACATATTCGGACTTTGCCGCCCGCACGGCCCACCGGGTTGGTTCGGCTTCGGCGTTCGTCGCGCCGACGTGGAATGACGACTACCGCCTGGGTTTCGTGCTTGAGCACCTTCCTTTGCCGGACGGAGGTGAGAGCGCTGACGATTATGCGATGCGATGGCGTTCAGCGTACCTTGGGCACCTCAGGTCGTTCCTTGCCGGCAAGCCGGAAAACCTGCGTCTCTCCGGCGGTATCTGGCGGCACGTCCGCTGATCGAACCTGCCCGGCGCTCGCCGTCCGCTTTCAGCTAAACTGGGATAGATCTGTTATGTGTATTTGCTTGCGGGTCGAGTTGGTGAACACGGCACGCTCGGCGAGATAATCCCAAACCTCCGGCGTCAACTTGTCGTCGGACAGGATCATGAACAGGTCGCCGTCGGCAGCGAGGACATTCTCGCGCAGATCGTTCAGAAAAAAGGTCCACGCATCAATGGTCCAGGGCTTGCGTTCGGAATCGAGGTTGAATGCGGCGAGGAACGCTGTGACCAGACCGAAGCGGCGGTCGAAGGGCGGCAGCGGGACATATTGCTCCACCTTCAAGGGGATCCGCTGAATCTTGAAGATATCGCTGAGCGCGTCGTAAAGATGCCCGCGCTCCAGGCGACCTGTCGTCCGATATGGTAGGTCGGTCCCGATCACGTGATGCCCATAGAATTCCGCGACGACGGGGAAATGGGCGGGGCCGGTGCCGATATCGAGAATTTCCATCGGCGCGCGGCGATCGAGCCCGATGCGGAGCGCGGCCTGCACCTTGCTGTCGAACCATGCGGTAGGATCGATGTACTTGACCATGTCGGAGTCGAGCCGGACCTTGCCCTCGGCGAGTTGGATGGCCTGCATATCCCCGAATTTCACGGGATCGACCCGCTCCTTGAGATAGCGAAAGAACCGAGCCTTCTCCGCCTCGATCGGGTCCGACGAGCGCTCGCAGCGCTCGATAGTCCGATCGACAACATCTTCAAATTCGCCGAAAATGCCGTCGAGGTGAAGGTCCTTGATCTTGGGCAACCGCCGCGGCTCAACCCTGTAGCGAATCATTCGAAGTACCTTGTTGGATTTCTAAACTTGGGCCGCTTCAGGCCTAGCTTGCGAGCTCGTTGTGAAGCGCCATCATCGCACGCCATACCGCCTGCGCGGCAGAGTGACGTCCGATGATCTCCCGATGCTCTGCATCGAGCGCTGCGTCGGGAAGAGGAGCAATCTCTACGCCGTAGTCCTTTTCGCGCAAGCGTCGCATCGCTCGCCCATTGCCGCCGATCGCGTGGCCCGGCACTGTGCGCCGTAGGACCGCCTCATCGAAGGGCAAGTCCAATCTGTCGCACACTGCATGAAGCAGCGGCTTGGGATTGCGCGTGAATGCGTCGAAGTTGAGAAACGCCAGCAAGCCGGCCGGCTTGAAATGGTGCACAAACGACTGATATCTCGCCGCCCAAGTGTCGAGATATTGCCTGCACTCACTCTCGTAGTAGTCGGCACCTCGGCCGTGAGGCAGCTTCTCTAGTTGCGACCGCCAGGCCTGCTCGGGTGACTTGAAGACCACGAGGGCGGAGAGTTCGAGCAACGGGTCCTTGTCGCTGAGTTTTGGTAGCCCTTTGTCGGCGGACACGAGGATGCGCGTTCCAAGACGAGCGGCGATCTTGCGATACCAGTCCCGATTGTCCGCCGCGAGCGACCGCCGGAATGCTGGCGTCAACACCGTGCAGCGAGGCCCGCATACGGTGCAAGGCACGAACCGTGCGCTCTCTAGCAGCTGCGACAAGTCCATGTCGCAATAGCGATCGTCGCGGCGAACTTTGGTGATCCAGTGAGATTCCCCGATGCTCTTAGTGCCGGGAAGGCCGCCGAGAAGACGATCGAGGAGGGTGCTGCCGCAATAAGAGACTCCGCAAATCGCCACGTGCTTGAATTCACCTTCAAGCGGGGCTGCCCGATCGCCCAGAGCGTCGACGATTGCGCGCCGGAAGATCTCGTTAGCCGCAGGCGCGGCGGCGGCTGCTGCAGCCTCATTCGTGGCGCCTTCGTCGGCCAAGCTTCGTGCGACGTGGAAAGAGGCCTCGAAATCGTTCGCATTGGCGTCACGAAGGGCAGTCCAGTAGGAATCGGCCTCATTCCCGCGACCCTCGGCATCCAGCAAGCGAGCGATATAGCGACGAACCGCCTCGTCGTCGGGGCGGCGGGCCAGCAGCGACGATCCGATGCTCTCGGCAGCGGCCAAGTCCCGTTCGCTGCGAGCATTCATCCAGTCCGAACGTGATCCGAAGCGGGATGCGTCCTCGGGGCTGGCACTCCAAGCATTCCCGGGGACCGAGGCTCGACTGGAGTCCATCATCCTTCGATTCGTGCCATCATAGGTCGCGGTGTCCCATCACTGCGCGGTTATCGTCGGC
>Ga0207657_10002136_pt1 | contig 21417 bp, 30 predicted proteins | sample KBSC33metaG_FD_184316 | JGI IMG/M metagenome (GOLD analysis project Ga0207657, IMG submission 184316) | Corn rhizosphere microbial communities from Kellogg Biological Station, Michigan, USA - KBS C3-3 metaG (SPAdes) (version 2) | ecosystem: Host-associated > Plants > Roots > Rhizosphere > Soil ... | reverse complement strand
ATCGACAACGTAGAAAGCCGTAGCGCCGTTGCCGATGTCGGATAGGCTAAGCTTACCCTCCCGGATCGCGGCAATGGCGCTCTTTGACCGAATGTTGAGAAGGATCGCTGTAGGAAAGTCGACGCGTCCCTTCTTGATTTCTGTCGCGAAGGCGCTGACGCGAGACATCGCCGGCTGCCGCTGATAGCCGCGCTTCGTCGTGTAGTTGTAATACGGGATTTCATAGCGCCCGAGGAGAGCCCCGAACGGAATCATCCCTGCGACCAGGCCGGTCCCTGAGCGAAGCGTCGGCCCAACGACGACATCGATACCCTCTGGTCCGTCATAGGGTTCGGTCTCATCGGTAAACATGACATCCACCTCAAGTTCTGCTACATTCTCCATTACTTCGTTCCTTTCCGTGGTTCTGAAGTCGGGGCCCCGCCAGATCCAACCTGGCGGGGCCTTTCTGTGTGGCGGCATTGCCACGAGTCGTTAACTAGTCCGGAAGGATCTTTTTTACAAGATCCTTTTTCGAGGATCCTTTTATGTGGATCCTTCATCTGATGGTCGCTCTGAAACGACGAGAGGGAAAATGAACGAAATCAAAGGCATCGCCCGCGTCAAATTCTTCCCCAGCAAGGTGGAGGAATGGAAGCGCTTGACCGAACAGGCGCTGGAGATCGTCCGCACCAAGGACACCGGCACGCTCCAGTACGAAATCTTCTTCAACGCCGACGAGAGCGAGGCGATCGTGTTCGAGCGCTACCGCGACGCCGACGCCGCGCTCGAGCATTTCGCCAACATCGGCCACCTGATGGCGCCGCTGACGGAAACCGCGAGCGTCACCGGCGAGCTGCTCGGAACGCCCAACGACCAGATCCGCCGGAACCTCACCGGCGACCAGCCGAAGCTCTACGAGCCGTGGATCGCACTGTCGGACGAATAGGCGCGACCCACGGCCGCGTCATTTGACTTCCAACCCTAATAAGCCGACCGCTTGTCCGACGGCGGCCCTAGGGGGCCAATCATTGTCCCGCCGCTCTGTAACCCCTCGCTGGCGTTCCTTTAAAGCGAAGGACATCACCATGAACATGACCAACTGGTCCCGCGGCGCCGCCGCGGGCACGATCGCCTTGCTGATGATGATCGGCGCGCCCGTCCAGGCGGCCGACAACCCGCAGGTCGCCGCCGAGATCATGGCGCTGGCGCGGGCGCAGTGGGCGTCCGAAATCGCGGGCGAGCCCATGGCCCAGCAGAACGTCAGCCTTGCCGACGACTATACCGAGTTCAACGGCGACTTCCCGACCCTGCTCGTCGGCAAGACGATGTCGACCCGCATGGGAGAGGTCACGCCCTATGACAAGGCGATGTTCTCCGACATGCAGAACGGCCGGGTGCAGGTGTACGGGGATACCGCCATCCTCACCTACAATTTCGCGGGCCTGCGGCGCGGCGCGGACGGCAAGGTCGTCCCGTCGCTTGCGAAATCGAGCCGGGTCTATGTGAAGCAGGGCGGCAAGTGGATGCTGGTCCACGCCAACTTCGCGCCGGTCGCGGCGGGGCATTAAGCTTGAAATCAGGGCCGCGTTCTGGCGCGGCCCCTGACACCGCTTCGGCGATGGGTCCAAACCTATCGCAACCGCACCAGCGCCTCGTCGAGCGCCTGCAGGAACCGCGACCGATCCGCTTTCGCGAACGGCGCCGGTCCGCCGGCGACTCCCGCTCCCGCCCGCAAGTCCGCCATGATCGCCCGCGTCGCAATCGCACCGCCGATGCTCGCTGACGTGAACGGCTTGCCATTATGGCCGATGACCGTCGCGCCCTTCTTGAGGCAGCGGTCGGCGAGCAGGATGTCGCCGGTGACGACTACAGTCGCGGCGTTTGCCGCTTCGACGATCCAGTCGTCCGCCGCGTCGAACCGGTCCGACACGACCACGCGCTCGATCAGCGGGTGGTCCGGCACGCGCAGCCAACTGTTGCTGACCACCCGGACCGGCACCTCGCGCCGGTAAGCGACTCGATAGATCTCGTCCTTTACCGGGCAGGCGTCGGCGTCGACGAGGATTTGCACCGGACTCGGCTACAGCAGCCACGAAAAGGCGCGCCGGAGGAAGTCCGTGCCGCCGCTCCGCGCGATCTCGCCATGCGCGACCACCACCCGTTCGGGTCCCTCTGCGATCAGGGCGCGGACCTTCGCCCTCGCGGCTGCCCGATGGCGGAAGCTGAAGCGCACTTCGAACGGCGGGTGGCCCCGGCCCTCGATCATCCCCGCGCACCTCGCGAGCCAGCGCAGCCACGACGGCCAGTGACTCCTCAGGAACTCTGCGCTGAACGGCTGCGACAAATCGGCGATGATCGCGGTGCGCGACTTGCGGTGGAAGAAGATCAGCTCGTCGAGGAAGCGCGAATTGTCGAAATAATATTGATCGACCTGCCCGGCCCAGTCGGGCGGCGCGTCGTCGGCCAGGGTTCCCGAGAAACCGAGGTCCGCGAACCGCGCGACCGTCGAGGGTGGCCCCCACCGCTTCGCCTCGGGGAAGTTCGCCTTCCAGGCGCCGAGGAACAAATGATGGAGTTTGTTGGGGCTGACGAGGTGCCGCACCGGCCCGAGCGCTCGCACCTCCTGCTCGAGTTCGGTCGTGAGCGCGATCGGCGACCATACCCACAGGCTACCGTCCTCGAGCCGCACGACCGCCATCCGGGTCGGATAATCGAACCCGAAAAAGGAGACGATGCCGCCATCGGCGATCCAGATGTCCGGGCCCAGCTGCTCGAGCACGAGTCCCCCTTTGGCGCGGCCCGGCCGGATGCGCCAGCGAGACGGCTCGTCCGGCGCCGCAATTGACCGAAGTCACGACGGAACAGTTTGGAATCTCGTCGATTCACTCCGCATGACCCGCATCGTCTTCCGCCAGCTCCCCGCCGTCGCCGAAGTCGAGCGCCAGCTTGCGCTGCACGCCCGCGACCGGCTGCTCGACGACGAGGTCGAAGAGCTCCCGCGTCTCATCGACGAGGCTTCGGCCGAGCTGTTCGGGATCACCCGGCGCGACACCTTGTACTGGGCGCTGCCGGAGTCGATCCGCGCACAATTCACCCGGGACGGCTGGGAAGAGAATTTCGACTTTCTCGGCTACTACAGCCGCGAACCCAATGCGGCCTGGCGCGTCTTCGACCTCGACCTTTGCTGCGAGGAGGGCCGGAGCCTCCATTGCCTCGAAGTGTTCGGGCGGCAGCTCGTCTGCGCAGTCCGCGGCCTCCATCCGCAAGCGGTGCTCGCGTTCGCCGACCGCAGGACGGCCCAAGCGGCCTGAGGCCGGCTGCAATTGCTGCGTTTCGCGCGGGTTCATCCGGCGCTAATGGGGCCGACCGCAGCGCCCAGGCGGCACGAACCATCACGGAGACTTTCATGACCAAAGCCCTTCCCCTCGCCCTCACCGCGGCGCTTCTCGCCGCTGCTGGGCCGGCCTCGGCACAGACCGCCGGCGACATCCGCTGCATCGTCGTCAGCAACGCCTTTGCGACCGCCGCCAAGGATGAAAACCAGAAGAAGGCCGCCGAGTCCGCGCTCTATTTCTATCTCGGCCGGATCGGCGACGGGATGGCGCCAACGCGCCTCAAGGCCCTTCTCGATACGGAGACCAAGGCGCTGAGCGACAAGACCGCCGGCGCGGAAATGGACAAGTGCGTCACCGCGATCCAGGCGAAGATCAAGATGATGCAGGACCTGGCGCCCCCGGCCGCCCAGCAACCGCAGGGGCGATAAGCTCCCGATGACGCACTTTCTCCTCTTCTACGACTATGTCGGCGACGTCCTCGAGCGCCGCTCCCAGTTCCGCGGCGCCCATCTCGACTATGCCTGGGCCGCCGCGGGGCGCGGCGGGCTGGTGCTCGGCGGCGCGTTCGCCAATCCGGTCGACGGCGCGGTGCTGATGTTCGCGGGCGAGGACAAATCCGTCGCCGAGGATTTCGCCCGCGCCGACCCCTATGTCACGAATGGCCTCGTCGAGCGGTGGCACGTGCGCGAATGGACGACCGTGGTTGGGGAGCTCGCCGCGACTCCGGTGCGGAGCGCCTAGCCCTCGTCGACCGCGTAGCCGTCGCCGTAGAATTTGCTCGTGCTCCGGGTGTGGAAGGCGATAGCCTTGACCGGCGGGTATTTGGCCTCGCCGAGGCCTGGGAGTACTTCGAGCAGCTCGTCCTCCCACACATAGACCGCCATCGGGAAGGAGACGCGGGCCGAGCTCAGATGCGACCCGTCGCCCGGCTTGCCGACGCGGTGCGTGGTCGATGGCAGCAAATCGTTGGTGATGCGCTGCATGTAATCGCCCGTGTTGATGATGATCGATCCGCAGGGCGCGCGCATCCGCACCCACTTGGCCGAGCGGTGGTTCCACACCTGCAGCCCGTTGACCCGGCTGGCGGGAAGGATGGTGAACAAGTCGACGTCCTCGTGCCCGAACAGACGGCCCGCGCCGGACCTGTCCTGTGCCTCGCTCATCGGCGGATAGTAGTTGAGCCTGAGCCCGAAGTTGGTCCGCGTCAGCTTCGCGTCATAGGCGTGCGGATCGGTGCCGAGCCCCTGCAGCATCGCCTGCATGATCGGCTTGAACAAGGGCTCGTGCGCCAGCACCAGCTTCCGGAACAGCCGCTCGTATTCAGGCCGCGGCCAGAAATCTTCCGCCCGGAACGGCGCGTCTCGCTGCTGCGGGATGTCGAACGCGCGGCGGCACCACACCCAGCCCTCGACCAGATCGGGGTGGATCTCGCTCGTCTCCTCGAGCGGGAAATAGCCTTGCGCCACGGACCCGAACCGCTCCGCCCGAAACCGCATCTTGTCGGCCATCGGAGTCGTCGTGAACAGCTCCATCACGCCGTCGTGGATCGCTTCGTAAAGCGCGGAACCAACGCCGTGCCCGGTCAGAACCGCGAACCCGATCTCCCTCAGCGCCGCTGCAAATTCGTCCGCGAACCGCGCCTTCTCCGCCGCGCCGCCATTCAGGAAGCGGGCGAAATCGAGCGTCGCGATCTCGTAGTCCTCGTCGAAGGCGTCGCCCTCGGCCTCCGCAAGCCGGTACGTATGGCTCTTTCGCACCTGGTCGTACTTCTCGAAGTCGCGGTTGATCGCCTGGACGTCGGTCATGGCAGCACGACTCCCGCTTGCGCGGCCGTGCTACGCTCGCCGTTGCGGCCGGCGATGGCAGCGCGAAGCATCACTGCCGCGGTGTACAGCACCACGGCGCAGACCAGCCAGCGCAATATCTCGACCGGCATGGATTTGACGAGGAGGGCCGCGACCAGAACCGCCGGGATCCCGCCGATCGCGAGCCCGAGCACGATTCGAAGATCCACCTCGCCGATCGCGAAGTGGCGGACGCTCGCTCCGGCGCCCATCAGCGATCCGCCCGCCGCCATGATCGGAAAGCACAATCGCGGATCCATTCCCATCAGGCTCAGCATGACGAGGCTCGGCGCGTAATTGCCGACCCCGAAATTGGCGAGGATCCCGAAGCCGAAGCTGGCGGCGATGGAGACGACGGTCAGCGCCGGCGGAAGCCCCGACGCGCTCCCGCCGCCCGGGAACAAGTGCAGGTTGGTCATGGCGTAAGCGGCGGCGGCGAGCAGCAGCCCCGACGCTACGATCAGCTGGACGATCCACACCCGCGCCCGGGCGACGAGCGGTGCGCCGACGATCCCGCCGACCATCGTCGCGATCGCGCAGCCGAACAGCAGCACCGGGTCGACCCCGACCCCCAGCAGGATCAGGAAGACGATGCTTTCCGCCATCGCCGGGGGCGTGAGCCCGACGACCATCGTCGGCGGAATCAGCCGGTCGGGCACCAGCTTCCTGAACTTGAGCCAGGCGGTGGTCGGCGCGAAGGAGCCGATGCCGAGCGTGTCGAAGAAGTTGACAACCGCGCCGACGCCGATCGCTTCGGCACTCGGTCCGACGCCTTTGGCGGCAGCGGAGCGGACGAGCGAAAAAAGATAGACCGCCATCGCGAGTCCGATTGGAACGAGGAGCGCGATCAGCACGGCGAATGCGCATTGGGCATGGACGTCACCTGGAAACAAAAAAGCCCGCCGGTGGGCGGGCGGGCAATCGAATGATCCGTTCGATCAGTCGCGCCATCGCGCCGCAAGCGAAGCGCCCGGCCACCAGTGGCGGGCCGTCGAAGTTGCAGCGATGATGTCCAGGTCGTCCATCGGCGTGAAGGCTAAGGCAGCTTCTCGCCGCGCGTCAAGAAGCTCGATGGCCGGCTTCACGCGAACGTTCATTTGCCGCTGCCTGCCTTTAGGCGTAGCGAGGGCTTGCTTGGTTGCATTGCTTTGCGTTCGTTTCGTCACGCCGCCTCAGCGAGGCGGCTCAGAAGGGGGACTTCTCAATGGCATTCATTGCTCGCGCGGCGCTTGCGGCCGCCGCTCTTGCATTCGTGTCGGGAACCGCGCTCGCGCAGGACGCGGCCAGGGTCGACCCGAAACATTACAAGGTGGTCTTCGAGAACAAGCAGGTGCGCGTGCTGCGGATCCATTACGGCCCGCACGAAAGCAGTGTCATGCACTCGCATCCCGATGGGGTCGTGACCTACCTTGCCGACGGCCGGATGAAATTCGAGCTTCCCGGCGGCAAGACGATCACGTCGAGCGGGAAGTCCGGCGAGACGATCTGGGCGCCCGGCGGGCCGCACAAGCCGACCAACCTTAGCAACAAGGCGTTCGATGCAGTGCTGGTCGAGTTGAAAGGCAAAGGGAAGAAATAGCGGCTCGCTGGCGGGCCGCCTGAAGCGGCGGCCAGCACCGCACGGGCGCTAGTCGTTCTTCAGATTCTCGAGCCCGCGCTGGCCGCCCTTTTGAGAAGGGTTGGCGGCGACCGTTTTCACCTTCGCCTTCTTCGGCTTGCGCGCTTCCTTGTTGGACCTCATCTGTCCCTTGGCCATCATCCCCTCCTTTATCGTGCAAAGCGCTTCTTGAGGTCTGCCCGGATCGATGCGCCCGCAAGGTGGGCGTCGACGTTCGAATAGCCTTCGCGCCGAAGCATGGTCCTGATTTCCTCGACGCTGGTGACGCTGGGCGCCAGCTGGAACGCCCGTTCGACAATGTGCGGGGTGTGCATTCTCTGTTCCCGAAAAATTTCGCTCCCGTCACAAACGCGTCGGCTGTTCGTTCCGTTCCGTCGCACACCGAGTTGATTGACTCGACATTGCCCCTCGCGAGGCGCAAAATTCGCCCGTGGAGGCCGCCATGCGCGTTTCAGGCTTCGTGCTCTCCGCCCCGCTCCCGATGCCGGCCGGCATCCCCACTTCGCTGCCCGCGGCGTGCTTTTCATCGAATCCTCATTGCGCGCTCATGGCGTTCACGCGCCAATCCGCTGTCCTGCGCTCTTGCGAAATAGGAGCCGATCGATGCTGATCCAACTCGCCACCGCGCTCGCCATTCCGACCGCCACGGCCGTCCCTCCGCCGCCGCATCCGGCACCGGCGATGACGGTACAGGTCGCCGCTGCCTCGGCCCCGGCGCCGGCAGCGCCCGCAACCGGGGAGGAAATCATCGTCCAGGGCATGCGGGTCAACAAGCAGCAGGTGCGCGAGTTCATCCGGGCGGTCACCGAAGCTCCGTACGAGGGCCAGCTCGGGCGCTTCCATGCGCCGGCCTGTCCCGTCGCGATGGGCCTCGCCGATGCCCAGAATGCACGCGTCGCGGCGCGCATGCGGCAGGTCGCTGAGGCTGCCGGAATCCGGGTTGCGCGGCAGCCGTGCAAGCCCAACATTTTCGTGATCGTGGCGGGCGACCGGCGCGCGGCCCTCGACGAGCTCGACCGGCGCTTTCCGATGTACTTCAACGGCATGAGCTCGCGCGAAGTGGCGGCGCTCAAGGCAAGCACCTCACCTGCCGTCGCATGGCAGGTAAGCAGCAGGCTCAGCGCCGACGGGCAGCCGCTCGAGAAGCCGCTCGGCGCCGATTATTATCGCGTCAGCGGGACCGAGAACCCGTCGCGCATCCGCGCCGTGACCGAGCCGACCTTCGTCGTTTCGGTGGTCGCCATCGACCTCAAGGCCGCGGGCGGCCTCACCACGACCGAGCTTGCCGATTATGCCACGATGCGCACCTTCGCCGCGACCGATCCCGAACGGATCGTCAGGACGGGAGCGCCGACCATCCTGGGGGTCCTGGCGCAGCCCGACGACAAGCCGCTCCCCGTAACGCTCACTTACTGGGATCTCGCCTTCCTGAAATCGCTCTACGCGACCGACAATGCTTACTTCGCGCGTTACCAGCGCAGCGACATGGAGCGGGTGATCCAGGAAGAGCTGGAACGCTCGCGCTCGATTACGCCGGAAGAATAGCCGGCCCTGACCGTCCGCCTGTCGAATATGCGCGGCCGCCCGGCTGATTATCGTGGCGTGGGCATGCGGCGGGGCGTAGCATGTGCCGTCCTTGAGGAAAGGAAGCGTTGCGCATGTTCCGCTCGGCTTTGGTCCTGGCGCTGGCGCTGACATTCTCTGCCGTCGCGGGCGACGCTATCGCGCAGGCGCCGCGGATCAGCAAGCCGAAGCCAGTGCCGCCGGGAACGCCGGTGACGATGCCACCGCTCCCACCGGCGCAGATCGACAGCACGCTCAATATCGGCGGCGACAACATCAATGCGCGCAAGGTCGAGACGCGGATGAGCGTCGACGTCATGGTGAACGGCCGTGGGCCCTACCGCTTCCTGGTCGACAGCGGCGCCGACTCCTCGGTCGTCGGCTTGCGTCTCGCGCGCGATCTTCAGCTGCCGCTCGGAACGCCGGCAATTCTCAACGGCATGACCGACCGCAGCCTCGTCGACCGGGTCAAGGTCGACGAGCTCGTTCTCGGGCCGAGCACGATCAGGAACCTGCAGGTTCCTGCGCTGAGAGAAGAGGACCTGGGCGGCCAGGGCATGATCGGCATCGATGCGCTCGTTCGCCAGCGCCTGATGATGGATTTCGAAAAGCGCCTCGTCAAAGTCGAGGACGCGCGGACGCCGATGCAACATTATTACGGGGAGATCGTCGTCACCGCGCGCCGCCAGCGCGGTCAGCTGATCCTGACCCAGGTCCGGGCGCTCGGGCTTCCGCTGGATGCCGTGATCGACACTGGCTCAGAAATCACGATCGGCAACACCAAGCTTCGCGACAAGCTCATTCGCGGGAATCACGACAAGTTCCTCACCACCGAAATGATCGGCGTCACCGGCAAGAGCGTGAAAATCGACCTCGCCGTCATCAGCGAACTCCAGCTCGGCCCGGTGACGCTGCGCGACGTCCCGATCGCCTTCGCCGACGTTCCGCCGTTCAAGGTGTTCGGGCTCGACGACCAGCCGGCGCTGTTGCTCGGCACCGACATCCTCGAGACGTTCCGCCGGGTCTCGCTCGACTTTCGAGCGCGAAAGGTGCGCTTCCAGCTGAGGAAGTGCGATTCGCAGAACGTCATCCTCAGCACCTCGAGCACCTTCTGGATGACGCGGATATCGTCGACCGGGACCGACGACGTGTGCGGGAGGTAGGGGCCGCACCGGATCGATACGGCCCCAGGCAGGTCAGCAGTTGCAGTTCTTGCAGGTGCAGGGCTCGCAGCGGCAGCCGCCCTTGGCGCAGCCGCAGGTGCAAGCGGTGACCGCCTTCTTCTCGATCGTCTTTTCCATCGTCATTCTCCCTTTCGCGAGGCATTGATTCGCACTCGGTGAAAGGCGTATGGCATCCGTACCATGGTACGGAATCAAGCGAAAAATTCGGACACAATCGGAGGCCTTGCAAAGGCGGCGGGCGTGGGCGTCGAAACGGTTCGTTATTACCAGCGCCGCGGCCTGCTGCCGGAACCGCCCCGGCCGCCCGGCGAAGTTCGGCGCTATGGCGAGGCGGACGTGAAGCGACTTCGCTTCATCCGCTCGGCGCAGGCGGCAGGGTTCACGCTCAATGAGATCGGCGAGCTGCTCGACCTGTCGCTGTCCGACGACCGCCCCCGCGCCCGCGAGCTGGCAGACGCACGAGTGGCGGAGCTCGACGCGAAGATCGGGCAGCTGCGGGAGGCCCGCGACGCGCTGGCGGCGCTATCCACCGCCTGCGCAAGGAAGCGCGGCGGCGCCTGCCCCATTCTCTCGGCCTTCGACCGCTAGCGCCTGAACGCCGGTTGGCTCGATCGTTTCAGTGGCGTTCACATGCGGCGAACCGTGGCGTTCGCGTCGTCGAGCCGACAACCAACGCCGCACTTCGCGGGTTGATCAACCGTAGCCCACGAAGAGGAACCGACATGACACGCACGATGATTCTCGCCCTCACCGCCGCCACCGTCGCGGCAACATCCGCTGCGCCCGCGACTGCGCAGCGCTGGAACAACTGGCGCACGGTCGCCTTCACCACGGTCAACGGGCGCGACAGCGACACCATCCGCGTACGCGGCACCGCGCGCTATCGGCAGATGCGGGTGTGCGTCTATGGCGGGCCGATCCACATGCGCGACGTCGACATCCGCTTTCGCAACGGCGGTCACCAGGACATCGGCACCCGCTCGCTGATGCGAGCCGGCACCTGCACCCGCAACCTCGACCTTCGCGGCCGCTACCGTGACGTCACGCAGGTACGCCTGAAATATGCGCCGCTCACGCGCGGCTGGGTACGGCCGGTGGTTCGAGTCCAGGTCCGCTAAGGAGAAAAAGGAGGGCGGAGCCGAGTTCGGCTCCGCTCCCGCTACTTGAGGGCGCGCACCGCCGCGAGCGTCTTCGCGACGTGCTGGCTGAAATCCAGATCGTCGTGGACCATGACGATCCGCCCCTTGCGGTCGATCACGTAGGAGGTGCGGGTCGTTATTCCGGGATGCTCGGCCCAGGCAACATCATAGGCTTTCTGGGTCGCCGGAGTGGCCGTCGCGACCGGAAAGGCGCTGCGGCATTCCTTGACCGAGAAATCCTCCAGCGTCTTCAACCCGTCGGCCGACATTCCGATCACTTGCGCGCCGGCCTTCTTGAAGTCGCCGATCGAGGCGCTGAAGGCATGCGCTTCGGCGGTGCAGCCGCTCGTGAAGGCCTTGGGGAAGAAGTAGAGGACTACAGGCCCCTTCTTCAGCGCATCGGCGAGGTGGAACTGGAAGGGCTTGCCAGCGAGCGCGCCGGTGGTCGTGAAGTCGGGCGCCTTGCTGCCGGACTTGAGTGCGGCACCTGCAGGCGCGGCGGTCAGGGCAATTGCGGCGAACGCGAACAGAAGCTTGCGCATGAGCGACTCTCCTTCTCCAGCGGCTGATTACCGCCCGCCGTCCAAAAGTGCGAGCGTGAGTTCGTCCTCCTTCCCGGCGAAGAAGTTCATCAGCGCCTGTGAGAACACGCCGCCGGGCTCGACTTGGTCGAAGAGCGTGAGGCTGGAGCGCAGCTTGATGGCATCGACGGTGCCGAGAATTTGCTCGGCAGTGCGACTCCCCGACCATGGCAGGATGGCTTCGACCGATTGGCGCAATCGCTGTCCGAGCGTCGGATGATCGAGATAGGCTCGCGCCTCGCCGAGCGATTCCACGCCGAAGAATTTCGCCGTCTCGCTGTGGCCGAGCCCGGCGAGCTGCGGGAAGACGAACCACATCCAGTGGCTCCGCTTCTCGCCCTGACGGAGTTCGTCGAGCGCGGTGTCGATCACGCCTTGCTGGGCGTCGAGGAAGCGCTCCAAATTGTAGGGATCGGGACCCGCCATGGGCGCATCCATGCGCCTCGCCACGGCGGCGGGAAAGAGCGGCTGGCGCCTACCTTACCGGCGCCAGCAGCCCGGCAATCACGTAGAACAGGATCATCAAAGGGCCGGTCAGCAGCGTGGCTGCGATGAAGCCCAGGCGGATGATCGTCACATCGACGCCGGTATAATCGGCGAACCCGGCGGCGACGCCCATCAGCTTGGCGTCGCCGCGATTGATCATGAAACGACCGTTCATTACGGTTTCCTTGGATTGAGAAACTTCAGGCGATCGGCAGCGAGGTGGCGGCCGAAACGAGCAGAAGCGCGGAGATGAAAGCGCCGGCGAACAGAGTGGCGGTTTCACGGACGGTGGCGATCGAGAACATTGGTAACCCCTTTTGTATTCCTTGGCGGACCCCCCATTGGGTCCATGCCTTGATTAATGCAGGGGCCGTGCCAAATTGAAAAAGTCGTTTGTTTTCAATGTCGCCGCAAGGTTCGCGGTTCGAACCGCGGAGAAAGTGCGCCGGAAGTTGGGAATTTTCACCGACGCCGATCGAACGGGGCTGTCCGGAATCGGACATACGCTACACCTGTAGCGCGCGTTTCCGGTCAATCAGCTGGAAGTGAAGTCGCCGCCATCGGGGTGAAGAACCTGACCGATCATGTAGCTCGAATCCTCGCAGGCGAGGAACAGGAACGCAGGCGCGACCTCGTTGGGCTGGCCCGGTCGCCCCATGGGCGTGTCCTTTCCGAACTCGGGGATATCCTCGGGCTTCTGCCCGCCGAAGGGATTGAGCGGGGTCCAGATGGGTCCCGGCGCGACGGCGTTCACGCGGATGCCCTTCTTGACGAGGTTCTTCGACAGCGAGCGGGTAAAGGCAGTGATCGCGCCCTTGGTGGCGCTGTAGTCGAGCAGCTGCGGCGAGCCCTTGTACATGGTCACCGAGGTGCAGTTGACGATCGCCGAGCCCTTCTTGAGGTGGGACTCGGCCGCCTGGACCATGAAGAACATGCTGAAGATATTGGTCTGGAATGTCCGCCTCAGCTGGTCCTCGGTAATGTCGCGGATGTCTTCGTCGGGATGCTGCTCGCCGGCATTGTTGACCAGCACGTCGAGGCCGCCGAGCTGTTCGACCGTATGCTTGACTGCCTTCTCGCAGAAATTCTTGTCGCCGAGATCGCCGGCGATCGTGATCGCGCGCCGCCCCTCCTTCTCGACGATCTCCTTCGTCTTCTTCGCGTCGTCATGCTCGCACAGATAGACGATAGCGACGTCGGCCCCTTCGCGCGCGAACAGCGCCGCGGTGGCGCGCCCGATGCCGCTGTCCGCGCCGGTGATGAGCGCGACCTTGCCCTTCAACCGGTCCGACCCCTTGTAGCGCGGCTCCCAGTCGGGCTTAGGCTCGAGCTGGCTCTCGTGGCCGGGCAGCCGATCCTCGTGGATCATTGGCTCCATGACGTCGGATTCTTCGCTCATGGCTCACTCCTTGGGCGCGATTCCCATGTCCTCGCGCTCGAACTCGGCGGTAGTGGCCTTGTTGACCGTGTCGGTATCGGGCTTGCCGGCGGGGCGGCCACGCGGAGCTTTCGCGCTCGGGCGCTTGGAACTTGACTGCTTCATGTCTTTGGAACCGCCTCGCGGGGCGTCGGTTCCGGCGCTAACTCCGGCGGCCCTTGGCGCGCGGCTTTTCCTTCGCTTCGGCCGCCTTGGTCTCGGCAGGGCGGCAGCTCGCGACGAGGGTCGGGTAGTCGAAATCGCTATTCTCGATCAGCGCTGCCCCGCTAGCCACGGCGCACTGCGCTTCGCTCGCATATCGGGTTTCCAGCGTTGCCACCGGCGTGCAGGCGCTTCCGCCGTCGGCGCAGCCGAGGATCGCGATGACGAAATATGCCGGTCCCATGAGAGCATCCCCTAAGATGCTGTTTTAACCGCCCAATTTCGCAACGGTTCCGCATAATCGCGGACGGGTCCGTTTGCTGTCCGACTGTTGCAACCCTACCTACGCGCAAATGTCGGGAAAGCAGCAGATCAAGCCGAACGAGGGCTTCAGCGCGCTGTGGCGATTCCTGCCGATGCTCTGGCCGAAGGGCGAAGCCGAGCTGAAGGCGCGCGTCGTCGCCGCGGTCGTGCTCGTCCTGGCGAGCAAGGCAATCGTTCTTCTCGGACCCTATGCACTGAAGCTCGCCGTCGACCGAATGACCGCGCATGCTGCCTTCGCCATCGTCGCCGGGCTGGTCCTCGCTTATGCCGCCGCGCGCTTCGGCGGCGTCCTGTTCGACAATCTGCGCAACGCCATCTTCGAGAAGGTCGGGCAGGATGCGGCGCGGCGTCTCGCCGGCAAGGTCTTCCGCCACGTCCACGAACTGTCGCTCCGCTTCCACCTCGAACGGCGCACCGGTTCGCTCACAAAGATCGTCGAACGGGGAACGAAGAGCATCGACATGATGCTCTATTTCATCCTCTTCAACATCGCTCCGACGGCGATCGAGCTGACCGCCATCTGCATCATCTTCGGCATCAAGTTCGGGTGGGGACTGGTCGTCGCGACATTGGTCATCGTCGCCATCTACATCGCCTTCACCCGCTTCGTGACCGACTGGCGCTCGCAGATTCAGCGCGACATGAACGAGGTCGACAATCGCGCGATCGGCCGCGCGGTCGACTCGCTGCTCAATTACGAGACCGTCAAATATTTCGGCGCCGAGGACCGCGAATCGCGACGTTACGAGGAAGCCGTGGGCGCCTTCGCGCGCGCGTCCGTGCGCAACGAAGTGTCGCTGGCCTGGCTCAACATCGGCCAGTCGCTGATCACCAACCTGATGATGGCCGGAGCGATGGTCTTTACCGTGTGGGGGTGGAGCAAGGGTAGGTTCACCGCGGGCGACGTGGTGTGGATCAACGGCCTGCTCATGCAGCTCTTCCGCCCGCTGGACATGTTGGGGTGGGTCTATCGCTCGATCCGGCAGGGCCTGATCGACATGGAAGCGATGTGGAACCTGCTCGACACTCCGGCCGAGGTCACGGACAAACCGCACGCGCCCGCCCTCGTCGTGAGCCGCGGCAACGTTCGCTTCGAGGATGTGCACTTCGGCTACGAGCCCGGCCGCGAGATATTGAAAGGCCTCGACCTCGACATTCCGGCGGGCACAAGCTGTGCGATCGTCGGCCCGTCCGGCGCGGGCAAGTCGACCATCGCGCGGCTCCTCTATCGTTTCTACGACCCGACCTCGGGCCGCATCCTGATCGACGGCCAGGACATTGCCGAGGTGGCGCAGAAGAGCCTGCGCGCGGCGATCGGGATCGTCCCCCAGGACACCGTGCTGTTCAACGACACCATCGGCTATAACATCGGCTACGGCCGCGCCGAGGCGAGCCAGGCCCAGATCGAAGCGGCCGCGCGCGGGGCGGCGATCGACCGCTTCGTTGCCATGCTTCCGCAAGGCTATGAATCGATGGTTGGCGAGCGCGGCCTCAAGCTGTCGGGCGGCGAGAAGCAGCGCGTGGCGATCGCGCGCACCCTGCTCAAGGACCCGCCAATTCTCGTGCTCGACGAAGCGACCAGCGCACTCGACAGCCGCACCGAGCAGGAGATTCAGGCGACGCTCGACCGGGTCGCGACGAGCCGCACCACGATCATGATCGCTCACCGCCTCTCGACCATCGTCAACGCCGACCAGATCATCGTTCTCGACAATGGCGCGGTCGCAGAGCGGGGCCGGCACGACGAGCTGCTCGACCACGACGGGCTTTATGCCGAGCTGTGGCAGCGGCAGGCGGCGGAGAGGCTCGCCGAGGAAGTTGCCGAGGCCGCGGAGTGACGGTTAAGCAGGGGCGAACCCAGCGGTGCTCGGTCCGCCAACCTGTAGAGTGACATGACCGATCCCCACGAGCTCCTCAAACGCGTCTTCGGCTTCGACCATTTCCGCGGCGTCCAGGAACAGGTGATCGGCCGCGTGCTGGCCGCAGAGCACACGCTGGCGGTGATGCCGACGGGCGCCGGCAAGTCGCTCTGCTATCAGCTTCCGGCGCTCGCGCGCGAGGGCACGGCGCTCGTCATCTCGCCGCTGATTGCGCTGATGCACGACCAGATCCGAAGTGCCGACGGCGTCGGAATCCGCGCCGCCTCGCTGACCTCCGCCGACAACGACCGCGAGCGGACGATCGAACGATTTCGCAACGGCGAGCTCGACCTTCTCTATGTCGCTCCGGAACGCGCGACGCTCGACGGATTCCGCCGGCTTCTCGACCGCGTGAACCTGTCGCTGATCGCGATCGACGAAGCGCATTGCGTCAGCGAATGGGGACATGACTTCCGCCCCGATTATCGCAAGCTCAAGCCCTTGCTCGACGACCATGCCGAAGTGCCGAGGCTCGCGCTGACCGCGACAGCGGATCGGCGCACGCGCGGCGACATTTTGACCCAGCTCGGAATCCCCGATGACGGGCTGATCGTCGCCGGCTTCGACCGGCCCAACATCCGCTATCACGTCCGGCACCGCGAGCAGACCGGCAAGCAGCTGCGCGAGCTGCTCGCCGACCGGCCGGGACCCGCGATCGTCTATGCGCCGAGCCGCGACAAGGCGGAGAAGATTGCCGAGCAGATCGCGCGCGACGGCCGTTCGGCGCTGCCGTATCACGCGGGGCTCGATCCAGCCGTCCGCGCGCGCAACCAGGCGGCGTTCGTCAATTCCGAAGAGATGGTGATCGCGGCGACGATCGCCTTCGGGATGGGCATCGACAAGCCCGACGTCCGCCTCGTCGCGCACGCCGCGATCCCCAAGAGCATCGAGGCTTATTATCAGGAAACGGGCCGCGCGGGACGCGACGGCGAGCCCGCCGAAGCATGGCTATTGTGGGCGTCGCAGGATTTCGCGCGGGCCCGCCAACGCATCGAGCAGGAGGTCGAGCCCGACCGCCGGCCCGCCGAGCGCGAGCGGCTGAACGCGCTGGCGGCGCTGGTCGAAACGCCGCTGTGCCGGCGCGCGGTCCTGCTTCGCCATTTCGGGGAAGATCCGCCCGAGCATTGCGGCAATTGCGACAATTGCCTCGACCCGCCGGCCACGATCGACGCCACGGAGGCGGCACGCAAGCTCCTGTCGGCGGCGTTCCGGACCGAGATGCGGTTCGGCGTCGGGCACCTTTCGGATGTCCTCGCCGGCAAGGAGACCGACAAGGTCCACAGCTTCGGTCATCATCGCCTCTCGGTGTTCGGGATCGCGAGCGCCGAAGAACTTGCATTGGTACCGTCGATCGCGCGGGCGCTGATCGCGGGCGACGCGCTGCGCGCCGATGCTTACGGTGGGCTGTCCTTCGGCCCGGGCGCCCGCCCGATCCTCAAGGGCGAACAGGATGTGATCATCGCCGTTCCGCCGAAGAGCAAGCGCCAGCGCCGCCGCGAAAGCGGCCCCGCCGACCCCCTCTTCGAGGCGCTGCGCGAAGCCCGCCGAACCCTCGCCGCGGAAGCCGGAGTCCCGCCTTACGTGATATTCCACGATTCGACGTTGCGGGAGATCGCTGCCGTCCGACCCGCGACCCTTGGCGAGCTCGCCGAAGTCAATGGCGTTGGACGAACAAAGCTTGATCGCTATGGGGACGCCATGCTCGCCGCGGTCGCTGCCGCGGGCTGACGGTTCAGCGCCGGGCAAGGGCGCCCGCTTAAGGGCTTAAGTAACTGATTTTTCGGGGAGAGACATGATCCGTACCGTTTTGCTTGCGTCCGCAGCAGTGGCGATGGCCGCCGCTGCCCAGCCCGTTCTCGCCGCTCCGGCCAAATCGAAGCCCGCCGCTTCCGCGACGCTTCCGGCGTCCAGTCCGTTCGCGAAGCCGAGTACGTTGCCGTTCCAGACGCCCGATTTCTCGCGCATCAAGGACAGCGACTATCTGCCCGCGCTGCTCGCCGGAATGGCCGAGCAGAAGCGCGAGGTCCTGGCCACCGCCAACAACCCCGCGCCGCCGACCTTCGCCAACACGATCGTCGCGATGGAGCGCTCGGGCCAGCTGCTCGAGCGAGCGAACCTCGCGTTCAGCGCGGTCAATGGCGCGAACACCAACGACACGCTGCAGGCGACCGACACCAAGACCGCGCCGCTGTTCGCCGAGCATTACGACTTCATCAATCTCAACGCGAAGCTGTTTGCCCGCGTGAAATATCTTCACGACCGCGCGGCCGAGTTGAACCTCAACCCCGAGCAGGCGAAGCTTCTCGACGTCTATTACAAGGGGATGGTGCATGCGGGTGCCGAGCTGCCGCCGGCCAAGCAAGTCCAACTCAAGGCGATCAACAAGCAGCTGAGCACGCTGCAGACCCAGTTCAGCCAGAAGCTGCTCGCTGCGGCCAAGGCCGGCGCGCTCCACGTCAATGACGCCTCGGCGCTCGCCGGGCTGTCGCAGGAGCAGATCGCGTCCGCGCAGGAAGCGGCGAAGGCCCGCAAGGTGTCGGGCTATGTGATCCCGCTCCAGAACACGACCCAGCAGCCGATGATCGATGCGCTGACCAGCCACGCGACCCGCCAGCAGCTGCTCGATGCGAGCCTCAATCGCGCCGAGCATGGCGATGCGAACGACACGCGCAACACTATCAGCGAGATCGCCCAGCTGCGCGCAAAGAAGGCGGCGCTGTTCGGGGCGGCCAATTTCGCCGACTACAACCTCTACGACCAGATGGCGAAGGACCGCGCGACCGCGGTCGGCTTCCTCGACCGGCTGGCTCCGGCGGTTTCGGCGAAGGAGCGGCAGGAATGGTCGGACATCGTCACGCTGTCCAAGTCGCAGGGCGCAACCTTCCAGCCCACGGCGGCCGACTGGAACTATTACGCCGAGCAGATCCGCAAGCAGCGTTATGCGATCGATAGCGACCAGCTGAAGCAATATTTCGAGTTCAACAAGGTGCTCGAGGATGGCGTCTTCTACGCCGCCAACCAGCTCTACGGACTGACCTTCAAGGAACGGAAGGACATCCCGACCTGGAACCCGGACATGCGCGTGTTCCAGGTCTACGACAAGGACGGCAGCGAGCTCGCGATCTTCATGATCGACCCGTGGAAGCGCGACAACAAGAACGGCGGGGCGTGGATGTCGAACCTCGTCAACCAGTCGTACCTGCGCGGCACCAAGCCGGTCGTGTTCAACGTCGAGAACTTCACCAAGCCCGCGCCCGGGCAGCCGGCGCTGATCAGCTGGGACGACGTGACGACGATGTTCCACGAGTTCGGCCACGCGCTTCACGGCATGTTCGCGGCGCAGACCTACCCGACGCTGTCGGGGACGAACGTGGCGCGCGACTTCGTCGAGTTCCCCTCGCAGTTCAACGAGAACTGGGCGCTCGATCCGAAGATCCTCCCGCACTATGCGGTGAACTACAAGACCGGGCAGCCGATCCCGCAGCAGCTGATCGACAAGGTGCTCGCGGCGCGCACCTTCAACCAGGGCTATGAGGTCGGCGAGGCGCTGGAAGCGGCACGGCTCGATCTCGACTGGCACTCGCTCCCGGCGACCGCGCCGCGGCAGGACGTCGACAGGTTCGAGGCGGACGCGCTGGCCAAGAGCGGCTTTGCGACCGACATCGTGCCGCCGCGCTACCGCTCGAGCTATTTCCTCCACATCTGGAGCAACGGCTATTCGGCGAGCTACTACGCCTATGCCTGGACCCGCATGCTCGGCCAGGACGCGTTCGCGACGTTTGAGAAGAACGGTGGGCTCACGCGCGCCAACGGCCAGCGCTTCCGCGACATGGTGCTGTCGCGCGGCAACACCGAGGATCTCGCCAAAATGTACAGCGACTGGGCGGGCCACGAACCGAGCATCCAGGCCTATCTCGACTATTACGGGCTGAGCGGAGGCGCCGCTGCCGCGACTCCGGCCGCGCCGGCTCCCGCTCCGGCTACGCCTGTGGCTGCACCGGTCGCGCCCGCGCCAGCGGCCACTCCTGCGCCGGCGCCGCAGAAGGGCGAACGGGGAGAATAGCCATGATCCGCCAGCTCGACGACCGCACTTTGGTGAGCGGCCAGATCGCTCCCCACGAGGTCGCCGGGCTGGCGGCGCAGGGCATTACGGTTCTCGTCAACAACCGGCCGGACGGCGAGGAAGCGGACCAGCCGCTCGCATCCGACATCGAGGAAGCCGCCAGGCAGGCGGGCATCGCCTACCGCTACGTGCCGATCTTTCGCGGCATCGGTCCCGCGGATGTGGAAGCGATGCAGGAGGCCCTCGTCGAGGCCGAAGGCGGCAAGATGCTCGCCTTCTGCCGCTCCGGCACGCGCTCGGCGCTCGCTTGTGCTTTGGTTCACCGCGAGCAGGGCGCCTCGGCCGAGCAGGTCCACCAGCGCCTCGCCGAGGCCGGCTTCGACTCCGGCCCTATCGCGCACCTCCTTTAGGGCTGATACTCGCCGAACAGCTTCCGCGCGTCCGCGAGGTCCTCGTCGAGGACCATGACTCGGATGCCGACCATCGCTCCCTCGGAATAGCCGTAGCTCAGCGTGTCGAAGACCACGGCGTGGAGGCCGTAGCTCTCCAGGAACACACGGAAGAGATCGGCCTGGTAGGGCTTGTCGAACCGCGCGGCCTCGACGAGGTCGGTCACCAGGGAACCACGTCGCCCGCCGCAATCTCATCGGCGCGAGGCGCCCGGCCCAGCATCGCGTTGCGGTGCGGGAAGCGCCCGAACCGCTCGATGATGTCGTGGTGCAGCCTGGCGTAGTGAAGCATTTTGTCGTCGCCGAGCGAAGTGAACAGCAACAACGCGCGCTTCTGGTCATCCAGCTTTTCGCTGTGTTCGAATGGCATGTACAGGAAGCCGCGCTCACGCGGCTCGAGCTGATCGTCGAAGCCGTTGGCAACCGCTTTTTTAGCGATTCCGAGCGCGAGTTCGTCGGTCGCGAATTGCTCGGCGCTACCGCGAAACATGTTGCGCGGAAACTGGTCGAACAGGATCACGCCGGCGAGCGCCGTCAGCGGGTCGGTCGTGAATCGGTCGACCGGAAGCTGGCGCTTTTCCCAGAAGAGCTTCGCGAAATTCTGCTTGATGCGATCGTCGAGCTCATCGCCGCCGCGCCACCACTGGCCCTCGTCGAGACCGAACCAGAATTTGAGAACGTCCGCGCGCCAGTCGTCGCTCAAGCGGCCGTGCCTCCAACCGTCAGTCCGTCGACGAGCAACGTGGGCTGCCCGACCCCGGCAGGAATGCTCTGTCCGGCCTTTCCGCAGATGCCGATGCCTTCGTCGAGCTCGAGGTCGGTGCCGACGCCCTTCACCCGCGTGAGCACCGTCGGCCCGTCGCCGATGAGGGTCGCGCCTTTGACCGGTTCGGCGATCTTTCCGCCGCGGATCCGATAGGCTTCGGTGCAGGTGAAGACGAACTTGCCGCTGGTGATGTCGACCTGCCCGCCGCCGAAGCTCTTGGCGTAAATGCCGTCATTGACCCGCTCGACCAGCTCGCCCGGGTTGTCCTTGCCGGCGAGCATGAAGGTGTTGGTCATGCGCGGCATGGGTGCATGGGCGAAGCTTTCGCGGCGGCCATTGCCGGTCGGCGCCATGCCCATCAGGCGGGCGTTGAGGCGGTCCTGCAGATAGCCCTTGAGGATCCCGTCCTCGATCAGCACCGTGCGGCCGGTCGGCGTTCCCTCGTCGTCGATGGTGAGCGAGCCGCGGCGCTGCTCGATCGCGCCATCGTCGACAATGGTGACCCCCTCAGTCGCGACGCGGTCGCCGATCCTTCCCGAGAAGGCCGACGTGCCCTTGCGGTTGAAGTCGCCCTCTAGGCCGTGG
>Ga0207657_10002133_pt1 | contig 21430 bp, 16 predicted proteins | sample KBSC33metaG_FD_184316 | JGI IMG/M metagenome (GOLD analysis project Ga0207657, IMG submission 184316) | Corn rhizosphere microbial communities from Kellogg Biological Station, Michigan, USA - KBS C3-3 metaG (SPAdes) (version 2) | ecosystem: Host-associated > Plants > Roots > Rhizosphere > Soil ... | reverse complement strand
GCCGAGATGATCGATGCTAAACATAAGTCCTTAGCCTCCCCCGTAGGCCCAGACGCCCTCGTCTGGGCGGGCGAGCAAAGCTCGCAGTTTTGGCATGTCTGTCTGGTCCCATTCCCGAGCTCGCATGCGACGGCAACGGAGCTTCGTTCCGCGGGCAGTGAGGGCTCCTGCCCTATGTCTCACCAGCCACTCTACTTACGATCTTTTCGACCAGCGAATATGGATCGCGCTTATGCTCGGCTATCTCCGCCGCATAACGTCCCATTTCCCCATCAGTGATTTCCGCCCGCGCCTTTTCCAGCATCGCGTCGCGCAACATCTCTAGCAGCCGCTCCCGCCAATTCTCCACATTGCGTTTGAGCAGCAGGTTCTCTTTTTTTAAATACGATTCGTATTGGCTGATCGCCTTCGCTAATTCGGCAATGCCCTGGCCTTCGCTTGCGACCGTTTTGATGATTGGCGGTGTCCAATTGTCTTTGCGAGCCGCAAGCGCCTGCATGGCGCGGATCTCCCGCTCAACTCGTTCTGCGCCCTCACGATCACTCTTGTTAATGACGAAAATGTCAGCGATTTCCATGATGCCCGCTTTGATGGTTTGCACATCGTCGCCCATGCCGGGCACCAGCATCACAACCGTGATATCCGCTAGCCGCACAATATCGACTTCATCCTGCCCAACACCAACGGTCTCGACCATAATCAGGTCGCGTCCAGAAGCGTCCAGCACAGTGCTGACGTCGGCGGTGGCGCGAGCCAATCCACCAAGCGAACCTCGGGTTGCCATGCTGCGGATGTAAATACCTGAATCCGCGAAGTGATCCTGCATGCGAATGCGGTCGCCGAGAATGGCGCCACCGCTGTAAGGGCTCGTTGGATCCACGGCGATGATGCCTACGCTCTGGTTTTGCTTGCGGTAGTGTTTGGCAAGTTGATCGACCAGCGTGCTTTTTCCCGCTCCTGGAGAGCCAGTCAACCCCAAGATGCGCGCGTGTCCGGTGTACGGGAACAGGGCTTTCAGCAGTTCCGACGATCCCGGCCGGCGATCCTCCACCGTGCTAATCGCGCGAGCGAGCGCCCGTGGGTCACCCTTCCGCAGCCGCTCCACCCATTGCTGAAGATCACGATTCAAGCACTCAGTGTAAAGCACGAGCGCAGCACGCGGAAAATTCGCCGGCGCGGCCGCGGTCTATGGAGCCTGTGCGGAACTGAGTTTGTGGCCCCGCGCTTCTCCCAAGAGCCGAGGCAGATAGCGCAGCAGGATGCCGTTGAGCAAAATGGTGATGACTGATGCGGCTAACGTCGCGTTGTACATGTCATCTCCTACCAGCCGCGAATCGCGCGCTACCTGGACCAGGACGTAAGAGAACTCACCGATTTGCGTCAGGCCCAAACCGACCATCAGAGCGCTTCGCAGGGGATATCGGAATAGCCACACAACGCAGGTCCAGATCACGAACTTGCCAAAAATCGTCAGTGCCACGATAACCAGGAGCAGCGAGGGCCTGGACACGAGAAACCGCGGATTCACCAGCACGCCCATGGTTACGAAAAACAATGCGACAAAGGAATCCCGCAGGGGGAGCAGGTGCCTCAAAGTTTCCTGTGCCACATCGGATTCGCTGACGAGCAGCCCGGCAAGGAATGCTCCTAACGCAAGGGACAATCCCACGGCTTCGGTGATTGCGGCGGTTGCGAAACCAAGGGCCAGCGCCACCAGCACTAGAAATTCCGGATCGTGGTTCCCCACCACCCGTCGCATCAGAGGAGGTACTAATTTGTAAGCCACCAGCGTGACTGGTGTAAGAATCAGCAGGGCCTTGCCCATGGCGATTGCCAGGCTGAGCAACCGGCCACCGGTAATCTGCCCAAGTGACGGGAGCAGGATCGTCAAGACTACGACGGCCAAGTCCTCGACCAGAGTGATTCCGATCATCACTTGACCCTCCTCGGAGCGCAACTGTCCGCGTTCGTTCAGGAATCGCGACAACACCATCGTGCTTGCGACGGAAACAATTGCGCCGACCGCCACGCCTTGCTGCCAATTCAGGCCCAGCAACTGCCCAACACCGACGCCCAGAGCCATCGAGAGCACAATTCCGAGCGGCCCGCCCAACAGCGACACCCACTTAACCCGCAAGAGGTCGCGGAAGGAGAACTCCAGGCCAATGGAGTACATGAGCAGGATTACGCCCACTTCAGCAAGAATCTCAAATTGATGGATATCGGTTACGCGGGGCCCGGGCGTGAAGGGACCGACAATGACCCCACCCAGGACATAGCCGAGAATCAGGGGCTGTCGTAGAACACGCGCCACCGCCCCGCCAACCACCGCTCCTCCGAAGACGTAGGCCAGATCTCGGTAGAAGGTGATGTCGCCGGTCACGGGAATCAAATTGTACTGCGGAAAGGCTGAATGCACGCGACGCGTGCAAAGCGAAGGCTCAACTCATGTGTCGCCCAGGACGGAATTTTTACCGTGAAGGGCGAACTTAATCTTTGACCAGCTGACGCGCGATCACGAGCCGCTGAATTTCGCTCGTGCCTTCGCCAATCGTGCACAGCTTCACGTCCCGGTAGAACTTCTCCGCGGGATAGTCCTTGATGAACCCGTATCCGCCATGGATCTGCACACCTTCGTTGGCGCAGCGCACCGCGACTTCACTGGCATAGAGTTTCGCCATCGAGGACTCCAACGTTGTCTTCATGCCAGCATCTTTCATCGACGCGGCACGCATAGTCAGCAGACGTGCTGCCTCGATTTCCGTCGCCATGTCCGCCAGCTTCCATTGGATTGCCTGGAATTCACTGATGGCTTTGCCAAACTGTTTGCGCTGCTTGGAATATTTCAATGCCGACTCATACGCCCCTTGTGCCATACCCAGGGAGAGCGCAGCGATTGAGATGCGGCCGCCATCGAGCACCTGCATGGCATCGATGAAGCCATCGCCTGCCTTACCAAGCAGGTTCTCGGCGGGTATCACACAGTCTTCGAAAATCAATTCAGAGGTGTCACTGGCTCGCAAACCGAGTTTGTTCTCTTTTTTTCCCGGCCGGAATCCCTTCGTACCCTTCTCGACGATAAATGCGGAGAGACCATGCGTGTGAGCCGTGCGGTCGGTCACAGCGATCGCGACTACCACATCAGCGTAGTGCCCGTTAGTGATGAAGGTCTTGTTCCCATTCAGCACCCAGGTGTTTCCCCGACGCACCGCAGTCATCCGGGCGCTTCCCGCGTCCGAGCCTGACGAAGGCTCAGTCAAGCCCCAAGCCCCGAGGAATTCGCCTGTGGCTAATTTCGGAATATATTTCCGCTTCTGCTCCTCGCTTCCCGCCAGGAAAATGTGATTCGAGCATAGCGATGTGTGCGCCGCGACGATGATGCCAACCGAGCCGTCCACGCGAGACAGTTCGTCGATGGCGGTCACGTACTCGACGTAACCCATTCCTGCGCCCCCGTACTCGGTAGGAAACACGACACCCATGAGGCCCATTTTTCCGAGTTCCTTAATGGTCGCCATGGGAAACTCGCCGGCTTCATCCCACTTCATGACGTTGGGCGCAATCTCTCTCTCGGCGTATTCGCGCACGCTCTTTTGCAGTTGCAGTTGCTCGTCGTTCAGTTGGAAATCCAAAACTCCTCCGAATCGAATGCCGGGATGTTGCAGATGTGGCGACGGATGATCACCGCGTCACTTTAGAGCAGAACCTTTTATTAGAACACAGCAAGGTGAGTTGAACGAAACACGGATACCGACCGGTTGGTATGAGAAGAATTTTCGATTACGTTGGAGATTCAGATTTTGATTTCTGCCGGCGCGCGGCACAGGGGGTCATGTTCTCGGAGCCGCCGCCGCCGATTTCTGCTCACCGCGCCCGAATATCTTTTTGACCAGCCAAATTGGCGCCACGAAGACGTGCACAGGGTTCGTCATGAACGCGGGCTTATTGCCTTCAATCAAGTGTCCTAGCCACGCCAATGCGAATGCGGTTGGGATCAGGAGAAGCGCGATGATCCAATGAAACCAGACCACCACGAGGGAAGAGAAACCAACCGGAATCGCAATCATGTGCAATGCGCGGTTCACCGGATGGTTGTGCGCGCCGTCGTAATGCGAGTAGAGGCCCATGGATCACCCCACGTCTCCAAAGTTCAGCCGCCGGATTATAGCGCTGCCAATGACCAGCAGAGTTGCTCAGACTGCCGTCGCGGAGAGGAATTTTTCGAAGACTTCGTTCGATAGCAGTCTTCCCCGTGCGGTTAACCAGATCTTACTGTCCCTCTGCTCGAGCAGCCCACTTTCAATTAGCTCATCAATGACAGCTTTCGATCCGCTGACCCGTTCACCCCCAAATTCCTTCTCGAGATTGCTCAGGTCCAAGCCGCAGTTCAGCCGCAATCCCAGAAAGAATGCCTCTTCCAAAGCTGCTTCCGGGGAGATGAACGTGGACTGGTATTCCGCGCCCCCAACATACTTCTCGAAGGAATCGGGAGCTGCGAGTCGAACCGATTCAAGGTCGTTGATCGTCAGTTCTTTGCGCCGCTCGAGGTTCCGTCGATCCGAGGAGACGTGTTTCTCGTCGCCGGCTTTCAGCATGGAATGCGCATCCACGCCGAAGCCGAAGTAGGGCTGTCGAGTCCAGTATTTCAAGTTGTGTTTCGATTCGAATCCATGGCGCGCAAAGTTCGAGATCTCGTACTGCGCCACTCCTGACGCATTTAATTGATCGCATGCAGCCACGTACAAATCAGCAGTCAAGTCTTCATCCGGCACGAAATGAGCATGGTATTTTGCGCCGCCGGCGATCAGTTCGCGCCCCAGCCTCGAATCTTCATCCACTTCGAGCATGTAAACGCTAACGTGGGGTGCACCCGTCCCGAGCGTTTCCGCTAGTGAGTAGGCCCAGCTTTCTTCCGTCTGGTGCGGCAGACCGGCGATCAGGTCGATGTTTATGTTGGAAAGGCCACACGCCCGCAGTCTGGCTATCTCCTCAAGCACGGTTTCCCTCTTATGCAAACGCGCGACCGCAGCAGCCTCCTTGTCCACAAAAGACTGGACCCCGAGACTGACTCGGTTCACGCCGAGACGGGCCAGAAGTTCGACTGCTTCTTCGGAGAGGGTTCCGGGAGCGCATTCCACCGTGATTTCAGCATCGGGCAGGAGACAGAAATTTTGCTTTATGGTGACAAACAGGCGGCTCAATTGCTGCGAATCTAGTAGAGTGGGTGTCCCTCCGCCCAGGTAGAGGGAGTCAACAGCGCTTTCGAAACGGGCGCCCGTCTTCTCCGCGATGGTTTGCGCACGCTCCAGATCGCTGCAAACCCGATCCAGGTACCGGTTGAACACGGCCCGGGAGAAGACATCGGAGGCGAAGTTGCAGTAGGTACACTTAGTGCGGCAGAACGGAACCGAAATGTACAGCCCGAGCGCCATCGTTTGATTATCCCATCTTGTCGTCGTGACGGGAGACATAGGACCTGCATCTCACGCATAGAGGCTGCTTCGCTCTTCTGCAAAGAAAGTCGTGCTGCTAACATGCTGAGCCGAGGAATGCGGGGGTACCCCCCTCCCCCCTGGTCTATGAAAACAATGGACTTGCACAGGCGAGGGCACCAAAATCTATGAGTAATAATGGTTTACGGGCAAAATCTTGAGCCGCAAGGACTTAGCACCTCGTGTAATCAGCCGCCTGTTGGCTATAAACACCTATTGTTATATATCTTTGAGAAAAGTCAAGAGAAAACGGGTACCGAGGCCCTCAACAAAATGACTCCACGCGTCGTGATCACCGGCATGGGCGTTATCAGTCCGAACGGTCAAGGCAAGCAAGCTTTCTGCCGCGCTCTTCTGGATGGCAGGAGTGGAGTCAAGCGCATATCGCGCTTTGATCCATCCGAACTTCCGGTTCAGATTGCCGGCGAGATTCCCGACTTCGACGAATTTGCGTGGATCGACGCTCGCGAGCGCAAGCATGTGTCACGAGTAGTTCCTTTGTGTCTGGCCGCCTCAACCGAGGCTTTGCAGGATGCGGGACTTGATCCAAGCAGCATGTCGCCGGAGGAGAAGCGGGAGATCGGAATCATTCTCGGTTCGGGCGGGGGCGCGCAAGAATATTCAGAAGAGAATTACCGACTCTGGCATTCGGGCCACGTTAAACAAGTCAGCCTGTTCTGCATCCCGAGCGGAACCATGGGGACTCTTTCCAGCGAAGTACAAATGCGTTTTGGGTTTCGCGGATACAGCCATGTAGTCACCACGGGCTGCACCTCGTCCACGGATGCCCTGGGTTATGGGTTGCAGCATATCCAGGCAGGCGTGCAGCCGATGTTCCTGGTCGGCGGAGTTGATTCCACCATCACCCCAGGCATCATCAAGGGATACACCATGCTGCGCGCGCTCACTACTCGATGGAATGATGAGCCCGAGCGCGCATCGCGCCCCTTTTCCGCGGATCGCGACGGTTTCGTACTAGCCGAAGGTTCCTGGATGTTCGTTTTGGAAGATTATGATCATGCGCGTGCGCGTGGAGCACGCATGTACGCCGAACTGGCAGGGTACGCTTCGACGTGTGAAGCGTTCCATCGCGTGCGGCTGAGTGAGTCTCCGGATGAGCCTGCACGAGCCATCACGGAAGCACTGGCTGAGGCACAACTTGCTCCAGACAACATCGACTACGTGCAGCTGCACGGCACGGCTACGGAACTTAACGATCGCGTCGAAACGCGCGCGCTGAAACTCGCTCTGGGCGATCACGCCGCGAAAATACCAATGTCCGGAATAAAGTCGCAGATTGGACACGCACAGGGCGCGTCAGGCGCGGCCGGCATCGCGGCCACACTCGTGGCCATGGAACACGGTCAAATTCCGCCGACCATCAACCTTGACGTGCCCGACCCGGAGTGCGACCTCGACTATGTTCCCGAGACAGGCCGAAAAGCGTCGATCGAACACGCAGTATGCAACTGCGTGGGATTCGGCTCTAAAAATTCGGCTGTGGTCCTGAGGAAAATCGCTTGATAGCGACCCCGCCGCGGTAAGCAAACCTGTGCCGGCGTCCCCTACTACCTCAAGTTGTTCGAGCTGTGCGTCGCCTGACCAGGTGGTAGATGGCGAGCAGGATAATCGCCCCGATCACTGACATAATGAATCCGGCTGACTCGCCTTCCTGATACCAGCCCACGGCACGCCCTAGCCAGGTTCCGACCAGCGACCCAGCTATTCCCAGGAGCATCGTGATGATGAACCCGCCGGGATCTTTCCCGGGCATCAGAAGTTTGGCCACAGCTCCCACGATCAAGCCTATGATGATGGTCCAAAGCCAGTGCATAGATTTCCTTTCGTCGTGCAACACACACCGGCGCGGTCCGCGTATTCCCTCAGAAGGCTACTTTGCTTGATCGGTTGCACGCGAAGCTTTTCCATCCTCAACTCCGCTAAGCCCATCTATCTAGGGTACTCTTGAGCTAACAACCGATGGCCGTTCAGGAAGAAGAGGTACTAGGAAAAGCATACGACAGCCGACTGATGAAGCGGCTGCTGACCTATTTGCGTCCGTACACCTGGCAGGTGGCGGTCGCGCTGCTCGCCATTGTGATGAAGGCGGGCGCCGACGTTCTCGGCCCATATCTCACCAAAGTGGCGGTAGATAAGTACTTAGCTCATTCTGTCACGAGCCATTCGTTCCTGGACCGCTGGCTAAATTCCGCTCCCCTGGTCGGCATTGCACAAATCGCAGCCATTTACGTCGGGCTACAACTTTTCAGCTTTCTGCTCGAATTTCTGCAGACGTACTACATGCAGTGGGCGGGACAGAAGGTGATGTTCGATCTACGCAGCCAGATTTTCCGCCATTTGCAGCGCATGCATATCGGCTTCTTCGATAAGAACCCGGTAGGCCGACTGGTGACCCGTGTGACCAGCGACGTGGACGCATTGAACGAAATGTTCACGGCGGGCGTGGTTTCCATCTTCGAGGATGTGTTCGTTCTGGCGGGAATTCTCGCCATCATGCTGCGAATGGACTGGAAACTTGCCCTGATCACGTTCGCGGTGCTTCCTCTGATCTTTTGGGCTACGGCGATATTTCGCACCAGCGTTCGTGATTCCTACCGGCGTATTCGAGTAGCGATCGCGCGCATCAACTCGTATCTGCAGGAGCACGTCTCAGGCATGCTCGTGCTTCAGCTTTTCAATCGCGAAGAGCGCTCGTACCAACAGTTCTCGGAGGTCAACAAATCGCACATGGACGCGTTCAAAGACGCGATCCTGGCGTATGCCGTTTATTACCCGGTGGTTGAGGTCTTGTCGTCGATCGCCGTGGCGTGCATCATCTGGTTCGGCGGACTGGATGTAATCAAAGGCCTTACGACGTTGGGAGTGCTGGTCGCTTTCATCCAGTACGCCCAGCGGTTCTTTCGGCCCATCCAGGACCTCAGCGACAAGTACAACATTCTGCAGTCGGCCATGGCATCGAGTGAGCGCATCTTCAAACTCGTCGATACCCCGGTAGAGATTGTGTCGCCTGCCCAGATTCAAAGTCCGACGGGACCGGGCCGGATCGAATTCGATCATGTCTGGTTTGCCTACCGCAACGTACCGGCCAGCGAGGAGCAGGAATCAAACACTGCTGGTGGAAATAATCACGTCCCAACCACCGAGCCGGATTGGATACTGCGCGACGTAAGTTTTGCCATTGAACCGGGAGAAACCGCCGCCATTGTGGGCCACACGGGGGCGGGCAAGACAACCATTATTTCCCTCCTGATGCGCTTCTATGACGTGCAGAAGGGGGCGGTGCGCATCGATGGTGTAGACGTCAAGAACATGGACCTTGCCGAGCTGCGGCGGCGATATGGAGTGGTGCTGCAGGATCCCTTCCTCTTTACCGGCACGATCGGAGGAAACATCCGGCTTGGAACCGAATGGATTCGAGACGAAGACATCGCACGCGCCGCAGAAGAGGTCAACATCGCGGATTTCATACGCACGCTGCCGAATGGCTTCAAGGAAGAGGTCCGGGAGAGGGGCAGTACGCTATCGACGGGGCAGAAACAGCTCATCTCGTTTGCGCGTGCTTTAGCTCACAATCCGAAGATTTTGATCCTGGATGAAGCGACGTCGAGCGTAGATACCGAGACCGAATTCCGAGTTCGAGATGCCTTGACTCGCATGGTCGAAGGCCGCACGTCGGTCATCATCGCGCACCGTTTATCGACGATTCAGCGAGCCGACAAGATCATCGTTATGCATAAAGGCCAGGTGCGCGAGATCGGCTCGCACCAGCAGCTGCTCGCCAACCGCGGTATTTACTACAAGCTTTACCAACTGCAGTACAAAGACCAGGAACTTCCCGCAGGAACGCCACCGGTCACAGCAGGCGCCGACGACTAGAGCTGTCGACGCGTCTTAGATAGAGCATCGCTTCGCTCCAGATGACAATGCGACGATTGACCTCCCGCCGGGCAGTGCCCATTACAATGTTCCCGTGCGCATCCTGATCTCGGCGGGCGAGGCTTCCGGAGAAATGTATGGCGCTGAGCTCATCACAGCTCTTCGACAGCGCCATCCCTCACTGGAGTTCTTCGGAGTAGGCGGTGAGCGCATGCGGACGGCGGGATGTGACACCGTCATCGACGCCAAGGACCTTGCGGTGGTCGGGATCACCGAAATTGTCAGCCATCTGCGAAACATCTACGGCTGCTTCAAGCGCCTGATCCGGGAGGCTGACCTCCGCAAGCCCGATCTAGCTATTGTTATCGACTCACCCGCATTTAACTGGCGGGTCGCGCGCCAGATGCATCATCGCGGCATTCCGGTCGTTTACTACGTTTGCCCGCAGTTCTGGGCCTGGCGACAAGGCCGGGTAAAGCTGCTTCGGAAATATGTGAGTAAGGCGCTTGTAATCTTTCCCTTTGAAGAGAAGTTCTACCGCGATCGCGGTGTTGACGCAGAGTTTGTTGGCCACCCCTTAGCCGAGCTTCCGCACCCTCGGATCGACCGCGAAGATTACGCACGCCGGTACAAGCTGGATCCAGAAAAACATTGGATTACGCTGATGCCGGGAAGCCGGGTCAAAGAGGTCAAGATGAACCTGCCCGCCATTCTGGAGTCGGCTTCGCAGTTTGGCCGGGCGTATGAGTTCTTGCTGCCTCTGGCGCCCACCCTTGATCCCAGCTTATTTCAGGGCCTTCGTACAAGTGAGACGGTCACGCTGGTTTATGAGGCACTACCGGCCCTGTGGCACTCCAGGGCGGGCATTATCGCGAGCGGCACCGCGACGGTGGAAGCGGGGATGATGTGCACACCGTTTGTGATGGTTTATCGAGTGTCGCCTCTCACCTATGCGCTGGGTAGATGGCGGATCAAGGTCCCGCATTTCGCCATGGTCAATCTTATTGCGGGGGAGGAAATTGTCCCTGAGTTAGTTCAGGACAATTTCACGCCGGCCAATGTTGTCGCCCGGCTAAACGACATCATCCCGGACGCGCCGGCTCGGGAAAAAATGCTCGAAGCGCTGGCACGAGTGAAGGCGAGTTTGCGCTCTCCGGCACATCTTGATGATCCCAGACACCCCGCTGAGCGCGCGGCTGATGCCATTTTGGGCTTGCTTGGGAGGCCTGCAAACGCGGTCTAAACCTTGTGTAGCCAGCATCTTTTAGTGGAGAATCTTCATCTTAGAGAGTAGCGGCCTTCTGCAAGGAGATCACTCGTACATGTTTTTTCGACCCAGGCGCCTCCCCCGGGCCTTAGCTGCGCTTTGTACCTTACTGCTGTGCATTGTTGCACTGCCTTCGTTCGCTGCTCCCGAGAAGCAGCGGTTGCGAGTTGACGACTACGTCATTGACGCCGAGTTGGCGCCGCATGCGCACAAGCTTACGGCTCGCGCCAAAGTTAAGTTCACGGCGCTCGACGATCTGAGCGTTGCTACCTTCGAACTGCACAATGCTCTGAGACCTACCAAGGTTCTCGACGAAGCAGGAAAGCCGCTCACAGCGGAGCGCATCACTCAGGACTCCACGATCCGAATCGCTCTCCCCAAGGGGCTGCAGAAGGATGCCACTACCACCTTAACCATCGACTATGAAGGCGTGCTCGATTCCGCAGACGATAGTCCGGTACAAGGATTGAAGCTGGCTTACGTGGGCGACGACACCAGCTACTTGCTCTATTCCGGGCGCTGGTTCCCGGTAGTCAACTACGGGATCAACCGTTTTACGTCTACCATCAACGTAACGGTTCCCGCACACTTCACTGTGGTCGGAAGTGGCAAAGAATCGGTCGGAACAGCGCCGCCTCCAAAGGCCAAAGCCGCTATCGTCAGCGCGGGCGCGACGAAAACATTCACCTTTACTTCGGAAAAGCCGAGTTTCCCAGGGACCATCATCGCCGGGCAATTCAACAGTTCCAAGTTTAACGAGGGTGGCATCGACATCGAGGTGTACTTCAAGCCCGTGCACCAGGCGCTAGCTGCGCAATATGCGACCACCGCGATGAAGGAGTACACCTACTTCACGACGATGTATGGACCCTTCTCATCGCCCGTGCTGCGAGTGGTTGAGATCCCCGACGACACAGTTCCCTCGGCCTGGGCGCCGCAAGTGGCGGCAATCGCCAGCCGCGCGGTTACAGAAAAGATCAACTATCGTTTGCTGGCCAACACGATTTCTCACCAGTGGTGGGGCGTTTCGGTCAGTCCGGATTCCAAGGATGATTGGTGGCTCAATGACGGCTTCGCTCGATATTCCGAGGCTATGTACGTAGAGAACGCCGCTGGACCAGCGGGTATGCAGGAAGCCATCAAGGATATGTCTGTGGGGGCCCTTGCCTACGATGCCGTACCTCTCTCGACGGTGGGCAAGCTCGACATGTTCTCGCCGGAATTCCAGTCGCTCACGACCGACAAGGGAGCCATGATCCTGCACATGCTGCGCTGGGTAGAGGGTGACGCGAAGTTCTACCAGACCCTGCGCCAGTTTGCGACTCAATATGCGGGAAAATCGGCCTCGCTGGACAACTTCCGCGAACTTGCAGAGAAAAACTACGGTGACAAGCTGACATGGTTTTTCTCGCAGTGGCTCGACTCCACTGGCGCTCCAGAGTTCAAGACCAAGTACACCGTCTATCGGCTGGGCGAGAACAACAAAGGGTTCCGCGTGGTAGGCCAGATTTCGCAGGACCTCGATCTTTTCCGCATGCCCGTCCAACTGAAGATCGACACCGATGGCAAGAGCGAAGATAAGCGAATTGAAGTAGTGGGAACGAATTCGCCGTTCACGGTTGAGACGTTCGGCAAGCCGCGCCGGATCGTGGTGGATCCCAGCGATCGTGTGCTTAAGAACTCGCGTGATGTGAAGTTACGTTCGTCAATCCTGCGAGGGCAATCAATGGTGCAGCAGGGAGATTTCGCTGGGGCGCTCGCAGAATACAAGAAAGCGCTCGACGTGAATACGAACAGCTCACTCGCGCACTATCGAATTGCTGAAGTCTTCTTTCAGCAGCGCAACTATCAGTCGGCCGCGAATGCTTATCGGGAAGCTTTGAACGGAGATGGCGATCCGCGGTGGACTGAGGTCTGGAGTCACATCCAACTCGGCAAGATTTTTGACATCACGGGCCAGCGCGAACGCGCCACCAACGAATATCGGCAAGCCATACAGACCAACGACAACACTCAGGGCGCGATGGATGAAGCCCGCAGGTACCTGCAGAAAGCTTACGAGCAGCAGAAGCAGGAGAAGAACGGATAATAATTTCGAGTTTCGGGTTTCGAGTTTCGGGTTTCGGGTTTCGCGTTGCGGCGACCCATAACGCCTGCTGACCCAGAGTGTCGTGCAGCTGAAACCCGAAACTTTTGTTCTACTTGTTGATGTCCTCTTTGTTCTCCAACCGCCTCACCAATACCTGCACATTTGATCTGAATTGCTCGGGCGCGGACGAAGCGGCCAGCTTCATTTCTTTGACGGCATTGTCATAGTCGCCTTGTGCCGTGTACACGCGCGCCATACCCGAGTGAACGAACCACTGATCGGGATATTTCTTGTAGTTGGCGCGGAAGATCGCGAAAGCCTCATCGGGGTGCTTGTCCCCTTGCAGTTGCCGGGCGTAGAGGTGTAGTTGGAGTGGACTGGCTTTCTCGAGTGCCTTGGCCAAGGTAGCTTTGCCCTCGTCTTTTCGGCCCATCTGATCGAGAATGCGGGATTTGGTGAGCAGATTGTCGAAACGCTCCTCGACCTTGATCGACTCCTCCTCGTCCTTCAACGCTTCGTCGAGGTTCACTTTCTGCGCCAAGTAATAGTTGGCGGCATCATCCCAGGCTTCCCATGTGTACTGAGGCAAGCCGCGAAGCTGCTTATGCAAGCTGTTCTGAACCGACTCATTGAGGTTCACTGCGATATTGAAAGGGACTGCAATCTTTTCCCAACGCATGACGGCAACGGTCGAATCGGGTTTCACCTGATCGAAGTCGTATGACAAAGCCTCGCGAAATTCAGAGGTCTGAGGCTTCACCTGCACGCGCAAGGCATCTTCCGATTCCTTGTAGGTGAAGCTGCCCCATGCAGTGGATGCTTTCGAAAAAATAAGGGTCCACTGGTCGGCCGCCGGGATCATGTGCAGGCCATAGGTTCCGCGGTCCAGCGGTTTGCCTTCGATGGTTACGGGGTCGGTAAAAGTAATCGTGGTGTTCTCATTGGCTCCGGCGCGCCATACTTGTCCATAGGGCACGAGCGCATCCCAAACTTTACGTCCACCCACCAGCGGACGGTGGTAGTTGATCGTGATATCGGTCACGCCCACTCTTTGCATCACCGTGGCGTGCTGGCTTGGTCGCGGCAAATCGAGTACGGTGGACTGGGCCTCGGTCAGGTTGGCTACAAACAGCAGCCCCAGCAGCAATGCAAATGCCCGATAGTTGCGCATAGATACAACGCCTCCCCACAGAATCAGAGTGATAGTCGATTGGTAAAGCCCGCGGGCTTAGACGAATTCCAGCTCTGAATAGTTAGCAGATTGGTTCGTGACCGGACTATCGTTCGCGGCCTTTCTGACCTACTCGGGATTTGTGCATCAATACCTTCTCGACAGACAACCGTGTGGAGGATTGGCAATCTAATTTCAGAGGGGAGTTGGCAGCATGAGAAGTTGGTGGTGGGCGTGGGTAGGAATCGCGGTCGGTGTTCTTTTCTCATATGCGTTTGCTGGAGCGGTTCATATAGCCAAGGGGCCATTCATAGAAGTCGCGGATTCGAGCTCCGCCATCATTTCCTGGGCGACGGATGAGCCTTCGAACAGCCGGGTGTGGTACAGCGAGGATGCCGACGATTTAACTGAGATAGCTGAGGGGCCAGAGCGGACTACGGAGCACCGGGTGCGCATAGAAGGGCTGCAACCGAATACAACCTACTACTTTCAGATTGAATCAGTTCCGAGTAGTACGTCGAGCAAAACGGAAAATCCAGCAATCATGAGCTTTCGAACCGTGGCGGTGGGACAACAATCAGTACACAACCAGAAAGCCTCGATTGCCCAAAGGGGTCTCTCGACTTTTGGAGAAGAAGAAACGGTCAAGCGCTGATCGGGACGGGCTGCCGTGGCAACGAGTAGCGTCTTTTGCGCCTTATACTCAGGCGCGGCTAACAATCGATAGTCTCGCGTGTCTAACTCTCCAGACGCAATTTGCGGGAACCTGACGTCGTCCCGCTCCGTACATAGTTCAAGAGGGCGGGACGTGAGACACCCTGCCCGTTGATCCGATCCCCATCCGCCTCCCCGACGGGTGGGGATAACCCTATTATGCGAACTTTCCTGGACATCGTTAAGCAGTCGCTGGGAACGCTCTGGGCGCATAAGCTGCGTTCATTCTTGACGATGTTCGGAATCGCCTGGGGTGTCGGCTCTCTGCTTCTGCTGGTCGGTTTAGGCGAGGGATTCCGAAGCGGTCAGGAGAGGAACCTGGCAAACCTGGGCCAGGACATCATGTTCATGTTCCCGGGCAGGATTCCTGCCGTTGAGGGCAGCCTGCAATCCGGTCGACCATACAATTTCACATACGACGACTACCTGGCGATCCGCCATCAGGCCAGGTTCCTGCGGGCCATCTCTCCGGTTCTCAACCGCCAGGATATTCGTGCTGTGAGCGAGTATGGCAGCACCAACGGAGAAGTGTTTGGCGTCACTCCCGAATACGATCACATTCGCACGGTACCGGTAAATCCCGGCCGCTGGTTCAATGACGAAGATAACAACGATCACCGCCGGGTGGCCGTCGTGGGATGGGAACTGCTGAAGAACACTTTCCCCGGCAGGCCCGCAGTTGGCAATACGATGCTGCTCAACGGGATCAGCTTCGAGGTGATCGGCATTGTTCAGAAGATCGGTAAAGAAGGCAACAACGGAACCAACGGCAGGATATTCATTCCGGTCGAGACCATGCGGATGTTATTCCCGCTGAAGGCGGAGAATACGGAGAATGCTATCTCCTTCATCAACTATCGACCCATCACCAAAGACGAACACCTGGCCGCGAAGAACGAACTGCACCAAATCATTGCTCGACGGCACGGGTTCGATCCCAAGTTGGAAGATGCCTTCGGTGATTGGGACACGATCGAGAACTCAAAGCGGGTTGGCAAGATTTTCGACGCGATGGATTGGTTCCTGGGAGTTGTGGGAGTGGTCACCCTGGCTCTGGGCGCGATCGGGATCATCAACATCATGCTGGTATCGGTGACCGAGCGAACCAAGGAGATCGGCCTGCGTAAGGCGCTCGGAGCCACTCACCGCAACATTCTGACGCAGTTCTTCATTGAAGGCGCTTTCTTGACCGCTTTTAGTGGAGGCATTGGCCTGACCATATCGATCGCTTTCGTCACCCTGCTGGCGCAACTACCGGCGCCGGAGGGCTTTGACACGCCGCGTATCGTGCCTTCATCCGCCGTTGTGGCCATCTTGTCCTTGGCTTTGGCCGGCATCGTCGCGGGGCTTTATCCGGCACGCAAAGCCGCACTGCTTCCTCCTGTGGAAGCCCTTCGGCAGGAGTAGCCGTGCTCTCCGAACTTGGCAAACAGGCGTACAACGCCCTGCGGTACAACCGCCGCCGTTCCCTGCTGACCATGCTCGGTATGGCTTGGGGTATCGCGACGGTTGTGCTCCTTTTGGCGTACGGATCTGGGTTTCAGAATGCGCTGATGCTGGCCTTCCGGACCTTCGGCGGAAACCTCATTGCCATCTTCCCGGGACGAACCTCACAGCAGGCCGGCGGAAGCAAGGCTGGAACCGAAATTAAGCTAACTCGTAACGATATCGAGTACCTGCGCACCGAAGTACCCCTAATTAAGCGCATTTCGCCCGAAGTCAATAAACAAAGCGCGGTAGTTTATGGCACGCGCAGCAATACCTATAACGTTCGCGGCGCCTACTCGGATTACCAACACATCCGCAGCGTAGAAGTGGGCGAAGGCAGTTTTTTCGGCGAGCACGAAGACTATACCCATAGCCGGGTTGCTGTAATCGGCGCCGAGGTGAAGAAGAAGCTGTTCTCCGGACAAAACGCATTAGGGGAAAGCATCCGTATTGACGGCATTTCTTACCAGGTAATCGGTATTTTGAAACACATGTTGTCCAATGGCGACGACGATATGAATGCCATGGTCTATGTTCCCTACAGCGCGATGGGAGATCTGAAGAACACTTATTACCTGGATGCCATCACTCTCGATTACGAAGGAGATCACGAGAAAGTTGTCAAGGCGGTTCGTGAGTCTCTTGCCTTTCACCATAGCTTTCTGCCCAAGGACGAACGCGCGGTATTTATCTTCGACGCAGTCAAAGATCTGGCTGATCTGAATGTGATCACTGTGGGCATCAAGGTTCTTCTCGGCTTTATCGGAATGCTCACTCTGGGCATCGGCGGTGTTGGCCTGATGAACATCATGCTGGTCTCGGTTACGCAGCGCACCCGCGAGATTGGGGTAGAAAAAGCGCTGGGCGCCCGCCGATGGCACATTTTGTTTCAATTCCTCGCCGAGGCTATGGTCATTACTCTGCTGGGAGGACTCGCTGGCGTGGCAATCGCCTACTTGATTTCCTGGTCGGTGGGTTCCCTCACGCTCTGGAGTGCCTTCATTGAGGATGCCAAGGAAGGGGACATTCATCTCACCATCAACGCCGGCACTCTGATGGCCGCAACCGGGATTCTGAGCGTTGTCGGCATTGTGAGTGGGATGTTTCCCGCGATCAAAGCGGCACGCCTCGATCCTATTGAAGCGCTACGGTACGAGTAGCCTCATTTACAATCACCCCGTGTCCCGCCTCGATCGTGTGCTTGCACAACTGCGTCTCTATGAGCACCCCTTGCTCGACTTTGGCGCCCGGGAAAAGGGCGACGGAGTTGAAGTCATCATCAGTTTCAAGAATCCCGCCATCCCCGTCCACACCTATTACTTCGAGATGCACCCGCGCGACCTTGACCATCCACAATTCGAATGGACGTTCCAGCGCCAGCTCTACGATTGCCTGCACGATTACCTGATCGAGATGTTCACTCGCACGCCGCAGAATCTTGCCGAGCGTCAGCGGGAACCGCTGTGACTCTGCGGGAGAAGATTGAACAGGAAATTCGCGAACATGGACCCATCCCGTTTTCCCGCTACATGGAATTGTGCTTGTATGATCCCGAGCTCGGTTATTATGCGCGCCATGCGAGCCAGTTCGGCAAAGCCGGTGACTTCTACACCTCGAGCGACGTCCATGCCGTGTTTGGGAGATTGTTAGCGCGACAGTTCGAAGAGATGTGGCGAGCTGTGGGCTCGCCGCCAATCATTCAGATCATCGAACTCGGACCTGGTCGCGGCCTCTTCGCGCAAGACGTTCTTGATTGGTCGGAGAAGAAATTTCCGGACTTCTTCGGCTCCATCCGGTACGTCTTAGTGGAGCGATCAGCAGCGCTGCGGACGTCCCTTAAGCAAACTCTAGCTCGGCATTTCGCATTGGGTAAATGCATTCTGGAGGAAACGCCACTCTCGTCGTCGCAACGCGAGGTGCCGATCGTCATTTTCGCTAACGAGTTCTTCGATGCGTTGCCGGTCGAGGTCCTCAGCACAAAAGGTTCTCTGCGAATCGCGTACGAAGGCCGCCGCCTAGCGGAAACTTGGACTGGCGCATCACCTCAAGAGCTGGAATACCTCGACCGTTACAGCGTACAGCCCGAATCCGGAGAGCGCGTTGAAGCATGCCTGAGCGCGCTCGAATACATGAAGCAAATAGCTGCCGCTGTGAAGCATGGGTTCATAGCGATCGTCGACTACGGCTATACCCGCGAGGAACTCCTGGCGGGACGTCATCGCGGCACCATCATGACTTATCGTCAGCACTCCGCGAGTGCAAACCCCTACGAGGCACCTGGGGAGCAGGACATTACAGCGCACGTGAATTTCACGGCTCTGGCGTCCGTAGCCACACAGAATGGAATGAGAGCCGAGAAACTGCTCACCCAATCGCAATTCCTGATGGGCATTGGCGAAGCAAACGAATTCGGGGATGCATTCGAGGAATGCAAGCTACCCCAGGAGAAAGCGAAAGTGGCGCTGCAGCTCAAGCACCTGGTTACGCCCGCAGGGATGGGCGAAACCTTCCATGTTCTGGTCGCGAGTAAAGGCGTGTCGGCGGAGCAAATTAATGGGCTAAGCGGGCTCAAATTTGGCCGCCAATAATCCACCAGCTTCAATCTAACTGTCACGCTTCGCGAAGCGCAGGACCTGTGCATTCCGCCGATAATCGGCGGAACTTATCCCCAGCGGTGCTTGTGTGACTTGCGGTTCACTGCACGTTCCAGCCGCTCACTTCGACTGAAGGCTTGGCTCCGCCCAGTTCACCGGCGCGATACGTGGCAGTCAACTCGCGACTCTCGCCTGGCATGAGAGAGATGTAATTGTCCTGCCATACCACGGGCAGAATCTCTTCCCCACCTTTGCCTTTGTTCACCTTCAGGCGCACGAAGAATGCCATGGTCTTCGCAGGGTTTTGAACAGTAACGCGTGTGATCGCATCTTCACCCTTGCGCTCGTCGCGGCTCGTTACCTTTAACTGCACCTTGGGCAGTTCGCCAAGGGCGGTGAAGTTCGCATAATTTGCAGTTGGGGTCGTGTACCAGTTGGAGCGCTCCCAATCGATGGTCTCCGGCGTTGTAGAAAGCCAATAGAGATTGGATCCGACCACCTTCCCGCTAGCATCCGACAACGTGAGTCGCAGGAAGTAAGTCGGTGTCAGCCCCTGGATATCCGGAATGGCAAATATTTTCTTTGTGCTGTCGGCAGGCGCATCGACGGTTGCGTCCTGCGAAAACTTCTCAGCCATGTCAAGGTTATAAACCTTGGCCGTAAGCTTCAGGTTTTTGGCATCCTGATATTGGCTGCTCACGAGCCAAACGGAATGGTCGTCGTAGCCGTACAGAGGATGGAGCGGCTGCATTGCAGTCTTGGCTCCAAAGTATCCTCCTGCCGGACGCAAGTAGTAGTCGTACAGGTGCCAGATCATCGACGGCCAGGCATTGTTCAGCATCCATTGGATGACGCCCGTCGACGTGTACTTATTGCGGCTGTACGCCTCGTACATCGCGCGGATTCCTTCATACGCCATCAATTGAGATTTCAGGGCGTAGTCCTGAACATCTTTGGCCTGACCATACCGTGCATTCAATGCATCCGTGAACACATGCAGGTCCTTAAAGGCGCCGCCGCCCGCGTGATAGTTCCAGTAGTCATCGACGGGCCACAGATGATCCTTGGGCAGCATGCGCTCCAGACTCTCGATGGGTGGAACCGCAGGCCCCGGGCTGGTCTCCGTATTAAACCCGTATGCACCGCCGCATCCACCCTGGTTACAATGCTGCGCTTCTGCCGGCCGGGTGCTGTCCTCAAGCCAATAACGCGGAGCGACGTACTCGTAGGGTCCGGTCATTTTGACGCCGCTCCAACCCGTCGCACCGGCGGGCTTAGCCGTGGCGGATGAGACCACCGGATTCGGCCAGAGCAAATCCTTTTCAACTTTCAGGTACATGGTTTCGACATCCGGCGGCGGGGGATTGTCGCTGCCGTTCAACCACATGACGAGGCTGGGATGGCTGCGCATGCGGTACATTTGCGAGCGCAGTGACTCCTCAGCGATCTTGTAGTCGGCCTCCGACCAGCGCGACCAATGCTCCCAATGATCGCAGCAGCACCAGCCGGCCATAATCAGAACGCCTTTTTGATCAGCTTTATCGAAGAATTCCTGTGTCTCCAGTTTGCCTTCGAGCCGGATCGTGTTCAGACCCATGTCTTGCACGTAGCGGAATTCGTCTTCAAGCCGCTGCGAGTTCTCGCGCAGCATCATGTCAGGCGACCAGCCGCCGCCGCGAATCAAGATTCGCTTGCCATTGATACTGAAGATCCGCTGATTGTTGGCTACGACTTCCGACGTGATTTCACGGATTCCGAAATGTGAATCGCTGGCGTCGGACACGCTTCCGTTTACGTCGAATTCCATGTGCAATGGGTACAGATTCGGAGTGCCCATCTGCGCGGGCCACCACAGCCGCGGATTCGAGAAATTCAGTTGGGAAAGCTGGCTGGGCTCGAAAGTTACGTCCTTGGTTTCTCCGGCCGCGAGTTCTACGTCTTGCGAAAACTCGACTTTCTCAATGGTTCCCTTCAGCGTTCCCTTGACGGGCTGATTCGACGAGTTCTTCAGCTGCGCTGTTACTGTCAACTGTGCGCTGTCGCCGGCAGACGCCACCTTGGAAACTACGGACGGATAGCGCAGTGCCACCGGACCACTGGTGGTTAGATAGACTTCCCGCCACAGCCCCATGTTCTTGTCCGGCGGTGCAGGATTCCAATCTACAAACGTGATGGCCAGGTCGGTTTCCTTGGGCGCGAAAACCTGCACAGCCAGGCCGTTTGGCGCGCCAGGCTGCGCAACCTTGGTGATATCAAATTCGTAAGTACGCCAGGCGCCGGCCACGTCGTCCAGCTTGGCAATCTGTTTCCCGTTGAGCCAGATATTCGCCCGATAATTAATGCCCTGGAAGTTCAGCCAAATCGTTTTGCCTTTGTAAGAGGCAGGCACGGTAAATGTGGTGCGGTACCACCAAGGGGTAGCGTAAGGGCTGTCGGGTTCCATCTCGATGTTCGAGAAATTGCCGCCGATGGGGTAAGTGACTCCCGGGACCTGGCGCAAATTCATTCCAAATCCTGGATCAGGGAAGACCTTGTGTTTTACCTGCGCGGCAAAAACCGTGGTGGGCACGCTGACGCTGAACCAGTTTGCCGCCCGATATTGCGGAGTCGAAATGACGTCTCCACTCTCGGGCACCTTGTTCAAGGACTGTAGTGACCAGCCGTCGGCCAGGACCAACCTATGGGCCGAACCGGGAGCCGTGGCGGTTCTCGCTGGTC
>Ga0207657_10002132_pt1 | contig 21433 bp, 27 predicted proteins | sample KBSC33metaG_FD_184316 | JGI IMG/M metagenome (GOLD analysis project Ga0207657, IMG submission 184316) | Corn rhizosphere microbial communities from Kellogg Biological Station, Michigan, USA - KBS C3-3 metaG (SPAdes) (version 2) | ecosystem: Host-associated > Plants > Roots > Rhizosphere > Soil ... | reverse complement strand
GTCGCGGCCCAGGTGACGCACGGCGGAAACGGCATGCCGGCGTTCCGCGGCCGTCTCTCGCAGGCCCAGATCGAGGCGGTCGCTGCCTACGTCGCGGCCGTCGCCGGCACGACGAGCGGGGGCGGCGGGGGCGGCGGCGGCGGCGGGCCTTAGAAGCTAGCTCTCGACCTTCTCGATCCGCACGGGGCCGAGCTCGACCTCGACGGCGAGCGTCTCGGCCGCGAGGCGCTCCTCGTGCCGGGCGAGGACGTCCTCGTCCGGCACCCACAACCTGATCCGGTCGGTGATCGCGAGGCCCGATTCCTTGCGCAGCACGTTCACCTCGTGCACGCGGTCGAGCAGCTTCGCCTCCAGACGGAGCTCGTCGTCGAGCGCCGTGTCGAGCGCGACCGTGACGCCGTCGTCGCTCGCGACGGCCCACCCCTCGCGGCCGACACGCTCGACGAGCACCTCGTCCGGTTCGAGCACGTGCCCGTCGACCTGGAAGCGGCCGCCGTCGAGCTCCTCGAACGCCCCGTTTCGCAGCTGCTCGCCGACCTGGCGCAGCGCGCCGCCGAGCTTCGGCCCGAGGACGGGCAGGTTCGGCTTGACCCGCAGCTCCGACGCCTCGACCTCGCCGAACTCGACCGATTTCACCCGAAGCTCGTCGGCGATCTCGTCCGCGTGCTCCCGCGCGAGGCCCGCCCCCGCGACGACGAGGCGGCGGAGCGGCTGGCGCAGCTTCAGCTGCGACGCCGAGCGCGCCTGGCGTCCGAGCTCGACGACACGCCGCACCGTCGCGATCTCGGCGAGCAACGCGCCGTCCGGCTCGCCGGGCTCGGGCCAGCCGGCGAGGTGCACCGAGCGAGGCCCGTCCTGGACGAGGTTCCGCCACAGGTGGTCGGCGAGGAACGGCATCACCGGCGCGATCACGCGCAGCGACTGCACGAGCGCGAACCAGAGCGTGCGGAATGCCGCCTCGTCGAAGGAGTAAAAGCGCCGGCGCGAGCGGCGGATGTACCAGTTCGAAACGTCGTCGACGAACTCGTCGAAGGCGCGTACGACGTCCATCGTGAGCGTCGCCTCGTAGCCGGCGGTCGCCTCCGCGACGAGCTGCTTCGTGCGCTCGACGAGCCAGCGATCGAGCGGGCGCAGCTCGAGATCCGGCTCGAGCTCGCCCCATGACGGTGCGAAGCCCTCGATGTTGCCATAGTCGACGAGGAACTTCACCGAGTTCCAGAACGTGAGCAGCTTGCGCTTGACCTCGTGCGCCGGCCCGAAGCCGAACCAGAGATCCTGGTTCGGCGGCTGCCGGCAGTACTGCCAGCGCATCACGTCGGCACCCATCTGCGCGAACGCATCCTCGGCGTCGATCATGTTCCCCCACGAGCCGTGCATCTCGCGTCCGTTCTCGTCGAACATCTTCTCGTAGCCGAGCACTCGCTTGAACGGCGCGCGTCCGATCAGCGCAACCGACATGAAGAGCTGCGAGTAGAACCAGAGCCGGATCTGCTCGCGCATCTCGGTCACCCAGTCGGCCGGGAACCACTTCTCCCAGTACGCATGGTCCGGCAGGTCGGCGCGCGTCAGTCCGTGTGCGGCCCCGGTCGCGTAGCCGCCCTCGATCCAGTCGGCGTTCTGCCAGCCGAGCGTCGAGAACGGGACGATGCCCGCGTCGAGCCACACGTCGCCGACCTCCGGGATGCGCGTCACCGGCTCGTCGCAGGCCTCGCAGCGGATCGGCACGCGGTCGATCCACGGACGGCGGAGCTCCTCGAGCTGCTCCATCCCCCCGAGTGCCCGCTCCGCGAGCTCGGCCTTCGAGCCGACGAGGGTCGTGTGCCCACACGAGCATGGGTAGATCGGGAGGGGCAGTCCGTAGTAACGGCGGCGCGAGATGTTCCAGTCGCCCATGTTGCGGAGCCAGTCCTCCATGCGCTTCTCGAAGTACGCCGGCACCCATTCGATCGTCGCGTTCGCCTCGATCAGCTTGGGCCGCAGCTCGTCGACGGAGATGAACCAGTCGTCGGCGATCCGGAAGATGAGCGGCGTGTGGCAACGCCAGCACTCGGGATACCGGTGCTCGTAGAGCCCGGCCTCCACGAGGCGCCCGGTCTCCTCGAGTCGCCCGATGATCTGCTCCGCCGCCTCGGCGGTGGAGCTCCCGTGCAGCCAGCCGTATTCGTCGTAGAAGCGACCCGCTTCGTCGACCGGCGTCAGCACCGGGAGGTCGTGCACGCGTGCGAGCTCGAAGTCCTCGCCGCCGCAGCCCGGCGCGATGTGCACGACACCCGTTCCCTCGGTCATCGCCACGTCGTCCCACGGGATCACGCGGTGCTCGACGGCCGCACCGGGGGCGAGATCGTCGAACGGCCCCTCGTAGCGCCAGCCCACGAGCTCCGAGCCGCGCAGGGTCTCGGTGAACCGCTCATCGGGGTAGCGGGGCGCAGCCACCCACTCGCCGTTCAGGCGCCGGCCGTAGTCCTCGTCCGGGTTGACGGCGGCAGCGACGTTCGCGGGCAGCGTCCACGGTGTCGTCGTCCAGATCACGATCGACTCGCCCGGGCGGTCCTTGAGCGGGAAGCGCACGTAGAGCGACGGGTCCGCGCGGTCGACGTAGCTTCCGGTGAGCTCGTGCTGGGAGATCGAGGTGCCGCAGCGGGGGCACCACTCGGTCGAGCGGTGGCCGGCGTAGAGCCAGCCGCGCTCGTTCGCGTGCTTGAGGAACTTCCAGATGTACTCGATGTTCGTGTCGCTGAACGTGAAGTAGTCGTTGCCCCAGTCCATCCACTGGCCGAGCCGCTTGCACCCGCGGGTCAGGTCGTCGGACGACCGGACGACGACGTCGCGGCAGCGTCGCGCGAACGCCTCCAGGCCGTACTCCTCGATCTCGCGCTTCGAGTTCAGGCCGAGCTCGCGCTCCACGCCCACCTCGATCCAGAGGCCCTGGCAGTCGAAGCCGTTCTGGTAGCGCTGGTCGAAGCCGCGCAGGCCCTTGTAGCGCTGGAAGACGTCCTTCAACGTCCGCCCCCACGCCGTGTGGACGCCGAGCGACTTGTTGGCCGTCACCGGCCCGTCGACGAACGACCAGTGCGGGTTGCCCCGGTTCCGGTCGCGCAGCTGCTCGAACGTCTGCTCCTGCTCCCAGAGCGCGAGAATCTCGAGCTCGAGCGCAGGATGATCGGGCTTGTCCGACAGCGGGTTGAACATGTTTCGATCGTAGCTTCCGGGAAGAAAAGGTCCCCGCCCCGCGTTAACGCAATCGAAGGAAACCGAGAAAGGTAACGAATGGCAACCAATGCGACAACCGACACGTTCGACACCGAAGTCCTCAAGTCGGACGGCAAGGTGATCGTCGACTTCTGGGCGGAGTGGTGTGGCCCATGTCACGCGGTCTCCCCGGTCCTCGACCGGATCGCCGACGAGCACCAGGTGAAGCTCGTCAAGGTGAACATCGACAACGAGCAGGACCTCGCACAGCGCTACGGCGTCGCGTCGATCCCCTTCATGGTCCTGTTCGAGAACGGCGAGCCGCAGGCCTCCGCGGTCGGCGCGATGCCGAAGGGCTCGCTGGAGAAGGCGCTCGGGCTGGCGGAGTCCTAGGCCCCCGCCTCGACCTTCTCGTCCGTCGGAACCGGCGCGACCGCCTTGGCCGCCGGTTCGTCGACGAGGCTGAGGACGCGCATGCCGTGCACGTAGGTGATCGCGCCGCCGAGCCAGCCCCCGGCGGTCAGCAGGCAGAAGCCGACGAGCGTCAGGACGAAGGCGCCGGTCGTGACCGCCTGGTCGGTGTAGCCGCCGTGGCCGACGATCGCGGCGACGAGGAAGAACACGGCGGCGCTGACCATGGCGGTCAGGTGGAGCGTCGCAGTCCTCCAGAGCTCGCTGCCCCAGGAGATCGTCACCCAGTCGAGGAAACCGGTGAGAGCCGTCGCGACGGTGGTGACGAGCGCGACGACGAGCGCGAGCCACCACGCCTGCGCGAACCCGTGCTCGGCCACGCCGAGCTTGCTGAGGACGGCGGCCACGGTCGCGAAGGTGTAGGCGCCGATCGTCGCGTCCGTCAACGGCGGGTGCAACGGGTGGCCGGGTAGGCCACGCACGAGATACCTCGCCTTGAACTCAGCCACGGGAGGTCCATTCCCCCGGGGCGGGCCGCGAAACGGCCCTACGACTCGTCGAGGAAGCTCAGAAACGCCAGGTGCTTCGCGAGGTATCCCTCGATCGCACCGACGCCGTCCTCGGCCCACTCCTCGACCCACGTCTCGGAGAGGTCGTCCTGGATTTGGTGAAGCGTGCCGCGTTCGTCCATCAAGGGCATGATCGAATGTGCGCCGGACGGTCGCATGAGCCGTTCGGCCCATCTTTCGAGGCCGGGAAGCCCACAGCCATCACCACCTTCCTGATCGTGAACCCCCGTTCGGGCGACGGCGCCGTCGAGGAGCTCGTCACGGCCGCCGCCGAACGGGGCATCCGCGCACACACGCTAGCCGACGGCGACGACCCGTCCGCGCTCGCGCGCGACGCTCAGGCGGACGCGCTCGCGATGGCGGGCGGAGACGGCTCGCTCGCCGCCGTGGCTCAGGTCTCCCTCGACCGCGGGCTCCCGTTCGGCTGTGTTCCGTTCGGCACGAGGAACCACTTCGCCCGCGACATCGGCCTCGACCGGGACGACCCGGTCGCCGCGCTCGACGCGCTCGTCGACGGCGTCGAGCGGCGGATCGACGTCGGCTTCGCGAACGGCCGCCTCTTCCTGAACAACGTCTCGCTCGGCGTCTACGCCCATCTCGTGCACCGTCGCGAGCACCATCGCCGGCGCAGCAACGCGTTCGCCCGCCTGCGCGCGCTCGCGACCGTGGCGGGCAACCGCGACGCGCCCGTGCTGCGCCTCGACGGCGCGCCGCTGGACGCGCATGTGGTGCTCGTCTCGAACAACGCCTACGAGCTGACGGTGCTCTCGATCGGCGAGCGCGAGCGGCTGGACGAGGGGCGCCTGCACGTCTACGCACCGACCGGGCTCGTCCGCTCGGGCTGGGAGGAGCGCGTCGGCGAGCGCTTCACGATCGACGCGCGGGCCGGGCGGATCCGCGCCGCCGTCGACGGCGAGCCGGAGCTGCTCGAGACGCCGATCGAGTTCCGGATCGAGCCGGGAGCGCTACGCGTGCTGCTGCCGCGCCGCCCAGTCGGCTAGCACCAGGTCCTGCCCCGGGAACGCCATCTCGGGCAGCTCGTCGGGACCGAAGAAGCGCAGCTCGTCGACGTCGTCGGCCGCGACCGGCTCGCCCTCGCCGCGGACGCTCCACGTCACCGAGAAGACATGCCGACCCGCGTACGGCTCGACGTCGATCCGCAGCAGCCTGACCGGCTCGACCTCGAGCCCTGTCTCCTCGCGAAACTCGCGGCGCAGGCCGTCCACCGCCGCCTCGGTCTCGCCGAGAAAGCCGCCGGGGAGATCCCAGCAGCCACGGCGCGGCTCGCGCCCGCGCCGCGCGAGCAGCACCTTGCCCTCCCGTTCGAGGATCCCCTGCACGCCCGGGATCGAGTTCGCCCAGTACTGCGCGCCGCACTCCTCGCAGCGGAGATGGTCCCCGGCCGGGAGGAGTCCTCCGCGGCAGCGGGGGCAGAACCGCCACTCGTCGAGCGCGCCCACCCGCCAATCATGGAGAATCCGCGCCCCGATGCAGAAGGTCGTCCTCCTCCACTCCGCCCTCGGCGACTCCCGGCTCTGGCGCCGGCAGGTCGAGGCCCTCTCCCGCTACGAGGTCGTCGCACCCGACCTTCCCGGCTGGGGCGCCGCTCCGCTCCCCGCCGAGCCGTTCTCCTTCGTCGAGTTCGTCGACGCGCTCTTGCCGGCGGCGCTCGTCGGCAACTCGTTCGGCGGGACGCTCGCCCTCCGGACCGCCCTGGCACACCCGGACCGCGTCTCGAAGCTCGCGCTCGTCGGGGCCGGGCTGCCTGCCTGGGACTGGACGGACGAGATGAAGGGCTACTTCGCAGCGGAGGAGGCGGCGGTCGAGGCGGGCGATCTGGACGCTGCCACCGAGGTCAACCTCGAGTTCTGGGTCGCGCCTGCGCACCGCGACGAGGTGCGACCGCAGCAGCGGCGCGCGCTCGAGCTGCAGACGGCGCACGAGGAGCCCGAGGTGCGGTGGCCCGAGCCGGCGCCGCTCTCGTCACTCGAGGTGCCGACGCTCGTCGTGATCGGCGAGGACGACAAGGCGGACTTCCGGGCGATCGCCCAGCACCTCGCGGAGGAGATCCCGAATGCCGACCTCGCCGTCGTGGCCGGCGCCGGCCACCTCGTCGGGCTCGACCAGCCCGAGGAGCTGAACGCGCTGCTACAGGACTTCCTGGAGCACGGCATCGGCTAGCCGGGGCCAGGCGTCCTTGGCCCAGTCGCCGAAGTCGAGGTCGGTGAGGCAGCCGAGGGCGATGCCCGCAGCCGGATCGACCCAGAGGAACGTGCCGCTGCGGCCGAAGTGGCCGAAGGTCGAGGGCGCGTTGAGGCTGCCCGTCCAGTGCGGCGCCTTCCCGTCGCGGAGCTCGAGCCCGAGGCCCCAGTCGTTTCGCTCCTGTCGCCCGAACCCGGGCAGCACACCGGCGAGGCCGGGAAACTGGACGGACGAGGCCTCGGCAAGGGTCTCCGACGCAACGCGCGTCGGCGCTTGCAGCTCCCGCGCGAGCGCGAGCAGGTCGGCGAGCGTCCCCTCGACACCCGAGCCCGCCGAGCCGTGCAGCACCATCCCGGTGCCGGACCACACGTGCGCGAAGTACTCGGCGAACGGCATCTCGGCACGCGTCTCGACGAAGGCAGCGGCGACCTCGAAGCCGTAGTTCGAGTAGATGCGATGCATGCCGGGTCGAGCAATCGGCGGGCCGGCCTCGAACGGAAGCCCGGCGGCGTGGGCAAGCAGGTGCCGGAACGTCGCGCCGGGCGGTCCTGCCGGCTCGTCGAGGTCGACGACCCCTTCCTCGGCGGCCACGAGCATCGCGACGGCCGTGGCGAGCTTCGTCACGGACGCCCAGGCGAACCGGAGCTCCGCGTCGCCGCGGGTCGCCTCGGCCGCGCCGCAGACGCCGACCGCGACGTGCGCGCACGGCCAACCGTCGACCTGGCGTAGGGCGTCCACGAACGGCGAGACTAGCGGGGTGGAGCGCGAGCGGATCTCCTCGGGCACCGCCTTCGAGGACCGGGTGGGCTATTCCCGGGCAGTCCGGGCGGGCGACCGCATCTGGGTCTCGGGCTGCGCCCCGATCATGCCCGACGACGCCGACCCGCCCGCCGGAGCCTACGAGCAGGCACGGGTGTGTCTCGCGATCGTCGAGGAGGCGCTCACCCGGCTCGGCTCGTCGCTCGACGACGTCGTTCGCACCCGCATCTACGTCACCGACCCGCGACACATCGACGAGGTGGGACGAGCCCACGGCGAGGCGTTCGCGACGGCCCGTCCGGCGACGACGGGCGTCGTCACCGGCCTCCTCGACCCGCGCTGGCTCGTGGAGATCGAGGCCGAGGCGGTGATACTGCCCTCGTGAAGCAGATCTTCCCGCCGTCGATCACGGGCAAGGGCGCCGCCGGCGCGGCGGGCGGCGGTGCGAGCGTGCTCGAGCACTCCTTCGGGCACAGCGACCCGTACACACTCGGCGTCGAGGAGGAGTACATGCTGCTCGATCCCGAGACCTGGGATCTCGTGCAGCACATCGACTCGGTGCTCGCGGCCGTCGAGGACGGCGAGCACCAGGACCGGATCCACGCCGAGCTGATGCAGTCGGTGCTCGAGGTGACGACACCCGTCTGCCGCACCCCCGCCGACGTGATGCGCCAGCTGGCACAGCTCCGCGCCTACGTCGCCGAGATCGCACGCGACGAAGGCTGTCGCTTCGGGTCGGCCGGCACGCATCCGTTCAGCCTCTTCGAGCGGCAGCGCATCACCGCGCGCGACCGCTACCGCCAACTCGTCGACCAGCTGCAGTACATCGCGCGGCGCGAGCTGATCTTCGGGATGCACATGCACGTCGCCGTCGACGACCCGGAGAAGGCGATCCAGGTGATGAACGGGCTCCTCGTGCACCTCCCGCAGATGCTCGCACTGTCCGCCTCCTCCCCATTCTGGCGCGGCGAGCCGACGGGCCTCTCCTCCAGCAGGCAGATGGTCTTCGCAGCGTTCCCGCGCTCGGGCCCGCCGCCCCGCTTCAAGGACTACGGCGACTATGCGGAGGTCGTCGGCCAGCTCGAGCGCACCGGTTGTATCGCCGACTACACGCACATCTGGTGGGACATCCGGCCACATCCACGTCTCGGCACGATCGAGATGCGCGTCTGCGACGCGGTCACCCGGCTCGAGGACGTGGTCGCGATCGCCGCGTACTTCCAGGCGCTCGTGAAGCACTACTGCGAGCTCTACGAGGCCGGCAAGGAGATCCCGACCTGGCACCGGCTGCTGACGACGGAGAACAAGTGGCTCGCCGCCCGCTACGGGCTGGAGGCACCCGTCATGGACCTCGCAACGGGCCGCCGGAACCGCGTGCCGGTCGCCCAGCTGATTCGACGCACTCTCCGCGACATCGAGCCGCACGCACGAGAGCTCGGATCGGAGCGCGAGCTCGAGGGCGTGCGCGAGATCCTCGCGCGCGGAAACGGCTCCGACCGCCAGTTGCGCGTCTGGAACGCGAACCGCGACATCGTCGAGGTCGTGCGCGAGATCTCGACCGCGACCGAGGAAGGGGTCGGGGCGGTCGCCCCCGACTGAGTAGAGGCTAGGCCAGCTTCCAGAGCCTGCCGTCGGGCGACCAGCCGAGCGCGATGGCCTTGCCCGGGTTGCGTGCGACGATCTTGCGCTGGGCGAGCCCGATCACCGCGACCGTCTCGCCGTCTGCGAGCGCGACGCGCTCACCGTCGGGCGCGAGTGCCGCGCTCGTTCCGTTGCCGAGGTTCCAGTACGGCAGCTCGAACCGGAACGCGGTCGAGACGCTGCGCGTGCGCACGTCGATCGCGACGGCCCGGCCGTACCCCGGGCTGACCGCCCAGAGGGTTCGCGCATCCGGCGAGAGCACGAGCGCGTAGCTCGTCGCCGAGCCGTAGTCGCCCGTCCCCGGCAGGTCGATGCAGCGCGCCTTCGCGGCCTTCAGGTCGAGCTCGTGGATCATCGAGCCGCCGTTCGAGCCGATGTACAGCGTGAAGAGGTAGCGGCCGTCCGGCGAGGAGAGGCGCGAGAACGGCGAGCCCCAGATCGTGCCGGACTCGTGCGGGTCCTTGAGCGGCTTTGCGTCGAGCCGCCCCGAGCCGACGTGCACGAGCCGCACCTGGTAGCCGCCGACCGCGAGGAACTTGATCAGGAACAGGTTGTCGCCGCGGAGCGCGTCGAACTGCCACTGCTTGCCGGGGAGCGAGATCGTCCGGCGGTCGGAGCCCGAGACGATCGCCACCCTCGTCCCGTCGCCGACCGTGTTCAGCGCGACGGCGCGCGTGCCGTTCTGCGAGACGCCGGCGAGGCTGTACTCGACGTCCGGCAGCGCGGCCGTGTAGAGCCTCGCGCCGCGACTCGCGTCGTACCAGGCCAGCGACCGGCCGTCCTGGTGCACGAGCAGGTTGCCGCCGGTGAGCCCGGCGGGGAGCACGAAGCGCGCATCGCCCGTCTTCAGATCGACGACGGTGACGGGCTTGTTCACCGCCGTGCGGAACCCGAGCAGGGTGCCGTGGGCGAGGGTGAACTGGCTCGCGGCGCAGTTGAGCGGCGAGCAGGCTGCCCCGCGCGCGGCAGCGGGCAGGGCAACGGCGACGACGGTGGCGACGAGGACGAGGGCGACCGTGAGACGCTGCATACGAGATGAGTACGGCGGCGGGACCCGGAGAGGTCCCCGGCGCGTATGGACCTCGTGCACGATTCCCGGCGTAGAGTCGAGGGGTGTCTGAGCGCGCCTGGATCAGGGGTGCCCAGCGCGGGTCGGTCGCCGATCTCGAGCGGCTCTTCCGCGAGCACTGGCCGCGCGCCCACAGGGCGGCGCTGCTCGTCACCGGCGACGCCGCGGCCGCCGAGGACATCGCACAGGAGGCCTTCCTCGCAGCCGTCCGGAATCTCGATCGTTTCGACCGCCGCCGGCCCTTCGCACCGTGGCTGCACCGCATCGTCGTCAACCGCGCGATCGACTGGACGCGAGCGCGCAGGCTGCGCGCCGAGGTCGAGCTCGGCGACTACCTTCCCGGGCCGCCGGCACCCGAGCTCGACGGCACGACGCTCGGTCACATCGCCGACCTCGCCCCCGAGCACCGCGCCGTCGTCGTCCTGCGCTACGTGCTCGAGTACACGCCCGGCGAGATCGCCGAGCTGCTCGATCTGCCGCGCGGGACCGTCAACTCTCGCCTGCGGCGCGGGCTCGACCGCATGAAGGAGCTCGAGGCGTGACGAAGCCCGAGGAGCGTGCCTGGCAGGTCGTGCGGCGTGCGTACGAGGAGCGCCCGCCGCCGCGCAAGCGCCGCCTCGCAAGTAACAGTCTGTTACTTGCCGTGCTCGTCGCGGTCGTCGCCGCCGTGCTCTCGCCGCCCGGCCGGGCGGTGTTCGAGCGCGTCCGCGAGGCGGTCGGCGTCGAGCACGCCGACCCGGCGCTGTTCTCGCTGCCGGCGCGCGGGCGACTGCTCGTCGTCTCGGCCGAGCACGGCGGCGTCTGGCTCGTCCACGACAACGGCCTCAAGCGTCGCATCGGTTCCTACGACGACGCGGAGTGGTCTCCCCACGGCCTCTTCCTCGTCGCGACGAAGCACAACGAGCTCGTCGCGCTCGCCGCCGACGGCTCCGTCCGCTGGACGCTGACGCGCCGCGACCCGCGCTGGCCGCGCTGGGAGGGCACGCGTACCGATACGCGGATCGCGTACTTCGCGAGAGGCGGGCTGCGGGTCGTGGCCGGAGACGGGACGGGCGACAGGCTGCTCGACCGCCGGGCGGGCGAGGTTCCGGTTGCGTGGGACCCGGCGCGGCCGCACACGCTCGCCTACTACTCGGGCGGGGCGATCGTGCTGCGCAATGCGGACAGCGGACGCGTGGTGTGGCGCAGCCCGGTGGGCGCGCTGCCGACGAGCCTGCAGTGGTCGGACGACGGCCGCGAGCTCGCGGTGGTCGCGGCGAAACACGTCCTCGTCCTCGACGCCCGCGGCCGCGTCGAGCGGACCGTGTCGATGCTCGGCGCCGCCCTCGTCCAGGCTGCGTTCCAGCCGCGCTCGCACCGCCTTGCCGTCGCCGTCCGGCGCGCAGCATCGAGCGAGGTGCGCCTCGTGGACGTCGACCGGCCGGGCCGCGCGAAGCTCCTCTTCGCCGGCCCCGGGGTCTTCGGCGACGTCGCCTGGTCGCCTGATGCCCGGTGGCTCCTCGTCTCCTGGCCGACCGCGAACCAGTGGGTCTTCCTCCACGGGGCGCGCGTGCGTGCGGTCGCCAACATCGAAGAGCAGTTCCCGCGGGCGGACGGGATCGGCCCGCGCCTCCGGCTCGCCGACCGCTGGTGCTGTAGCTAACGTCTCGCCCGTGCTCAAGGTCGGCGACCGCATTCCGGATGCGCAGCTCTTCCTCGGACCGAACGAGCCGCTGACGATGCGCCAGCTGCTCGACGACGGCCCGAAGCTGCTCGTCTTCTACCTGTTCGACTGGTCCTCCACCTGAACGAGCGAGATGGAGCTCCTGCGTGACAGGAGAGCGGCGTTCGACGAAGCGGGTGTCCAGCCGATCGGGATCTCGCGCGACTCCCCGTGGACGCACATCGCATGGCGGCAGGCGCTCGACCTCAACTTCGGCCTGCTCTCGGACTTCAACGGCGACGTCGTGCGCGCGTTCGGGATCAACATCGAGTTCCGCGGGTTTCGCGACGTCGCGGGGCGCTGCGCCTTCCTCGTCGACGGCGAGGGGCTGGTCCGGAGCGCGTGGGACTACGAGACCGGCGACGTCCCGGATCCCGAGGAGTGGATCGCGGCGTGCCGGGCCTTGAAACCCGACGCCGGACCTGGCTGAATCGGGGGATGGACACACCTGCTGAAACGACGGTGCCGGCCGACTCACGGTCCGGCGCCCTCACGTTCGGGCTCCTCGGGGTCGTGCTGGTCGTCACCGCGATCTTCGCCGTCTCGTCGGGCTTCTATTCCAACTGGTACGCGATCTTCCGTGCCGTGCACGTCCTCTTCGCGGTCGTCTGGGTCGGAGGCGGCACGCTGCTGACGATCTTCGCGATCGTCGCAGAGCGTTCGAACGACCCCATGCAGATCGCGGGGGTCGCCCGCCAGGCGGCGCTCGTCGGCGAGAAGCTCTTCGCGCCGGCCGGCCTCGTCGTCTTCCTGATGGGCGTCGCGATGATGCTCAACACCGACTGGGGCTGGGGGAAGTTCTGGATCGTCGCCGGCCTCGTCGGCTACGCGTCGACGTTCATCACCGGCATCACGGTGCTCGCGCCGCTCGGCAAGAAGATCCACGAGTCGGTCGAGTCGAAGGGGCCGTTGCACCCGGAGACGACAGCGCTGATCAAGCGGATCATGCTGATTGCGCGCTTCGACGTCGCCGTGCTCCTGCTCGTGGTCGCAGACATGGTGACCAAGCCGTTCTCGTAGACGCATGACTCGGAGCTTGTGATCGGGGCCGTCGCGGCCCCGATCACGGCATCCGTCGGATCGAGCTTTGTTACCGCGGGCTGTGCAACGGGTCCCAGACGCGTTGCGGGATGTCCTGAGCGACGCGTAAGCCCTCGAGCCGCGCACGTCGGGCGGCGTCGTCTCTCGGCGTGGTGCTCGGCACGTCCAGAAAGGCCTGCAGCCGGTGGCGCGCCGCGACATCGGAGGCGCCGGCGGTCGACGACGCGAGCGTCCGCACGGCCTCGACCGGGTCGGCTGCGTGATAGATCCCGGTGCCGACGGTGAGCATGTCGGCCCCTGCCTCGGCGTAGCCGCGGGCGTTCGTCGGCTTGACGCCGCCGTCCACCTCGATCCCGAGCGCGATCCCGAGCGCGTCGGCCCGCCGTCGCAGGTACGCAATCCGCTCGAGCGTGTCGGGCGCGGACGGGCTGCCGCCGAACCCGATCGGAACCGAGAGGAGGTTCACGACGTCGACCGCCCCGAGGAGGTCGTCGGAGATCGCATCGACCGGCGTGTCCTCCTTCACGGCCACACCCACGCACCGCCCCTCCGAGCGAATGTGCTGCACGATCGAGTCCGCTTCTTCTGTCGCCTCGAGGTGGAAGAGGATGAGGTCCGCCCCCGCGTCGCACATCCGCTGCACGAGCCGCTCCGGCCGCTCGACCATCAGGTGCACCTCGATCGGCAGCTCGATCCAGTCGCGCACGAGCGCGACGATGTAATCGCCGAAGCTGATCCGAGGGGCGAAATGTCCGTCGATGACGTCGAGCGAGAAGGCGTCGACGCCGGCCGCCGCGACACGCTCGACCTCGTCCTGCAGTCGCGAGAAGTCGGCGTCGAGAATGGATGCGGAGATGACTGCCATGTTCGCTCGACCGGCTCGAGCGAGCCTATCCGACGACGCGCGAGCGCTTCCACCGCTCCCTCGCTCAGTCGGCCCACCAGTCGCGCCGACCATCGACGTCTCCCCGCGGATCCTCGCCGAGGTTGGGCGCGCCGATGACGAGGATCTCGAGGCCCTCCCGCCCGGCCTCGTAACCTCGCCACGCTCCCGGCGGGACGCGCACCGCGTCCCATTCGCCGAGCTCGATGATCTCGTCGTCGATTTTCATCCGCCCGCTCCCGCGCACGACCACGTACACCTCCTCTTGCTTCGTGTGCCTGTGGCCGTACGGAAAGCGACAGCCGGGCGGGACACGCTGGTAGCTCAAGGCGCACTTCTCGAGCTCGAGCGCCTTGGTGGCGGCGCGGAACTCCAGCTCCGGCGCGCCGTCGAACCTCGACCCGATGTCCTCCAGATCGTCCTTGATGTTGCGGAGCGTGAACGGCAAGGCGCCATCCTATGGCTTCCGACCGGAACCCACTGCCGGCCACGGCACCGGGAGGCGTGCCACGAGCCCGAGCGCTGACTTCCTCGTTGTCATGCTCGCGCGCAAGTACCGAGATGGGTCGAATACTGAAGCAGCGTTGGCTGTCGACCGTGCCGTTCCGGCTTCAGACTGGTTGGATGCCTGCCTGAAGGCCCGCAAGCCCGCTCTCGCACAGCGCGCCCGCTCGGCGTATGCGAGCGGGCGCGCTGGATGGCGGACTGGTCAGTGGCCGGGAGGCCGCCCGGGAGGGCCGAGGATGACCATCCCGTTGCGCTCTGCGATCGGGAGCAGCCGCTCCATATCCGGGTGACCCTGGAGCGGGGGCGGCAGCACCCGCTCGGTTGCCGGCTCACCGACCTCTCTCTGGAATCCCTCGAACTGCATCGGCGCGAAGCCGACCAGCGCCCTTGCTCCGCCCGCCTCGGCGTAGAAGGTGTGCGGCACCCCCTTGGGGCCGAACGCGAACGAGCCAGCCGTCAGCGAGAGGGATGTGTCGGCAACCCAGAAGGTCAGCTCACCCTCGAGGACGTAGAACCACTCGTCCTCCTCGGGGTGGACGTGCCACGGCGACCCCACGCCGGCGGGCACGACGATCTCGAGCAGCCCGTACCGGCCGGCCGTGTCGTCCCTGCCGATCTTGATCGTCTGCAGCATCCCGAGCAGCCAGTACGCCTCCCCTTCGTCCTTGCCAAGCAAGTAGCCGTCCTTGGCGCGCTCTGCGGAAACGACGGTCATCTCACCACTCCTTCCGGTCGGAAACTGCTATCATTCGCAACAGTCTATGAGCGAACAGTTGCACAGCAAACTATCTCGGAAGGGACCATCGTTGTCAAGCCCCTCCCCCGAGCGGCTGCGCGCCTGGCGTCTCTACTTCGAGAGCGCGCTGGCACTCGTCGATGTCCTCGACGCCGAGCTCGAGCGCGACGCCGGAATCCCCATGCGCTGGTACGACGCCCTCGTCCAGCTCGAGGAGACCCCCGACGGCCTGCGCATGAACGAGCTCGCCGAACGAATCCTCTACAGCAAGAGCGGCTTTACCCGCGTCGTCGACCGCATGGAGGAGGCCGGTCTCGTCCAGCGTTTGCGCCCCGAGAACGACCGCCGCTCGATCCTCGTCGTCCTCACCGACGAGGGCCGCACCACGATGGAGCAGGCCCGCCGCCATCACCGGCACGGGATCGAACAGCACTTCTCCAGCCACCTCGCCGACACCGACATCAAGACGCTCATCCGCGCCCTCGAGAAACTCAGCACCCACGCCCGTCCCCTCCGCCCGGGACGCATCCGAAGCTAGCGAGCAAGAACTAGCAGGGCTTCTCCGATGTCAATCCGCGCACGAGTGCGTGACCCAAGTGCGCTGTTCCCTCCCGTGACCTGGCCGGGCAACCTTGAGTGAAGCGCCGTGCGCAGGGCACCATGCACGCGCAGGGTTCATCGCAGTGATCATTCGGCAACTTCAAGTCGGTCGATGAGGCTGCCTGACCTCCGGCGCCTCGATCGGGCCGCGACCACCCTGGGTCCCTCTACATACCCATCGCGTGGTTACAACTAGCATCTGAGCAGGGATTTCTTGCGGTTGCAAGCCGCGCGCCATCACGACGGCAACACCTACACGGTGCTCTACGACCGGGGGTCGCGGCCTGTGGTCGCAGTGGGGCGCCGCCTCAACTGCAGCGGTGACACGAGCCGTCTGCGCCTCAGACGGGCGTGGGGCGTGGGGCGTGGGGCGGCTAACCGCCCCCGCCCCACGCCGGTTGCACCTACTCGTCGATCAGTCCCAAACCGCTAGAAGTTGCAGTAGGGGCCGGGGGCGTCGAGCTCGGTGCGGAAGGCGCCTCCGACTGGCGCGATGGCAACGGTTACGTCCGAGGCGGGGGCGGTGGTCTCGTTCCGCCCGATGTGGCCGTCGCCCGTGTCGACGAATCCCTGCCCTGCCGAGTAGACGTGCGGCGTGCAGGTGGGATCGTTCCGTTCGTAGAACGTGAGCTGTCCCTGCGTGACCGTGATGAACACGGGGCCGGGGTGCTGGTGCCATCCCGTGGTCCCGCCCGCTGCGAAGTCGTGCTTCTGCACGACGACGTCGATCGGCGACGTGGAATGCGCCCGGAAATCGGCGATCGACCCCTGTGGATCGGACCTGACGTTGAAGCTGTCGTACGTTCCACGTCCGAGCAGCGTCGCAGTCACCCCGACTGGTGACGACGCCCTCGTGATACCGACAAAGGCCGCAAGCGAAAGCAGCGCCATCGTGGCGGCTAGGACCGCCAGCTGAGACACCCGTCCCTTCATAGCTCCTCCTCTTGGTGGTTGCATTCCTTGATGCAGCCGACGCTAGGAGGTGCCCGCGCGCCCGCCTAGCGTGCCGGCCAGCGTCTCGTCACGGGCCAGCAGGTCGGCGAAGAGGGGGCCTGCCCCTTGACGCGCGACCGGCCATCACGGACAACTGGCCGGTGCATGGAGAAGCAATCGAGCGTCTGCACGTCGAGATCGAGGACCTCCACGCTTCGCGCGCGCGCCTGGTCGTCGCCGCCGATGCGGACCGGCGGGCGCTCGAGCGGCAACTCCACGACGGCGTGCAGCAGCAGCTCGTCGCAATCGCGGTCAACCTTCAGCTGGCGGGCGGGCTCTGCGAGACGGATACAACCGCCGCCCGTGCGCTCCTCGACGAGATCAGGCGCGACGCGCGCGATGCGCTCGAGGGGCTGCGCCGACTCGCGGCCGAGCTCTACCCACCGCTCCTCGACGCGGCCGGACTCGTCGTCGCGCTGCGATCCGCAGGAGCGGACGCGGGCATCGTGACGCACGTCGAGGCGGAAGCGCTTCCGCAGGGTCGGCCCGAGCTCGCGCCGACCGTCTACTTCTGCTGCTTGGAGGCGCTCCGGAACGCTGCCCTGCACGCCGGCACGGGCGCCAAGGCGAGGGTTTCGATAGGCGTCGAGGAGGGGGCGCTCGTCTTCGAGATCGCCGACGACGGTTGCGGCTTCGTGACGGGTCAACCATCGAAAGGCGGGCTGCGCCGAATCGGCGACCGGGTCGCCGCTCTCGGGGGGCGTTTGGAGATCGAGTCCGTGCCCGGCCGCGGCACGAGCGTCTCGGGAAGCCTCCCTCTGACGATGTGACTAGCCGCCTTCCGCCAGGTAGAGGATCACCGCCTTGACCCGCTTGTGCACGGCGGGCTCCCAGGCCAGCCCGAGCTTGAGGAAGATCGAGTGAATGACCTTCTCGACCGACCGTTCCGTGAGCACGAGCGCTCCCGCGATCCCAGCGTTGTTCTTCCCTTCCGCCATCTCTCGCAGGACGTCGCGTTCGCGTGGGGTCAGCTGCGCGAGCGGCGACTCCTCGTCCCGCGCCTTCTCCGCCACGAGCGCCTCAACCACCTTCGGGTCGATCACCGAGCCACCTCCGGCGACGGCGCGGATCGCCGCCGCAAGTTGCTCGATGTCCTCGACGCGTTCCTTCAGCAGATAGGCGCGGCCCGCGCTACCGCTCTCGAGCAGCGCGAGCGCATAGCTCGGCTCCGCGTACGTGCTGAGCACGACCACGCCGAGTTCCGGTTTCGTCTCGCGGAGACGGAGAGCGGCCTGGATGCCCTCGTCGACGCCGCCGGGCGGCATGCGAATGTCGGTGACGACGACGTCCGGGTTTTCCGCCTCGACCGCTTCGAGCAAGGCATCGAGGTCGCCGCAGGCGGCGGCGACGTCCATGTCCGGCTGCGCGTCGAGCAAGCGCCGGATACCTTCGCGCACGAGGTAATGGTCTTCGGCCAGAACAAGGCGAATCGGCATTGCGACCAGCATATGACCGCTCCGCGACCCAGGCTATGACGGAAGGCCTGGCTCCGCTCGTCCTGATCGTCGACGACAACCAACAGAATGCGAGGCTGGCCCGCGACGTGCTTCGCGCCGCGGGGTTGCGCACGATCGAAGCGGTCAGCGGCGTCGACGCGCTCGCACAGGCGAGAGATGCGCAGCCGGCGGTGATCCTGATGGACATCCGCCTGCCGGACATGGACGGCGGCGACGTCGCGCGGCAGCTCAAAGCCGACGCTCGGACCCAGACGATTCCCGTGATCGCGATGACCTCGCTCGCGCTGGGCGAACGCTCGTTCCTCGAGGCGGGCTTCGACGGCTACCTCGAAAAACCGATCGACGTGCGGGAGTTTCCGGACGAGGTTCGGCGTTTTTCCGGGCGCTAACCGACTGCTGACCGGGATGCTGGCCCCCTAGCGCCGCGGACCCTTCCGTGACACGCTCGTCGAGGAAAGTGGCGACGAACGAGAGGAGAACGAAGTGAAGCGCACGCTTGTCGCAGGGCTCGCGCTCGTGGGGATCGCTGCGGCGCTGGGGCTGCAGACAGGCGGCGGCGCGGCCAAGGCCTCGACGAACGACGCGGTGACCCAACGGGACGCCGACCTTTACCAGATCGACCAGATCGAGGTGAAGTTCCACCGGGCGACCTCTCGCCACGACCTGAACCTGATGATGTCGATCTGGGCGCCCGGCGCCGTGTTCAACATCGACCAGCAGACCCTGGTCGGAAAGGCCCAGATCCGGCACTGGTTCGCCACGGAGAACGGCGCCTTCATGCCGAGCCACCACTGGGAGTCGGATACGCCGTCCTACAAGATCCGGATCAACCTGAACGGCGACAAGGCGTCGATGTACTTCGAGTGCCATTACGTCGACCCGAAGACCGCAACGATCGTCGCGAAAGCTGGTGTCACCCACACGCTCCAGAAGGTCAACGGGGAGTGGTTGATCACCAACTCGGCCGGGTCGACCGCGGTCCTCAGTCCGTAGCGCATGACGCACGTGGAGGTGCACGAGGCGCCGCCCGCCCGCAGTTGGCGGGTGGCTCTCCGGCGGTCGGGAGACGGTCTCGCCCGGCTCGTCGCCCTCGCGCCCGCAACCGTGCGGACGAAGCTCGTCGTCGCGTTCCTCGCGATCGCGGCGCTGCTCGTCGTGCTGACCGTGCTCGGCCTCCGCGTGCTCGGCCAGGCGAACGCACGGGTCGAGCGCCTCGACGTCCTCCAGCTCCGCTCGGCCACCTACCAGGCGCTCGAGGCGCACGCAGGTGATCTACAGCAGACGCTCGGCGTGCGCGCGGCGGGCGATCCGACGATCACCCTCTACACCGGCGGCAAGAAGCTCCAGGGCGGCCAGCAGTGGACGCTCGCCGACCTCCAGGTCGCCAACACGCTCTCCCAGATCGAACTGGCGACGACCGAGCAGCTCTTCGGCTTCGTCCCGCCGCCTGCGGACGAACGGGAGCTGCAGCGGATCCGGTCGGACTACGCGTCGATCAGACGAGCGCTCACACACGTCCAGCAGCTCGACAGGGCAGGGATCACGGGGTACGAAAGGGCGCGACCGTACGTGGGCGCGGCGCGGGTCAAGGGCGACAACCTGCAGGTGCTCGCCCAGGATCTCTCCTTCAAGGCCCGGGCCGAGACGCAGGCGCTGGTGAAGACCAACGCCAGCGAGTACGCGTCCTCGCGGAACCTCTTCATCGGCGTCAGCGCCGCAAGCGTCGTGCTCGCGCTCGGGCTCGGGCTCCTCCTTTCATGGTCGCTGATCGGCCCGATCCGGCGGACGGAGGCACGGCTCGCGCAGATCACAGCCGGCGACTTCACCGGGCGACTCGACGTCCCGAGCCGGGACGAGCTCGGATCGCTCGCTGCGAACGTGAACCGGATGAACGACGAGTTGCGACGCGTTTACGGCGAGTTGGAGGGGGCGAGCCGGCACAAGAGCGAGTTCCTCGCGAACATGTCGCACGAGCTACGCACCCCGCTGAACGCGATTATCGGCTTCTCGCAGGTGCTGCGCCAGCGACTCTTCGGCGAGATCAACGAGAAGCAGGACGAGTACCTCGACGACATCCTCTCGTCCGGCAACCACCTGCTCTCGCTGATCAACGATGTGCTCGACCTATCGAAGGTCGAGGCCGGACAGGTCGAGCTCGAGGTTGCAGCGTTCTCGCTGCGGGAGACGCTCGAGCGGGGCGTCGTGATGGTGCGAGAGAGAGCCGTCAAGAACGATGTCCAGGTGTCGCTGGAGCTCGCGCCAGACGTCGACGTTGTCCGCGGCGACGAGCGAAGGCTGCGCCAGGTCGTCTTCAACCTCCTTTCGAACGCGGTCAAGTTCACGCCTACGGGTGGCAGCGTTGCCGTCACGACCGCACACGAAGAGGGCGAGGTGTACGTGTCGGTGACTGACAGCGGGCCCGGCGTCGAGTTCGCCGATCGGGAACGAATCTTCGATGAGTTCCAGCAGACCGACGTCGGCGTGCAACATGGGGAAGGCACGGGTCTCGGCCTCGCACTCTCGAAACGCCTCGTCGAACTGCACGGCGGTCGCATCTGGGTCGAGAGCGAGCCCGGCCACGGCAGCCGCTTCGTCTTCACACTGCCGAACGAGGAGGCCTGACCGGTGGCGGGCGAGCGCGTTCTCGTCGTCGAGGACAACGACAAGAACATGAAGCTCATTCGTGACGTGCTGCAGGCAACCGGCTACGACACGGTCGAGGCGAGCACAGGCGATGACGCTGTCAAACTCGCGGTATCGCAAGCCCCAGCACTCGTGCTGATGGACGTCCAGTTGCCGGGGATCGACGGCGTGGAAGCGCTCGCTCGGCTGCGCGACGACGAGCGCACCGCATCGATCCCGGTGCTCGCGCTGACAGCCCAGGCGATGCACGGCGACCGCGAGCGGTTCCTGGCAGCGGGGTTCGACGGCTACCTCTCGAAGCCGGTCGACGTCGCTGAGCTGCTCCGCACGGTCGAGGAGTACTGCAACCGTGGCTGAGCGACTTCCCGCATCTTCGTCGTGGATGACACAGGAGTTCTGCGGGGCGTGTTGTTCGATTGGCACCCCTCAGGTTGACATCGGGAAGGCGACGCCACGCAGGCCGAGTGATCGGTGCCTGGGTCAATCCGAACGACGGCGTTGATGTTCGGGACGTCGGTCCAGATCGATCCGGCCGCAACGGACCACCAGTTCGGGTCGGCGAACGAGATGGAGCCGACCGGAATCACATCGACGGGGCCCCGGCGCTCATGAACGGCTGCCCGCTGCCGTGACATCACCGGGACAACACCGCTTGCGAGCAGCGGGCTTCTGATGTCGAAAAGGGCTGCGGTTGCGTCACCGGGTCGAGAGACAATCACGCACGAGGAATGAGTATCTAGGCCGCTCCGAACCCGTTGGAGTAGAGGACTCTCGAGCGCTCTCGCTGTCCTCTACATACCCATCGCGTGATAGCCGGAGTCGACGTAGAGCGTCGTTCCGGTCACGTTGCGGGCGCCGTCGCCGAGGAGGTACTCGGCGGCCGCGCCGACGTCGTCCGCGTCGACGTGACGATGCAACGGCGAGCGCTCCTCGACGATCGACTCCATCGTCGGGAACCCGGCGATCGAGCGCGCAGCGAGCGTGCGCACCGGGCCGGCCGAGATGGCGTTCACACGGATGTTCTTCTCGCC
>Ga0207657_10002131_pt1 | contig 21435 bp, 16 predicted proteins | sample KBSC33metaG_FD_184316 | JGI IMG/M metagenome (GOLD analysis project Ga0207657, IMG submission 184316) | Corn rhizosphere microbial communities from Kellogg Biological Station, Michigan, USA - KBS C3-3 metaG (SPAdes) (version 2) | ecosystem: Host-associated > Plants > Roots > Rhizosphere > Soil ... | reverse complement strand
TTTGAGAATGTTTGGAAAGGGCGGTGCCGTTGCGTTTGAGCCTTCTCCGAAACCGGAGTTTAAAAATGATCAATTGAAGAAGTAAAAAAGTTTTGGGTTTTGGGTTTTGAGTTTTGTGTTTTTGTTTGAAGAAGAAATAGAAAGCATTTTTAGATGCCGGCTTGGTTTTTCATGGCATCGCCGGTTGTGTCACTCACTTCAGCATTCGGAACTTTATGATTTTGAAATTTTGGAATTGAGAAATTTTGAAATTTTTGAGCTTACATGTTACGACGATATTGTCCACCCACTTGATACAAAGCATGTGTAATTTGTCCGAGCGAACAATATTTTACTGTACCCATTAATTCAGCAAAAAGATTTCCGTTCTCTATCGCAGTTTGCTGTAATTTTTTTAGCGCCTCTTCTGAATGATGAAGATTGCGTTCATGAAATGCGTGAAGGTTTGCAATTTGTTGTTCCTTCTCTTCTTTCGAACTTCTGATAACTTCATTGGGAATTATTGTAGGACTTCCTTTTTTATTTAAAAAAGTATTTACACCAACGATAGGAAGTTCACCATTGTTTTTGAGCACTTCATAATGCAAACTTTCTTCCTGTATTTTATTGCGCTGATACATTCTTTCCATTGCACCAAGCACACCGCCGCGTTCTGTGATACGATCAAATTCTGTAAGCACCACTTCTTCAACAAGATCGGTAAGCTCTTCAATGATGAAAGAACCTTGTATAAAATTTTCTGTTTTTGCACTGCCGAGTTCACGATTAATAATTAATTGTATTGCCATTGCACGACGCACACTTTCTTCCGTCGGTGTTGTGATAGCTTCGTCATACGCGTTTGTGTGAAGACTGTTGCAGTTATCATAGATTGCATAGAGCGCCTGCAATGTTGTACGTATATCATTGAAGTCAATTTCCTGCGCATGCAAACTTCTGCCCGATGTTTGAATGTGATACTTCAGCATCTGACTACGCTTGTTTGCTTTGTATTTATATTTCATTGCTTTCGCCCAAATGCGACGGGCAACACGACCGATAACACTATATTCCGCATCCATTCCGTTGCTGAAAAAGAAGCTGAGGTTTGGCGCAAAATCATCGATGTTCATTCCAAGGCTCAAATAATATTCAACATAAGTAAAACCATTTGAAAGTGTGAATGCTAACTGTGTAATTGGATTGGCACCTGCTTCAGCAATATGATAACCACTTATACTTACGCTATAAAAATTGCGCACTTTGTTGTCAATAAAATATTGCTGTACATCACCCATTAACTTTAATGCGAACTCAGTACTGAAGATACATGTGTTTTGTGCCTGGTCTTCTTTCAAAATATCCGCCTGCACTGTACCACGCACTTGTGATAATGCTTCCGCTTTTATTTTTTCATAAACATCTATTGGTAAAACTTCATCTCCGCTTAAACCAAGCAACTTTAAACCAAGATCGTTATGACCTTCAGGTAATCTTTCAGAAAAAGCAGGATTATAATAAACAGGTTTTGAATGATCTTTAAATTTTTTCTCAATAAACCCATTCACCATTGACCATTGACCATTCACCTCAATCCATTTCTCGCACTGCTGATCAATTGCAGCATTCATAAAAAATGCAAGAATAATAGGCGCCGGCCCGTTAATTGTCATGCTGACACTTGTTTTTGGATCACACAAATCATAACCACTGTATAATTTTTTTGCATCATCAACAGTTGCAATGCTTACACCTGAGTTGCCGATCTTACCATAAATATCAGGACGAAAATCAGGATCTTCACCATATAACGTAACAGAGTCAAATGCAGTGCTGAGGCGGATTGCAGGCTGACCGAAAGAAAGATAATGGAAACGTTTGTTGGTACGTTCAGGGCAACCTTCCCCTGCAAACATTCGCGTTGGATCTTCTCCCTCTCTTTTTAACGGAAATACTCCCGCTGTAAACGGAAAATGTCCGGGTGCATTTTCCTGCGCCTGCCAGCGAAGAATATCGCCCCAATCTTTATATTTTGGCAACACAACTTTTGGAATACGCGTTCCTGATAAAGTTTTAGTGAACATAGGTTGTCTTATTACTTTATCACGAACGTGATATTCGTAGTAATCTTCGTTGTACGCTTTTAATTTTTCCTGCCAGTTTCCAATAAGCTTTCTGCTTTCGGGAGTAAGTTGTTCGTAATAAAAATCATATTGCTTTTGCAAAGCCTCCTCTAAATCTCGCCCGACGAGGGGGACTTTTTTGAATTCTTCTATTGCACCATGCAGTTGATATAATTTTGAAGCGAGTTCACTTTGGTCTTTTACCAACTGATCGTAAGCACGATTATTTTCTGCAATCTCTGAAAGATAACGAACACGTTTAGGAGGAATGATAACATTTCCCAAACTCTTGTTTTCGTATGATGCGTGATACGTTCCGAAATCAACTTTTGTTTTCTCTTTGATCTTATGTAATAACAGATCAAATAATTTATTTATTCCTTCATCATTAAACTTATTTGCTGATGTGCCGATGATTGGAAGTTCTTCATCTTTGGCAGTCCACAAACCATGATTGCGTTTGTATTGTTTGCGTACATCCTGCAAGGCGTCAAGAGCGCCGGCTTTATCAAATTTGTTGATGCAAACAACATCGGCAAAATCAAGCATGTTAATTTTTTCAAGTTGAGTTGCTGCTCCATATTCTGGTGTCATCACATACAAACTCACATCGCAATATTCGAGTACCGAAGTATCGCTTTGACCAACACCTGCAGATTCAAGAATGACGAGATCAAATCCTGTTGCTTTGCAAATATCAATCGCTTCTTTTACATGAGCACTTAATGCTGTGTTATCATCACGTGTTGCGAGGCTACGCATGTATGCACGCGGATGAGAAATTGAATTCATCCGAATCCTGTCGCCCAACAAAGCGCCACCGCTTTTTTTCTTCGAAGGATCAACAGAAATTACCGCGATAGTTTTATCTGTGAAATTGTTTAAATAACGACGAACGATTTCATCAGTAACAGATGATTTGCCAGCGCCACCAGTTCCCGTAATTCCTAATACCGGAATTGTTTTATCTACCAACTGCTTACTGCTAACTGTCAACTGAATACCGTTCTCAACATTTGTAATTTCTCTTGCAACTTTTCTTACATCCTTTACTTCTCCAAGTGTCATTGGTTTTTTGTATTCACCATTTCCATTCAGTGAATGATCGAGGGACTTTATCAGATCTTCTATCATTCCTTCCAATCCCATTTTTCTTCCATCATCAGGAGAATAAATTTTAGCTATTCCATATTTATGCAGTTCTTCTATTTCCTGTGGTAAGATCGTTCCGCCGCCGCCACCAAAAATTTTTATATGACCGCATCCATTCTCATCAAGCAGATCTTTCATGTATTTAAAAAATTCCACGTGTCCACCCTGGTAACTTGTAACAGCAATACCCTGCGCATCTTCTTCAATAGCCGCCTCAACAATTTCCTTTACACTGCGGTTATGACCGAGATGAATAATCTCTGCTCCCTTGCTTTGCATGATCCTTCGCATAATATTTATGGCAGCATCATGACCATCGAAGAGACTTGCGGCTGTAACAATCCTGATTTTATTCTTTGGTGTATATGACATAGTTCTTTTGTTGGAGCAAAAATATGTAATAAAGCGTAGCTGTTAACAAGCGTTAGCTTAATGCATTTTGAAGTTTATATATGGTTTAATCTTTTCTTCACAAAAGTTTTTTGTTTATTTATGCATATTGAAAATACGGCAATAAAAAATATTACCGCTGATCTATGTTAATTTAGAAATCCAGGTTATGCCATTTAAATATTTATTCTCTAAAGGAAAACAGTTACAATCTTTGACTGATGCCACGATACAATCTCTGACTAATGTAACCGAATCTATTATTACTTACACATGGAAAGAAATAGCGTCTCTCTTTGGATTGCAGGATGATATTTATAAAAATCCTTTGCACAAACCTTTAAAGAAACCTGTAAAGGCTATACTCATAGGTGCGGGCAACAGGGGAAACACTTATGCTGATTACGCACTGCTTCATCCTGATGAATTAAATATTGTTGGCGTTGCCGATGGTAATGCAATCAGAAACGGAAGATTCGCAAGAAAACATTCAGTAGATGCGGTAAACAGATTTTATGCATGGGAACAGGTTTTTGAAAGAGAGAAGTTTGCTGATGCAGTAATTATTGCAACGCCTGATAACATACATGCCGCGCCTTGCTTGCGTGCATTGGAAAAAGGTTATGATGTTTTGCTTGAAAAACCAATAGCGCCTACTGAAGAAGAATGCAGGTTAATATTGAATACAGCGAAAGCAAAAGGAAGAATTGTTGGCGTGTGCCATGTGTTGCGCTATTCACCTTACTTCCGTCAATTGAAACATATAATTGAATCGAAAACAATTGGTGATGTAGTCAGCATACAACACCTCGAACCAATAGAAGCTATACACATGGCGCATTCGTATGTGCGCGGCAACTGGCGCAACAGTAAAGAAACTTCACCGATAGTGCTTGCAAAATCTTGCCATGATACAGATATTATCCGATGGCTCATCAACGAACCCGCTGAATATATTCAATGCTTTGGTGGTTTGAATTTATTCAAAATTGAAAATGCTCCTGAAGGAAGTACAGAAAGATGTATTGATGGTTGTGCAGTGGAATCGACCTGTCCTTTTTCTGCATTGCAGATTTACTATCGTGATAGAAAAAGAGGTTACGTTTTTGATTTGCCGAAAGATTCGCGGAAGGCTGGAAAAGTAATTCTTAAAAAACTTGCGACAACAAATTACGGAAGATGTGTTTACAGAATGGATAATGATCAGCCTGATCATTTAACTATCAACATGCAGTTTAAAAATAATATTACCGCCGCATTTTCGATGGAAGCTTTTACCTCTTACGAAGGAAGATTTACAAGGGTCATGGGAACGCGTGGAGATATTGTTGGTGATATGGAAAGTTATACGATCACGGATTTCAAAACAGGAAAAGAAACAAGCTGGTCTCTAAAAACAGATTATCATGGCGGTGGTGATCATCGCCTGGTAAAAGATTGGGTGCAGGCTGTAGGTCACCGGGATGCTGCAATACTTTCTTCCCTTATTGATGTATCTGTAGAAAGTCATTTGATGGCATTCGCTGCAGAGAGAAGCAGGTTGAGCAGAACAATAGAAAAAATTATAGTTTGATTGTGTGAATGCAAAATGCAATTTTGCTGAATAAAGTTCTACCGTACAAGTGAGTGACACAACGGAAGCTTTATAGTAGTACTATTGTTTGCTCATAAAAAATACCGCATGAAATTATACGGCTGCTTATTATTTTGTTTGATCTTATTTACTGCATGTAAAAATCAAACAGAGAAAAAAACCGAAACTAAAAAAGATACTTCCGCAACCGTAGCAGAAAATTGGGAGTTGCTGCCCTTTACAAAAATTGATTCTGTAAATCCGATAATGGTCCCGCATACTGATAAATTTTTTGATCCTATAAGAAAAACACAAGTGGAATGGGAGGCGAAAGATGTTTTTAATCCGGCGGCAGCAGTGCGGCATGATACACTTTTTTTGTTGTATCGTGCGCAGGATAAAATTGGCAAACCCGATGGCACATCAAGAATTGGTTTAGCGTGGAGCACAGATGGTATGCACTTCTCACACATGGCTTCGCCGGTGTTGTTTCCCGGGAATGATCAGTATAAAAAATATGAGTGGCAGGGAGGTTGTGAAGATCCGCGATTGGTGGAAGACAGCCTCGGCACATATTATTTAACGTACACAGCTTATGAAGGTAAAACTGCACGTTTGTTTATTGCCACTTCAACCGATCTCGTGAACTGGACAAAGCATGGAGCCGCATTTGAAAAAGCTTTCAACGGAAAGTATATGAATGCATGGTCGAAATCTGGCGCTATTATTTCAACTTATGTTGATGGAAAAATCATCGCAACAAAAATAAACGGCAAGTATTGGATGTATTGGGGCGATAAATATATTTGGGCTGCAACATCGGATGATCTTCTTAACTGGACGCCTGTTGAAACTGCCTCAAACACACAGCAAGCTTATGATTCAGCGTATGCAAATTTTAATATCAGTGCATTGAAAATTGTTGTACCAACACGCAATGGAATGTTCGATAATAATCTTGTTGAATCCGGTCCGCCTGCAATGATCACTGATAAAGGAATTGTGTTGTTGTATAATGGTCGCAACGTGCCTAAAAACGGTGATACATCGCTTGCTGAAGGAACGTATGCATCATCGCAAGTGTTGCTTGATAAAAATGATCCGACAAAGATCGTTGATCGTATGAACACTTATTTTATGAAGCCCGATAAGCCATATGAAATTTTCGGACAGGTAAATCGTGTTTGTTTTATTGAAGCTCTTGCTCAATATAAAAACAGATGGTGGCTGTATTATGGAACGGCAGATTCGAAGATTGCGGTAGCGGTAAAATGATTTTTTGATTTTTTGATTTTTTATGTACTTAGCTGCAGTACATGTATGTTGCTTCTCTTGCGTCGCACACTTGTACTGCAGAATATTTTTCAACAATAAAAATTATAAAATAAAAAGCAATGGCATTTTCTGTACTTGTTGAAGAAAAAGATTCAGTTCAGATCATAACACTAAGAGATGAAAGTAATAGCACGGAAGCAGAGATATATTCATTCGGTGCTTTACTCAATTCTTTCTCTGTTACTCAAAAAAATAAGAGAATAAATATTATTGATGGTTTTTCTTCACCTGCTGATGTAAAAGAAAATATCACGAAAGGATTTAAAAGTGCAAAACTTAGTCCTTTTGTTTGCCGCATGAACAAAGGAGAATATACATTCAATGAGCAATCGCATAAGATTCAAAAAATTTATTTGGGAGATGAAGCGATCCATGGATTAATATATAATGCTCCGTTCTCTATAAAAAAATATCAGGCAAATAATGAAAAAGCTTTTGTGCATTTGTCTTACGGGTATAACAATAAAAATGAAGGCTTTCCTTTTTCTTACACAACAGAAGTTATTTACACGCTAACTGCAAACAACAATTTATCTATTCAAACAATTGTTACAAACACAAGCAATTCAGAAATGCCGTTGAACGATGGCTGGCATCCATATTTCAAATTAGGAGAAACAGTAAATGATCTGCAAGTGCAATTCAATTCTAATTCAATGCTTGAATTTGATAGCCGCTTATTGCCTTCAGGAAAAATTATTCCTTACGAAAAGTTTGAAACAATGAATGCTTTTGAAAACACAGAACTAGATAACTGTTTTGTTTTAAAGGATCACACTTCACCTTCTTGCATTCTAAAAGATAATAACAGCGGTATAGAATTTACCATTACCGCAGATTCTTCATATCCATATTTACAAGTGTACACACCGCCACATCGCAAAAGCATTGCTGTTGAGAATTTGAGCAGTGCGCCTGATTCTTTTAATAATCATATTGGTCTTATCATTGCCAAGCCCCACGAACAATATACATTTGCAACTTCTTATCAAATAAAAACAATGTAAACACCGATCTATGACTTTGTTTGCCGAGAACGTTGTTAAAGAATTCCAGGAAATATTTCATCAACAGCCACAATTATTTTATTCACCGGGGAGAATTAATTTGATCGGTGAACACATTGATTACAACAATGGGTTTGTAATGCCCGGTGCTATTGATAAAGGCATCTGGTATGCAGTTGCACCAAATGATTCAAACAATATCCATGTTTACAGTGTAGATATGGATGAGGAACTAAAAATTTCTCTGAATGATATTCACAGAATAACCGGTTGGCAAAATTATATTCTTGGTGTAGTCGATCAATTGCAAAAAAGAAATTATTCTTTCAAAGGATTTAATGCAGTGTTTGGAGGAAATATTCCAATCGGCGGAGGAATGTCTTCCTCTGCTGCCGTTGAATGCGGGCTTGCAGTTGCACTCAATACAATTTTCAACTTAAAGATCAATCGTGTTGATATTGCTTTGATCTGTCAAAAAGCAGAACATACTTTTCCCGGTGTTATGGTTGGCATCATGGATCAATTCGCCAACATGATGGGGGCAAAAGATCATGTACTGCTGCTTGATTGTGACACGCTGCAATATGAAACGCTTCCTTTCAACATGAAAGATTACAGCATTGTGCTCATCAATACGAAAGTGCATCACGAGCTTGCAGGCGGCGAATACAACAAAAGAAGAAAACAATGCGAAGAAGGTTTGCAAATATTAAAATCAAAATATCAGGGCACACATAATTTCCGCGATATAAAACCTCAACAGGTAGAAGAACAAAAAGATTCACTTGCTGAAGAAGTATATATGCGTTGTCTTTATGTAACACAGGAAATTGAGCGCACACAACAAGCTGCAAAATTTTTGAAATCCGGTAACATGGAAGGTTTTGGCAAACTAATGTATCAAACGCATGAAGGCTTGAGCAAACTCTACAACGTAAGTTGTCCTGAACTTGATTTTCTTGTTGAAGAAGCAAAACATTTTCCGGAAATAATCGGCTCAAGATTAATGGGCGGAGGCTTTGGCGGTTGCACAATCAACATCATTCAGAAAGATCATGTTAATCCTGTTACTGGAAAAATAATGGAGAAATATAAAAAGCAATTCAACATTGATTCTGAAATGTATGTCGTTGCTTTATCAGATGGCACACACGAAATAAATCTGTAAAAAAATCGCTTCGAAAATTCGAAGCGATTTTCAATTTTATGAATTCTGATTTAGCGATTTAGTAATTTCTTGATTTAAGCAACGTTCCCACAAGTTCCAAAATCTCGAAATCCCAAAATCTCAAAATTACTTCCTTCCCTGCGGCGGTTTCTTCGGCTGAAACGGAGGTCTATTCTGTTTTTCAATGTTTTTTCTTTCTGGTTGTTGAGGCGGTTGCTTCTCATTCCTTCTTTCGGGCTGTTGTTTTTCTCTGTCCCTTCTTGCTTGTTGTTGCTGTTCTCTTTCTTTTTCTTTTGTGCGCTTGCTTGTTTTTTCAAGGCTTCGCAAACTTACTTGTCCAACTACATCAACAAAAGCATGTTCAACTTCTGTTACTTTATTGCTTACCAGTTCTACCGGTTGCAGTTCATCCACTTTTTCTCCGCGATAATTCAAACGTTGAATTTCTTTCACACGCTGAATCGTTAACGGATATTGTTTTGTGGTCTCAGGAAGCACATACCACATCAAATTTCTGAAGATATCTTTCTTAATTAATGTTGCGGAACCTTTTGTTGTATGCAAAACATCTGCATTGTCGGGGAAATGTTGCAGTGCATCAAGATAAGTATCGAGTTCATAATTCAAACAACACTTCAATCTTCCGCACTGACCGCTCAACTTTGTTTGATTGATTGATAAATTTTGATAACGCGCCGCGGTTGTTGTTACACTTTTAAAATCGGTGAGCCAGGTTGAACAGCACAACTCACGACCGCAACTGCCTATGCCACCTACTTTTCCCGCTTCTTGTCTTATACCTATCTGCCGCATTTCCACTTTTACTTTAAACTCACCGGCAAGTATTTTTATCATCTCACGAAAATCAACTCTGTCTTCTGCCGTATAAAAAAATGTTGCTTTTTTTCCATCTGCCTGTATCTCCACTTCAGTCAATTTCATCTGAAGGTTCAACTGTCTTGCAATCGCTCTTGTTCTTATTAACCCTTCCTGTTCTCTCGCTTTATTATGATCAAAAAGTTCAAGGTCTTTGTCGTTGCTGCGGCGCAGCACCTTCTTCATGTCGGGATTATATTCATCAACATTTTTCTTTTTCAGTTGCAGGCGCACCAGTTCACCGGTCAGGCTTACTTCACCAACGTCAAAGCCGCTCACGCCTTCCACCGAAACGTAATCACCCTTTTCAAAAAATTGCAGTGTATTATTTCTAAAAAAATCTTTGCGGCTGCCGCGGTTAAAACTTACTTCAATCACCTTGCACGTACTCTCGGGGTCGCTAAAAGGCAAATTCATCAGCCAGTCGTGCACATTCATCCTGTTGCAACTTCCCGTGCTGCAACCACCATTGCTTTTACAACCGTTAGGCTTGCCCGTTCCACAGTTTCCACATCCCATGCTGTTTACGATTTATGATTTTTCAAATTTTAGATTTCCTTTTTGAGCAGAAGAATTTTTTTGTTGCAAGCTGCGGAATTACTATGAGGCTTTTGTTGTGTCACTCACTTGTACGTTCTGTTCGTTACTGAGCAGTGAAAGAAGGCAAGTCGTTAAAAATTTTTTATCACATTAAAAGCAATCAATAAATGAAAGCTAAGTTTTAAAAAGTATTTGTGAATCTGAATTGCTGCTTTCTGTTCTTTAGTACAAGTGTGCGACGCAACGGCAGTATCATAACAGCACTGCAGTTGGGTCCATAATCATTCTGCACATTTGAGCAATACGCTCATATATCCTTCAAACTCAATCCGTCAAAATTAAGGCTTTGTCGGCAATGATGTGATACAATTTGATTGTGAGTGCGTGGAACAACATTTTTGAGTTGGCATTCCGCTCGATGTAGTAGATGGCTTTGTCGAGCTCTTCGATGATGACTTGTTGCTGACTGACTGACGCGATTTTGTTGAGACGTTGTGCGAAATCTTTTTCTTTCTCTGAAAGTGAGAGACGTTCGCCCATTACTTTTAAACGAATGCCCTGTTCAAGCAAATGATTAAAATAAAGCAAGAGTTGCTTTTGTTTTTCGCGACCAAGTTTGCTGGTGTCTTCGATCCATTTGAGTTGTTCGGGCAACATTTTCTTTATGGTAAAATTTAGCCAATCTTTAAGAAAACTTATCCAGTCTTCTTCTGCGTGCTGCAATAGTTGCAGTGCTTCGCGATAATTTCCTTCAGCGATCGCTGCAATTTGTGAAGCCGATTCTTCTAATGCTCCCGCCCTTTCGATCAATGCTTGTTTTATCGCCGGTTGTTCAGGCAAAGGAATTTTTACCAACTGGCAACGCGAAAGAATCGTTGGCAAAACCTGTTCATCATTTTCTGCGACCAATATAAATAATGTGTTGGCAGGTGGTTCCTCGATCAGTTTTAAAAGTTTGTTACCTTCTTTGCCAAGATACTCGGGCATCCACATGATGAGAATTTTGTATTCGCTCTCAAAACTTTTTAAACTCAGTTGATGAATGATGTTATTGCATTCTTCTGCTGTAATATTTCCCTGCCGATTCTCGGCGTTGATGAATTGCAGCCAATCAAAATCATTTCCGTAAGGATAAAGAGAAATAAATTCTCTCCACTCTTTTATGTAATCGGTGCTTACAGGTTTATCACCAGGTTTTCTTGGAATAACCGGATAAGAAAAATGAATATCAGGATGAATAAATTTTGATGCTTTGATACATGCAGGACATTCGCCACATGAATCAGTCGGCAGTTGAGAGTTGGCAGTTGGCAGTGCTGGTTCATCAAATCCAAAAAGTGATGGACCTTGAACAGGTTTTTGTTTGCTCTGCACTTTTTCACAAACGACATATTGAGCAAAAGCGTTAGCAAGCGGTAATGCGCCGCTTCCCTCCTTTCCCAAAAACAATAAAGCATGACTAAGGCGATTGTGCTGAACCATCTCCAGCAAATGATGCTGCACCTGCTGCTGACCAATTACATCTTTGAATTGCATGGAAACAAAAATAATGAACCAATGATTAAAAATGATTTGAATGATTGAAATGATTTATAAAAAAAGAGGCTGATATTTCATCAACCTCTCTTCACATGTTACTGAAAGAAAATTTTAGTTGAGATATTTCGTTATCTCTTCGCTGTCCGGAGTTACTTTACTGTCGAAGTGAGCAATAAGATTCCCATTTTCATCAATTAAAAATTTGTTGAAATTCCAACTGATTGTTGCATCAAGCACACCGTTCTCACTTTTATTGCAGAGATATTTATATATAGGTGTTGTGTTGTCGCCTTTTACATCTACACGTGTGGTAAGTGGAAATGTAACACCGTAGTTTTTTTGACAGAATGCTTTTATAGAATCATTGTCATGAAATTCCTGGTCTCCAAAATCAGCAGAAGGAAACCCAACTATCACCAATTTATCTTTGTATTGCTGGTATAATTTTTCAAGAGCGGTATATTGAGGAGTAAAGCCGCAGTGTGAGGCGGTGTTTACAATAAGTATTTTCTTTCCCTTGAATTGAGAGAAATCGATTGTTCCTCCATCCAAAGATTTTATTTGGAAACTATAAATATTCTTATCGGGATCATTATTATTATTCAAGGCAATATTGTTTTTAGGTGTGGCGGCAGTCAGGGATACAAGTAATGCAGATGCAAGAATGATTTTCATATTTGATAGTTTTTTGTTTTAAATAAAACGTATCAAAATTAAAAAGGTTTGCTCTAAATAAATAATTAAGGTTTTATTGCCGCTCGTAACAGCCAATATCAGGATTTGCATCTCTTGAAGTTCCATCGAGATCAATCGAAACACCAACTTTTTTTCCTGTATTTATGCAAGGTGAGCCTGGCTGCAAATGAAAATCAAATTCATTTTTCCCTGCATCAATGTTTACAAAAAGAGGATCTGCATTTTGAATACAATTTGCAAAATCTCCAATCGGAGAATTTCCTTTATAAAGGTCGTTCTCAAAATTTACGGTAAAAGGTGTATTACCTGTTTGCTGAACAGCAATTTCATCTGTTACAATTCCTTCTTCGCCATAAAAAATCGAATTGATAAAATTTGCATTGAGCGGAAAGGTTTGATTGGAGCTATCTGCATTACTGATGCTCAAAACAGGATTTGAATGAGAGACAAAGTTTGTTGAATATCCGGCGACAGTACAATTCGTAAAGTTGTAGTTACCGCCTGCCGTGATTTGAATATTGTTTGCGCAATTATAAATAAGACAATTCACGGCATTGATGTCGCTGTGATTGCTTAAGATTCCTGAACCTGAAGCATTGTTAATGATACAAGCATTTAAGTTGAGTTTTGGTGAAGGGTTTAAAAAACCATTTACAACTATTGCATCTTTAGCATTTTTGAAATCAGTGTAATTGATAAAGTTGTTTGTACTTGGTTGATTAAAAATAATTCCCTGCCAACTGCCGGGAAGATCTTTATAATAGTCATCGAGCCGGTCACTAGTAAAAATTACTCTTGAAGAATTTTCGCCATTGATATGCAAGGAACCATTCACAATAAATTTTGCATCAGCATGACAATACACTCGAACACCTTTTGAAATAGTAAGCGTTTTGCCTTGAGCAACTGTAAGTGGACCAAGTATAACAACAGGAAGATCATGACCCCATGATGTATCCTTTGTCACAATTGCATTCCGAAGGAAATGTGCGTTTTGTCCATAAGCATCTAACTGTACCCATTGAACATTGCTGTTATAGTTTATTTGCAAACTGTCCTGCACAAGAAACGGAAGATTAGTTGAGTTATGATTAATATTCGCTGCAACAAAAACATAGATACTATCATTCGGTGCAATTTCAATGTTTGAAAAATTTACTCCGGGGGAACCATCAACGTTTATTTTAAATGAAGAATTATCTCCGCCTGCAAGTTGAATGTTACTGATCAAAAGTTTTTGGTCGTTCGGATTGAATATTTTGAATGATTGAGTGATAGAACCGGTTTCCATAAAAACAGTATTGAAATGTAAAGTGTCGGTGGAAGTAAAAAGCAACGCATCAGGAATTGTAATGAAAGAGGTTTTTTTACAGGAGGTAACCGCGAAAAAAGTAATGAAGGAAAATAAATAAAGCAGTTTCATTTCTTCAAATGTAAGAGAAATCAATGACGAGTAAAGATTGGAACGTTAAAGTGAGTGACACAACAGGCGATGACTAAAGCGCTACAGTTAAAACAAAAAAATTAAATCGTATAAGCAATTGTAGCAATGCTCAGTTTTGTTTCAGGCACTCGTAATATTTTTTCTCCGCACGCTTCCAGTGTTGCACCTGTTGTAGCAATGTCATCGACCAGTAAAATGTGTTTGCCTACCAAAGATGTTTCATCTGCAGTTGCAAAAACACCTTCCATCGTTTGCCAGCGCGAGATGCGATCTTTATGCGTTTGTGTTTCTGTAAAGATTATTCGCTTGACTGCATTTTTTAAAATCGGTTTATACCAAACCGATGTAATTCCTTCAGCGATTATCTCAGCTTGGTTATATCCACGCTTTCTTTCTTTTTTCGGATTGAGCGGCAAAGGAATAATTGCATGAACATCATTAAAGCGCTCAGTTTGCAGCAATTGATAACCGAGTAATTTACCAAGATAAAAACCGATGTCTTTATTGCCACGATATTTCAATTGAATGACGAGATGTTGTAACAAAGAATGTTTTGTAAAGTAAAATGCCGAGCCTGCAGTTTCGACTTTTATGCGACCATAAAATATTTTTTCAACCGGATTGTTGGCTTCTTTAATAAAACCGGTTTCAGGAAGTTTTAGAAAACACGATGCGCAAAGAAGAGAATTGTTGCCAAGTACATCGTTGCCGCATCCTTCACAAACATGAGGGAAGAAGAGATGAGCAAAGTCATTCAGATGTGAGGTCAGGGTTTTGAACATAATTGAAATTAATCAATCCATTTTGTTATTGCAACTTTAAAAGAGATAACGATATACTTCATCAACACGACTTACAGGAACCAATTCAATTTTAAAATCATTCTTATCAAATCCTTTCTTATTGAATTTTGAAACAATGATCTTTTCAAATCCAAGTTTCTCAGCTTCCGCAATTCTCTGCTCAATGCGATTCACTGCTCTTATTTCGCCATTCAATCCAACTTCGCCGGCAAAACAAATATTATGAGGAAGCGGAACATCATCATACGAAGAAAGCAACGCACAAACGACTGCAAGATCAATTGCAGGATCTTCAACCTTCAATCCTCCGGCAATATTTACGAAAACATCCTTCACACCAAAATGAAAACCTCCACGCTTTTCCAACACTGCAAGCAGCAATTGTAATCTTCGCAAATCCAAACCCGTTACAGTTCGCTGCGGTGTTCCATAAACGCTTTGCGTTACGAGCGCCTGCACTTCAATCAACAAAGGTCTTAAACCTTCCATGCTTGCAGCAATTGCACTTCCGCTGAGTTGCTCTTCTTTTTGATTGATCAAAATCTCAGAAGGATTTATCACAGCACGCATGCCTTCTCCGGTCATTTCATAAATGCCAAGCTCCGCTGTACTTCCAAAACGATTTTTTAACGTGCGTAGAATGCGATAACTGTAATGTCGTTCCCCTTCAAATTGCAAAACTGTATCAACCATATGTTCAAGCAGCTTTGGTCCTGCAATGCTTCCATCTTTTGTAATGTGACCAATTAAAAAAACAGGTGTATCAGTTTCTTTTGCAAATCGTTGAAACGCAGCAGTGCATTCACGTATTTGAGAAATGCTGCCTTGTGTTGAGTCAACGATATCTGATTGCAGCGTTTGTATTGAATCAACGATCACTAAATCGGGGCGCAGCTTTTTTATCTCCTGGAAAATAACATGCGTTGATGTTTCGGTAAGAATATAAAAATTTCCATTTGAAATTTTTAATCTGTCAGCACGCATTTTTATTTGTTGTTCACTCTCTTCACCACTCAAATAAAGTGTAACAACATTTTTCAATTCAAGCGCATCCTGCAAAAGCAAAGTGCTTTTACCAATGCCCGGCTCACCACCAAGAAGAATAATGCTTCCGCTAACAATGCCGCCGCCAAGCACACGATTCAATTCAGGATCGCGCGTTACAATTCTGCTTTCTTCTTTCGAACTCACATCTTGCAACGCGACTGTTGATGTTGATTTTTTTTCAGCGTGATAATTCTTCCACGTCTCGCCATTTTTATTCGTGCCTTTATCAATTACTTCTTCGATAAAAGTATTCCATTGACTGCACGCAGGACACTTGCCTAACCACTTCGTACTTTCATAACCACAGTTACTGCAAAAGAATGCAGTTTTAATTTTACTCATAACATAAAGATAGTTTCAGAAACGATGCAGAATAAAACGTTGAATAGAATTATTGCAGATGAAAGAAGTGCGACGCAACAAAAGTTTAATAGCAGTAACGATGATTGGTTAAAAATTTTTTATGTACCTAACAACAGAACATAAATGATGCTTCTGTTGCGTCGCACTCTTCATCGTTCATGACTTTATTCAACAAATTTGTTTGAACATGTTTATGATTTCAACAAATTGATTTTGATTTTTGAGATGATGATATGCAAAGAAAAAGGGTCGGCAAAAATGCCAACCCTTTACTTACTAACCCATTAAATTCTGCCACTAAATTACAATAATGGGTCACATTACAAAATTATTTTTTGACCTTGTTGAAAACTTTATGACCCATAACCATTTTAGCTTATGTTTTACAATGCATTGATTCTCAATTTCGAATTATAAAAAATTTGCTTTCGGGCTTATTAATTAAAAAAAAAAATTTGCCTAAGTAGTTGACTTCCAAATAAAAAATGAACAGTTTCGAAATTTTAGAATTTTATCTCCTCGTCATTTGCGTCAAAGAAATGAAATTCGGTAAAATAATAGTCCGAATTGGGCTTCACCTTGATTTTTGTCTTGAACTTCCTCCCCCACTTGCCTGCTATGGAAAAGTAGTGCAAAAATCCTTTTGTGAGGTGGGAGTAGACGATCGGATGAATAAAAATGGTCAGGTTTTTATGTTGGTGAGTAATAAGGTAATGCATGCGTTTCTCGATCTCGTCCACTAGTAATAATGTTGAGGTTACATGACCGGTGCCATTACAAGCCGGGCAAATTTCGGAAGTGTTAATGTTCATCTCCGGTCGCATACGCTGACGGGTAATTTGCATTAATCCGAACTTCGAAATAGCAAGAACGGCATGCTTCGCCCTGTCCGCCTGCATAAACCGCTCCATTGCCTCCTGGACCTTCCTCTTATTCTCCGGAAGTTTCATATCGATAAAGTCAACAACTATGATTCCGCCAATATCCCGAAGGCGTAACTGTCTTGCAATTTCCTCGGCGGCTTCAAGATTAGTCTCAAGGGCATTTTCTTCCTGGTTGTTGCTGATGCTTTTATACCCGCTGTTCACATCTATAACATGTAAAGCTTCGGTATGCTCAATAATCAAGTAAGCACCGCTGGGAAGGTTAACCGTCTTACCAAAAGAGCCTTTTACCTGTTTCGTAATACCAAATTGATCGAAGATCGGCAAACCGTTTGCGTGATGAGAAACTATTTCTTGTTTTCCGGGGGCTATCTTTTGAATATAATTAATGGTGTCGTTATAGATATTCTTATCGTTTGTTATTATCCGGTTGAAATCCTCCGTAAGCAGGTCTCTTAATATGCTGGTTGTTTTATCCTGCTCACTCAATATTTTAGTGGGAGGAGTAGCGTTTTTTAAATTTTTTTGAATACTCCGCCATGTATTTACCAGATTTTCCAAATCCTCGTGTAACTCGGAAGTGTTTTTACCTTCAGCGGCGGTTCTTACAATTACTCCAAAATTTTTTGGCTTAATCGCTTCAACAATTCTTTGCAGCCTTTTTCTTTCTTCTGAGGAATGAATTTTTTTTGAAACCGCTACAATATCATTAAAAGGAGTAATAACTACAAATCTTCCCGGCAAAGAAATCTCACAACTTAAACGAGGTCCTTTTGCCGCGATTGGTTCTTTCAGAATTTGAACAAGGATATTTGGTTTACCACTTAGCACCTCATTTATCTTCCCTGTTTTTATGATTTCCGGCTCAACTTCAAACTTTGAAAAATCGAAAATTGAATCGGATTTATCATTGATGCAGGTCTGAGTAAATTTGAGTAATGATTTTGCATAAGGACTTAAGTCTGTATAATGCAAAAAAGCATCCTTCTCAAAACCCACATCTACAAATGCGGCGTTTAAGCCGGGAATCAATTTTTTTACCTTTCCAAGATACAAATCACCTACAGCAAAACTTGCATCGGCTTTTTCGTGATGCAGTTCTACCAGTTTTTTATTTTCAAGCAAGGCAATCTCAACACCTGTAGGCGCTGAATTAATAATAAGTTCTTTGTTCACAAATGCAACTTTTAATTTATGGTCGAATGCAACTAAACGACCATGCTTTTACACACAATTTCAATAAACACACTTATGCTGCCAGCGATAAGAGGAAAGGTAAAAGTTGCTAAGAGTAAGTTGTTTGGCAGTTCGTGTACTTAATCCGAATAATGCCGGTAAAAATTACCGGCATTATAAATTTAAAAAGAAATACAATTATTTGTTCTTCTTTTTATGACGATTTTTTCTTAATCTTTTCTTACGCTTATGCGTTGCAATTTTATGACGTTTTCTTTTCTTGCCACAAGGCATAACCCAATAATTTTTAGTGTTATTAAAAATTGTTACTCTAATGTTTTTATTCTTTGTTCAATCTCCTGCTTCGCTTCAGGAACATTGATCATATTTTCAACTTTTCTATACCAGGCAACAGCGTTTGACTTGTCACCTTTTCTTTCAAATGTTTCCGCAAGATTAAAAACGGCCTGCAGGTTATCCGGTTCTTTTTTTGCAACAAGCTGTAAGCGTTCTATGGCTTTATCATACTGACCGCTTTTGATATCACCCAAACCAAGCATTAATTGTGCATACATATTGTTTGGATCCCTATCTGTAACTTGTTTTATCTTAAGTATGCCATCCATGGGCGTACTTGAAATATTACCAAACAAATAACAAGCACCAAGTTCAACTTGTACAGAATCATTATTTGGATTGATCTGTAAAGATTGTTCAAAAAGAGCTTTTGCGTTTGTTGCAAGCCATGTTTGCATCGCAGGATTTTCCTCGGACGTTACATACTGTAACAACAAACGGGCTGCGAAATTGATGTTTTTTTCCGAATTTTCCAATTTCGCACTTTCTCCAAAATAATATGCAGCAATTTCCTGGTTATGTAAAGAATCCTGCCAATAAGAAGCTAACTGTCTATAAATTCTTATCTTTTGCTCCTTCACATCTCCACGCACTACGCTATTTTCTAATTGTACAAGTTGAGATAATTGTTGAGCAGACAAATTTTTCTTGGCTGCGTTTAAAACATCAGCAGTGGTAATTGTACCCGAAGTAGTGTTGCCCGAATTTACTACAGTAGAATTTGTAGAGGGTGGCGTAGTATTTCCAAAGAAATATAATAATACCAATAAAATTAAACCTCCGCTAAGAAGAACAAGTTGTTGTTTTTTCACGAATAATAATTAAACCGCAAAGTTATTGTGTAACTTTGATTTGTTTTACCTCATTCACAAATTCTTTAGAAGGTTTAAATGCAGGAATGTAATGTTCAGGAATAGTTACTGCCACATTTTTCTTAATGTTTCTTCCAATTTTTGCAGCGCGTTTTTTAGTAATAAAGCTTCCAAAACCACGGATATAAATATTTTCACCTTTAGAAATATTTTCCTTTATTTCTTTTATCAGTGATTCTACTGTTACCAGTACATCCACTTTAGGAATCCCGGTTTTGTCTGAAATGTTATTGATAAGGTCAGATTTTCTCATACAGGGTTTTTTTAGTTTGAAGGTTATAGTAAAATTTAAAAGTAATATAAAAGCTGATTTTCAAGAAAGAATTTTTTTATTTTATTATAAATGGTTTTCTGAAAGGCAGCACGTTATCAAAAAATAATGAAATTTTTATGTTACCGGCTTTTGTGCTTCTGCCATCGTCCCTTGCGTCGCTCCAAAGGAGCCCCTTTGGGGCACTCTTGTACTTTAGAATTTTTTATTTAGCAAGCAATCATCTTAAATTTTGCAGTAACAAGTTATAAAATTTAATAACTGAACACAAAAATTATCTTGACAGAAAACATTTTTAACCGTCAAATTTCATGCAAACCCATCACTTTCCCTATATGCTTTTATTAAAGACATTTCTCCTTCTTTTCCTTTACCGGCCATTCCATGCTCCATTCCTAAAATTCCTTTGTAACCTTTATTATATATATGTTTGAAAATATTTTTATAATCCATTTCACCTGTACCGGGTTCATTGCGTCCGGGATTGTTGCCGATTTGCAAATAACCAATTTCTTCCCATGCTGCGTCAAGATTGTTAATAATGTTGCCTTCGTTACGTTGCATGTGGTACATATCGAATAAAAACTTGCAGGAAGGGCTGTTCACTGCCTTGCACATCGCGTAAGTTTGATCTGAATGACGAAGAAAAAGATCGGGAGTATCACTTAATGCCTCGAGCACCATTACCAGGCCATGCGGTTCAAAAATTTCACAGGCAGGTCGTAATGCTTCAATCACATTTGACGTTTGATAATCAAAAGGCAAACTTCTTTCATAATTCCCCGGAACAACTGTCATCCATTTTGCATTGCAACGTTTGGCACATTCAACTGCTTCTTTGCAACTGTTCCAAAATTTCTCCCGCCATTGTTTATCACCAGAAGTTAATGAAGTTTTCACAGGCCAATGATCAAAGTTGATCACAAAAACTCCCATACTCATTCCAAGTTTTGCAAGAGCATCACCAATCTTTTTTTGTTCGTCAACAGGTCTATCCATAAAACCATTGTCTTCAATTGCACGAAATCCCTGGTCGTAAGCAAATTTTATTTGATCTATAAAATTATCTCCTGCAGTGTTCTTAAACATTCCATCATGAATTGCATAATTAAGGTGAAATGGTTTGTCATCTTTTTTATTACCATCAGCTCCTGCTTTGCAAGCTGCGGCAGTTATTAAACCTGCACCTGCCAAAACAGACTGCTGCATAAATTTTCTTCGTTGCATAGTTTTAATTGATGAGAATAAGGATACCAATTCTTCAACGGCATTATAAAATTTGGAAACAAAAATATTTACGCTAACACTTTCTCTTCAATTTTTCCTGTTTTCTTATTTTTTAAGATTACTTTCTTTGCACCGTAGTGTGTCACTTCTTCTTTCACCAAATAATGATCTGCATCGTATTCATTCAAATGGCTTTCTTTTGTTAATCCGGTTTTACCTCTCCAGATGTCAAGCTTTACAGGTTCCCATTGTTTTGTTTTTGCTGATTTATATGCTGCATCAAGAACAGCGTTTACAACATACCCATCATAAAAAGTTTCTTTTGGTTGTTTGCCTTGCTCCATACTGTTGAACATATCCATGAACATGTGATTATAACCAAGCTCATTCAACTCGTCACCAACGGGAAATAACCAGCCTGTATTGCTTTCAGCTTTTTCCGCAACATAATCTGCGCCCTTGCCTGTTGTAAACATTTCAAAACCTGTTCTTAAAAAATTATTTATCCAAATCGTTCCTTCTGTTCCCATTACTTCATCGCGCAGATCAAGACCACCGCGAAATGTCCAGCTTACTTCAAATTGCCCGATAGAACCATTCTCATATTTTATCA
>Ga0207657_10002128_pt1 | contig 21447 bp, 14 predicted proteins | sample KBSC33metaG_FD_184316 | JGI IMG/M metagenome (GOLD analysis project Ga0207657, IMG submission 184316) | Corn rhizosphere microbial communities from Kellogg Biological Station, Michigan, USA - KBS C3-3 metaG (SPAdes) (version 2) | ecosystem: Host-associated > Plants > Roots > Rhizosphere > Soil ... | reverse complement strand
AGCGCGCCCGCGGCGGGCGACATTGCGATCTTCATCATTGCGCGCACGCCTCCTGCAGATAGGCGCGCACCCGGGCGACGGTCCGCGGACGCGGATCGCGGCCGTTGCGAAGATCGAACACGAAGCGCGGGTCCCCCATGGCTTCCCGGCCGAAACGGGTCGGAGGAGTGTCATTCTGGCGCAAAAATTTCTCTACCTCTCTGAGCAAATTCACGATTCTCACCTTATTGCCTGCGACTCGGCCTGACCGTCATTCCCAACGCATTTCCTACTTGTCTAGGGAGTTTCCTATCACTACTAAGAGCCCATTAATGGTGAACGACCCCCGCCTCGTCCTTGAGCGCCTCTGCGCCGAGCGCGGCGAAGACTTCGCCGGTCTGTCGCGGATGCTTGGGCGCAATGCGGCCTACATCCAGCAATTCGTGCGGCGCGGCGTTCCCAAGCGGCTGAAGGAGGAGGAGCGGCGCAAGCTCGCGCGCTATTTCTCGGTCCCGGAGACCCTGCTCGGAGGGCCCCCGGACAATGGACAGGCCTATGGCGGCCTCGTCAGCGTGAAGCGCCACCCGGTCAGCGTTTCCGCCGGGCCTGGAGCAGTGGTCACCGAAGAACTGGGAAAACCCTATTTCGCGTTCGACGAACGCTGGCTGAAGGCGTTGACGGGAAGTCAGCCGGCGCAATTGTCGATCGTGAAGGTCGAGGGCGACTCCATGGCGCCGACCTTGAACGCGGGCGACGACATCCTCGTCGATCTCGGCGATTCCTCGGAGCGGCTGCGCGACGGGATCTATGTGCTGAGGATCGACGATGCGGTGGTGGTGAAGCGCCTCGCCCTCAACCCGACCGGGCGCCGGATCACCGTTCAGTCCGACAATCCCGCTTACCCCGACTGGCCGGACTGCAGCCTCGGCGACATCAAGCCGATCGGCCGGGTGATCTGGTCCGGCCGCCGGATCGTCTGATCAGCCGCCGCGCCGCCGCCTTCGGTCGATCAACCAGGTGACCAGCGCGAGCACCGCGCCGACCCCCGTGCCGATCAAAGTGCCCTTGAGCGGGTTCTGGATCGACAGCCCGAACAGGAAGCCGAGCAGGATGAAGACGGTGAGGAAACATCCTCCCGCGCGAGCGCCGGTGCCTTGCATGGAAGCGCTCATCGCAGAAGCAGGATGCAGGCGCCAGCGTCAGCTGGGGAAGTTCATTTTTTCCACGAGCGCCGCAAAGCGCGGCTCGTTCCGGATCGGATCCAGCCACGGATCGACCTTCATCGCGAGAAGACCGGCATCCTTGATGTCCCATCCGTGCTCAAGGTGCGACAAGGCTGTCGGACGATCCTCGAGCTGCGCGTAGATCTGCCCGTATTGGTAGCTCGCAGCATCGCGAAAGAGTTGCTGCAGGCGCTCGACCTTCTTCAGGCTGTCGGCTCGGTCGCCGGTTCGGACTGCAAGGACGGCTTCACCGGTCAGCCTGAACGGGTCGTCGGCGGGGCCTTCTGAATATGAGCGTTTGGCTTCTGCAGCTTTCCCGAGCATCGTCAGGCAGTTGCCGAGCGTGATCGGAGAATTGAACAGCTCCGGCGAGTTGCGCTTGAGATCTTCAAGGCTTCGGGCGGCGTCCGCGTATCGGCGCGACCAGAACAGCACGGCCGCGCGCTGGCCGTAGGAGCTCGAGTTTAGCGGATCGAGCCGAACCGCAAGTTCGGCAAGGCGCAGCGCCTCGGGTGCGTTGCCGAGGCGTCCGAGCAACGAACTGTAGGAGCGAATCGCATCGGGATCGCTCCTCGCGAGCGAATAGGCGCGGCGATACTCGATCAACGCAGGGGCAATTTTCAGGTTGCCGGCGTAAATTATGCCCAGCGCGCCATGGGCTACCGGCAGGTCGGGTGCGATGGCAATTGCCTTCTTGGCCAGCTGGAGCGCCTGCGCGCGCCCGCGGGCCAGCTCCTCCGCTCCATTCGAATAGGCATTGTACAGGAGGAGCAGGGTGATCGCCTTGAGGCCGTAGGCCTGCGCATAATTCGGATCGAGCGCGAGCGCTGCGTCGATCAGCTCGAGCGCTCGTTCAAACGCCTTTTTGGACCCATGATTGGTTAGTTCGTTGGCCTGCAGCGTAAGGTTCTGAGCGTCCGGGTTCGTGGTTCCGCCCGCGGTGAGCGCAGCGCGCGTCGCGCTGCCGAGCGCGATCCTGAGCGCGCTCGCCACATTCTCGGCAATATCCGTCTGGATCTTGATCGCGTCGCCGGGCGAGCGATCGTAATTGTTCGACCACTTCTCTATGCCTGTCCGGCCGTCGACCAACTGCGCGCTCACGCGGATCATCGAGGGCGATCGGCGAACGCTGCCGGTCAGGATCGTCGCGACCCCGAGCCTCTTGCTCGCCTGCTCGGCATCTTCGTCGCGGACGGCCTCCGAGGACGTTCTGCCTACAACTTTCAGGCCGGCGATGCGCGCGAGAGCGCTTCGAATCTCCTCGGCCAGGCCGTCGGAGAAATAGGCCTGGTCGGGATCGCGGCTGAGGTTCGCGAACGGAAGCACGGCGATGCTGCCCGCGCCCTTGGCCGAAGTGGATTTCAAGAGGGCCCAGCCGCCCGCTCCGGCGACAGCGATCGTCGCGGCCGCGCCGCCGGCGACAACGGCGCGGCGGCTTACCGCCGGCTGCAGCCTGGAAGGTGGACCTTCAACTGTCGAACCGGCGCCGGCTATGCGCGTCACCGCCGAAAGCACCGCCTGGTAGCGGGTGTCGGCTCGATCGCCTTTCCAGCCCTTGAGGGAGGTCGCCTGGCTCTCGCCGAAACCGAGCGGCGGCTCGACCGCGTCGATGAGCACCGGGACGTAAACATGCCGCCGCTGCGCCCGCGAAGCTTCGTCCCGTACGAAATGACCTTCTGGCCCGACCGAGCCCTTGCTCCAGACGACCACCACGCAGCGGGCGCCGTCGAGCTGCTTCTCGATCGTCTGGCGCCACTCGTCGCCGGTGCCGATATGCTCGTCCCACCAAACCGAATAACCGTCGGCCTGAAGCGCCTGCACCAGCGGCTGGATGCGCCGGCGGTCCTCCGCCTTGTAGGAGATGAACACGTCGCTCATGCGCTGTTCGCGGGCGGGAAATCGAGCCGTTTCTCCATCGCGGCGAATCTGGGATCGGATCGGAGCGGATCGAGCAGGAAGTCGACGCGAAGCGTCGTCAAGCCGGGATCGTGAATCGCCCACGCGTGGTCCAGCGCTGCAAAGGCGCGTTCCTTGTCCCCGCGCTGCGCGTAAATCTCCGCATATTGGTAGCTCGCCGTGTCGCCGTATATCTTCCGGGTACGCTCCAGGGCCTGGTCGGACGCTGCGCTGTTGCCCAGTCGCGCGAACAATATGGCTTCGCCGACGAGCCGATAGACTTCGTCGGGCGCCGCCTTGCGATATTCGGCCTCAGCATCGGCGGTGCGTCCCAGCTGCATCAGGCAGAGGCCCAGCGTGCTGTGGGTGCGCGAGATCGTCGGCGCAAGCTGTATCGCCTTCTGAAGCGGAGCGATCGCATCGGCGTAGCGGCGTGAATAGGCAAAGATATATCCGGCCCGGCCGAATGCGATCGGGTTGAGCGGATCGCGCTGCTGCACCTTGCCGACGATGTCGAGCGCGGCGCCGAATGCGCCGATCCTCGTGAGGAAGATCACGTAATGGAGCTGGTTGCCTATATCGACGTCGGCCAGGCTCTGTGCCGTCCGGTACTCGGTCAATGCGTCGGCCAGCTTCAGCTGGAATTCGTATGCGGTGGCCAATGCGACGTGTCCGGCGGAGGCCGTGGGAGCGAGGGCGATTGCCTGCCTGGCTATGTCCGCGGCCTGCGCATAGCCGACATCGAAGCTCGGCGCTGTGGCGATCGATCCCGTCATGTAATTGATCGCGAGCGACTTCCAGGCGTAGGCATCGGCGAACTTGGGATCGAGCGTCGTCGCTGAATTTAGAAGGCCGATCGCGTTGCGGTAAGCGGCTTCGCTGTCGCCGGTGCGCAACTCCTCGCGGGCCTTGAGGTAAAGATCCTGTGCCGCGGCATTGCCGGTCCCGCCGACGCTGACCGCGGCTTTCGCCGCTTTGCCGAGCGCCACGCTGAGCGCCTGAGCCACGTTCTGCGCGATGTCGCTCTGAATCGTGAGCTCGTCGCCGGGCTTGCGGTCATAGTCCTGCGACCAGCGTTCCAGCCCGTCGCTTCCCTTGATGAGCTGTGCGCTGATCCGGATCGTGGTGGGAGAGCGGCGCACGCTGCCGGTCAGGATGTTCGCGACGCCGAGCTTGCGCGCGGCCGTCTCTGCGTCGGCGTTCCTGACGGCCTCCGACGAGGTCCGGCCGACCACCTGCAGGCCGGCGCGGGCGAGGGCGCTCCTCAATTCTTCGGTGAGTCCGTCGGAGAAATAGGCCTGGCCCGGATCGCTGCTGAGGTTTGCGAATGGCAAAACTGCAATGCTGCCCGCCGCTTCGGCGGAGGCAGGTTTGAGCAAGAACCACGCGCCCACGCCGGCAACGGCGGCCGCGGCCACGCCGGCTCCCGCCAGCACGCCGCGCCGGCTGACGCCATCTTCGAAATGGACGTGGTCGCCGTGATCGCGCGGCTTGCCCGTGAGGATTGCCTGCACCGCGCCGAGCACCGCATGGAAACGGCCATCGTCCGGGCTGCCCCTCCAGCCGGTCAGCGACAATGCCTGGGTCTCGCCGAAGCCGAGGGGCAGGCGGACGTTGTCGATCCTCACCGGCAAATAGACGCTTCGCTCCATTGCCCGCGACGCTTCGTCGCGGACGAAGCGGCCCTCGGGGGCGGTCGAGCGCCTGCTCCACACCACGAGCACGCATTTTGCGTCATCGAGCTGTTGCTCGATGGAGCGGCGCCACTCGTCGCCTCCGCCGATCTGCGCGTCCCACCAGACGGTCAGCCCGTGCGACTGGAGCGCGTCGACGAGCGGCTTCACCCGTCTCCGGTCCTCCGCTTTGTACGAGATGAAGACGTCGGCCATCAGCTCGGGAAGTTCATCTTTGCGAGCAGCGCCGAGTAACGGGGGTCGGAGCGGAGCGGATCGAGAAAGCGATCGCTCTTCATATAAGCGAGGCCGGGGTCTTTAAATTCCCATGCGCGGTCCAGCGATGCAAAGGCTTCATTCTTTTCGCCGCGCTGGGCGTGGATGTCGGCATATTGGTAGTGCGCGGAATCCCCATGGACCTGCTGCGCGCGCTTGAATGCAGCATCGGACGCGCTGCGATTGCCCTGGCGCTCGAACAGGATCGACTCTCCGAGCAAACGGAAAAGATAGTCGGGCGGAAGCTTCCTGAATTCCGCCATGGCTTGATCGAACTTGCCGGCGTCCATCAACGCCACGCCGAGGAAGGCCCGGGGTATCAGCAGATTCGGCGCGAGCTCCAATGTCTTGCGATAGCCCTGGATGGCCTGCGGAACGCGTCCGGCATCGTATTGCGAGCTTGCCTCGCGGCCGTAGCCGGCAGGATTAAGCGGGTCGCGGCTTTGCACCTGCCGCGAGACTTCGATCGCGGCGTCATATTTGCCGAGGATGTCGAGAAAAGCGGCATAGGCGAGGAGGTCATTGACGTCGCCGCCGGCAAGCGCATGTCCGCGTTCGATTTCAATCGCGGCCCGCCCGACATCGAGCTGCGACATCAAGACGTAGGCTAGAGCCATGTGAGCGCTCGCAAGTTTCGGAGCGAGCGATACGGCCTGGCGCGCAACGGCTTCCGATTGTTGGAAGCCGCCTTCGTAGCTCCGGCCCCCAACAGTATAATATCCGTAGAGATCGGCCAGCGCCCGCGCTTTCATCGCGTAGGCGTCCGCGAAATTCGGGTCGAGGGCGATCGAAGAGTCAAGGAGTCCGATAACCGCGCGGAGCCCGCTTTCGCTGTCGTCGGACGGACGCTGGGCCTTGGCCTTCAGGAACAGCTTCTGCGCCGCCACGTTGCTCGTGCCGCCGACGCTGATTACTGCTCGCACGGCATCGCCCAGGGTAGCGGTGAGCGCTGCGGCGACGCTTTGCGCAATATCCATTTGGATCTTGATCGCGTCGCCGGGCGCGCGGTCATAATCCTGCGACCACTTGTCGAGGCCGGTGCGGCCGTCGATCAGTTCGGCGCTGACCCGGATCGTCGACGGCGACTGGCGCACGCTGCCGGTGAGGATATTCGTCACGTCGAGCTTTTTCGCCGCCGTTTGTGCATCTTCGTTGCGGACGGCGTCGGACGAAGTGCTGCCAGCGACCTTCAATCCGGCGATGCGGTTGAGGGCGCTCCGGATTTCCTCGGCGATCCCGTCGGAAAAATAGGCTTGTGACGGATCGCCGCTAAGGTTGGTGAACGGGAGGACGGCGATGCTTCGCGACGCCGAGGCCGGGCTGGACCGCAGGAAGGCCCATCCACCGACGCCTGCCGCCGCGGCTGCCGCCACCGCGCCGCCGGCGATCGCGGTGCGGCGATCGATCTTCGGCTGCCGCATGGGCGAGGGACGCGCGCGGCGCTTCGCCCCGGCGTTCCTCTGCACTGCCGCGAGCACCGCCTGGTAATGCGGGTCCGTCCGGTCACCGTGCCAGCCGGTCAGCGGCAGTGCCTGGGTCTCGCCAAAGCCGAGCGGCAGATGGATCTTGTCGATTGTGACTGGGACATAGACGTGCCGCTGCTGGGCGCGCGTCGCTTCGTCCTGGACGAACGTGCCTTCGGCGCCGACCGACCGCTTGCTCCACGCCACGATCACGCATTTCGCGGCATTGAGCTCGGTTTCGATCGCCTGCCGCCACGCGGAGCCGCCGCCGATCTGCTCGTCCCACCAGACGGAAAAGCCGTCCGCCTGCAAGGCTTCGACGAGCGGTTTCACCCGCCGCCGGTCCTCGGCCTTGTACGAGACGAATACGTCGGCCATCCGAAACCCCCCAGCGCCGCCGATAACATGGTCAATAGCATATTGACGACACTTGTCGGCAGTCGCGAAACGGCGGGGCGCTATAGCGGCCCTCATGGACGTCCCATTCATCCATGGCCGGCTTGCCCTCGCCGACGCCACCGACCTCATCGAGCGCTTCGGCGAGGAGGCGGCGGTCGAGGCCGCGATCCGGGCCGGGCGCAGCCGCGACGACGGCAATGTGATGCGCTTCTGCCACTGGCGGCAGATCGAGCGCGTCGTTGCAACCCTGCGCAGCGAGGAAGTGCGCGGGACTGTCCACTAAGCCCTTGATTTAGTTCGGCGCACCGCGGGCGCGTCCGGGCGCACCCACGACGCTCTTCAGACTGGCGCCGTTCAGGAGCCACAGGTAAGGCTCCGCTCTTGATGACCGGGCGGGGATGGAGCGTAGGTGCCGCGCGGCTGCTTTGCGCGGCCGGCTGCGCCGCGCTTCTGAGCGCTCCCGCCCTCGGCCAGACCGCTGCGCCTCCGCCTCCGCCTCCTCCCGACGCGGGCGAGCTCGATCCAAACGCGCCGCTTGCGCCGCTCCCGGATCTCGGCGTCGACTGGCCCGACCTCGACGCCACGGACTCGACATTGCCCGCACGGCCGGAGGCCGCCGCTCCACAGGCGGGTGAGACGACCGACGCGACCGGAGCGCTTCGCTACACCGTCGAGGTGGAAGGGCTGTCCACGGTCGGCTCGGCCGACGAGCTGCTGGCCGCCTTCCGCAAGCAATCGACCCTCGAGGCCGAGCACAAGGACGAGGCCAATGCGGCACAAATCGGCCGCCGGGCGAGCGCCGACGCCGACCTTCTGGCGGAGCTGCTGAGGAGCCAGGGCTATTACGACGCCGTCGTCGAACCGCGCACCGAGCGGAGCGGCAATGCGCTGCGGGTGATCCTCGCCGCCGAACCCGGGGTGCAGTACCGCTTCGCCTCGGTCGAGCTGCCGGGGCTCGACCAAGCCGGCGAGGACGCGGCCAAGTTGCGCGCCGCCTTCGCGGTGAAAGCCGGCGATCCGGTGATCGCCACCGACGTGATCGCAGCAGGCGTCGCGCTGACCACGGCGCTCGGCGAGGAGGGATTTGCCGAAGCCAAGGTTGGCGAGCAGGACATCGAGGTCAATCACCAGACGCATCTCGCGACCCTGTCGCTGCCGGTCGCGCCCGGGCCGGTGGCGCGGTTCGGCGCGATCCGCGTGAGCGGCCAGCCGCCGTTTAGCGCCTCGCACGTGGGCATCATCGCACGCTTCAAACCGGGCGACCCCTACAAGCGCTCTGACGTCGACGATCTCAGGCGCGCGCTGATCGCGACGACGCTCGTCTCGAACGCGACGATCGCCTTGGTGCCGGTGCAAGGCGGCCGCGTCGTCGACCTCGATGTCCACCTCGAGCCCGCGCCCTCGCACACGATCGCGGGGGACATCGGCTACGGCACGGGGCAGGGCGCGCTGATCGAGGCGACCTGGACCGACCGCAATTTCTTTAACCCGGAAGGCGCGCTGACGCTGCGCGGAATTCTCGGCAGCAAGGAGCAACTCGCCGGAGTCCAGTTCCGCCGCTCGAATTTCCTCCAGCGCGACCAGACGCTCGACCTGCAATTCACCGCCTCGCACCAGAAGTTCGACGCATACGAAGCGAAGACGGTCCTCCTGGCCGGCCATGTCGAGCGTCTCAGCAACTTCATCTGGCAGAAGAAATGGACCTGGAGCTACGGCGCGCAGCTGCTTGCGACCGACGAGAACGGGGTGTTCAGCCCGGCCGGCGTCAAGGACACGCGCACCTTCTTCATTGCCGCGCTTCCGCTGACGCTCGGCTATGACGGAAGCGACAATCTGCTCGATCCGACGACCGGCTTTCGCCTCAGCGGCTGGATCAGCCCCGAATATTCGGGGCATGGCCAGAGCCTGACCTACGCCCGGACGCAGATCGACGCGAGCGCCTACCGGCCGGTGTCGGATCACGTGGTGGTGGCGGGGCGAATCCGCCTCGGCACGATCGCGGGCGCGGACGATTTCGACCTCGCTCCCTCGCGGCGATTCTACTCGGGCGGCGGCGGATCGGTGCGCGGCTACGGCTATCAGGAGCTCGGCCCCAAGGACATGGAGGGCGACCCGATCGGCGGCCGCGGCCTCGCCGAGTTCGCGCTCGAGGCGCGCATCCGCCTCAGCCAGTTCGGCGGCAATTTCGGAGTGGTTCCCTTTTTCGACGGCGGCACGCTGACCACCCGCACAATGCCGGACTTTGGCAACTGGCGCTTCGCGGCGGGCGCAGGCCTGCGCTATTATTCGCTGTTCGGCCCGATCCGCGTCGACGTCGGGATCCCGCTCAACCGGCAGAAAGGCGACGGCCCGTTCGCGGTCACCGTCTCGCTGGGCCAGGCCTTCTGATGGCCGAGGCAGTCGCCGAAGGCGCCGGCCCGGAACCGCCGAAGGTCCGGCTTCGGCGCGACTGGCGCTGGCGGCTGCTCAACGAGCTGTTCGCCTTGTTCGTCGCTCTCCTGTTCCTGCTCGCGGCCTTGCTCGTGCTCCTCGACAGCGCGCCGGGACATCGTTTCATCGTCGACCGGCTGGGCAGGCTCGAGACCGCGTCGGGGCTGCGAATCCACATCGGTCGGATCGACGGGTCGATCTTCGGCAAGTCGCAGCTTCGCAACGTTCGCGTCGCCGATACGCGCGGGGTGTTCCTGACCTCGCCCAACATCAAGCTCGACTGGGCGCCCGGCGCCTGGCTCTACAACAAGCTCAGCATCGACAGCCTGACCGCGCAGCAGGTCACGCTCATCCGCCTCCCGAAAACGAAGCCCAGCACGACGAAGGGGCCGATCCTCCCCGGTTTCGACATCCACATCGGCGAGCTGAAGATCGACCGGCTCGACATCGGCCCCCAGGTCAGCGGGAGAGCCCGCAGCGGCAGCGTCCGGGGCAAGGCGGACGTGCATTCCGGCCGCGCACTCGTCGAGTTGCAGGCACTGATCGCGGGCGGCGGCGACCGCATCGGCTTCCACCTCGACGCCGAACCGGACCGCAACACGTTCGATTTGCGCACGCGGGTCATCGCGCCGGCGGACGGGCTTGTGCCGGCGCTGATCGGGATCAAGCGCTCGGTCGACCTCAAGATCGCCGGGAACGGCAATTGGTCGCGGTGGAGGGGAGCCGCCGCGCTCGACCTGTCCGGCCGGCCGACGGCGCGGCTCGCGCTCGGTGTCGACGACGGCCTCTATCGCCTCCAGGGCAGGTGGGCGCCCGCCCCCTTCCTGAAGGGCAAGCTGCTGCGGCTCACCGCGCCCGCGGTCACGATCAAGGGCGAGGGCAGGCTGGTCGATCGCGTCCTCGACGGGCAGCTCACCGCCGCTTCTCCCGAGCTGCGCGCGGTCGCCAAGGGCTCAGTGGACCTCGCCGGCAATCGCTACCGGCACATGCGGCTCGGCATCGATCTGCTCCGGACGCGCGCGCTCTTCCCGAACATGACGGGCAAGAGCGTGCGCATGGTGTGGACGCTCGACGGCCCCTTCGCGACCGCCGATTATTCGTACCGGCTGACCTCCGACTATGTGAAGTTCGACGAAACCGGCTTCACCGGCCTTCATGCCGAGGGAAGGGGCCGGCTCAGCGCGTGGCCGATGCGAGTCCCGATCCGCCTGTCCGCGCGCGCGATCACAGGCATCGGCGACGTTGCCGGGGCGATGCTCGCCAACCCGACCATCCAGGGCTGGCTGACGGTCACGCCCAAGCTGGTGCGCGGCGACAACCTGAAGCTCAGCAGCGCGAAGTGGAACGGCAAGCTTTCGATCCTGATCGACCTCGTTACCGGCCGCTTCCAGGTCCTGCTTTCGGGCGCGATGCAGCGCTATTTCGTTCCAGGGCTCGGAATTGTCGACGTCATGACCGACCTCAGGGTCGTGCCCGGCCCCGGGGGCAAAGGCTCGCACGTCGTCGGCACCGCCAAGGTCTGGGTCCGCCGCCTCGACAACAGCTTCTTCCGCGAGCTGACGGGCGGGCTGCCCTCGCTCACCACGAACCTCGAGCGCGGCAACGACGGGATCGTCCACTTCACCAACCTGCAGCTCTATTCGCCCAAGCTCAGGCTCTCGGGGTCGGGCCAGCGGTTCAAGGACGGCACCTTCCACATCGTCGCGTCCGGGCGGCAGGCGAAGTACGGCCCGCTCAAGCTGGTCCTCGACGGCGAAATCGACCGGCCCAGGCTGGATCTCTTCCTCGAAAGCCCGAATGAATCGCTCGGTCTCAAAGCGGTTCACCTTCTCCTCAACCCGATCGCCGCGGGGTTCGACTATCGCGCGAGCGGCGGCTCGAAGCTCGGCCCGTTCACGAGCAACGGGCGGATCCTGCTCCAGGATAATGGCCCGACGACGATCGCCATCGCATCGCTCGAGGCGGGCGGGGCCCATGCGAGCGGAAGCCTGCGCTCCGATCCGGGAGGCTTCACCGGCCGGCTGACGCTCGCCGGCGGCTCCCTCGCGGGGACGCTCGACTTCGCCCCGGTCTCGGGCGCGCAGCGGATCGACGCGCACCTGACCGCCGCCAACGCCAGCTTCCCCGGCGCCTTCTCGGTTCGCAGCGGCCGGGTCGACGGCACCATCATCCTCGCCGATGAGCGCACCACGATCGACGGGGTGATCAACGCGCGCGGCGTCGAAGCCGGCGGCCTCTCGCTCGCGCGGCTCACCGCCAACGCGAAGCTCGTCAACGGCAGCGGCCAGGTCCGCGCGGCCATGGCGGGGAGCCGCGGCGCGGCATTCGATTTCTCGACTCTTGCGGACATCTCGCCCGACACTATTCGCCTGACCGGCAGCGGCCACATCGAGCGCCAGGCGCTGGTGATCGAGGACGCGGCGGTCCTGACGCGCTCGGGCGACGGCTGGGCGCTCGCTCCGACCAGTCTGACCTTCGCCGGCGGATCGACAACGGTGTCGGGCCGAAGCGGCTCGGCGCCCGAGGTCCATGCGCAGCTCGCAGGCATGCCGCTCGAGGTGCTCGACATCTTCTGGCCCAGCCTCGACCTTTCGGGATCGGCGTCGGGCCGCGTCGATTATGCCTGGAAGTCCAACCGCAGCGGACGGCTCGACCTGAAGGTCCGTGGGCTAAGCAGGGCCGGGCTGGTGCTCGCGTCCAAGCCGATCGACGTCGGCATTGCAGCGGTCGTCAACGGCGGCCACGCAGCGCTGCGGGCGGTCGCCGCGAGCGATGGCACGGTCGTCGGCCGGGCGCAGGCCCGCTTCTCGCCGATGGGGAGCGGCCCGCTCGTCGCCGAGCTGATGAACGCGCCGCTCTTCGCGCAGCTTCGCTATTCCGGACCGGCGGACACTTTGTGGCGGCTGACGGGGAGCGAGGTGATCGACATGTCGGGTCCGCTCGCGGTCGGCGCCGACATCGGCGGCCGGCTTGCAAACCCGCAAATCCGCGGGTCGCTTCGGACCCAGAAGGCGCGGCTGGAAAGCCAGGTCACCGGCATGGTCATCGACCAGCTCGCCGCCGACGCGCGCTTTTCGGGCCCGCAACTGATCTTCAGCAAGATCACGGGCCAGACGAGCGGCGGCGGGTCGATCAGCGGCAGCGGGTCGGTGACTTTCGCCGGCGGAGAGGCGCTTCTCGACCTTTCGTTCAACGCCCAGCAGGCGCTGCTGCTCAACCGCGACGATGTGGCGGCGCGCGTCACCGGCCCGCTGAAGCTGAAGTCGGACTCGAACGGCGGCACCATCTCGGGCGACCTCAAACTCAACAAGGGCCGCTTCCAGCTCGGCCGTGCATCCGCCGCCGCCGCAGTGCCGCAGCTCAACGTCCGTGAGACCGGGCTCGACGTCGAGGACATTATCGAAACGGCCAAGGTTCATCGCTGGAAGCTCGACCTGAAGGTCGCCGGCCACGAGCTTTCGGTCACAGGCCTCGGGATCAACAGCCAGTGGAGCACCAACCTCGACATCGGCGGCTTCGCGGACGATCCGCGCTTCACCGGCCGCGCCGATCTGGTCCGGGGCAATTACGATTTCGCCGGACGCATCTTCCGCCTCGACCATGGCACCATCCGCTTCCAGGGGGAGAGCCCGCCGAACCCGCTGCTCGACATCCACGCAGAGGCGGCGGTGCAAGGCATCGACGCCAGCGTGATCGTGCGCGGCACGGGCCTCAAGCCCGAGATTACCTTCGCGAGCTCGCCGCCGCTGCCGCAGGACGAGCTCCTGTCGCGGATCCTGTTCGGCACCTCGATCACGAACTTGTCCGCCCCCGAGGCGCTCCAGCTCGCCTCGGCGGTCGCCGCTCTCCAGTCCGGCTCCGGTAGCCTCGATCCGATCAACGCACTGCGCCGAGCCGTGGGCCTCGATCGCCTGCGCATCGTCCCCGCCGACGTCGCGACCGGCCAGAAGACCGCCATCGCCGCGGGCAAATACATCCGCCGCAAATTGTTCGTTGAGGTGGTGACCGACGGCCAGGGCTATTCGGCGACCAACATCGAATATCAGATGACGCGCTGGCTCTCGATCCTCTCGACCGTCTCGACGATCGGGCGAACCAGCGCGAGCGTCCGCGTCAGCAAGGATTATTGAGCGGCGAACCGGCTCAACGCGATTCGTCCACGAATTGTCGGCCCGCCAATGCTATATTGCCCCAGATTAATGCCGGAATCTGCGGCAGGGGGGCACAGGCATGGGGGTGGCGACGCTGTGGTGGGTCTTCGCCGCGGCCGCTCCGGCGGCGGCGTCCGGGCCGGCCCCATTGCCGCCCCCCGACAATCCCGACGCCATCATCGTAACCGGCGAGCGCGTGAAGCGCTCGCTCAAGGACACGCCGTCGAGCGTGGCGGTGTTCGGCCAGCGCGATATCGAGCGGATGGCCGCCCCCGATCGGATCCAGGATCTGCTTCAGTTCGTCCCAAACGTCCTGATCGCCTCAAAGCGCGACACCCCCATGATCCGCGGCCAGAACAGCGCGGGCGTGCTTGGCGGCCTGCCGGCGTTCCTTGGCGGGGCCCGGCCGCGAACGGTGGTGCAGGTCGATGGGCGGACGATCACCTTCAACGAATTCGCCTTCGCCCCGGAAGGGCTGTGGGACGTCGACCATGTCGAGATATTCCGAACCCCGCAGACCACGACGCAGGGCGTCAATTCGATCGCCGGGGCGATCTTCATCCACACCGCCGACCCGAGCTACCGGTTCGAAGGCCGGGCACGGCTGATCGCGGGACAGCTCCGCCGCCGTCAGGCATCGGCGGCGCTTTCCATTCCGCTGATCGACGATCAACTCGCGGTTCGCGTTTCGGGCGACCTCTATCGCGCCCACACCTCGAACGAGCTCAGCGGACCGGTCGAGGGCGTCGACCTCAACGACGACCATTATGCCACCGCGCGGGTGAAGTTGCTGGCGGAACCCCACGCCTTGCCGGGCCTCCGGCTGCTTGCGACCTATGCGCACGTCCAATCCCACGCGCCGCAGGCTGAGACCGCAAGGCGGCCGTTCAGCGAGCGACGCGATCCGGTGTACGTATTCGGCGATTTTAAGGTGAACGTGGACTCGGTGACGGGCGCGGTGAGCTTCCCCATAACGGCGTCGCTCCAATCGCGCACGACGGTGAGCTGGGGCGACGCAAGCTTTCAACGGCGTGCGCCGAAAGGCTTTGGCCAGACGAGGATCAGCGACCGCGACGGGTCCGTTGAATCGCTGCTCCAATGGCAACCGGATGGGCCGCTCACGGCAATCGGCGGAGTGAGCTGGACGGCGATGGATCTCGACCAGTTCATCGATCTTTCGCTGACTCCGTTCGGGACCGGCATCTTCAACGACCGGCAGCGCAGCCGCGCAGTGTTCGGGGAAGCGACCTGGCGTGCGGGCGAGCGCCTGGCGCTGACCGCGGGCGTGCGATTGCAGAGTGACAGCAAAAGGCGATTAGGCGTCCTTCACACCACGCCCGACCTGGCGATCGACTTCGACCGCACGGTGCGCGCATTCCTGCCGAAGCTCAGCGCCTCCTATGACTTCACCCCTGACGTCCGGATGGGCGTCCTGGTCCAGCGCGCCTACAATCCGGGCGGCGTGACCCTCGATCCGGGCCACCACAAGGTCGTCGAGTTCGAGCCCGAATATCTGTGGGATTATGAGGCGTTCGTCCGGGCCGCCTTCCTCGGCGGGGCGCTCAATCTCAACGGCAATGTCTTCTACAACGACATCAAGGATGCGCAGCGGACGCTCGACGTGTGCTTTCCGACACCGACCGGCTGCGTCGGATTGTCGGGGATCGCCAATGCGCCTCGCGCACACAGCTCCGGCGCCGAGCTCGAGCTCGGGTACCGGCCGGCATCGAACCTCACGTTGCGCGGCGCCGCGGGGTTGCTGTGGACCAGGCTGACGAAGACTCTGCTTCCCGGCGACGCGATCCTCGGCAAGGAGTTCGCGGGAGCGCCGCGCTTCACGGGCACTGCGGGGCTGGATTGGACTCCGGCTCGGTCGCTCAGCCTCTCCGCACAGGTCCGCCACAGTAGCGGTTATTTCGGCGACGACGCGGAAACGCCGGACCTGCGCATCGCTCCGATGACGACCGTGGACGCTCGTATCAGCGCGCAGCGCGGCGCCTTCACCGTGTTCGGCTATGCCCAGAACCTGCTCGACAAATTCCACATCACGAGCTGGAGCGACATGCGCGACCTGTCCAATGTCATCGTCACGACCAACGATGCGCGCGAAATCGGAGTGGGGATCGAGACGCGCTTCTAGGCGTAAGCCTGATAATCGGGCTTCACGCCGCGCGCGCGCCAGTAAGCGGTCAGCCCGAATTCGTCGCACAGCTTGGGGAAGCGGGGATCGGCCCGCAAATTCGCGACCGGCGGCGTGAACAGCCACTGCGTCATGCGCCGGTTGTAGTCGTCGACTTCCTTGCCGTTCGACCGATCTGTGCTGAGAACCTTCCCACGCCACAGCAGGAACCCCTCGGTGACGTCGAAAGCGGTATCAGGCAAGCCGAGCGCGCACAGGTACATGACCATGTCGTTTGCGAGCGGGGGCGTGTTCTGCGCGACGTCGAGGGCGGCGGAGCGTGCTGCATTGATGGCCGATGGCGTGCGCAGCTCGAGCGCGTCGAGGATGACACGGCGCGTTTCGCCCGCCGGCAATCCACGTGCCCCGTCGAGGATCGTCCGCGCCGCTCCCGGCCGCCCTGTCAGAGCGAGGATGGTGAAGCGCCCATAATCCGCGAACCAATAATCCGGCCACAGGCCGATCACCCTGTTGATGACCCGGTCGGCTTCTCGCGTCCTCCCCAGAATCCACAATTTCAAGGCACGGACGACGAGACAGCCTCGCAGGAACGGCGATTCCTTCAAGATGCGCTCGTTCCAGACCCAGGATTCGCGGGTCAGGCCGGCGGCCTGGAGAAGCGGCATCAATTCCAGCATCGCAGGGATATTTCCGGGATCGCCGGCCAGGATTTGGCGAAGTTGCCGGTCCCGCGTCGCCCAATCGAGCATCGGCCCCTGAAGGACGTACATGGCCACGCGCGCGTTCGGCTCCGTCGGGTCGAGTTCCCGAGCGCGCCGGATTGCCTCTTCCGCCCGTGCAACGACCTGGGGTGAGTCCGCGCCGGAGGCTTCGTCGGCCGCGGCGCTCCGGAAATAGGCGAGCAGGCCCCAGGCGCGTGCGCTGTCGGGCTCGAGTTGAACCGCTTGCTCGTACAGCGCCACCATCTTCGGGTTGTTGTTGGCGCCGATCGAGGCCTGTTCGAAGGCCGAACCATTGCGAAAGGCTTCGTCGCCCCGCGCCATGACGGCTTCAAAGCGCGGATTCGACCTCGAACGAAGGAAAACCCAGGCCCCGCCGCCGGTAACCGCAACGGCCGCTGCCCCGCCGATGGCCGCACGCCTCGTCAGTGTTGCCGAGGCCGGCCGGCCTGTCTTCCCATCGAGTGCGCGGTCGTTTCCCAGCCCGACGATATTGCCTTTGAGCCGGTAGCCGGTCCTCGGAATGGTCTCGATCTCAAAGCTTTCGGCGGCAATGTCCGTCGCGAGCTTGCGGACCGCGCCGATCGCCCGGTTCAGGCTGTCGTCGCCGACATAGACTCCGCCCCAGCATCGCTGGAACAAGGTTTCACGGGTGACGACCTGCCCGGCGGCGTCCGCGAGAACGACCAGGACCTGCATGACGCGTGGCTCGACGTCGGTGGTCCCGCCAGGTCCGGCGATGGTGCGGCTCGATGGGCTGACCGCTGCAAGTCCGAGCGTGAAATCGGCCCGCGCCGCCAGATCGGCGGCGGTCAGCAGTCCGTCAGCTGATACCCGAACTGCGTCGTTCACCGGCGGCCGCCCCCCACTCATCGGCAAATCATCGGCATTCCGTCAGAACATCATCATCCCACAGGGAGCGCATCGCAGGCAAGCTGGCGGTCACGATTTCGTCAGGGAGGCCAAGATGTACACGCTGATCCGGCGCAGGAACGCGCTGCTTCTATGCGCCGCCGCGGCGCTTTCTTTCACGCTTTCTGCTTGCGGAGGTGGCGGAGGCGGTGAGGTCGCCTCCACGCCGCCGCCGCCTCCACCTCCTCCGCCGCCTCCACCGACGGGGACCAGTCTCAACATCATCGATAATGCGCCCGGCGGCGTCCTTGCCGTCGCCGGCGCCTCTAGCACGGCCCCGTACAGCGACGCGCATCCACTCGCCGAAGCGACGATCGATCCCGGCGGCCAGCCGGAATTCCGCTACGACGCCGTCAACGGCGTTTACGAAATCAAGCTGCCAGCGGGCGCCTGGGAAACGCTGTCGACCGACGACGCAACGCTCCCCGACTGGGCACGTGTCGCAACCTCTCCGAGCGGCGCGCGCGTTTCGCTGGGTTATGACCGGGACCTCGATAAGCCGGACGCCTACATCTATTCGACCCTCGTCCGGTACACGGCTCCCGGAGACGTGTTCGGCTGGCTCGCGATCGGCGTGCAGACGCCCGAAGCAGGGCTGCCAACCTCCGGTTCAGCGACCTTCGACGGAATAATCCGCGGGTCGGCCGACTATCTGGTCGATGACGGATGGGGCGGCGTGAGGCCCAGCGATGTCGTCGGGACTGTGACCCTGTCCTTCGATTTCCAAAAGTCCGCGCTCAGCGGGTCGATGGAGGCGTTCCTTTGCTGCAATAACGACGTCAGCCTCGGCATCTACCAGTTTCGCGACACCGTCTATTCGGCGGGCAAATATTCGGGCCGCTTCGACACCGGACTTCCCGGGCTGAACGGCTTTTACGGCCAGCTCACCGGACCCAAAGCGCAAGAGACCGTCGGGGGGTGGGCGGTGCCCTTCATGATCGACGGCGACCTCCATGAAGCGATGGGCGCATGGGTCGCGGGGCGGCCGAAATGAGCCGCCGCCAAGCGTGCTCAGTCCGGTTCGACAGGGAGGCCAAGATGTTCACCCGCAATCGCTTTCTTTGCCTGTCCGTATCTGCGCTGTCGCTCGCGCTGGGCGCGTGCGGCGGGGGAGGGGGAGCCGTGGCTTCGCTCCCGCCGGCTCCATCACTCCCGACCCCGACCCCGACCCCGACACCGACGCCGACACCGACACCGGCCGTCGTCACTATTTTCGCTCATCCTTCACCGGAGACGTACGCAGTGGTTGGCGCATCGGTGGCCGGGCCGGGCGGCAACCTCGATACCTATTCGAGCTCCGATTCGCGGTTCAAAGGGGTCTCCGGCGGGAGCTCGAACCTGCCCGGCATTCGCTACACGTCGGCCGGCACTTACGAGATCATGATGCCCGGCGCCGATTGGGACCGACTCGTTCCATACCGCGGTCTTTTCGATCCGGGGCCCGACAACAACTACTTCCAGCCGCAAGGCGTCGCCGCGAACGAAGGGTATTTGTTGACGTGGAACAGCCGCAGCAGCGGCTACGGCTATTCGGAACTCGCGCAATGGGGATCCGCGGCTGCGGGGCGCTGGGGCTATGTCGCCTTCGGCGACCCGACTCCCGCGGGCGGAGTGCCGGTCGACGGCACTGCGAGCTTCAGCGGGACGGTCGCGGGCACCGCCGACATCATGTCGGCGGACAATCTCTACGGCGGCTATTATCCGGCGGGCGTCAGCGGCACGGTCACGCTGGACTTCGATTTTGCGAAGGGCCTTCTCGACGGCGCGATGGACCTGTCGCTGAGCGACGGGATGCAGCCGCTCTCGCTCGGGACATTCGGTTTCACCGACACGGTCTTCTCGGCGGGAAGCACGACATACTTGGGCAAGTTCGACACCAATGCCGCGGGCGACAATTTCTTCCTCGGCAGCTTCACGGGCCCAAATGCTGAGGAGACGATCGGCGCCTGGGCGTTACCCTTCGTCTTCGACAAGAGCGGCGAATTCCTGACAGCCGACCATCAGACGCACCAGGCGTTCGGCGCCTGGATCGCGCGGCAGGACCACTAGGGCGAGAGGGGGCGCCATGCTTGCCCTTGTGCTCCTGGCCGCAATCGCTGCCCCCGTCCCGGCGATCGCCGTAACGCGAACGGCGCCGGAGCAGCGCACGTTGGTGCTTGCTCCGGGCCAGATGTTCGGGCTCGCGAGGATTGCCGAAAGCAAGGCCGACCTGGCAACGGCCTTCGCAATCTATGCGGCGCTGGAACATGATCCGGACGCGGATGTCAGAGCCGAGGCGCGATACCGCCATGCTAGGCAGCTGCTTGCGCAGAATCGCAACCACGACGCAGCGCTGCTGCTCCGGCGGCTGCTCGACGAGAGGCCGGATGCGGTCCCGGCGAGGATCGAGCTCGCACACACGCTGCAGCTGCTGGGGGATTCCGATGCGGCGCTGCGCGAGCTTCGCGCGGCGCAGGCGGCGGGCTTGCCGCCGTCCGTCGCGCGCCTCGTCGATCGCTATTCGCAGGCGCTGCGCGCCCAGCGGCCATTCGGCGCGAGCTTCGAGTTCGCGCTTGCACCGGACAGCAATATCAATCGCGCGACGCGTTCGGACACTCTCGGCACCATCCTCGGCGACTTCGACATCGACGAGCAAAGCAAGGCCAAGTCGGGCACGGGACTGTCGCTCCGCGGCCAGGCGTACCGGCGCATTCGGCTCGGCAACGGCGGAACGAACCTCCTCGCCCGGCTGAGTGGATTCGGCGACCTCTACCGGAAGACGCGCTTCAACGACGTCGCGGTCGACTTCGCGGCCGGGCCGGAATTGCGGATCGGCCGCAACCAGCTGAACTTCGAGCTGGGCGCGACCCAGCGCTGGTTCGGGCAGAAGCCGTTCATGCGGTCGGCGCGTGCGGGCGCGACCTGGACCCGCCCGATCGGCGACCGCACGCAGCTTCGACTGAGCGGGACGGCGGCGCTGATCGACAACCGCTTCAACGACCTCCAGGACGGCAAGGCCTATAGCGGCAGGGTCGGCGTGGAGCGGGCGCTCACCGCGACGACCGGAATCGGGGTCAACCTATCCCTCGATCGCCAGGCTCTGAACGATCCGGGATATTCGACGAAGGGCTGGCGCGCGGGCCTCGTCGGATGGCACGACGTCGGCCGAATGACGCTCACCGCCGAGGCCGAGTTCGGCAGACTGCACGCGGACGAACGGCTGCTGCTGTTCCCCGACAAGAGGTCGGAACGCTATTCGCGCCTGTCGCTCGGCACGACGTTCCGCCAGCTCGAGTTCCGCGGCTTCGCGCCGGTCGCGCGCTTCAGCGTCGAGCGGAACCGGAGCAGCATCGCCTTCTACGATTTCAGGCGGACTCGGAGCGAGCTCGGGTTCGTGCGCGCGTTCTAGGGCGGACGCCGACGTAAGAAATTGCTGTCCTACACGCCGCCGTTTGTGCTCCACCAAGGCCAATGACGCCTCGCCTTTTCGCCGAAATCGACGAAGCCGATACACGCCCTCCCGCCTCGCGCGTGAGGCCGCTGCAATCGCTGCGTTTCGCGGGCTCCCGCGCGCGCGCGCTTGCGTGCACGTGGCACTGCCAACTTTGGCAACTTCCGAAGTCAGCCACGCGTCATTGCGAGCGGCGCAGCCGCGCGGCAATCCAGTAGCGGCAGCTGGATTGCTTCGCTACGCTCGCAATGACGAAGGGGAAGGGGACCGCACCACATGAAGAACTGGAACGTCCGCAAGGCCGTGGTCGCCCGCGAGGACATGCCGGAGGAGCACCGGCTTCGGCAGTCGCTCGGCTGGCCGCACCTCGTGGCGCTCGGCGTCGGAGCGATCGTCGGCACCGGCATTCTGACGCTCATCGGCGTCGGCGCCGGCAAGGCCGGTCCGGCCGTCATCCTCTCTTTCGCCATTGCGGGCGCGATCTGCGCTTGCGCTGCTCTCGCTTATGCCGAGGTCGCGACGATGATCCCGGCTTCGGGATCGGCCTACACGTATTCCTACGTCGTCTTCGGCGAGATGATCGCGTGGATGATCGGGGTCGCGCTGATCCTCGAATATACGCTCGTCGTCAGCGCGGTCGCCGTCGGCTGGTCGGGCTATGCAGCCGGGTTCCTTAAATCGATCGGGATGGGCCTCCCGGACGCGCTCATCCAGGGACCGCAGCTTGGCGGCGTCATCAACCTGCCTGCGATCTTC
>Ga0207657_10002126_pt1 | contig 21453 bp, 21 predicted proteins | sample KBSC33metaG_FD_184316 | JGI IMG/M metagenome (GOLD analysis project Ga0207657, IMG submission 184316) | Corn rhizosphere microbial communities from Kellogg Biological Station, Michigan, USA - KBS C3-3 metaG (SPAdes) (version 2) | ecosystem: Host-associated > Plants > Roots > Rhizosphere > Soil ... | reverse complement strand
CGGCTTCAGGAGAGGTGGCTGAGTGGTCGAAAGCACCGCACTCGAAATGCGGCGTGCCTTCACGGGCACCGTGGGTTCGAATCCCACCCTCTCCGCCATTCCATGACGCCGCTGGGCGTTGGGCTTCAGGATTTGTCAGGCCGCTCGCGCTAGCGTCCGGCCGATGAGCGGCGGGGATCTTTCAGGAACCATGGCGGCCGGGGACCGCCTGGAGCGGGACGCGGGCGGCCTCGCGCTGCCGGGCGCGCTGGCGCGGATCGGGCTGCCGCATCTGCTGCTGCTCGCCCTGGCCCTGCGGCTGGCGGTGCTCACGATCGCCACGCCCGCTCATCCCGACGAAGTCTTCCAATACCTGGAGACAGCGCATCGGCTGGTGTTCGGCCAGGGCGTGGTCACCTGGGAGTGGCGGGCCGGCATGCGCGGCTGGCTGCTGCCGCTGCTGGTCAGCGGGCCGATGTGGCTGGGCGGCCTGCTCGCGCCGCACAGCGGGCTCTACCTGTTCCTGCCCAAGCTGGTCGCGACCCTCGCCTCGTTGGTGGTGGTGTGGGTGGCGTGGCGCCTGGGCGAGCGGGTGTCGCGTCTGCACGCGCAGGTCGCCGGTTTCGCGGCGGCCATCTGGTACGACTTCATCTACTTCGCCCCGCATGTCCTGAGCGAGACGGTGGGCGACCTGCTGATCCTGCCGGCGGCGTGGCTGCTGATCGACAAGCCCCGCTGGACCTGGCCGCGGCTGATGCTGGCTGGCGCGCTCCTGGCCGCGGCGGTGACGATCCGGTTCCAGTACGCGCCGGGGGTGGCCGCCCTGGCGGTCGCCGCCTGCGTCCGCGACCTGCGCCGCTGCTGGCTGCCGGTGCTCGTGGGCGGCCTGATCGGGCTGCTGCCGTCGATCGTCGCCGATCTGGCCATGGGCGCCACGCCGTTCGCGTGGGTGCTGCAGAACGTCCAGCTCAACCTCATCGAGCACCGGGCGGAGAGCTTCTCCACGAGCGGGCCGCTGGGCTATGTCGGCGAGGTCTGGCCGCGCATGGCGCTCTTGGCCGTGCCGCTGATCGTTCTCGCCGCCGTTGGCGCTCGGCGCTATCCCGCCATTGCTGCGATGGCCGTCGTCAATCTCATCTTTCACAGCCTCATCGCCCACAAGGAGTATCGCTTCATTCTGCTGAGCGTCGTGGCCGCCGTCCTGCTGGCGGCGATCGGCACGGTCGACTGGGCGCACCATGACGAGCGCACGCGCGGCCCCAAGGCGGGGCGCGAACGGCTTCGCTTCCTGCTCGTGGTCTGGGTCCTCGCCTCACTCAGCTGCACCGTCGGCGCCTACCGCCTGCAATGGATGAAGTTCCGCCCGGAAATGCAGCTCTACACCCGCCTGCGGAACGACCCGGCGCTGTGCGGCGTGGCGATCTATCGTCACGACTGGTCGGTGACCGGCGGCTACGCTTACCTCCACCGCGCGACGCCGATGTTCCTGTTCGACGACAAGGACGGCCACGTCGCGGCGCAGCTCGCGGCGAGCGCGCCGGCGTTCAACACGGTCCTGACCGCCCCGGGCCTGGCCCGCGAAATCCCGGCGGCCTTCGCCAGCATCGGTTGCGAAGACGGGGCGCCGGAGCGGCTGTGCCTCTATCGCCGCCCCGGGCCTTGCGCCTCGGGGCCGAACCGGTTCGAGATCAACAAGGTGCTCAGGCGGATCGACCAGTAGCCGCATCGGCCTCGCCCGCCAGGTAGTCGACGATCGTCGCGCCGGCGGCCCCGGTGATCCGCGCCTCCACCTCGAAGATCCGCCGCAGCAGGCCCGGCGTCAGCGCCTCGGCGGTCGGGCCGAAGGCCTCCAGCCGGCCCCCCTTCAGCGCCATCAGGTGTGTCGAGTAGCGCGCCGCCAGGGTCACGTCGTGCAGCGCGGCGATCACCAGCTTGCCGCCGTCGGCCAGCCTGCGCAGCCGCTGCATCGCATCGAGCGTATGGCGCGGGTCGAGGCCGGCCGTGGGCTCGTCGACGATCAGCACCTGCGGCTCGCCGATCAGCGCGCGGGCCAGCATGGCTCGGCCGAGCTCGCCGCCGGAAAGGGTGGTCGCGGCCTGGCTTCGCCGGTCGGCGAGGTCGCAGGCCTCCAGCGCCCGCGTCAGCCGCGGCTCCAGCCCGCCGGGCAAGCCGCCGAACGCCGGCAGGTGCGGCGTGAGGCCCAGGGCCACCAGCCGCTCGACCGTGATCGGCCACTCCGCATAGGGGTTCTGCGGCAGGTAGGCGCGCCGGCGCGCGAGGTCGCGGCGATCCATGCCCGCGATGGGAGCCCCGTCGAGGCTGGCCGCGCCCGCATCCGGCTTGATCAACCCGGCCAGCACCGAGAGCAGCGTCGACTTGCCCGCCCCATTGGCCCCGACCAGGGCCACGAAACCGCCGCCGTCCGCGGTCTCGAAGGAGACGTCGTTGACGATGGCCCGACCGCCTCGCCGGACGGTGACGTGGTCGGCGGCCAGGCGGCTCATGGCGCGGTCTTTCGCAGCCGCACGATCAGCCAGAAGAAGAACGGCGCCCCCAGCAGGCTCGTCAGGACCCCCAGGCGAAGCTCGGTGTTGGTGTGGATCACCCGCGTCCCGATGTCGGCCAGCAGCAGCAGGGTCGCGCCCAGCAGGGCGGACGGCAGCAGGGTCCGGCTGGGCTGATGCCCCACGAACGGGCGCACCAGGTGCGGCGCGACCAGGCCGATGAAGCTCACCGAGCCGGTCACCGAGGTGGCCGCGCCCACCGCCAGCCCGACGCCCAGCAGGGCGAGGATGCGGGTGCGGTCGAGATGGATCCCCAGGCTCTGGGCCTGCACGTCGCCCAGCGCCAGCGCGTCGACAGCCCGGCCCATGGTCGCGAGGATCGCGACGCCCGCGGCGATGAACGGCGCGGCCAGGAAGATGTGGTCCCAACTGCGCTCGGCGAGTGAGCCCAGCATCCAGACGCTCATCTCATAGGCGGCGTAGGGGCTGGGCGCGAAGTTGAGCGCCATGGCCAGGAAGGCGCTCATCAGGCTCGACACGGCCGCGCCCGCCAGGATGAGGGTGAGCGTGCTCGAACGCCCGAAGGCGAAGGTGAGCGCGCCGGCCGCCATGGCGCCGGCCATGCCCAGCAGCGGCGTCGCCAGGCTGAAGGCGTGCGCCAGGCCGAAGTAGATCGAGATCACCGCGCCCACCGCCGCGCCATTGGAGACCCCGAGCAGCCCGGGCTCGGCCAGCGGGTTGCGCAGCACCCCCTGCAACACCGCGCCCGAAAGTCCGAGGGAAGCTCCGACCAGGATCGCCAGGATCGCCCGCGGCAGGCGCAGCTCCGTCACCACCAGGCCGGCGAGGTTGGCGTTCGGCGAGACGAGGCCGCTCCACAGCTCGGCCGGGCTGATGTTGACGCGCCCGAGGAACAGCGAGAAGGCCGCCGCCGCCAGCAGGGTTGCGAGCGCAAGGGCGGTCACGACATAGCCCGGCAGGCGGGCGGCGAAGCTCATCGGGCGGGGCTCCGGTCGGGCAGGGCGTCGAGCGCGCGGCGCAGGTCGCGCGCGGCGTCGGCGGACTGCGGCAGGCCGCAGGTGTGGGCGATGTCGTTGTAGGCGATGCGCCGGCCGGCGTAGAGGCGCCGCACGACGCGGTGCTGGCCCTCGTCGGTGAGCAGGGACGGCTGCCCCAGGGTCGCGCCGCCGAACAGCAGGGCGTCGGGGTGGGCGACCAGCAGCTCCTCGACGCCGAAGCTGGACTCCGCCGAGCCCGGCCGCGCGGCGATGTTCACCGCGCCGGCCGCGGTGATGATGGCGTCGGTGAGACTGCCCTTGCCCGGCACCGCCGTGCCGCCGCTCCAGGCCACCACGCGCAGCCGCCGCCTCGGCGGATGGGCCGCAAGGTCGGCGAGGGTCGCGTCCATCCGACGGATCAGCGCCTCGGCGCGCGCCGGCGCGCCCACCGCTGCGCCGACCTGGCGCAGGATCTGGCGGATGTCCTCGAAGCTGTCGGCGTTCTTCACCTCGACCACGCGCGCGCCGACCCGCCTGGCCATCGCCGGGGTGAGCGGCGAGCCCAGGCCGCTGTCGAGGATCAGGTCCGGCTTCACCTGGACGATGTCCTCGGCTGAGCCGTGGTTGAGCGCGATGCCATCCGCCGCGCCGGGGAACAGCGCCTTGGCGGCCTGCGGCGCGAGGAAGGTCACCGAGGCGATCCTGCTCCTTGGCGCGAGCTGCAGCAGGAGCAGGTCGGTGCAGACGTTCAGCGACATGATGCGGTGCGGCGGCGGCGCCGACGCCGCCTCCACGGGCCCGCCCGCGGCCACGGCGAGCCCGAGGGCCATGAAGCCGAGCGCCGAACGCAGGGCCTTCGCCCGGTGCGGGGCAGGGCTATCGCATATGGATGGACGGTGTGCCTTTGAGCCTTCTTCCCTTGTGGGAGAAGGTGGACGCGAAGCCGCCGGATGAGGGGTCGCGCTCGGATGTCCGCTGCTTCTGGCGGAAGCACGAGACGGATAGGGCCTTCGACCCCTCATCCGTCGGCCTGCGGCCGCCACCTTCTCCCACAAGGGGAGAAGGCGCATCCCTCCATATGCGCGGCGCACGTTCAGAACCTCAGGCGCACGCCGCCATAGGCGGCGCGGCCCGGCGTGCGGAAGTTGAACACCTCGAAATAGTCCTGATCGAGCAGGTTCTCGACACGGGCGAACAGCTCCACGTGCTCGCTCAGCCTGTACGCGCCGGAGAGGTTCACCAGGGTGAAGGCCTTCAGGGTCACGGTGCTGAAGCTCTTGAACTCCTCGTCGGTCATTTCGCCGTTGTAGCGCGCCGTGAGCGTGACGCTGGCCTGGTCGTCCGGCGCCCTCCAGGTGAGGTTCACGCTCGCCACGTTCTTCGGCCGCCGCACCTCTTCCACCCCGTCCTGCCTGGCGTCGAGCCAGGTGTAGGCCGCGTCCACGCTGAGGGCGTCGGAGAGCCTGGCGTTGCCGAACAGCTCCAGGCCCTTCTGGGTTGAATCCGTCGGCTCGTTGCCCGTGGTGCTGCAGCTCGACGGCGGCGGCGCTCCCGGCCTGGCGCAGAGCGCGGGCGGGGCGGCGAATATCGAGAAGATTTCGTCGTGCAGTGTGGAGTCGAACCAGGTCAGGCCCACCCGCGCCTTGCCCTCCGCCAAGGTGAGGTCGGCGCCGACTTCCCAGCCCTGCGACCGCTCCGGCTTCAGGTTGGGGTTGCCCACGAATGGGATGACGCCGGCGTTGAAGCCGAACAGCTCGGTCTGGCTCGGCCCCTTGATCCCCGAGCCGGCCGCGGCGCGCAGCCTGACCCTGTCGCCGAGCCGATAGAAGCCCTCGATGCGATAGGTCGTGGCGTTGTCGAAGAAGTCGTTCCTGTCGTAGCGCACCGCGCCATGAACGCCCGCGACCTCGCCCACCGCCAGGTCGTACTCGGCCACATAGCCGTCGTTATCGACCGAGCGGCGGGTGGTGTCGGCGCTGAAAGGGCCGGGCGGGTTGGTGTTCTCATAGCTCTCCCGCTCGTGGTCGTAGGCGAGCGTGAAGGTGTGGGTGAGCCCGCCGCCGCTGAGCCTGTAGCTGGTGGTCAGGAGTTCCTTCAGCCGCTTGCCCTTGTCGCCGCCGTCGCGGACGAAGCTGTCGATGTTGACGCGGGTGGAGTCGACCCCCTGCACCTGCAGGCTCGAGAGCCACTTGCCGTCCAGGAAGCTCAGGTCGGCGATGGCCGCGCCATAGGTGCTGTCGGCCTTGGTGGACGAGCCGGGGCTGTCCAGCACGAAGCCCGTGTTCCCGAAGTCCTGGCCGGTGACGTCGGCGTCGGTTTCGGTGTGGCGATAGACGCCGCGCAGCTTGAGGTGCTCGCCCACCGGATAGGCCAGCTTCACGGCCAGGGACTTGAGCGTCGAGCCGATGTCGCGGGAGCCGACCGTGGCCACCGGGTAGCCGTCCGTCGACTGATAGCCGCCGCTCAGCACATAGTCCAAGCCGCCCTGGACGCCGGCGACCCGGAGCGCGCCGCCCAGGGTGTTCATCGCGCCGCCCTCCGCGCGCACGCGGATGCCGGGAGCCTGCGCGCCGCTCGGCGTGATGTAGTTGATCACCCCGCCGATGGCGTCGGAGCCGTAGAGCGCGCTCTGCTGGCCACGCAGCACCTCCACGCGGCTGACGTCGTCGGCCAGCAGCGTGGCGTAGTCGAACTCGCCGAGGAACGGGTCCGATGCCTCGATGCCGTCGATCAGGGTCAGGACATGGTTGCCTTCCGTGCCGCGGACGCGGACCTGCGTCTGGCCGCCGACCGCGCCGTTGCGGCTGACCGCGACGCCCGGGACATCGCGCAGCACGTCGGAGACGAGGCGTGTCTGGCGTTCTTCCATCTGCTGGGCGGTGATGACGGTGAACGAGCCCGCCACCTCTTCCGGATCGAGCCCGCCCGGCGCGCGGGTGGCGGTGACGACGACGTCCTCGACGGTGTTGGCGGCAGGGTCGTCGGCGGCGAAGGCGCTGAGCGGACTGGCCGCGGCGATGGCCAGGATGCTGGCGCTGATAAGGTGTCTGGGCATGAAAGCCCCCCGTTGGCTTGCGTCTGAACGACAAGCGGAGAGCCTCCTGGAGGGATCGGAATCCCCACGGGCGACGGGCCGGCGGCGAGGACGCGGAAGCACGCCAACCGGACCGGTCGAAACGGCTCTCCACCGCTTCTGCTCGTCGCTCAGACGGAGTTCCGCGCCCCGGATTCCACTGATCCGAAAGCTCGAGCGACACGCGCCGACCGGTTTCCTGGCTCGCGGGTCGTCACGTCATACGCGGACCTTCCCGGATCCCCTTTTCGCAAAGGGTCGGATCCAGTGGCTGGCGAGAGGCCTGGGGCCGCTCGCCGATGCGTATGCGCTCACCGCTCACAGTTGCAGGGACAGCCGCAGATCCAAAGGCGTGAGGCCTTCGTACTGCGTTCCCGTTTAAGCCCCGAAGGGCATCGGCGCGCCTTGGTATCCACCCGCCAAGGGGGCGGGCGGCGGAGTCATACCTTGGCTTTGACGCCCGCTTCAAGGCGGTAGGCGCCCGCCCGCCTGCCGCCCTAAGTTCAGGCCGCGGGTTTGCGCGGGGGAGACGGGCGATGGGCAAGGAGCGGCTGGCGGCGTTCAGCGACGGGGTGGTGGCGATCATCATCACCATCATGGTGCTGGAGCTGCACGTGCCCCACGGCGTGGCCTTCGCCGATCTGCGGCCTGTCCTGCCCACCTTCCTCAGCTATGTGCTGAGCTTCGTCTACGTCGGCATCTACTGGAACAACCACCATCACATGCTGCTGCTCACCCGCACGGTGAACGGCCCGATCCTGTGGGCGAACATGCACCTCTTGTTCTGGCTGTCGATGGTTCCGTTCGCCACCGCCTGGATGGGCCAGAACCATCTTTCCCAGGCGCCGGTGGCCCTCTACGGCGGCGTGCTGATCATGAACGCCCTGGCCTACACCGTGCTGATGACCCTGCTGATCCGCCATGAGGGCCCGGACTCGGCGCTGGCGCGGGCCATGGGCCGTGACGTCAAGGGCAAGGCCTCGCTGGCGCTCTATGCGACCGCCATCGCCATGGCCTTCGTGCAACCAATCGTCTCACTTGGGCTTTATGTCACAGTGGCCGCGATCTGGTTCATCCCGGACCGCCGCGTCGAGAGAAATCTCGAGACCCACTGAGCCGCGCCGCAGAACAAGCGCGGCCGTTGCCATGTTCACGCCAATATATCGCATGACCTCGCCATGATGTTCGCCTAAGCGGCGACGCATGGGAATGCCACATTGCTTTCAATCCGGCCGCCGCCGGCTCCGGCGCACGCCAAGAATCCCGAATCGAAGCTCCACTGTTGTTGCGGTCGCTATGGGCCTCGCCATTTTCTCGCTGGGCATTGCGGAGGCCACCGCGCATGCCGACGTCATCCACCGGCATCTGAGCGGCCTGCAGATCGCCAAGTTCACCTCTGGTCCGCCGCCGGAACGGATCGTGCTTCGTGAGCGGACGGTCTGGGAGGGCGCCGACCTCGACGGCGACGGCCAGCCCGACATCGCCAATCCGACCGGCAAGGCGCCGCGGGTCTCCGACGCCTATGGCGAAGGTCGTTTCCACGCCTCGCGCGACGGCGGGGCGCGGGAGCATGAGGGCGTCGACTACGTCGCCACGGCCGGCCAGAAGGTGGAGGCGCCGATCTCCGGTTATGTCGCCAAGATCGGCTACGCCTATCCCGACGACAATCAGCTCCGCTATGTGGAGATCGACAATCCCGCCCTGCACCTGACCGCGCGGGTGTTCTACGTCGACCCCACGGTCGCAGTCGGCGACAGCGTTGCGATGGGCCACCCGATCGGCGAGGCGCACACCCTGCAACGCCGCTACCCGCTGGGGATCACCGACCACGTGCATCTGGAGATCGCCGACCGGCGGGGCCGCAAGCTGGACGCCCAGAGGCTGATCGTGGCGCGCACCGAGACCGACCGGCTCGCCGCCGACTGAGGCCGCGGGCCCAAAGAGAAAAGCCCCGCTCGGGCTGAGCGGGGCCTTGTATCTCCGGCTTGCGGACGCGGCGCTACAGCGACCGGCGGCCCGCCAGCGCGTGGTAGATGAACAGCACGACCACCGCGCCCAGCGTGGCCACGAGGATCGAGTAGAGGTTGAGGCCGGTCACCCCGGCGGCCCCGAAGCGGGTGAACAGGAAGCCGCCGACGAAGGCGCCCACCACGCCAAGGATGAGGTCCATGACGATGCCGCTGCCAGTGCGGTTGACGAGCTTGCTGGCGATGAAGCCGGCGATAAGTCCGAGTATGATCCAGGCTAGAATTGACATAGGCGTGTCTCCAGAAAGCCGGCTCTCCTCCGGCAGATGCCTAACAAAGGTCGCAACAAGGCTTCGGTTCCGCGCAAAGCCGTCGTAGTGAGAACCGGTCGGGCGCACGCAACCCTTGCCGTGGCGAGGGGTTTGGTTCTGAGCGTGTCCGCCGTCCTCAAGGAGACATCCCGTGCGCAACAAGTATCTTACCGCTGCGACCATGGTGTGCTCGGCCCTGGCCGTGGCCACGACGTCTGTCCCCACGGTCGCCCAGGCGCAGCAGCACCACCACCGGCACAAGGTCCAGGTCTGTCGCGACGTGAGCACGCGCGGCGCCCGCAACACCGGCACCGTCGTCGGCGCGGTTACCGGCGGCCTGCTCGGCAACGCCCTGTCGCACGGCGGCGGTAAGACCGGGGGCACGGTGATCGGCGCCGGCGTCGGCGCCGTGGCCGGCCACCAGATCGCCAAGCACAACGCCACCAAGCGCGTCTGCCACTGGGAATACCGCCGCTAGGCGCGGACGGCTGACCTGGCGCCTCAGTGTTTGACGCAAAGCCACCGGGCGCGGTGGAAGTTCTCTGAATTCGCGACCCAGCCGGTGATCTTCGGGTTCACGATGTTGCGGTTCACCACGAAGTAGATCGGCGCGATCCCCTCGTCGTCGAGCATGGTCTGCTCGGCGCGGGCCAGGATCTGGGCGCGCTTGGCCTCGTCCGGCTCCTGGTCGGCCTGGGCCAGCAGGGCGTCGTAGGCCGGGTTCTTGTAATCGCCGTAGTTCTGCGCCCCCACGTCGGATTTCAGCAGGCCGAGGAACGTCACCGGATCGTTGAAGTCGGCGTACCAGCTCATGCCGCCGATCTGGAAGTCGCGGTTGCGATAGGCCGCGAAGGCGATCTGGGTTTCGTTCTGGGCGATGGTCGCCTCGACGCCGATCGCCCGCCAGTCGGCCTGCACCGCCTCGGCCAGCAGCAGGGCGTCGGTGGCGTTCTGGGTCTTGAACTCGACCTTCAGCGGATGCTTGGGCGTGAACCCCGCCTGCGCCAGCAGCGCCTTGGCCTCAAGCTGGCGCTGGGGCAAGGGCTCGGCGGCCCAGCGCAGCCGCGCGCCCTGGGTGTAGTGCGCCGTTCCCGGCGGCACGAAGCTGTAGGCGGGGACCTGGCCGGCGCGCATCAGCTTGGCGGTGATGAAGTCGCGGTCGATGGCCTCCGACAGCGCGCGGCGCACGCGCTTGTCCTGCAGCGGCCCCTTGTCGTGGGTGTTGAACGCCAGGTAGCTGGTGGCGAGCGACACGTGCGGGCGGGCATAGCCCGGCATCACCTCGTTCATGTGCTGCAGCCGGTTCGACAGGAAGCTCGTGTTGATGTCGAGCTCGCCGCGCTGCACCCGCCGCTCGGCCGAGACCAGGTCCGGCGTCGGGTAGTAGTTGATCCGGTCGACGCAGACGTTCTTCGCGTCCCAGAAGCGGGGATTCTTGGCGACCTGGATCTTGTCGCCCAGGTTCCAGGAGACCAGGCTGAACGGCCCGTTGCCGACGAAATGGCCGGGCTGCACCCAGGCGTCGCCGTACTTCTCGATCGCGTGCTTGGGCACCGGGAAGAAGCTCTGGTGCTTGGCCAGCTCCAGCAAGTAGGGCGCCGGGTGCTCGAGGGTGAGCTGCAGGGTGTGGGCGTCCAGCGCCTTGACGCCCAGGGTGTCGGGCGCGGCCTTGCCCTCGTTCACCGCCTGGCCGTTCTTCAGGATGTAGACGAGGTAGGCGTAGATCGAGGCGGTCTTCGGATCGAGGATCCGACGGTACGCGTAGACGAAGTCGTCCGCGGTGACCGGCACGCCGTCCGACCACTGGGCGTCGCGCAGCTTGAAGGTCCAGGTCAGGCCGTCCGGGCTGGTCTCATAGGAGGTCGCCATGGCCAGGACGGGGCTCGCGTCCGGCGCGTCGGTGGTCAGGCCCACGATCAGGTCGCCGATGATCGTGAACTCGTCGATCAGGTTCGACTTCTGCGGGTCGAGCGTCAGGGGCTCGGAGTTGTTGCCGTACTCCAGGCAGACCTTGCCGGCCGGGCAGGGCGGGCGATGGACCTTGTCCTGGCAGCCGGCGAGCGCCCCGAGCGTCAGGGGGCCGGCAAGAAGGACGGCGAGCAGCGGCTTGCGCAAGGACTGGCGACTCCGGAGCGAACGGGTCCCATCACTCCCTTGCCCCAGGGCAAATGTCGAGGCGCGCAAAAGTCGAGGCGGCCCACGCCCGGACGATCAGTGCAGCAGGAACTCGCCGCCCAGCGCCCGCAGCTCGGCGGGCTTGATCAGCCGGCAGTGGCCGACCGTCACCTTGAACAGCGGCCCCTCCAGGGTGCGGGTCCAGAAGTCGAGGAAGCGCTTGAGGACCGGGAACTCCGGAAAGAGGTCGTACTCCTGCCAGATGTAGCTCTGCAGCAAGGCCGGATGGTCCGGCATGCGGTAGAGGATCTCCGCGGTGGTCAGGCCATAGCCCGCCAGCTGCTTTCGGAATTCTGGTGAGGCCTTCATCGCAGTCACCCGAAGCTGTTACCCGCCTGGAGACTAAGCCTGATTCTTGAAGAAAGGTTTCAGAGAATCATGCACTTAGCACTCATCAAGCGTGACTGCTGCTCATCGCTTGGGATTCAGCCGGACGGGCAGGGGCTCAGCCAGCGGCGTCCAGCCCCGGGCGGCGATCACCTCGTTGCTCTCGCGCGCCTCGCGGCCTTGCGCCAGCGACCAGGTTATGTGGAAGGTCCCGCCGTCCGGCCGGGCCGTGGCGCCGTCGATGCTGACGACCAGCGCCTGGACGCCCAGCCCGTCGGTGGCCTCGCCGACGATCTCGGCGAAAACCTCTCCGGGCGGCGCGGCCGTCCGGTCGCCGAACTTCAGCGTCACATGGTGGGCGACGACCCGCTCGAACCGCGGCGGGAACCGCGCCAGCAGGGCGGGCCGCATCCCCGGATCGAGCAGCCAGCCGGTGTAGAAATGGATCGGGTCGGCCAAGGGTGTCCTCCGCTCACGGTTGAGCTAGTCTAGCGCGTCAGACCGCCGGAGCCCCACATGCGCGCCCTCGCCCTCGCCTTCGCCCTGATCGCGGGCCTCGCAACGCCGGCCTTGGCCCAGCAGCCGCCAGCGCCGGCGGGACCCGAGCGGTTCGCGCCGGAGATCGCCGCCTTCGCCGCCGCCGACCGCGCCCACATGCCGCCGCCCTGCGGCTTCCTCTTCGTGGGCTCCTCCAGCATCCGCTTCTGGAAGACGCTCGACGCCGACATGGCGCCGGCGCGCGCCATCAATCGCGGGTTCGGCGGCTCGACCATCGCCGACGTGGACTACTATTTCGACCAGGTGGTGGCGCCCTATCGGCCGCGGGCCATCGTGTTCTACGCGGGCGAGAACGACATCAACGCCGGCGAGGCGCCCAGCATCGTCACCGGCAATTTCGCGCGCTTCATGGACCTGAAGACCAAGGCGCTCGGCGCCGCCACGCCGGTCTATTTCATCTCGCTGAAGCCCTCGAAGCTGCGCTGGCTGCAACGCGACCGCCAGGCGCAGGTCAACGCCCAGGTCCAGGCCCTGGCCGCCCAGCGCAGCGATCTGCACTATGTCGACGTGGCGCCCGCCATGCTGGCGAACGGCGAGCCCAAGGACATCTATGTCGCCGACGGGCTGCACATGACGCCGCAGGGCTACAAGCTCTGGACCGAGGTCATCCGCCCCGTCGTCCACGCCGAGGCGAAGCGCCCGACGGAGTGCAAGGCGGACTAGGAGCGCGCATTTGTCCCTTTCGTCTTTCCCGAGACCAGCCGGGACGGTGCGGGTTTGGCAGGGCGGAGTTGCGGGGCGCCCCGCGATTCCCCGGTTGGCGCCTGCCGCATAAGGGTTATCGTTGTTCAGATGACGCCCGTCAGAGGCGGATCGGAGGACAGCTCGCCATGAAGTTCACCTGGTTCAACCTGATGCCGTGGCCTTACCTGCCGGACGATTTCCGGGAGAAGAACCGCTCGGTCTGGGTGGACATCGACCAGAAGCTGTTCGACCCGGTGAAGAGCCACGAGGTCTACAACACCTACATGGACCTGCTGGAATACGCCGACACCCTGGGGTTCGACGGCGTGGGGGTGAACGAGCACCACCAGAACGGCTACGGCATCATGCCCAGCCCCAACATCATCGCCGCGGGCCTGGCGCGCCGGACCAAGGATGCGGCCATCGTGGTGCTGGGCAACTCCATCGCCCTCTACAATCCGCCAGTGCGGGTGGCCGAGGAGTTCGCCATGCTGGACTGCATCTCCGGCGGGCGGCTGGTGGCGGGGTTCCCGGTCGGGACCTCCATGGACACCAACTACTGCTACGGCCAGATCCCCAGCCTGACGCGGGAGAAGTACCAGGAAGCCCACGACCTGATCATCAAGGCCTGGACCACGCGCGAGCCCTTCGCCTTCAACGGCCGCTACAACAAGCTGCGCCACGTCAACATCTGGCCCAGGCCCATCCAGCAGCCGCATCCGCCGGTTCACATCCCCGGCGGCGGCTCGGTGGAGACCTACGATTTCTGCATCGACAACACCTACAGCTACTCCTACCTCAGCTTCTCCGGCTACCTGCGCGCCCAGGCGCTGATGAACGGCTACTGGAAACGGGTGGAGGAGCGCGGGGTCGACAAGAGCCCCTATCGCGCCGGCTTCGCCCAGACGATCCTGGTCGCCGACACCGACGAGGAGGCCGAGCGGCTCTATTCCGAGCACGTCAGCTACTTCTACAACCGCTGCCTGCACGTCTATCCGGGCTTCGCCGACGCGCCCGGCTACCGGACCATCAAGACCATCCAGACCGGCGCGCTTTCCCAGTACGCCCCGCCGCGCGGCGGCTACACCCAGCTCACCTGGAAGGAGCTGACCGAGCAGGGCCACGTCATCGCGGGCTCTCCGGAAACCGTGCGCCAGCGGATGGAGGACCTGATCAAGGGGCTCAACGTCGGCAACATCTTCTGCCTGATGCACGTCGGGAACATGCCCGCCGACAAGTGCATGTATTCCACCAAGCTCTTCGCCGAAAAGGTGATGCCGAAGCTGCGCAACATGTTCCCCGACTGGGACACCGACAACCGCTTCTGGACGAGCCCGCTCGACAAGCGGGTCAGTTCCGGGCGCCTGCCCAAGGAGGCGCCCACCGGCGCCGACCTGGCCAAGGCCTACGGCGTGGAGGCCTGACCGTGGAGCTCAAGACCGTCCAGACCCCGCACGTCCCCGTCCGCTATTTCGAAGGCGGAACCGGTCCCGACCTCGTCTACCTGCACGGCGCCGGCGGGGTGACCGCGGAGGACCCGTTCTTGGGCGCGCTCGCCGCCAGCCACCACGTCTATGCCCCGCTGGTCCCGGGCTACGGCGACAGCGAGGAGGCGCCGGAAATCCGCGACATGCTGGATTTCACCCTGCACACCTGGGACGTGGTCGAGGCGCTGGGGCTGAAGGACCCGATCCTCGTCGGCCACTCTATGGGCGGGATGATCGCCGCAGAGATGGCCGCCATCGCGCCGAACGACGTCTCGCGCCTGGCGCTGATCGCGCCCGCCGGCCTGTGGGACGACGCCCATCCGGTCCCGGACCTCTTCGCCACCCTGCCGTTCGAGATGCCGGCGCTCTTGTTCCACGACGCGGAAGCCGGCGCGGCGATGATGACCGCCGGGCGCAACGTCGAGGACCCCGGCTTCCTGCAGGCCTACCTGGTGACCAATGCGCGCCAGCTCGGCATGGCCGGGCGCATCCTGTTCCCGATCCCAGAACGCGGGCTCTCGACGCGCCTCTACCGCATCAAGGCCAGAACCGTGCTGATCTGGGGGGACAGCGACAGGCTGATGCCGCCGGTCTACGCCCACGCCTTCAAGAAGGGCATCGCCGGGGCCCAGCTCGTCTCGATCCCCGAGGCCGGCCACATGGTGATCGTCGAACAGACCGCCGCGGTGGTGGAGGCCATCGGCCGGCTGGGCTGAGGCGCGGCCAACATCTCCCGCCACCGGATGTCAGCATTAGCTGATACCGTCGCCCCATGCGCGCGAGTCGGCTGCTCTCGATCCTGATGCTGCTGCAGCTTCGCGGCCGGGTGACCGGCGAGGCGTTGGCGGCCGAATTCGAGGTCTCGGTCCGCACCATCTACCGCGACATCGACCAGCTCAGCGCCGCCGGCGTGCCGGTCTATGCCGACCGCGGCCCCGGCGGCGGCTTCGCCCTGCTCGACGGCTACCGCACGCGGCTGACGGGGCTCACGGCGCAGGAAGCCGAGGCGCTGTTCCTGGCCGGCTTGCCGGGACCCGCGGCGGACCTGGGCCTGGGCGAGACCATGGCCGCCGCCCAGCTCAAGCTGCTCTCGGCGCTGCCGGCCGGCTGGGGCGCCGACGCGCGCCGCGTCTCGGAGGCCTTCCACCTCGACGCCGCCGACTGGTATCGCCGCGCCGAGCCGGTGGCGCTCCTGCCGCAGGTGGCCCGCGCCATCTGGGACCGCCGGCGCATCGCCATCGAATATGAGAGCTGGGAGCGCCTGGTCAGCCGGGTCCTCGACCCGCTGGGCCTCGTGCTGAAGGCGGGCGCCTGGTACCTCGTGGCCCGCGCCGGCGCCGACGTCCGCACCTACCGCGTCGCCGCGATCCAGGGATTCCAGCAGGTCGACGAGACCTTCGAACGCCCCGCCGACTTCGACCTCGCCGCCCATTGGGCGCAGAGCCTCGAGCGCTTCGAGGCTTCGCTGCGCACCGGCGAGGCCCGCGTGCGGCTGTCGCCGCAGGGGGTGCGGCGGGCGGCGCGGCTGGGGCCCGGCGCCGCCGAGGCTGCGACTGCGGCGCCTGAAGACGCCGACGGCTGGCGCGAGGTCACCCTGCAGGTGGAGGCGTTCGACAACGCCGCGGTGCAGTTTCTGGCGCTGGGGCGCGATGTGGAAGTCCTGGGCCCGCCGGAGCTGCGCGAGCGGATCCACGGCCTCGCCAGCGAAATCGCCGCGCGGCACCTCCCGAAAAACTGACGTAGGCTGTCAGTCATGGGCTGATAGGCGAAGGTCATGACCCAGCTTGCCCCGCGCCGCCGAGATGTCCTGACGATGGTCGCGGCCGCGGGCTTCCCCACCCAGCCGAAGGCCGGCCCCATGACCCGTTCCAGCCCCGTCGTGGAGCTTCGCCAATACACCACCCGGCCCGGGCGCCGCGACGACCTGATCGCCCTGTTCGACCGCGAGTTCGTCAAGCCGCAGGAAGCCGACGGCATCGAGGTGATCGGCCAGTTCCGCGACCTGGACGACCCGAACCGCTTCGTCTGGCTGCGTGGCTTTCCGGACATGCCGGCCCGCGCAGCCGCGCTCACAGCCTTCTACGGCGGCCCCGCTTGGCTCGCCCGGCGCGACGCGGCCAACGCCACGATCCTGGATTCCGACAATGTGCTGCTGCTCCGTCCGCTGGGCTCCGACGGCGGCTTCGAGCTGGCGCGGCGCGCGCCCGACGGTTTCGTCTCCGTCGAGATCCGCTACCTCGGTCGCGCCGCACTCCCGGCCTTCGCGAGCTTTTTTACCGAGCATGTCCGCCCCCGGATCACCCAGGCCGGCGCGCGCGTGCTGGCCACCTTCGTGACCGAGCAAAGCCCGAACAACTTCCGCCTGCCGGTGCGCGAGAACGTCAGCGTGCTGGTCACGGTCCTGGGCTTCAAGGACGTCGCGGCCCACGCCGCCTACCAGGGCGCCCTCGCACGCGGCCCCGACTGGCGCGCCGAAGCGCCGGAAGATCTGCTCGCCCAGTTCGCCCGCAAGCCCGAGGTGCTGCGCCTCACCCCCACCGCCGGCTCGCGCCTCCGCGGCTAGGTCGGGCCTGCCGACTGTTCTTTTTTTGTTCTAGCCTGCTCCTCTCCCCTTGGGAGAGGAGCAGATAGGGTCCTGGCCGCGCGCCATGCTCACCCCATATCCCGTCCATGTCCGCCGCCCGCCAACCCTCCCTGTTCGAGACCGATCCCCCGCCCAGCCTGCCGCCCGGCTTCGCCTACGCGCCCGACTTCCTCTCCACCCCAGAGGAAGCGGACCTCGCCGCCTGGCTCTCCACCCTGCCGTTCGAACCCTTCCAGTTCCGCGGCTATGAGGGCAGGCGGCGGGTGGTGTCGTTCGGCTGGAAGTACGACTTCACGAAGAGCCACCTCGATCGGGCCGACGATGTGCCGGCCGAGCTCAAGGGCGTGCGCGCCCGGGCCGCGGCCTTCGCGGGGCTCGCGCCGGAAGACCTGCAGCAGTGCCTGCTCAACGAGTACCTGCCGGGCGCCCCGATCGGCTGGCACCGCGACCGGCCGATGTTCGAGAAGGTGGTCGGGGTCTCGCTGCTGGCGCCCTGCAGCTTCCGCCTGCGCCGCCGCGTCGGCGAGGGCTTCGAGCGCACCGCCATCGAGCTCGCGCCGCGATCGGCCTACTGCCTGACCGGCGAGGCGCGCAGCATCTGGGAACATTCGATCCCGCCGGCGAAGGCGCACCGCTACTCGATCACCTTCCGCAACTTCCGACCGCAGCCTCCGGACTGATGCGCGCGACTTGATTGCCGCGCCGCGTGGGGTCCATACAAAGTTGAACGGCGCGTCATGATGCCGGAACTTCGCGAGGAAGAGGCCCATGAAGACCCTGTTGATCGGCGCCGCCGCCGCCGCCCTGCTGGCCGGCGCGGCTGAGGCCAGGACGCTGACCGTCACCCCCGGCGGCGACGCCCAGGACAAGCTGCAGACCGCCCTTCTCGACGCCAAGCCGGGCGACACGGTGTCGATCGCCGCGGGCCGTTACGAGCTGACCGACGGCCTGTCGCTCGACATCCCGGGCGTCACCGTGAAGGGCGCGGGCCCCGACGCCACCATCCTCTCCTTCACCGGCCAGAAGAGCTCGGGCGAAGGCTTCCTGGTCACCTCCAACAAGGTCACGGTGCGCGACCTGGCGGTCGAGGACTCCAAGGGCGACGGCATCAAGTCCAAGGGCGTCGACCAGATCAGCTTCGTGAACCTGCGGGTCTCCTGGAGCGGCGGCCCGAAGGAGACCAACGGCGCCTACGGCGTCTATCCGGTGTCCTCGACCAATGTGCTGATCGACAAGGTGACGGTGAACGGCGCGTCGGACGCCGGGATCTACGTCGGCCAGTCCAAGAACATCGTGGTGAAGAACAGCCGCGCGGAATTCAACGTCGCCGGCATCGAGATCGAGAACTCGATCGGCGCCGACGTGTTCGACAACGTCGCCACCCACAACGCCGGCGGCATCCTGGTCTTCGACCTGCCGAACCTGCCGCAGATGGGTGGCCACTCCACCCGCATCTTCCGCAACAGGATCGTGCAGAACGACACCAAGAACTTCGCCAAGAAAGGCGCGATCGTGGGCGACGTGCCGACCGGCACCGGCGTCATGCTGATGGCCAACCGCGACGTCCACGTCTTCGACAACGAGATCGATCAGAACCAGACCGCCGCGGTGATGCTGGTCTCCTACACCCAGAAGTACGACGACCTGACCTACAACCCCCTGCCGCGCGACATCGTGGTGCGCGACAACAAGCTCGGCAAGAACGGCTGGGCGCCGCAGTTCCCCGGCGGCGACGTGATCGCCAAGGCGCTGGGCGGAACCCTGCCGCCGGTGATCTGGGACGGGGTGACCAACTACACCCGCAAGGGCGCGACGGCGCCGGAGGTCGTGCGCGTGCGCCTGCTGGACGGGCCGGTCGCCAACCTGCACTTCACCGCCCCCGGCAATGTGTTCAGCGCCAAGCCGGAGACGACAGCCAAGATCGACGACGGCCCGGTGGCCGAGCCCAAGCCCATCGTCCTGCCGAAGGCGCAAGCGGCCCTATGAAGACAGTTTTCGCCGCGCTCGCCGCGGTCTTGAGTCTGGGTGCGGCGCCCGCGCCGGCGCCCGATGCGGCGCCGGTGGCGCTGCGGCTGCTGCTGGCCAGGACGCCGGCGCCGAAGCTGGCCGACTACCACCTGTTCACCGACGATGGCGCGGAGCATCCGAACGCCGGCCTGACGCCCTATGCGCTGAACACGCCGCTGTTCAGCGACTATGCCGAGAAGTCGCGGTTCCTCTACCTGCCGCCGGGAAAGGCGGCGCGCTATCGGGCGACCGGCCCGCTCGACCTGCCGGTGGGCGCGACGCTGATCAAGACCTTCGCCTATCCCGCGGACTTTCGCCGGCCGAACGAAAAGGTGCGCAAGCTGGAGACCCGGCTGTTGATCCACCGCCGCTCGGGCTGGGTGGCGCTGGCCTATGTCTGGAACGCCGAGCAGACCGAGGCGAAGCTGAAGCGGGCGGGCACGCGCATCGACGTCAGCTTCGTCGACGTCAAGGGCCGCTCGCGGCAGATCGACTACCACGTGCCCAACGCCAACCAGTGCAAGGAATGCCACTCGCTCTCCGGCCGCATCGCGCCGATCGGGCCGAAGGCGCGCAACCTGAACGGCGACTTCGCTTACGCCGAGGGGCCGGAGAACCAGCTCGCCCGCTGGACGCGGACCGGCCTGCTGGTCGGCGCGCCCACGCCGGACAAGGCGCCGCGCACCGCGCGCTGGGACGATCCCGCCGAGCCCATCGAGGCGCGCGGCCGGGCCTATCTCGACGGCAACTGCGGCCATTGCCACAACCCGCGCGGCATGGCCTCCAACAGCGGCCTGTTCCTCGACCTGGAGGAGGTTCGCGGCGCCAAGATCGGCATCGGCAAGCGGCCGGTCGCCGCCGGCAAGGGCTCGGGCGACCTGGAGGTCGACCTTGTCCCCGGCCACCCCGACGCCTCGATCATCGCCTATCGCATGGCCTCCACCGACCCCGGCGTGATGATGCCCGAACTCGGCCGCTCCATCGTCCACGAAGAGGGCCTGGCCCTGATCCGCGAGTACATCGCCAAGATGCAAAAGCCGTAGGTTGAAAGAGGATCAAGGTACTGAAATTCAATGATCTTCGTCATTTCCGGGCTTGTCCCGGGAACCCATGCTCACAGGCGGCGCGGGCCATCATCGGCTGTGCCGCGAATACGGCGCCACTACGGAGTTCATAGGTTCCCGGCACAAGGCCGGGAATGACGAAACAGATGTGGAATTGCGATGACGTACGGGGTCACCGCTCCTTAAGGCCGCACCTCCAGCACCAGGTTGAACGGCGTCTCCGTCGCGCGGCGGAAGCGGGTGAAGCCCGCGTCCTCGATCACCTGCCGCAGCCTGCGCTCGCCCGCCTGGGCGCCCAGGGCCAGGCCCACCTCCTGGCTCTGCGAGGCCGGGGTGCAGACCATGGTCGAGGCCGAATAGAACATCCGCCCGATCGGGTTGAGGTTCTCGGCCAGGTCGTCGTGTGCGAAGGGCTCGACGAGCAGCCAGGTCCCGTCCGGCTTCAGGCTGCGGCGGATGTGCGCGGCGGCGCCCACCGGGTCGCCCATGTCGTGCAGGGCGTCGAAGATGCAGACCAGGTCATAGCCGTCGCCTGGGAAGTCCTGGGCCCGGGCGGTCTCGAAATTCGTACGGTCGCCGACGCCGGCCTCCGCCGCGGCCTGGCGGGCGCGTTCGATGGAGGCCGGGTGATAGTCGAACCCGTCGAAGCGGGAGTTCGGATAGGCCTGGGCCATCAGGATGGTGGAGGCGCCATGGCCGCAGCCCACGTCGGCGACCTTGGCGCCCGCCTTCAGCTTGGCCTCGACGCCGTCGAGAGCGGGGATCCAGTTGGCCACCAGGTTGGCGTTGTAGCCCGGCCGGAAAAACCGCTCGGTGCCGCGGAACAGGCAGACGTCGTGCTCATGCCAGCCGAGCCCCAGGCCCGACTGGAAGGCCTTGGCCACCTTGGGCTCGTCCTTGTAGACCGCCGCCAGCAGCTCGAAGCCGCCGGCCAGGAAGACCGGGCTGTCCTCCTCGGCGAAGACCATCGCCTGCTCGGGCGAGAGCGAGAACCGGCCGGTGCGCGCGTCATAGCTGACGTATTCCGCCGCCGCTTGGGCCGCCAGCCACTCGCGGATCAGCCGTTCGTTCAGCCGCGTCTTGTCGGCCAGATCGATGGAGGTCGCCGGGCCGTGGTCGGCGAGCGCGCGGTAGAGCCCGAGCCTGTCGCCGAGGATCACCAGGGCCGCGGACATCGCGGCGCCCATGTCGCCCACCATCTTGCCCATGAACGCATTCAGCTTGTCGGGATCGACCGCGGCGGGGTCGCGTTCGAGGATTTCGGAAGCCATTGCCATCACCCTCCTTGAGTGAAGGCGACGCGAGCGTGCGATGCCCGGCGTCGCCGCCTGGATACGCAATGCCACTGATGCGCTTGACCCTAGGTCGGCCGGCGCGGGGTTACGCTACACATTCGCGCGACCGGCCGATCGGGTTACGGCCTTGCTAGAGCAGGTCCCCGCCGGCCGCCATCGCCGTGGTGCCGTCCTTCTGGAAGGCCTTGATGACGTTACGGCCCACCGTCCAGCGGTGGACCTCGTCGGGCCCGTCCACCAGCCGCTGCGAGCGGATGTGGGTGTACCAGGCCGCCAGCGGGGTATCGCGGCTGTAGCCCAGCGCGCCATGCAGCTGGATGGCGGTGTCGACCACGTGGTGGACCATGTGCGCCAGGTAGACCTTGGCGATGGAGTTCTCCTGCCGCATGTCCATGCCCTTCTCCGCCTTGTAGGCGATGTGCAGCAGCATCAGGCGCGAG